>ERZ824488.1482-NODE-1482-length-25408-cov-3.731077_pt1 | contig 25408 bp, 34 predicted proteins | sample MGYA00519936_ERZ824488 | MGnify/ENA primary metagenome ERZ824488 (study PRJEB31778, sample SAMEA3449153) | human gut metagenome | biome: human gut; feature: human-associated habitat; material: faeces | place: United Kingdom | collected 2010/2012 ... | reverse complement strand
CTGGAACCAGCACACCGGCCCCATGGCGCACGGCTCCAAGTATCACCGTGGCGTGGGCTCCCTGAGCGCCAACTCCGATCCTTCCCGTGTGTTCAAGAACAAGCACATGGCCGGTCACTACGGCGTGGATCGCGTGACCATCCAGAACCTGGAGATCGTGCAGGTGGACGCGGAGCGCAACCTGCTGCTGGTAAAGGGTTCCGTACCGGGACCGAAGAAGGCTGTCATCACTCTGGTGAGCAGCGTAAAGGCGTAATACTTGAAAGGAGACTGTAAACATGGCGAAAGTAGCTGTTTATGATATGAACGGCAACACATGCGGTGAGTTGGAACTGAACGACCAGATCTTCGGCGTTGAAGTCAACACCCATGTAATGCACGAAGTAGTAGTGGCGCAGCTGGCGAATCGTCGCCAGGGCACCCAGAGCGCTTTGACCCGTGCCGAAGTTAGAGGCGGCGGCAAGAAGCCGTACCGTCAGAAGGGTACAGGACGCGCTCGTCAGGGAAGCATCCGTTCTCCTCAGTGGGTTGGCGGCGGCGTTGTATTCGCTCCCAAGCCGAGAGATTATTCTAAGAAGGTTAATAAGAAGGCTCGTCGCGTAGCTCTGAAGTCTGCGCTGACCAGCAAGGTTCAGGAAGAGAAGTTCATTGTTCTTGATCAGCTGACACTGGACGCGATCAAGACCAAGGACATGCAGAAGGTACTGGATGCGTTCAAGCTTGAGAAGGCTCTGATCGTACTGGCAGGCGAGAACGAGAACGTGGTTCTGTCCGCTCGCAATATTCCCGGCGTTAAGACAACTCCGGCAGAGCTGATCAACGTATATGACATCCTGAAGTATGAGACATTCTTCACAACGAAGGATGCGGTCGCTAAGATCGAGGAGGTATTTCAGTAATGGCAGATATCAAGTATTATGACGTACTGCTTAAGCCGGTTGTAACCGAGAAGAGCATGAATCTGATGGCTGATAAGAAGTATACCTTCCTGGTAGCACCGGAAGCCACCAAGATTCAGATCCGCGAAGCGGTTGAGAAGATGTTCGAGGGCGCAAAGGTCAAGGAAGTCCGCACGATGAATCTTGTGGGCAAGAACAGAAGAAGAGGCATGATCGTTGGCAAGACTGCCAAGACGAAGAAGGCCATTGTGACGTTGACCGAGGACAGCAAGGATATCGAATTCTTTGAAGGAATGTAATATTCGAAAGGAGTGACACAAATGGCCATTAAGACTTATAAGCCATACACCCATTCCCGGAGAAACATGACGGGTTCCGCCTTCGACGAAATTACGAAGAAGGAGCCGGAAAAGTCTCTGGTAGTACGGGTTAAGAATAATGCGGGCCGCAATAGCTATGGTAAGATCACTGTACGTCATCAGGGCGGCGGCCATAAGAACAAGTATAGAATCGTCGATTTCAAGAGAAACAAGGATGGAATCGAGGCAACGGTTGTAGGTATCGAGTATGATCCGAACAGAACAGCAAACATCGCACTTATCTGCTATGCAGATGGCGAGAAAGCATACATTCTTGCTCCGGAAGGACTTAAAGTTGGACAGAAAGTTATGAACGGACCGGAAGCTGAAATCCGTGTAGGTAACTGCTTACCGTTAGAGCTTATCCCGGTTGGTACTATGGTTCATAACATTGAGCTTCACCCAGGAAAGGGCGGACAGATGGTTCGTTCCGCTGGTAATGGTGCTCAGCTTATGGCTAAAGAAGGCAAATACGCTACACTTCGTCTCCCATCTGGTGAGATGAGAATGGTTCCGATCATCTGCCGTGCTACAGTAGGTATTATCGGAAATGGTGATCACAACCTGATCAACATCGGTAAAGCTGGTCGTAAGCGTCACATGGGAATCAGACCTACAGTTCGCGGTTCTGTTATGAACCCGAATGACCATCCACACGGTGGTGGTGAGGGACGTGCTCCGGTAGGACGTCCAGGTCCGTGTACACCTTGGGGTAAGCCTGCACTGGGTCTGAAGACCAGATCTAAGAAGAAGGCATCCAATAAGCTGATCGTAAGAAGAAGAGACGGAAAAGCTTTATCTAAGTAATTTTGTCTCACATTGAATCGAATTAAGGAGGTTAAAACCTATGGCTCGCTCATTAAAGAAAGGACCATTTGCTGACGAGAGTTTACTGAAGAAGGTAGACGCTATGAACGCAGCGGGACAGAAGCAGGTTATTAAGACCTGGTCTCGTCGTTCTACAATCTTCCCGCAGATGGTTGGACATACAATTGCAGTTCATGACGGAAGAAAGCATGTTCCGGTATATGTTACCGAGGATATGGTAGGTCATAAGCTGGGCGAATTCGTTGCTACCAGAACCTTTAAAGGTCACGGTAAGGACGACAAGAAGAGCAAACGTTAATCGGATATACTTGAAAGGAGGTAACACAAGTCATGGCAAAAGGACATAGATCCCAAATTAAGAGAGCAAGAAATGAGCAGAAGGACACCAGACCATCTGCAACCCTTTCTTATGCAAGAGTTTCTGTTCAGAAGGCTTGTTTTGTATTAGATGCCATTAGAGGCAAGGACGTTGCAACTGCACTTGGTATTGTAACTTACAATCCGAGATATGCATCTTCTTTAATCAAGAAGTTGCTTGAGTCTGCAGTAGCAAACGCAGAGAACAATAATGGAATGAAGGCAGGTAACCTTTACGTAGAGGAGTGCTACGCTAACCAGGCACCTACCATGAAGAGAATCAAACCGAGAGCACAGGGTAGAGCTTATCGTATCTTAAAGAGAACAAGCCACATTACTGTAGTTCTGAACGAGAAATAATAGGAGGGCACTATGGGACAGAAAGTTAATCCTCATGGCATGAGAGTCGGCATCATCAAGGACTGGAATTCCAAGTGGTATGCTGAAGCTGATTTTTCTGATAATCTTGTAGAGGACTACAATATCAGAAAGTTCTTAAAGAAGAAGTTATACAGTGCTGGTGTATCTAAGATCGATATCGAGCGTGCATCAGACCGTGTTAAGATTATTATCTTCACTGCTAAGCCGGGTATTGTAATCGGCAAGGGCGGAGCTGAGATCGAGAAGTTAAAGGGCGAGCTTGCTCCGTACGTAAATGGCAAGAAGGTTTTTGTAGATATTAAAGAGGTTAAGAGACCGGATAAGGAAGCTGTTTTAGTAGCTGAGAACATTGCTGCACAGCTTGAGAACCGTGTATCTTTCCGTAGAGCTATGAAGTCCGTTATGAGCAGAGCTATGAAGTCTGGTGCTCTTGGTATCAAGACAACCTGTTCTGGACGTCTGGGCGGTGCTGATATGGCCCGTACCGAAACTTACAGCGATGGAACTATCCCGCTGCAGACTCTGCGTGCTGACATTGATTATGGTTTCGCAGAGGCAAACACTACCTACGGTAAGGTTGGTGTTAAGGTTTGGATCTACAAGGGTGAGGTCCTTCCTACCAAGTCTAACAAGGAAGGGAGCGATAAATAATTATGTTAATGCCAAAGAGAGTTAAGCGTCGTAAGCAGTTCCGCGGTTCTATGGCTGGTAAGGCTAACAGAGGAACTACGATCACCTATGGTGAGTACGGTATTGTTGCTACCGAGCCTTGTTGGATTAAGTCCAACCAGATCGAGGCAGCTCGTATTGCCATGACACGTTACATCAAGCGTGGTGGCCAGGTATTCATTAAGATTTTCCCAGATAAGCCAGTATCCGCAAAGCCGGCTGAGACTCGTATGGGTTCCGGAAAGGGTGCTCTTGAGTATTGGGTAGCAGTAGTAAAGCCAGGCCGCGTTCTCTTCGAGATCGGCGGTGTGGATGAAGCAACAGCAAAGGAAGCTCTTCGTCTTGCAACACACAAGTTGCCACTGAAGTGTAAGATCGTTTCCAAGGCAGACTTAGAAGGCGGTGATAACAGTGAAAATTAATAAGTATGTAGAAGAACTTAATGCGAAATCGTCCGCAGAGTTAAATGAAGAATTAGTAGCTGCTAAGAAGGAACTTTTTAATTTAAGATTCCAGAATGCAACCAACCAGTTAGATAATACCAGCAGAATCAAAGAGGTTCGCAAGAATATTGCAAGAATTCAGACTGTTTTGGCTGCCAAGGCAAACTAAATGGCAACGAAAGGAATGGTTATGGAAGAGAGAAATCTGAGAAAGACCCGTACAGGTAAGGTTGTCAGCAACAAGATGGACAAGACCATTGTCGTTGCTGTTGAGAATAATGTAAAGCACCCGGTTATCGGTAAGATCGTTAAGAGAACCTACAAGCTGAAGGCTCACGACGAGAACAACACCTGCAACATCGGTGACACCGTAAAGGTTATGGAGACTAGACCGCTGTCTAAGGACAAGAGATGGAGACTGGTTGAAGTAATCGAGCGTGCGAAGTAATTTTTCGATTTTCAAGTGAGTTAATGAATAGATCCTGAATCGTTTCAGGACGGAAGGAGTAAGGCATGATTCAGCAGGAAACCAGATTAAAGGTTGCTGATAACAGCGGAGCAAAGGAGCTCCTTTGCATCCGTGTTATGGGTGGATCTACAAGAAGATATGCAGATATCGGTGATGTTATCGTTGCTTCCGTTAAAGATGCAACACCAGGCGGTGTTGTAAAGAAGGGCGACGTTGTAAAGGCCGTAGTTGTTCGTACTGTAAAGGGTGTTCATCGTGCAGACGGTTCTTATATCAAGTTCGATGAGAACGCAGCAGTTATTATCAAGGAGGATAAGACTCCAAGAGGAACCCGTATTTTTGGACCAGTTGCAAGAGAGTTAAGAGAGAAGCAGTTCATGAAGATCGTTTCTCTGGCTCCGGAAGTATTATAAGGAGGATCACGACTGTGGCTAGCAAGATTAAGAAGGGCGATACCGTTAAGGTTATCGCCGGCAAGGATAAAGAAAAGGAAGGCAAGGTTCTTTCTGTAGACGCTAAGAACAACAAGGTTGTTGTTGAGGGCGTTAATATGGTAACAAAGCACAGCAAGCCAAGCGCAGCTAATCAGCAGGGCGGAATCATCGAGAAGGAAGCTCCGATCGATCTTTCTAACGTAATGTACAGCGCTAAGGGACAGGCTGTAAGAGTTGGCTTCTCTGTTCAGGACGGCAAGAAGGTTCGTGTAAACAAGAAGACCGGCGAGGTTATCGACTAATACAGAGAGGAGGTAAGAAACAGTGAGTGCAAGATTAAAGGAAATGTATCAGAACGAGATGGTTGATGCCATGATTAAGAAGTTCGGCTACAAGAACATCATGGAAGTTCCGAAGCTTGACAAGATCGTAGTAAATATGGGTGTTGGCGAAGCTAAGGAAAATGCGAAGCTGCTTGATTCTGCTGTAAAGGATATGGAGATCATTACCGGACAGAAGGCTATCGTAACAAAGGCTAAGAAGTCCGTTGCTAACTTCAAGATCAGAGAGGGTATGCCGATCGGCTGCAAGACCACTCTTCGCGGAGACAAGATGTATGAGTTCGCTGATCGTCTGATCAACCTGGCTTTACCTCGTGTACGTGACTTCAGAGGTGTAAGCGCTAATTCATTTGATGGCAGAGGTAACTATGCTCTGGGTATCAAAGAGCAGTTAATCTTCCCTGAAATCGAGTATGACAAGATTGATAAGACCAGAGGTATGGATATCATTTTTGTTACTACCGCTAAGACAGACGAAGAGGCACGTTATTTACTGACATTATTTAATATGCCGTTTGAAAAATAATTAGGAGGAGATTTCCATGGCAAAGACTTCTATGAAGATTAAGCAGTCCAAGAAAGCAAAGTTTTCTACACAGGAATATACCCGTTGTAGAATTTGCGGACGTCCGCACGCTTATTTAAGAAAATACGGCATCTGCAGAATTTGCTTCCGTGAATTAGCATATAAGGGTGAGATCCCGGGAGTTAAGAAGGCAAGCTGGTAAGCAATATGCACAGGGCATTTTGCCTTTGTGCGGCTACCCGGCCAGACTTACAAACCAGTGAAGAGTAGTATATAAGGAGGAAAACTTCAATGGCAATGAGCGATCCAGTTGCAGATATGCTTACAAGAATCCGTAATGCAAATACTGCAAAGCATGATACAGTAGATATTCCGGCATCCAAGATGAAGGTTGCAATCGCAGATATCCTTGTTAACGAGGGATATATTGAGAAGTATGAGTTAGTTGAGGATGGTAATTTCAAGAACATCCATGTAGTTTTAAAGTATGGTAAGGACAAGAACGAGAAGGTTATCACTGGTTTAAAGAAAATTTCCAAGCCAGGCCTTCGTGTTTACGCAAATTGTGAGGATCTTCCTCATGTTCTGGGCGGACTTGGTATCGCAATCGTTTCTACCAATAAGGGTGTAATGACCGATAAGGAAGCAAGAAAGCTCAATGTAGGCGGAGAGGTATTAGCGTTCGTTTGGTAATAAGCGAGCGAAATTATCGCATAAGGCAAGTGGCAGCGATTAGGTTGCCATACTGCCATGCATTTAAATAGAATCCACATATATAGGAGGTATGGGCATGTCACGAATTGGAAGGATGCCGATCGCTATCCCAGCAGGAGTAACTGTTACGGTAGCAGAAAATAACACGGTGACTGTAAAAGGACCAAAGGGAACTCTTGAGAGAACTTTTGCTCCAGAATTAGGAATTAAGGTTGAGGGCAGCGAAGTAGTTGTTACTAGACCAAACGATTCAAAGAAGAGTAAGTCTTTACATGGTCTGACAAGAACTCTGATCAATAACATGGTTATTGGTGTAAGCGCAGGCTTCGAGAAGGTTCTTGAGATCAATGGTGTTGGTTATAGAGGAGCTAAGCAGGGCAAGAAGCTCGTGCTGAACCTTGGATATTCTCACCCGGTTGAAATTGCTGATCCAGAAGGTATTGAGACTGTTATGGAAGGACAGAACAAGATCATTATCAAGGGTATTGATAAGGAGAAGGTTGGTCAGTTCGCAGCAGAGATCAGAACTAAGAGAGAGCCAGAGCCGTATAAGGGCAAGGGTATCAAGTACGCTGATGAGACAATCAGACGTAAGGTTGGTAAGACCGGTAAGAAATAAATAAGGAGAGTGAGAAAGAATGGTTAGTAAGGTATCTAGATCAAAGGTTCGCGAAGAAAAGCATAGAAGAATGCGCAGACATATTATCGGTACTCCTGAAAGACCTCGTATGGCAGTGTTCAGAAGCAACAACCATATGTATGTTCAGATTATTGATGATGTAGCAAAGACAACCTTAGTGTCAGCTTCTACTCTTCAGAAAGACGTTAAGGAAAAATTAGAAAAGACCAACGATGTAGCAGCAGCTGCATATTTAGGAACTGTTATTGCAAAGAAGGCTCAGGAAGCTGGAATCAAGTCTGTTGTATTTGACAGAGGTGGCTTCATTTATCAGGGTAAGATTCAGGCACTGGCAGATGCAGCAAGAGAAGCTGGTCTGGAATTCTAATCAAGGAGGAAGAAGACACATGAAACGTACAAATATTGACGCAACTCAGCTTGAATTAGCTGATACCGTAGTTGCTATCAAGCGTGTATCCAAGACCGTTAAGGGTGGACGTACCATGCGTTTCTCCGCTCTGGTTGTAGTTGGAGACAAGAATGGTCATGTAGGTGTTGGTATGGGCAAGGCTGCTGAGATCCCGGAGGCAATCCGTAAGGGTAAGCAGGCAGCTGAGAAGAACATGATTACCGTTCCGCTTGATGAGAATAAGAGTATCCCACACGATTTTATTGGAAAGTTCGGAAGCGCATCTGTACTTCTGAAGAAGTCCCCGGAAGGTACCGGTATCATCGCAGGCGGTCCAGCTCGTTCCGTACTTGAGTTCGCAGGCGTAGAGAATATCCGTACTAAGTCCTTAGGCTCCAGCAACAAGGCTAACGTTGTTCTTGCAACATTGGCTGGTCTGGCTGCTCTGAAGACCCCTGAGGAAGTTGCAAAGCGTCGCGGTAAGACTGTAGAAGAGATTATCGGCTAAGGAGGGAAATACAATGGCTGAAAAGTTAAAGATCACATTAGTGAAGTCCCCGATTGGTGCAATCCCAAAGCAGAGAGCAACCGTAGAGGCTCTTGGACTTCGCAAGCTTAACAAGACTGTTGAGCTGCCGGATAACGATGCTGTAAGAGGCATGGTATGGCATGTAAAGCATTTAGTAAAGGTTGAAGAGATTTAATTTCAGAGGAGGTTACGTGATGGACTTATCTAATTTAAAGGCAGCTGAAGGCTCCGTACACAGCGGTAATTTCAGAAGAGGCCGTGGACATGGTTCGGGCAACGGTAAGACTGCTGGTAAGGGCCATAAGGGTCAGAAGGCACGTTCTGGAGCACCAAGAATCGGTTTCGAGGGTGGTCAGATGCCGTTATACAGAAGACTTCCTAAGAGAGGCTTCACAAATAGAAATACAAAGCTCGTTGCATACGTTAACGTAGAGAAACTTAACAAGTTTGAGGATGGCGCAGTAGTTGACATCCAGACTTTAGTTGAGGCTGGTGCAGTAAAGAACAGATTTGATGCTGTAAAGATTCTTGGAAACGGAGACCTGACCAAGAAGCTGACCGTTAAGGCAAACGCTTTCTCTGAGGGAGCTAAGGCTAAGATCGAGGCTGCTGGTGGAAACGTAGAGGTGATCTAATGTTCAAAACGCTTCAGAATGCGTTAAAGATGAAGGAATTAAGAGGTCGTCTTATATTCACATTTTTAATGCTCCTGGTAATCCGTTTTGGTTCACAGTTACCAGTTCCGGGCGTTGATCCTGATTATTTCGCTGATTTCTTTAATGGAAGCAACGGCGATGCGTTTAACTTGTTCAATGCTATGACGGGTGGTTCTTTCGAGAACTTCTCCATCTTGGCATTGAGCATTTCGCCATATATTACATCTTCCATTATTATTCAGCTGCTGACAATTGCAATTCCAAAGCTGGAAGAGCTGCAGCAGGATGGTCAGGAAGGAAGAAAAAAGATCGCAGAGATTACCAGATATGTTACAGTAGGTCTTGCTCTGATTCAGTCTACTGCTATGTCTATCGGATTTGGCAGAAGCGGAATGTTTGAGCATTATACCTGGTACAATGTGGTAGTATGTGTAATTACTCTGACAGCCGGCAGTGCTTTCCTGATGTGGGTTGGTGAGCGTATCACAGAAAAGGGTGTTGGAAATGGTATTTCAGTTGTCCTGTTATACAACATTATTTCCAGACTTCCAGATGATGCGATCACGATTTATGAAACCTTTATGTCAGGACGCAGCATCGCTGTACAGATTTTAATTGCAGTTTTCGTAATTGCAATTCTTCTTGCAATTCTTGGATTTACGGTACTGCTGAATGCAGCTGAAAGAAGAATTCCGGTTCAGTATGCGCAGAAGGTGCAGGGACGCAGAAGTGTAGGCGGACGTTCAACATATATTCCTGTAAAGGTGAATACTGCAAACGTTATGCCTGTTATTTTCGCATCCTCACTTATGTCCATGCCACAGATTATCGGATCATTTTTCGGCTACCAGATCGATGTAACAACGATCGGCGGAAAGATTATGGCAATGTTAAGCTCAAACTACTGGTTTAGACCGTCACTTCCGTTCTATTCAATTGGCGTTGTGGTTTATGTAGCGTTGCTTATCGTTTTTGCTTATTTCTATACATCAATTTCTTTCAATCCATTAGAGATTGCCGACAATATGAAAAAGTCTGGTGGTTTTATTCCAGGTGTAAGACCAGGAAAGCCAACTAGTGATTTCTTAAACAACATGCTCAATCACCTGATCATAATCGGTGCTGTTGGTTTGACCATCATTGCATTGCTTCCGATCATTTTGAGTGGTATATTCAATATTACAAGACTTTCCTTCATGGGAACTTCTTTGATCATTATTGTAAATGTTGTTTTAGAGACGGCAAAATCAATTGAATCCAAGATGGTGGCTAGAGAGTACGAGAGTATATTCTAAAACAGTTCACGTGTTCCAGCAGATTCGGATAAATTCCATGCTTGCATGGGAATTTGACGAATCAATGGAACAAGGTGAATGCCGGTGAACTGTATTTTTACGAGAAAATCTCCTGTTTTGCAGGGGATTTTCTTGCTTTTTAAGCACAAATCTGTTATGATATTTCTGATTATAATTATAATTGCGGTAACGCATGCTGCTTTTGCGGCGGAATGAGAGGGAAATATGAAGATTATCATGTTAGGAGCACCTGGTGCAGGTAAGGGCACACAGGCAGCAAAGATTGCAGCAAAATATCAGATTCCACATATCTCTACTGGAGATATTTTCCGTGCCAATCTGAAGGCTGGAACAGAGTTAGGCAAGAAGGCAAAGGAGTATATGGATCAGGGACTGTTAGTTCCGGATGAGCTTACTTGTGATCTTGTAACAGATCGTGTGTCAAAAGACGATTGCGCAAATGGATACATTTTGGATGGATTTCCAAGAACAATTCCGCAGGCAAAAGCGTTAGAGGCTGCACTTGAGAAGATGGGAACTGATATTGACTATGCAATAAATGTAGATGTTCCGGATGCAAATATTGTAAAACGTATGTCCGGCCGCAGAGCCTGTGTAACCTGTGGAGCTACCTATCATATCGAACACATTCCGCCTAAGGTAGAAGGCATCTGTGATCGCTGCGGCGGCGAATTAATCCTGCGCAGTGACGACAAGCCTGAAACCGTACAGAAGCGTCTTGACGTATACCATGCACAGACACAGCCTCTGATTGATTTCTATGAGTCAAAGAAAAAGCTGGTTACAGTGGATGGTACAAAGGATATGGAAGACGTGTTCGCTGATATCACGGCAGTTTTGGAAGGCTGAAAAGCAAGACGAAAATAGGATTCGTCATTGAAGATCTGTGGCAGGGACACTGCCACAGGTCTGTGCGTATAGGGTTACGCAAGGAATGAGGAGAAAATGGCTGTTTCAATTAAATCAGAAAAAGAAATTGAGTTGATGAGAGTGTCCTGCAAGAACCTCTCTGTTATGTTTGATGAGCTGGAAAAGATCATTAAACCGGGTATTTCCACGTGGGAGATCAACAAGGTTGGTGAGGAGATCATCCGTGATTTCGGATGCATCCCGAACTTCAAAAACTACGAGGGATATCCGGCTTCAATCTGTACTTCTGTAAATGAAGTTGTAGTTCATGGAATACCAAGCAAGAAGCGTATTTTAAAAGAAGGTGATATTATCAGTCTGGATGCGGGAATGATTTATAAAGGATATCATTCTGATGCTGCCAGAACATTTGCTGTTGGCGAGATTTCAAAAGAAGCTAGACAGTTAGTTGATGTTACCAGACAGAGTTTCTTTGAAGGAATACGTTATGCAAAAGCAGGAAATCATCTTCATGATATTTCAGCAGCGATTCAGAAATATGCGGAGAGCTTTGGTTATGGAGTTGTGCGTGAGCTTGTTGGCCATGGCATTGGCACACATTTGCATGAAGATCCGCAAATTCCAAATTTTAAGACAATTGGAAGAGGAATCCGCCTGCGCCCTGGCATGACACTGGCTATAGAGCCGATGATCACGATGGGTGATTATGCAGTCAGCGTATTAGATGATGACTGGACGGTAGTAACCGATGATAACTCGTTGGCAGCGCATTATGAAAACACAGTTCTGATTACGGAGGGAGATCCAGAAATTCTGACACTTCCGAATTGGGACAAAAAAGAATGGCAGTAGGCATGTAAGTAAGAAAGGATTGAAAAAGTAATGTCAAAGGCAGAAAAGTTTGAAATGGAAGGCAAAGTATTGGAGAAGCTCCCGAACGCAATGTTTCAGGTAGAACTGGATAATGGTCATCAGGTGCTGGCTCATATCAGCGGAAAGCTTCGTATGAACTATATCCGTATCCTTCCGGGTGATAAGGTAACAGTAGAGCTGTCTCCATATGACCTGGCAAAGGGCAGAATCGTTTGGAGAGATAAGTAAAGAAAAATTTTGAAAAAAATTTAAAAATATGCTTGACGAAATCTAAATGATTGTGCTATACTAAAAAACGGACTTTTGTGAAGTTTCTTTCTTTTTAATAGGACTTTAATTAGGTTTTTAAATAAGAATAGAAGCAACCCAAACCATTACCAATGTGGTTCCAGAAAGGAGAAAATACTGTGAAAGTAAGATCATCAGTAAAGCCGATCTGCGAAAAGTGCAAGGTTATTAAGAGAAAGGGTATCATCCGCATTATTTGTGAGAACCCGAAGCATAAGCAGAGACAAGGCTAATGACCCGGGCAATTGAGACACACGGAAACGTTGTTTCAAAAAGTTCAATTTTATGAAAGTGAAAATGGAGGTGCAAAACACACATGGCTCGTATTTCAGGCGTTGATTTACCAAGAGAAAAGCGTGTGGAGATTGGTCTGACTTACATCTACGGAATCGGTAGAGTAAGTTCCAACAAGATTCTTGCTGCAGCAGATGTTAACCCGGATACCCGTGTTAAGGATCTGACTGACGAGGAAGTTGCAAGAATTCGTGACGTTATCGATGGAGAGTACACTGTAGAGGGTGACTTAAGAAGAGAAGTTGCCATGGATATCAAGAGACTCCAGGAGATTGGTTGCTATAGAGGCATCCGTCACAGAAAGAGCCTTCCTGTCCGCGGACAGAAGACAAAGACCAACGCTAGAACACGTAAGGGTCCTAAGAAGACAGTTGCTAACAAGAAGAAGTAATTTAAGTAAATAGCAGCTTATAACTACTCGTAAAGAGAGAAAGAGAAATAAGAAGAAAGTAGGTTAGTTTAATGGCTAAGAATGTGTCAGCAAAGAAAGTGACAAAAAAGCGTGTAAAGAAAAACGTTGAACGTGGACAGGCCCATATTCAGTCATCTTTCAACAATACAATTGTTACGTTGACTGATACCCAGGGAAACGCTTTATCCTGGGCAAGTGCAGGCGGTCTTGGATTTAAAGGTTCAAGGAAATCTACTCCTTATGCAGCTCAGATGGCAGCAGAGACTGCTACTAAGGCAGCTTTAATACATGGATTAAAGTCCGTTGATGTTATGGTAAAGGGACCGGGTTCAGGTCGTGAGGCAGCTATCCGTGCACTTCAGGCGTGTGGTCTTGAAGTTACCAGCATCAAGGATGTGACACCAGTTCCGCACAATGGTTGTCGTCCGCCAAAGCGTAGAAGAGTTTAATTAGGAGGTATTAAAGATGGCAGTAAGTAGAGTTCCAGTGCTTAAGAGATGCAGATCTCTTGATATGGACCCAATTTATCTTGGATATGACAAGAAGTCTAATAGACAGTCTAAGAGAGCTAATAAGAAGATGAGCGAGTACGGTCTGCAGATGCGTGAAAAGCAGAAGGCAAAGCTTATCTATGGTGTTTTGGAGAAACCTTTTAGAAATTATTATGCAAAGGCAGAGCGTCAGACTGGTATGACCGGTGAGAACCTGATGATTCTTCTGGAGCGTAGATTAGATAATGTTATTTTCCGTCTTGGTTTCGCTCGTACAAGAGACGAGGCTAGACAGATTGTTGACCACAAGCATGTGCTTGTAAACGGTTCCTGTGTAAACATCCCGTCTTACTTAATCAAGGCTGGTGATGTAATCTCCATCAAGGAAAAGGTTCAGGATTCCCAGCGTTATAAGGACATCGTAGCAGTAACAGGCAGCAGAATGGTACCGGAGTGGTTAGAGGCTAACATCGAGGCTTTAAGTGGAACTGTTAAGCAGATCCCGACTAGAGAGATGATCGATGTTCCGGTAGACGAGATGCTGATTGTCGAGTTGTATTCCAAATAATAATTATTCATTGTTTAGCAGTAACGGTTTTGCAAAGCTTTGCAGCCTACTGCTAAACAAGCTGATTTTATTTGAATGCTTCTCTTAAAGCATCCTATAAGGAGGGGCTAATAGTGTTTGATTTCGAAAAACCCAAGATTGAAATTAAGGAGATGTCTGAAGATAACAGATATGGCAAGTTTGTAGTGGAGCCGCTTGAGAGAGGCTATGGTATTACACTTGGCAATTCCTTAAGAAGAATCATGCTGTCTTCGCTTCCGGGTGCAGCTGTCAGTCAGATTAAGATTGAGGGCGTGCTTCACGAGTTCTCCTCTATCCCGGGAGTGAAAGAAGATGTTACAGAGATCGTCATGAATGTGAAGAGTCTTGAAATCAAGAACAACAGCGAGACAAACGAGCCAAAGATTGCTTATATCGAGCATGAGGGCGAAGGTGTTGTTACCGCTGCTGACATTCAGGTTGATCAGGATATTGAAATTATGAATCCGGACCAGGTAATTGCAACACTTAGCGGCGGAGAAGATTGCCGTCTCTATATGGAGCTTACCATTACCAAGGGACGTGGATATATCAGTGCAGAGAAGAATAAGAACAGTGAACTGCCAATCGGCGTGATTGCAGTAGATTCCATCTACACACCAATCGAGAGAGTCAATGTGACTGTTGAGAATACCCGTGTGGGACAGGTTACTGATTATGATAAACTGACACTCGACGTATATACTAACGGTACGTTAGCACCAGATGAAGCAGTCAGCCTGGCTGCAAAGGTTCTGAATGAGCACCTGAATCTGTTCATTGATCTTTCCGAGAATGCCAAGTCCGCTGAGGTCATGGTTGAGAAGGAAAACAATGAGAAGGAAAAGGTTCTCGAGATGAACATCGATGAACTGGAGCTGTCCGTTCGTTCCTACAATTGTTTGAAGAGAGCCGGAATCAACACAGTTGAAGAACTTTGCAACAAGACTGCTGAGGATATGATGAAAGTCAGAAACCTTGGTAAGAAATCTCTTGACGAGGTTAACGCAAAGCTGAAGGAACTGGGGTTGGATTTTAAGTCCGGTGAAGAGTAAGTTAAACGGAGGTAAATCACAGTGGCAGGTTACAGAAAGCTTGGAAGAACTTCTAACCAGAGAAAGGCCATGATCAGAGGCCAGGTTACAAGTCTTCTTTACAATGGCAAGATTGTTACAACAGAAGCAAGAGCAAAGGAAGTCAAGAAGGTTGCTGAAGGACTTATCGCTCTGGCTGTTAAGGAAAAGGATAACTACGAGACCGTTACTGTTAAGGCTAAGGTTGCCCGCAAGGACGCTGATGGCAAGAACGTAAAGGAAGTAGTAAACGGCAAGAAGGTTACTGTTTATGATGAAGTAGAGAAGGAAATCAAGAAGGATCAGCCGAGCAGACTGCACGCTCGTCGTCAGATGCTGAAAGTGCTGTACCCGGTTACTGAGGTTCCGAAGGAAGCAGCAGGCAAGAAGAAAAATACAAAAGAGATCGATCTGACAGCAAAGCTGTTTGACGAGATCGCTCCGAAGTACGCAGATCGTAACGGTGGTTACACAAGAATCGTTAAGATCGGTCAGCGTAAGGGTGACGGAGCTATGGAAGTAGTTCTTGAGCTGGTTTAATCAATTGAAGACCGAATAAAGTTTACAGGTTCCTGAAATTTCAGGAACCTGTTTTCTGTAGGAAGATAAAAATCGACCTGTCCAAGAAGTATCCGGGGAAAAGTCAGAGCTGTCAATGAAGGGAAAGCGTGGTAAGCATAATCTTGAAAAGTTTATGGGAGTGAAACAGGAATATCTGACTTAAAATTATCATTTAGTTAGAAAAATGAACAGGGCAGAGTGAAAAAAGGAGGAAAGAAGCATGAAAAACTGGGAAAAAGAGACAATTGAGAAATTAAAAAAGCTGCCGGGCAAAATCAGTTTTTATTATCGTTCCCTGGACAGTGAGGATACCGCCGAGTATCAGGCAGATCAGCCGTTGATGGCGGCCAGCGTAATCAAACTTTTTGTGATGACTGAGGCATTCGCGAGAATTGAAGCAGGAAAACTGAACCCGGATGCGATGGTTACGGTAAAACGCGCAGACTGCGTGCCGTCCTGCGGAGCCCTCAACTACATGCATGATAATGTGCAGGTGACGGTTATGGATCTGATTACGCTGATGATCATTCTAAGCGACAACACGGCGACGAACGTGATGATCGATCTGCTTGGCATCGATGCAATTAACGCGCAGATTCGCTCGCTTGGTTTTGAAAAGACGGTTCTGAAGCGGAAAATGTTTGATTCCGAAAAAGCGGCTCAGGGGCTTGAGAATTACATTAGTGCCAAGGAAGCAGGACTTCTTCTGGAAAAGATGTATCGTGGAACACTGATCAGTGAAAAGGCAAGCGCAAAGATGATTGAGATCCTGAAAAACCAGCGTCTGAATCATAAAATTCCATTTTACATCAAACCGATGGGCGGTCCGGCGATCGCACATAAGACCGGAGAGGATAGCGGTATTACACACGACTGTGCCATTGTGTTTGCAGAGCATCCGTTTGTTGTATGTTTCTGCGGAAATGAAACCGATGTGACGGCTTATGAGCGGACGATGGCGGAGATCGCGCTGGAGATCTATAAGGCGAATCAGTAAGTCAAAGCGGATATTTGCAATTTGCATCATTGCTTGTTCAAGACAGAATGTCGGCAGATCAGTTACTTAATGAAACGTATATAAAAAACAGGAGGCAGCAGAAAAATGAAAAAATTTCTGCTGCCTCCTGTTTTAATTTGGATATTCGTAATCAATGTCGCTGTTTGCAGGGAGATGAGGAAACCCACCTCATAAACAGAATTTCTTACGAGATTTTGCAGGCAGGTACGTACCATCTATGATGTTTCATAACCACGATCAGAATGGAACTTGTCTTGTTTGATGTGGGTCAAAGCAAGGATTCCGGTACCCATTTTCGTGGATCTACATCCATAAATTTTGCGCGTGCAAACCGCTCCTTCTGATCGAACGGGACGGTGCAGTCGAAGATGGCTTTGCAGGCGATTCCATGAGTACGGATGAGCGGATTGTATTCTGGGCTGTTTGAAGGGTCGAGCGGATGGCACTGTACGCCCGGAAGCGGAATCAGATCGATATCTGCCTGAAAACGTGTCGTCATAGCCCACATCACATCATTCATATCAAAGCAGTCTACATCTTCATCAACAAGGAATACATGCTTGAGTTCGGCAAAAGCAGAGAAGGCCAGAAGTGCTGCCTGCCGCTGACGCCCTTCGTCTGAGGGGACAGTTTTGCAGAATTGAATGACTGCAATATATTTTCCGCCGCCGGGTGAAGCACAGTATACATTTTTTACTTTTCCGGGATAGGCTTTTTCCAGCATGGAAAGAATACTGGCTTCTGTAGGAATCCCGGCCATGGAGACGTGTTCTTCGCTTGGCCCGATACAGGTCTGCATGATTGGATTTTTTCGTGTTGTGACGGCCTTTACCTTGATGATCGGAAGAGACTGGTTTGCAGGACCGCAATAGCCGGGGAATTCAGGCATGGCTTTTCCGGTATTTGAATTTTGATCCTCGCGGACACGGACATTTGGCAGAATTTCCCCTTCGATGACGTATTCCGCATGAGCGATCGCACGTTCATTAACAGTAAGACACTGTACGAGTTCGACAGGGTGATGACGGATCGCACCGGCTGCCTGCAGCTCATCATATCCAAGTGGAGTTGTCGGTGGTTCAAAGCAAGAGGCAATTTCAATCGCCGGATCCACACCAATACTGATTGAAATCGGAAGGGATTCCCCCTTTGCTTCCGCAAGCTCACGAAAATATCCGATGTGGCGGGCACCAGGCTGCAGGAAAATTGACAATTCGTCACGAGACTGAATGCACATGCGATGAATTGTAACATCAGATTCTCCGGTTTGCGGATTGCTGGCATAACACATACCGAGCGTAATATAAGGACCGGCATCTTCGGGAGTATTGGTCGGTGCCGGGATAAGGCGGCGGAGATCGAAATCCGGATCAGTTGCAAGATGAACGACTTCCTGACATTTTGCTTTTTCATTTGGAATTACGACTGGCGGCACTGGATGTGCAACGGATTCCTTTAAAAGAAATCCAAGTCGTTTCGGATCGCAGCCAAGCAGATATCCGACTCGTCTGCGGCTTGCGAGAAGACCGATTACAACAGGAGCATTCGGGTGGCCTTTTACGTTACAAAAAAGCATGGCCGGACCTTCTTTCGTCGGACGTGCTACGGTTCCGCCTGCGCCGACATGGCGGTAAACGCCGGAAAGTTCGCCCATCGGATCAGTTTCTGTATCTGTTTCGATCAACTGTCCTGGAATGGAACGCAGAAGCGCGAGTGCAGAACGGAGATCGCAGACGGCGGTATCATCCGAAGCTGCAGATTGTGTACTGGAGAAAGAATCAGCTGAGTATTCTGATGAATGTGAGTGTGTGAGATCAGGTGTAAAAGACATAAGTACCTCCTTGAAGTTTTTATAGAACAAAGCGGACAAGTCCGCTTTCAACTCCCACTGACATAAGCATCCCATCCACCACTTAGTACTCCGCGCACTTGAAGTGGGGGAATGCTTATCTGCGTTCCAGTCGAATATCGCTTTAGAGCGTGTCTGAAAAAGGCTTTTCGTGAGCTTGCAGATTGCGGAAATGATTTTTCAGACACGCTCTAGGAACAGTGTAGCGCAGGAAAGAGGTACAAGCAATTCGAAATCTGTGGTATATTATTCTTAAATGGAATAGGTTGAAAAAAGAAAGCTGAAAAAGAAAGCCGAAGAAGAAGCTGAAAAAAACGAAAGAAGAAAACGAAAGAAGAAAACGGAAAAAGAAAAAGAAAGAGAAAGAGAGGACACGACCTGGATGGAACTCAGGAAACTTGAATTTCTGCTTGATCTGGCAGAGACAGAAAATTATTCGGAAACGGCAGAGCGGATGTTTACAACACAGGGCAATGTGTCAAAACAGATTCTGGCGCTTGAGAAGGAACTTGGAGCAGAACTGATCGACCGTTCACACAGAAAAATCGGTCTGACACCGGCAGCAAAGGCAATTTTACCGAATGTAAAAAATCTGCTGCAGGAAGAGAAAAAGATGAGAGCGGTTCTTGAGGAGCAAAGCTCCGGATTAGAGCAGCTCCTGCGAATTCAGGTGCTTCCGGTATTTGTACAGTATCATGTGCCGGAACTGATTGCACGTTTCAAAGCACAGTATCCGCAGATTAGAGTACAGATTATGGAAACGGAAAAAAGGCAGCTGGAGCAGAATCTTGAAGATGGAAAATGCGATGTGATTTATACAAGAGAGATGGTTGATGAGGAGGAAGAACTGCTCAGTAACAGAAACGGAAAAGCGTGTGATGAAAAGCTCACAGTGGCATATGATCGATTTGTAGCTGTACTGCCGGAGAACGATCCTCTTGCGGAGCGGACAGAGATTTCTTTGAGAGAGCTTGAAGATCGGTCCTTCCTTTTACTGGATGAAAAGACAGAGCTGTTTTCAAAGGCACAGAAGCTGTGTCGCAGAGCAGGATTTGAGCCGAATATAGCGTACCAGGGAGTGCGAATCGACACAATTCTGGCAATGACGGCGAATGGTCTTGGAGTTTCACTTCTGATGGATCGGACAATTCCAGAAAAGAAGGAAGATGGAATTATAAAAATTGCATTGAAAGAAACGTGTGAAAGCCGACTGTTATTTGTGCGAAGAAAAAGCCGAAAAGGAAATCCAGCAGTAAATGTATTCTGGGAATTTCTGAAAAAAGAAATATGTAACTGTTCAGAGCCAGGCAAAATTTCATAAAACAGGCGGAAAATGCTTGCATTTTTAAGCCTGTTTTTGAAATTTTATTTGGCGGATACGCCACACCGACGAAATGCGTAGCATTTTGGAGGTTGGCTCTGAACAGTTACAGAAATATAAAAGTGTCCGGCAGGGATAGCGCCTGGAACTTCAAAAAGAATTCCAATACGGAATAGAACGCTCTGGAAACGGAATTGCATTCCAAAACTCTGGCAGATATACTGGTGACAGAGACAAAAAAGGAAAGCCTGTGAAAAGAGGACTGAAAAATGCGGATCATTGTAGCAGTAACCGGTGCCACCGGGGTACAGATGAGTGAAATATTACTGAGAGCGCTCAGATATCAGAAGGACTGTGAGATTCATTTGATCGTCAGCGAGGGCGCGAGGCTGACCTGGAATCTGGAATGTGACAGAGAGATTACCATGCTGTACAGTCTGGCAGATTATGTTTACAGAGAAGAGGATCTTGCTGCAATAATTGCAAGTGGGTCGTTTGTGACCAATGGAATGATCATTCTTCCCTGCAGTATGAAAACACTGTCGGGAATTGTATCCGGCTATGCAGAAAACCTGATTCAGCGGGCAGCTGATGTTTGTCTGAAGGAGGGAAGAAAAGTAGTTCTGGTACCAAGAGAAATGCCGCTTGGAAAAGTTCATTTAAAGAATTTGAAAAAGGCAGCAGCTATTGGCTGTGCAATTGTTCCACCGATGCTGACATTTTATAATGGCGCAAAGACTCTGGAGGAGCAGGTAGATCATGTGATCGGAAAAGTACTGCTGCAGTTTCAGCTGGAATATGAGAAATTTGTACCATGGAGGGGGATTTCAGAACCTGGAGTTCCCCAAAATGACGTAGAAAACCGCTGTGGAGAAAAACAGGAAACAGATACATTGATAAAAATCGATAAAAAGCTTTCGTGTGGTACACTCTGTATTCAGGCACAGCAGATCGGGGATGATCTGCAGATTCTGCTGTGGGGTGGAAGCAGACCGCACATAGGATGTGTTGTTTTGTCCTCGCCGCGTGCCTCACTGAAAGGAAACGGAAAGCGCAGCAGTACTTCTTCCGTCATGAATCGAATTGGACATAAGGATGAAGAAATCTGCAGAGCAGTTGCTGAGGAGATAGCCATCCGAACCGGAAAGACAGTTGTGTGCAGCGGTGGAGTTCATGTGGAGGATATTTGCGACCGTCAGATTCTGGAGGTGCGGGAGGCAGTGAGAAAGATGACGCAGGAGCTTGTTGCACAATTGTCGGAAATCGTAACAGAGTCATAAACATAAAGTACAGAAAAGTAATGCAGAAAAGTAACACAGAAAAATAACATAGAAAAATAATACAGGAAAGGGAGTATAATACTATGAACACGACAACAAAGCAACGATTTGGCGATAACACGGCTGAAATCCCATGGAAATATCTGGAAGAGCATCATTGCTATCTGTGGGAGCGGGCTGCATACTGCAGGAACCCTGAGGTACCTGCGGAACAGTGTATGAATATTTATGTACCGGAGCATTTTCTGGCTGAGAGCGGTGAACTGACAGGACAGATTGATGAAAATGGATTTAACGCAAGGACAGTTCCTGTTATTTTTGAAAATGGACTTGCCGGATACCATGAAGCGGAGCCGTTCAAGCTGGACGATTTCAGAAGTGCGGGAAAGGATTTTCTGAATGCTGGTTTCGTATATGTGTCCTGCGGCTGCCGCGGACGCAGTTCTGAAAATATCGATAAAAAACGATGCGGAAAATCTCCGCTTTCACTTGTGGATCTAAAAGCAGGCATTCGTTTTCTTCGGCATTTTGCGGGTGTGATTCCTGGCGATATGGAAAAAATAGTTTCGGTAGGGATCAGCGCAGGCGGAGCAATGAGTACATTGCTTGGCGCAACCGGAAACAGCAGGGATTATGAGGAAGAGCTGAAAAGAGCAGGAGCCTTCATGGATGAGACGGATGATATATTTGCGGCACAGTGCTACTGTCCGATCATTGACCTTGATCATGCAGATCTTGCTTATGAGTGGCTGTTTCGTGGAGAAACACATTATATGGGAATGCCGTTTGTCGGATTTGGGGAAGGCAATCTGACGCCGTATGAGAAAGCGCTGTCTGACCGGATGGCGGATGCATATCCTGAGTATTTTAACAGCCTTGGACTTACGGATCCAAAGACCGGAGCTGCGGTTATTATAGGAAAAAAACTAGAAGGAAGCGGTTATGCTTATCTGATGAAAAAACTGGAGCAGTCAGCCGCAAAATATCTGAAAAGACTGGAAACAGGTGATACACTTTCAGGGGCAAGAATTCGCAGGAAAGCTATTTTGGCAGACCAGACAGAGGCGGTTGAAAAATCGCAGAGTGAATTCGCGATGCAGAAACAAGATACAGAAAATCAGGAGATGGCTTTGGTGCAGAAGGAAAATGCGAATGAAGCGAACCTGCAGGCTTGTGTCACTCCGGCCGCCTATATCACCGGTGATTATGAAACATTATTTGAAGAGCATCGATCTGTTGGCGAAAGCTGGATTCCAGGACTGGATAAGAGCAGCTGGCTCTCGTGGACCAATGATCATGCTATAATCACAGGGCTGAAAGACATGCAGAAAACATACCATCGCAGATTAAAGCTGTGTCCTGCATTTGATGATCTGAATCTGATTCAGGCAGAGAACCAGGAGTTTGGCACATCAGAGTGTGATCTGATGCATTTCGATCCGTATCTTGCGCCGATCATGGAAGAACTTCGGACAGAATTTCCGGGGGAAAGCGCAAAATATTTAAAGGGATATAAGGAGGTTCTCGAAGACTCGGAGTTGGAAAAACGCCGCTTTCTTATTAATCCAATGAACTATATCGGAAGGCCGGAAAATACGCTGGCACCGCACTACCGTATCCGAGTCGGTTCGCAGGATTCGGATACGTCGCTGATGATCACACTTACGCTTGTCTTAAAGCTGATGCAGACCGGAAAGACTGACGTGGATTATGAGATCGTATGGGACGAGCCGCATGGCCGTGCCGATTATCCCGGCGAGATGACCGCGTGGGTCAAAAAAATTACTGCCAGAAATTAACCGGCAAGGCAAGCAAGACTCCTGTGGTAATGTGCGGAGCAATAAACAGAAGGGCAGGACTCCTGTGGGAGTGTGCAGCGCAATAAACGGAAGGGCAGGACTTGCCTGTATCAGGAGTGGCACAGACCGACCATATACCGCAGAACGATTGACAATTTGCGGTCAATGCATTACTATGGAAATCAGTTCTGAAAAGTATCAATATAGAGAAGTATCAATATGGAGAGGAAAGTATATGAGTATGGCAGTAGCCACATTGAAAAAAGGGGAAGGCCGAACCTTAAAAGCAGGCGGTGCATGGATTTTTGATAACGAGATCGAGAGTGTAATGGGAAGCGCGGAAAATGGCGACATTGTGCTGGTGCATGATTTTGACGGGTATCCGCTTGGAAGGGGATTCATAAATCGCAATTCAAAAATCCGGATTCGGATGATGACGCGGAATATCGATCAGGAGATCGACCGTGAGTTTTTGAAAATGCGGGTGCGAAATGCGTGGGAGTATCGAAAAACGACCGTTGATACGTCATCCTGCCGTGTGATTTTCGGGGAGGCAGATTTTTTACCCGGTCTGGTAATCGATAAATATGAGGATGTATTGGTCGTAGAATGTCTGGCGCTTGGCATGGAAGCCTTTAAGGAGACGATTGTGGAGCTTTTGAAGGAAGCGCTGGAGGAGGATGGCATTGCAGTGCGCGGCGTGTATGAGCGCAGCGATGCAAATGAGCGAAAAAAGGAAGGTCTGCCGAAAGTAAAAGATTTCATCGGAGCGCCGTTTGATACGAATGTGGAGATCACAGAAAACGGAGTTCGTTATCTGGTGGATGTAGTGAATGGTCAGAAGACTGGATTTTTTCTCGATCAGAAGTATAACCGGCTTGCGATTCAGCGGCTCTGCAAAGGAAAGCGCGTGCTCGATTGCTTTACGCACATGGGAACGTTTGCGTTAAATGCTGGCATTGCGGGGGCGGCAGAGGCGACAGGGCTCGATATATCAGACTATGCGATATCGCAGGCGCAGGAGAATGCAAGGCGGAATCATCTGGATAATACAGTACATTTCCGGTGTGCCAACGTATTTGACGAGCTGCCGAAACTGGCAGAGCAGAGGGAGCAGTTTGATGTCGTGATTTTGGATCCGCCTGCATTTACAAAGTCTCGCGAGGCAACGAAAAATGCAATCAAGGGCTACCGAGAGATCAATATAAAGGGACTGAAGCTTGTAAAGGACGGTGGCTATCTGGCGACGTGTTCCTGTTCACATTTTATGACGCAGGAGCTTCTGGCGAAGACCGTGCGCGAGGCAGCCAGATCCGCGCATAAGCGTCTCCGTCAGGTCGAATTCCGCACCCAGTCCCCGGATCACCCGATCCTGTGGGCAGCAGATGAGTCCTATTATCTGAAATTCTATATCTTCCAGGTGGTTGATGAGAAGTAAGGACTGGAAAGTGGCGGGAATGCTTGATTTATAAGGGATGGAAGACATTTGACGTTTACAGAGAAAACCTCGTAAAATATCATAAAACCGTGAGTAAAGCGGACATTTGCAATCCGCTTCGCTACTTGCGTTTAAAGTGGTAAGGAATGGATGAAAAAAGGAATCGAGAAATCGATTCCTTTTTTCAGATTGATACGCTTTGGCAGGGGCAGACAGTATATTCTGAGTCATGCCGTGCGGCTGTGCGTGGAAGTGTGTGCTGCCGCCTTCCGTTCGATCTTCTTTATCACATATAGATACGAGATGCCGGTAAATACCGCCGCAGCAACCCATGCAGCAGGATCGGCAGCGCAGGCCATTGGATAGCTTAAAAGCTTCATGGCGGCGATCGAAACGACAAGGCGTGCAAGAAGCTCTGCAACACCGCCCATCATCGGCAGGAAGCTGTAGCCGCATCCCTGCATGATATTTCGGAAGATGTAGATTGTGCACAACGGGACATAGAAAGCAATACAGAGATAACAGTAGGTTTTTGCCCAGGGCAGCAGTGCATTCACATCAACATCGCCGGAAAAAAACAGGCCGAGGCATGGACGGAGCAGAAAATAAACGAGTACGGCCATTGAAACCGAATAGATGGAATCTGCGATCAGAGCAGCGCGGACGCCGGCTTTGATCCGTTTGATATCACCGCACCCATAATTCTGGCCGCCGTACGTTGCCATTGTCTGTCCCATTGCGACCATGCCCTGCGTCAGAAGGACCATAAGCTTTCCAGAGGCAGTAAAGGCTGCGACAGCTTCTGAGCCGAACAGGTTGATTGCAGACTGCATGATCATTGTACCGGAAGCGGTAATGGCAAACTGAAAGGCCATCGGGATTCCGTCAGCAAGCTGATGACGCGAAGTAAGAAGGGACGGTCGCCAGTGGCGTGAAGCAGGTTTCAGATCCGGAACGCGCAGCCAGATATACAGACCGCACAGGATAGCGGAGATGGCCTGAGCCAGGTTGGTTGCCCATGCAGCTCCGGCTACGCCCATTTGGAGTCCTACGATAAATAAAAGATCAAGTACGACATTGAGACAGGCGGAAAATATAAGAAAAAACAGAGGAATCTGACTGTTTCCGACCGCTCGCAGATATGCGGAAAACAGGTTGTAAAAGACATTTGCTGTGATGCCGATGCTGATTGCAATAATATAAGTATAAGCAGCGTCGAAAATGTTCTCCGGCGTGTTCATAATGGTCAGCAGCGGCTTCATACTCAGAAGACACAGGATCGTCAGAATGAGGGACGAGAGAACAG
>ERZ824488.1481-NODE-1481-length-25423-cov-10.473983_pt1 | contig 25423 bp, 27 predicted proteins | sample MGYA00519936_ERZ824488 | MGnify/ENA primary metagenome ERZ824488 (study PRJEB31778, sample SAMEA3449153) | human gut metagenome | biome: human gut; feature: human-associated habitat; material: faeces | place: United Kingdom | collected 2010/2012 ... | reverse complement strand
GGTCACGGTTCGCCTTGCGACCGTTCTCGACTACGCTTCCAATCCTGAGAAAACCACAAAGTCAAAGTCCAAGTACAGCGATGCCGATTATCAGGCGCTCCGTGATGTAGTCGCCTATGCAAAGGACGGAGAGAAAACAGAACGGGAGCTGTTCTGCGAGGGCATCCACTGTAACCCGCAAACTGCCCGTGAGCAGTTCATCACGGTGAAAGAGCAATTCGACAAGCCGGATGGCATCCAAGCCTATCACGGCTATCTCAGCTTTGAGGAAACCGACATCACACCGGAGCTTGCACAGCGGGTCGGTATGGCGTTCGCAGAAAGAATGTGGGGCGACCGGTTTCAAGTCCTTGTGACAACGCATCTGAATACGGAACATCTTCACTGCCACTTCGTTGTGAACTCCGTTTCGTTCAGGGACGGCAAGCGATTGCAGAACAAAGAGAAAGCGTGGTGGTACTTCCGCCATATTGCCGATGAGGTCTGCTTGGAACACGGACTGTCCGTGGTACAGAACCCGGAAGCCTATCAGTCGCCCCGTATCCTGACTCAAAAGGATAAAGCCGGGATGCCCACACGCTATAACCTCGCCCGTGCCGCCTTGGATGAAGCCATCGCAATGAGCCACAACCTCAGACAGCTTGAATACCATCTTTCTGAAATGGGCTACACCCTCGGCTCCAATCCCAAGCGGAAGTATTGGACAATTAGGGGCAAGGGTGATGAACGCCCGATCCGATTGCACAGGCTCGGTGAGGAATACACCAAAGAGCGCATTACACAGCGGCTCATTGAAAACCGTGACAACATCGACTTTGAGCCGTTCCAGCCTAAAACCTACCGACCGAAGCAATACCGGCTCAGAACACGGAGCGACAGAATTGGAAAAGTCGGCGGTCTGTATGGGCTGTACCTTTACTACTGCTACCGGCTCGGCTATCTGCCGAAGTACAAGGCAGGACAACAGAATCAAGCGCGAGTTCACTATCTTTTCAAAGAGGATCTGATAAAGATAGATGAACTCACCAAACAAGTCACGCTGCTCGGCAAGCACCACATCGGTACAGACGAGCAGCTTTTTTCATATCAGCACTCGGTCGAGGAGCAAATCAAGACCTTAACTGCCGACAGAACGCACCTCCGAAATGAAATACGAAAAGTGAACATCACAGATGCAGAGCTGTCACAGGCAAAGGCAAGTATCTCGCTTCTCGGCGAGAAGTTGAAAGAACTCCGCAAGGAGGTCAAACTCTGTCAGGACATCGCTGTCCGTTCCAAGGTTATCGAGGAAAAGGTGGGTGCAGCCCGAGCAGAGGAAGAAAAATCAAAACGAAAGGAGAACCGCAACTATGAACAACGGCGGTGATGCGGCTGAGCAGGTCGTCAGGCTCTCGCTTGAAGGCTTTGAAGTTGCCGCAAAACTTACAGGCTCGGCGGCAAAGAATGTCGCCCTGCTTCTCGTGTCCGTGCTGAAGCAGGAACAACAGACCAAAGGCAAGGCACGGCTCACCAATATGATCAAGTCCGGCAAGGAACTGAAAGTATTTTCTATCCCGAACAAGGACTTGGCACAGTTCACCAAACAGGCAAAACGCTATGGCGTTCTCTATTGTGTCCTGAGAGATAAGAGCGCCAAGGGAGATGATGTACCCGTGGATATTATCGCCCGTGCAGAGGACGCTTCCAAAATTCAGCGCATTGTGGAACGCTTCGAGATCGGCAAGGTCGATAAGGCAGGCGTTATCACGCAGGCAGAGCAGGACAAGGCTGACCGTGAAGCGGTGGCACGGGAAGTGCCGACCAAAACCAAGGGCGAGATCATCGTGGAGGAAGCAATGGGAAAGCCTTTGCAGAAAGAAGGTCAGTCCCACGAAAACCCTACGGTCGCAAAGACGGAAAAAAGCCCTCCGTCCGAGCGAAGCTCCGAGATCAGCGGTACGGCTATTGACCGGGGTACAGCAAAGCAGGCAGACAAGAAGCCTTCCGTGAGAGAAAAGCTGGAGCGCTACAAGACTGCTGCAAAAGCTGACAAGGAAGCAGACCGTGCCGAGCCTGCGCTTCCCAAGGAGAAAAGCAAGACTCCAGAACCGAACCGTCAGACGGTTCACACCCAGCCGAAAAAGCATAAGAAATCGAAAGAGAGGTAATCAGCTATGACTAACAATTTCACTCCCAAGAAGTCCGGGACTGCGGCTCGTCCGCAGCTCTCCCCGGAGGAATACGCCGCCAAGAAAAAGGCGGAGAAAGATGCCGTGTATCAGATGATCGACGATACCGCTACTGAGATCGTCCGTGACCCCGACAAGTTCAGGGCATATCTCGATACGCAGGCACGAATGGATCGCTACTCTGCCGCCAACGCTCTGCTCATTTACAAGCAGCAGCCGCAGGCGACTCAGCTCAAGGATTTTCGTGATTGGCAGGAGGACGGCGTGAAGGTCAACAAGGGTGCTAAGAGCCTGTCCATTCTTGAACCTGTTGAATACACCAAGAATGACGGCTCTACCGGCATTGCCTACAATGTCAAGAAGGTATTCGATGTGGCGCAGACCAGCGGCAAGAAGCCTGCTGCACCTACCCTTGATCGTGACCCCCGAAAGCTCGTTGCCATTATGCTCGACACGGCTCCCATTGATGTGAGCACTGTGGAGGAGCTGCCTTCTCCCAATATGGGAGCGTTCTATAAGAACGAGGATCAGACCCTCTATATCAAGCGGGACATTGGGGACAGCGTTGCACTCTGCCAGTGCGTGGCACAGGAACTTGGTCACGCTCAGCTTGCAATGAACTGCGAAGCATACAGCCGCAGGGATATGGGCTTTTCTGCCGTTTGCGTCGGTTATATGCTCTGCCGTAAGTTTGGCGTGGATGTGAAGAACTTCGCCATTGACCGTATCCCGGAGGAGCTGGCGGGCAAATCCCCCAAGGAAATTCGTGCGGAGCTTTCCAAGACCCGTTCTGCGATGAGCGAGATCGGCTCTCGTGTGTCGGAGGAAATCTACCGTCGCCGAGCAGACCGAAGCAAAGATCAGGAAAGATGAGGTGTGAGCGATGAAAGAGGAACGCTATCACATCGCCTTGGACGATTATGAACACGGCGTAGTGATTCGAGCTTTGAACGATACCAAAACCGAACTGATGAATGAGGGTAAATCCACCGATGCCGTGGATGATCTTATCATCAAGGTCGGGTATGCCCCAAAGAAAAAGTTCAAGGTAGTGGAAAGAAAGGACTGCTCCTGTCGTGAATCGAGATAATGACAGACAGACCTCGATCATTCTCGCCGTACTCGGCATCCTGCCGATTGTGTGGCTCGGACTTCTCATTGCACCATCCGTTAAGGGTGGCTTGCCGGAGATACTGCCGAGCTTGATGAATGTGATGAGCGACCCGTTTCATATAGTGCTTTGCGAGGACAGTGTAAAAACTGTCCTCGTTTTGCTTCTCTGCTATGGAATGGGCATCGGTATCTACTTCTCTACACGCAGGAACTACCGACGCCGAGAGGAACACGGCAGCGCAAAATGGGGCAATGCCAAAGCCGTGGACAAGAAATACCGGCAGAACCCACCGTCCGAAAACAAGCTGATGACGCAGGCAGTCCGTATCGGACTCAACGGCAAGAAACACCGCCGCAATCTGAACACCCTTGTCTGCGGCGGTTCCGGTGCCGGTAAGACACGCTTTTACTGTAAGCCGAATCTGATGCAGGCAAATACCAGCTTCGTGATTCTTGACCCAAAGGGCGAGATCGTCCGGGATGTGGGAAATCTGTTGGAGAAAAAGGGCTATGAGATCAGAGTTCTCGATCTGATCTCAATGGAAAAGAGCCACTGCTACAACCCGTTTGTCTATCTCCATTCGGACAACGATGTGCAACGGCTTGTGACAAATCTGTTCAAGAGCACAACGCCAAAGGGGTCACAAAGCAACGACCCGTTTTGGGATACCTCAGCTTCAATGCTGTTGTCTGCTCTCGTCTACTATCTTCACTACGAAGCACCGGAGGATGAGCAGAACTTTGCAATGGTAATGGAGATGCTACAAGCGGCTGCCATCGACAATGAGGAAGATCCACGACCCTCGCCGCTGGACTGCCTGTTTGCCGATTTGGAGTTGGACAGACCCGACCACATCGCTCTGAAATACTATCGGTCTTACCACACCGGTTCGGCAAAGACTCTGAAATCCATTCAGATCACACTTGCCGCAAGGCTTGAAAAGTTCAACTTGGAGAGCTTGGCGGCACTGACTTGTACCGATGAGCTTGACCTTGCTTCTATGGGCGAAAAGAAAGTGGCATTGTTCGCAATTATCCCAGACAATGATTCAAGCTTCAATTTCTTGGTCAGCATCCTTTATACCCAGCTATTTCAGCAGCTATTCTTTTCCGCTGACCATATTCACGGCGGCGCATTGCCAATTCCCGTTCACTTCCTAATGGACGAGTTCGCCAATGTCAGCCTGCCGGACGACTTCGATAAGATCCTTTCCGTTATGCGTTCCCGTGGCGTGTTTGTGTCCATCATTCTTCAGAACTTGGCTCAGCTAAAGGCACTGTTTGAAAAGCAGTGGGAATCCATCGTCGGCAACTGCGATGAGTTCCTCTACTTGGGCGGCAACGAGCAGTCCACCCATAAGTATGTAAGCGAATTGCTGGGCAAGGAAACCATCGACACGAACACTTACGGAAAGAGTTCCGGGCGAAGCGGAAACTATTCCACCAACTATCAGATCAGCGGTCGAGAGCTTCTGACCCCGGATGAGGTTCGTATGCTTGATAACCGCTACGCCATTCTGTTCATCCGAGGGGAACTCCCCGTGATGGACTTAAAATACGACATTCTCAAGCACCCCGCCGTTGACCTGACTGCCGACGGAAAAGGCGGCGTCTATCAGCACGGCAAGGTCACAAGTAATGTTGCGACCATTGAGGTGCAGTACCTCGACCCCGATACTCTGCCGGATACAGAGGTATCGGAAACCACCTATGAGCTGCTGTCCGATGAGGATTTCAACTTGGAAACCAACAACAATACAACAACAAAATTACGGAGGTAACTAATATGAACATTTTTAAGAAGAACACCGAGAAGCATACCGAAAAGCTGCCTATGACCGGCAAGGTCAAGAAGGGCTTCCGCATTTACTGCACCGCCATTATGGGTGCGGCACTCATCCTCGGTACTTCGGTCACGGCTTTTGCTGCCGGCGACCCTATTACCGTTATCAATAACCTGTCCACCTTTATCTTCGGTCTGATCCGTGCGATTGGACTTATCCTGCTGGGCTTTGGCGTTGTGCAGGTCGGTCTGTCCCTGAAGTCCCACGATCCTTCTCAGCGAGCGAACGGTTTCCTGACCCTTGCAGGCGGCGTCATCATCACCTTTGCAAAGGAAATCCTTGACCTGATTGTCGGCTAAAAAATTTCACACCAAGGGGTGTTCCCGAAAAATCGGGAGCACCCCTTATTCTTTGAAAGGAGGTGCTTTTCGTGAGCGACAACTGGGTCGTACAAAACCTTGAAAACGCACTGGAAACTTGGAACGAGAAGCTGGCAGAGATTTGGCAGCTTATCACGACAACGCCGCAGGACTTCAAAGGCGGTGGAATATGGGGCGTGATCGTCAACATCAACGGCGCAGTGCAGTCTATCGGACTTGCACTCCTTGTGCTGTTCTTTGTTGCCGGTATGGTCAAAACCTGCGGCTCGTTCACAGATGTGAATTTCTGTTAGAGAACATATACAACTGAATACGGATTTGTCTGATGGAAAGCACTTGCAACTATCCGAGAAAAGAACGGATATATGCAGGTGCTTTTCTTTTTCAAAAAATCAGAACACAGTGTCCAAAATCGGCTATCCACACGGGCTATAAGGTAGGGGGCAAGTCTGCCCGTCTGTACCTTGACAACTTCACAGCAGCCGCCGGAGAGATACCTGCCGCAACGGACAGTGCCGCCATGATACGAGCGCACCCATTGCTTAATCCATGCACAGCATAGGCAGTGATAACGCCGCTTGGGAAAGCGTGGAACCGTATGGAATGGCTGTGCTTACATATCCCCGTCCTTGTGGCAGGGATATAAAAATTTTAAGGAGGTCGAATGCCTATGGACAAGTATGCAACAACCAGACGAAAGAGGAAGGAGGACGCCCATGCAAAAGCTGAACATGGTGGACGCAGATACCCTGCTCTATCAGCCGCTTGATAAACCCCGTTTTGTGGTGGACGGTCTTATCCCCACAGGGCTGATACTGTTCTGCGGCTCACAGAAAATCGGCAAAAGCTGGCTCATGCTGAAACTCTGCTTATGCGTGTCGGCGGGACTGCCATTCTGGGAGATGGAAACACGGGCAGGCGATGTACTGTACCTGTGCCTTGAGGATACCTTTTTCCGCATACAAGACAGGCTTTTTCGTCTGACAGACGAGGCGGACAGCCGCCTGCATTTCGCTGTGGCAAGCTGCAAGCTGACGGACGGGCTGATCGTGCAGTTGGAGGACTATCTGAAGGAGTACCCCGACAGCAGGCTCATTGTGATTGATACCTTGCAAAAGGTACGCACCGCCTCAAAGGACAACGCCTATGCCAGTGATTACGGGGATATTTCCCAGATTAAGGAGTTTGCCGACCGGCATTCCCTTGCGGTCATCGTTGTCCACCATATCCGCAAGCAGAACGACAGCGATGTGTTCAACAAGGTATCGGGGACAACGGGGCTGACGGGGAGCGCAGACGCTACCTTTGTACTGGAAAAGGAAACCCGTGCGTCCGATACCGCAAGGCTCTACTGTGTCGGCAGGGATATTGAGTATCAGGAGTTTGTACTGCGTTTCAGGGAGTGCAGTTGGGAAATGGTAGAGCGTAAGGGGCAGGAGCAGCTTGCGAGGGAAAGCATACCGCCTGTCCTTTTTCGGTTGGTGGAGTTTATGCAGGACAAAGAGAAATGGTGCGGCACAGCCACGGAACTACTGGCGGCGATGGCGGAAACAGATACCCCGCCCACGGTCATTACCAAGTGGCTCAATGAGTACCGCACAACTTTTTTAGCGGACAACCATATCGGCTATGCGTACCGCAGGAAGAAAGAAGGCAGGCTGATTGCGCTCACAAAGCAGTCGGGTGACAGTGATGACGGTGGTGACGGCGATGTCGGGATACCCCCTATCTCTGTCACTGGCGACACAGCAGAGTGAAGTCCGACAGTTTTGCCCTACGGGTGGCAGGCGTAGCGGCGATGGCAATGCTTTTCCAATCTGCGCCCTGCCACCCTGCGGGAGAACACCCCGCAAACGCTCCTTGCAGGCGTGGGCTTTTCTCGCCTCTTTCGGCTCGTAAAGCCACCCCTGCGGCTGAAAAAACCGTCCCGGTTTTTACAGCCCGCTTTTGCAGGGTGTAACACACTACACCTTGCAAGCAAGGAGCGTGTGCCAAACTTTCCCTCTGGACTCCCTTTATGCAGGGCTTGCGCCCTGCTCCCCGCCGCCTGCGGCTGCGGGGAAAGGCGGTGCCGGTGACAGTGCTGTGCCATCTGGGAGGGTATCCCATAACCACCGTCATCACTGTCACCACCGTCACCGCCCAAAGAACACCCGCCGAAAAAAGAAAGGAGTTGAACGCTTATGCCTTACGCAATCCTGCGTTTCCAGAAACGCAAGGCAGGCTCTGTGGCTGCCTGTGAACGCCACAATGAACGGAAGAAAGAGGCGTACAAGAGCAATCCCGATATTGATATGGAATGCTCCAAGTACAACTATCATCTTGTGCCGCCGCCACGCTACACCTACAAAAAAGAAATCAATAGCATGGTGCAGGCGGCAGGCTGCAAGGTGCGGAAAGACAGCGTGATGATGGTGGAAACCCTCATTACCGCCTCTCCTGAATTTATGAACAGCTTACCGCCAGAGGAACAGAAAGCCTACTTTGCTATGGCTTTGGACTTCATAGCGGAGCGTGTGGGAAAACAAAATATCCTCTCTGCTGTGGTGCATATGGACGAGAAAACACCCCATATGCACCTTTGCTTTGTGCCGATTACGCCGGAGGGAAAGCTGTCTGCCAAATACTTTTTAGGCAACCAGAAGTCTTTATCGGAGTGGCAGACCGCCTACCATGAGCGTATGTCCGCACGGTGGAATGAGTTGGAACGGGGGCAGTCCTCAATGATTACGGGGCGAAAGCATATCCCCACATGGCTTTTTAAGCTGGGCGGCAGGCTGGATAAACAGTATGAGGAAATCGTGGTGGCGCTGTCCGATATTAACGCCTTTAACGCAGGGAAGAAACGGGACAAGGCGCTCTCCCTGCTTTCCGCATGGCTGCCGGAGGCAGAAAAGTTTTCACGGGAGATCGGGAAACAGAGCGCCTATATCGACAGCCTGAAAAAGAAAATCGGGCAGGAAAGCGATTATGCGGGGCGGCTGCGTGACGAGAAATACGCAGAAGAATTAAAGGTGCAGAAAGCCAACCAGAAGATATTTGAGTTGCAGCGCACCAATCAGCAGTTGGAACGCCTGCTCAGGAAAATCCCGCCTGAAGTGTTGGAAGAATTGCAGAAATCGAATAGAAACAAGTCAAGAGAAAGGTAGGAAAGCCATTGAAAAAACAGGATTTTACCGTATTGAAGATTGCGGATTTACACCCGTTTCCCGATAACCCGTTCCGTCTGGTGGAGGACGAACTGCTGATGGAACTGGCGGAGAGTATCAAGGAGTTTGGTGTGGTAACGCCCATCATAACCCGCCCGAAAGAGGACGGGAACGGGTACGAAGTCATCGCAGGGCAGCGGCGTGTCCGTGCCTCACAGCTTGCAGGGATAGAGACAATCCCTGCTTTTGTTTTGCCCTTAGACCGTGACCGGGCGATTATTACCCTTGTGGACAGCAATATCCAGAGGGAAAATATCCTGCCGAGCGAGAGGGCTTTCGCTTATAAGATGAAGTTGGAGGCGATGAAAAGACAGGGATACCGCACGGATTTAACTTCTGACCAAGTTGGGCAGAAGTTGACTTCCGTGGAGACAGTGGCAAAGCAATCGGGAGACAGCCGCACACAGGTACAGCGATATATCCGTCTGACCGAGTTAATCCCGCCGATTTTACAGATGGTGGACGAGGGGCAGATTGCCCTTACCCCTGCGGTGGAACTGTCTTTTTTGAAGAAAGACGAGCAGGAAAACCTGCGGATTACGATGGAGAGTGAGGACGCTACTCCCTCTCTTTCGCAGGCGCAGCGCATGAAAAAATTAAGCCAAATGGGGCGGCTTGATATGGATACCATCTTTGCGATTATGACCGAGGAAAAGGCAAACCAGAGGGAAACCGTGAAAATCGGTATGGACAAACTGCGAAAATATTTCCCCAGAGGTACAACACCAAAGCAGATAGAGGATACCATTCTCCGACTTCTGGAGCGTGAATTACAGAGAAAACGAAACCGTGACAGCCGATAATTTTCTTTTCTCGGCGGGTAACAGACAGAAAGGACAGGTCTTTGATGAAAGAAATCCAGTATGAAATCGTAAAAGAAATCGCTGTCCTCTCCACGGGCGACAGTGGCTATACAAAGGAAATCAACCTGATTGCGTGGAACGGGAACGAGCCAAAGTACGACATCCGCAGTTTTCCCCCTGCCCGTGAGAAATGCGGCAAGGGCATTACGCTGACAAGGGCGGAGGCAGAGAAACTCCTTGCGGCTCTGAAAAAGGAACTGGAACAGTGAGATTTTGAAGGGAGGATATGCCTATGGCAAAGACAGCGGTGCGCCCGAAAATCATCGTGCAGGCGGCTTATACGGGCGGCGCAGATATGCGGGAATTATTTATTTCCCTGCTTGTAAACGAGGTACGGAGGGGAAAATCCTCTCCCCGCACCTTTGAGATAATCAAACTTCCGCAATACAATGAGGGCAGTACAGATACAAAGGAGGCGAGCTGAATGGCAATGTTAAAGGCGGCTCTGTACTGCCGCTTATCAAAGGACGATATGCTGCAGGGCGACAGCGAGAGTATCAAAACGCAGAAAGCCATGCTGACGCAGTACGCAAAGGAGCATGGCTTTCTGGTGGTGGAAATCTATGTGGACGATGGGTATAGCGGCTTAAATTTTGACCGTCCGAGTTTTAACCGTATGCTCGATGACATCGAGGCGGGCAAGATTGATGTGGTCATTACGAAAGACTTATCCCGTCTGGGGCGTGACCATCTGAAGGTCGGACACTTCACGGAGATTTACTTCCCGATGAAGAATGTGCGGTATATCGCAGTCAATGACGGTGTGGATACCGCCAACAAGAACAACGATATAGCGGCTCTGAAAAATGTGATGAACGAGTTTTACAGCCGGGATAATTCCCGTAAAATCCGTTCCTCTATCCGTGCGAGGGCAAAGGCGGGGCTGTACCGTTCTTCCTTTAACCCGATCGGCTACCGCAAATCCCCCGATAACCACAACAAGCTGATTGTGGACGAGGAAACAGCGTGGATTGTGAAACGGATATTTGAACTTGCCAACGCAGGCATGGGAGCGCATAAAATTGCTACCGTGTTCCGTGAGGAACAAGTACCCTGCCCGTCATGGTGGCTGTACAGCCGGGGCGAAAAAGACTACTCCAAGCGGTTTGAAAATCCAGAGAACAAATATGAATGGTCGCACACCGTCATACGCAATATCATCTCCAATCCCCTCTATCTGGGGCATTGCGTGATGTGCAAGACCGAGAGTATCTTCAAGGTCAACGCCTCAAAGAAAGTACCAAAAGAGGACTGGATTACCGTAGAGAATACCCATGAGCCGCTTGTGACGCAGGAGGTCTTTGACGGGGCAAACGAGAAGATTTTGAGCCGCAGGCGGGATACCACCGATAACTTTGTCTCTCCCTTTGCGGGGCTTGTGAAGTGCGGCACTTGCGGAAAGGCGTTAGGATTACGCTACTGGACGGGGAAAAGACACAGGATTTATGTGTGTACCACTTACGCCCACGACACTAAAGCCTGCACAGACCACCGTATTTTCTATGAGGATTTATATAAGGCGGTGCTTGCGGATATTCAGTACCACGCCCGCCTTGCCTATGAGGACAGAGAGAAAGCGGTGGCTCTGGCAGTGAAGATGAACGCCAAAGCAGACGGGAGCAAAGGAAAAAACAGCGCCGACAGACTGAAAGCGGCAAAGAGACGGTATGAGGAAGTGACGAGACTGTTTGACCGTCTGTATGAGGACAGTGTATCGGGGCGTATCTCCCACGAGAATTTTAACCGTCTGATGGATAAGTACCAGACCGAGCAGGAGCAGCTTTTAGGGCAGATACAGGCTTTAGAAACCGCCATGCAGGAGGTTAAGGACAATCAGCAGAACGCTGTCAGGTGGGCGGAACTGATGGCACAGTATGTGGGGATACAGGAATTGACTGCTGAAAACCTCAATCTCCTTGTGGAGAGGATTGAGGTCTATGACCGCACGGAAACCAATGCCGGGGCAGAACAGATGATTAAAATCTGTTACCGCTTCGGCGGCTACATAGAGGAACGGGTATTTTCCGCAAAGGTGCTGAAACACCCTTGCAGGAAAAACGCCTGCCCCCTCAGAGAAAGGAAAAGCTATGGGAAAATATCACTTGTATCTTAGCGAGGAAGAAAGGCAGCTTGTTCTCCACGCTCTGATCGACTTCCGCAACAAGCTGATTGCGGCGGGGCGATACACAGATGCCGTAGATGAGATGCTAGTCAAAGTCGCCAAGGCAAAGCCACGGAAGTTTGGGCTGTGGGGATGGAGGCTCTGATGATGGAAAAGTACATTACCGATGAACGCACAGGGCTGAAATATGAATTGGTCGGTGACTATTATCTGATTGCCGGGGACGATGAGCCGGAACAAGAGCCAATCGGGGTATGGGGACAACGGCATTTGCACCATTTGAAACGCCACCACAAGGTAATCTATGCAAATTTGCTGACAAGCGGCAAGCTACCCGAATATCTTGCGGATATTGACCGACGGGCAGAGGAACTTTTTCTTCGACTTGCAAAACAAATGGCAGATGCAGAGGGAATTACGGAAAAACTGAAAGCCAGCGACCAAATGGAATGGGTCAGACAAATGAACAGCATCCGGAACCGAGCTATGGAGATCGTAAATGCAGAACTGATTTTCGCATAAGGATATATGACCAAGGGCGGCAGGGAGTACCAACTCTCTGCCGCCTTTTCTTGTATTCGCAGCAATTATGTAAGAATATTCCAAGCACAGCGGAAGCACCGAAGCCCGATGGGGAACAGGAGAATCAGTACACAGCACACAATCCCGAAGCAGCAAACAATAATTGCACATGGGAGTTTAACGCAAAGCCATATTATTGCTGCAAGCAGCGCACCCGTGATGTGGTATCCGATCCATAGTAGTATGGTTAGGATTGTCAAACAAAGTATTATCATAAATGGTCCTTTCTCAGTAGCGCTATAAAAGCAAAATTCTCTTCGACTACAATTTTATTATACGCACTTGCCCCATCCGGAAAAATGACTGCATGTGCAAAATACCGGCTTCTATTTTATTCGTTTCAGAGCAACTGCCGTGCTGCATTCAAAAACCCAGTTTGAAATTCGCTGATGATAGACTATGGATTGTCCACCGAATACTGCAAGGAGGTTAATGCATCTCAGCTAAAAACTGCGCTCGCGGAATATGGTCTGCTGCCGGTGGAATTGCAGCAGAGCGAAAACTGTAAACTAAAATCAAAGAATGTGAGGGACTACAATGAAAAGAGCAATATCCTTGCTGCTGGCCATCGTAATGATGACCATAGCGCTTGCCGGATGCGGCAAAAAGACTGATAAATTTATAGGGACATGGAAAGTAGATAGCGTTGAGATTGACGGAGCTAAATTCACAGTTTCGGAACTAAAGGCAATGGGCGATGATAGCATGTGCGCCGCCCAAATCGTCATTAAAACCGGTGGCAAGGCCTATGTTGCTGAATGTGATGACGGCACTGGCGACGTCGTTGATTGGCAGGAAACGGATACCGGTATTCAAATCGGTGAACAAAACTGCACAATCGTGGATGGGATGATCTGTCTTAAACTTAAATACGATGATGAAATGATTTATTTCAAAAAGGTCTCTGACAGTCAGACAATCAGCGTGGATCAAGAGGGCGCTACAGTACAGCCCGACAATGATACGATAGAAGGCACCAGCAGTGGTACTGATGCAGACACAGAAGCAGAAGACTCCATAGCAGTCAAGAACTCGCCTGACAAATACACGTGGTACATTAAAAACTATGTCGGTAAGAATTGTGCTTCGATTGGGTACACCTCTATGGGCGGCGACCGCATGGACCACTACGGAGCAGGCTATATTGAGTTAGTTATGGTCACACCGGACGGAGCATATATTGACATCGAATCGGATGATGATCTGAAGCAATATGTCGTCACCGCTCAGAGCTATGCTCCCAATACGGAGCTGAAATATGTTTTTGACACGGATGAAGACGGAAACGAATATGAAAACCTTGTCCAGTCACAGAATATTGAAGAAATCGTGCTGTGCGTAAAGAAAGTCGGCAGCAGCGAGGAAACCTCCCTTGGCTTGACAGAAATCACACCATCCCCGGATAAATTCACTTGGTACATCCGGGATTATTCCGGCAGAAACCTTGCGAGCTGCGGCTACCTGTCAATGGGCGGCGACCGGATGGATCATTACGGGGCTGGATATATTAAATTTGTGATCGTGTCCGATGATGGCAGCTTTATCGATCCGGAAGATACGGAATTGCTGAAAAATTATGTCATCACTGGCCAAAGCGTTTCGCCGAATACCGAGCTGAAGTATGTCTTCAGCACCGACAGTGAAGGAAATGAGTATGATAACCTTGTCCAGTCTCAAAATATTGAGGAGATCAAGATCACGGTAAAGCCGGTAGGCGGTAATTAAATTCTGATTGACGATTTAAGGAGATGTTAAAAATGCAAATGTGCCCATTTTGTAATAAAGTTTATGATGAGTCCGAATACAGCCACTGCCCGTATTGCTCCGGCGAATTGCAGGAAGACACGAGCCCTCGACCTTTTAAGGTTTGTCCTAACTGCGATGGCGTTATGGAATGGGATGGTTGCTGGAAGTGCTTAAATTGTGGTGAGGAAGTTTATTCCGACGAGGATGATAATGACGGAACAATAGAGGGCTAAACAGATTATACACCAAAAGGAGACGGTGATGAACCGTCTCCCTTTTATCGCTTGTCGGAAATTAAAGATACTGATATAACCAGTCTGGCAAATCAGGACTGTCAGTTGCCCAAGATTCAACGATTTCTTCATCCTCTTGCCATTCATTTTCATCGCCGTCAAAATACTTTTGCCGGTGGCATTTGTACTTTACGACCGTGCTACCCTCAAGCCGATACTCGTTCCAGTAGTAATTCTGCTTGCTGCAGCTACTCCGATCATTAGTCTGATAAATAGTCATATGATAATCTTCTTTCGCATTCATCCATTTTCGGACTGTTAGTCTTATACTCCGCCACTTTTTGCATGTGGGGATTTGACTGTCGTCCAATCACATAAATACAACTTCGTATCCCACAAAGCATCCAAGAAAATTCGTAATCAGGTTCTTGGCATTTTGTTCAACTGTATCATAAAGGCCATTCTTCTCAGCCGCTCGCAGTCCCTCTGCTTTGATATCAGCAATCAGTGTTTGGTACTGCTCGAAATCAATAGGATTCAAAATGTTGTTTTTCTCATTACACTCCATACTGCTGTCCCACATAAGCTGATTGCTGTTGATTTTAGCCTCCGGTAGGGACACATAGATTTTTTGACTGTCATTGTCTACCTTAACCACAATATCCTCTAGGTCGTACCCTGCCTTGACGCTGCCAGCGCAGGTAAGCTCAATGTGATTTAATGTGATTTGTGGTTCCCGGAACCGGAATATCATCCAGCATATAGCGGGTAAAATCCTGTCCCTTCGTCACTATGTAACTGCCTTCGCAAGAGGTCAGTTCGCCAATTTCCTGTATTTTGGCTCGGACTTCATTTACAGTGACAATAGTCTTTTCAACTTCTCCGGGAAGCTTTAAGTCAATGCCAGCGTTCTCTGATGGCTCAATTATCTTGGCATCTGCCGTTGGCAACTTTCCGACATAGTATCCTGCGCCAAACACTGCTGCAGCAATTATGACTACGGCAACAGTATTTTTGAGTACTTTCCAGAAATTTTTCATCTTGCCCTCCTTACAGCCATGCTGTAACTAACACAAGCAGGTAGAAGGCAGCAGCTGCGCCAATAATAGCCAATGCGATTTTTCCAAACTTTTTCATTTTTTCTCTCTCCTTTTCTCTCTTTTACGATTTTGCGTTATTTGCAGTTTTGTCCGTTTTTTCGGTATGAGGAGTCAAAAAAGCCTGCATGACGCCGCTTTCCAACTGCGTTTTCGTGGCCAACGAATACGAAAGGCCGATACGATCTGCATATGCAGTATTCTGCCTTGCTTTCTCAACTACTCTGGAGGCACGGACCCTTTCCATGACTGTCATAGGAGCACCTCCTTCAGAAAGTCCTTATCTCCTTTGCGTGATTATATTATAAGGCCTCACCAGTTCTGGAAAAATGACTGCAAGTGCAAAATACGATGCCGTATTTCCTCTATTACAGCAAAAACCACTTCGGCTAATTGACCGAAGTGGTTTTCAACAACTATGTTTACCTATTTGCTCTTAGCCGCATTGTAAGCCTCGATATCAATCGATCCATTGGCCAGCATCTGCTCTGACCAAAGCTGAAGCGTTTCCACGGTGATAGAGATTTTTTCAAGTTCCTCCTGGATATGTATGAAGTCCTGAATCTCATCGCCTGTAATCTGTCCGTCAGCTGTTATTTCGATCAGCCGCCCCTGCTTTTTGTGCATGGCATTCAAAGATACCAGCATTTCAAGGACTATCTGTGAAAGGTCTTTGATCTTTACCTCGGGGACATATTGCTGGCCTATCGGACATTCCTTGGCGCAGTAATGGTTACACAGATTGGGGTTCTTATAGCCGATGGACATCTCCAAAACCTCATCGGAGCGAGGGGTAGACTTTTCATTTTCGATTTTCTCAATTCGTTCCGGGGAAATCCATCCCAGCACTTCGCTGGCCTTTTCTCTGGAATAGCCAAGCGCCTCGCGGCTAATCTGATAGACGGTTTTATTTTCTTTTGTAGATATTCGTCCCATAAATACGATCCTCTTTTGAGTTACAATTCGATATATTCCGCCAATGACCCGCAGAATTTTCGAGGCTTTATATGAGGCGCTGTTTGGTAAACGGCCCCACTTCTGTCCTGCCATAGAACAATACCATCGATATTGGCCTGCTCCAGCACATACCAATCCGATGGAACGGCGGTGTTGTTGCGTTCCTCGAAGGTAACAGGCACAACATTCAACCGTTTGGACCCGCAAACGCCTGTTAGCTCATGCCCAGCAAAAGATGCCGCTCCAAAGGCAGCGACATATTCCCGATAGTCTTGTGCGAACTGAAGACCAAGCGTATTTTCAGCAGTTTTGATATCTTCATCTGAAACTGCACCTCTAGCGTGAAATGCTGGTTGTTCTTGTATCAATTTACTGATTTTCATTTTATTTATCCCCTTTCAGAGACATTTCAAGTAGGGCCTTCCAGAAATCCTGTCTTTGTTTTGCAAAAAGATTGCGGTCAATATTGGATGCGGTACTACCCGTATTGGCGTGAAGCACTGAATAATTACTTTTATGTTGTAAATTGGTAAGTATTGCAAGTGGTGAATCGCTCATTTGGCCAATATGATGTAATTCATAGGGCTTCCCCGATTGATCAAGGGGTGCTAAACCATCAATAACTCGCTGCGCATTTGTACGCCCATCTTCAATATCACCAATAAAATCCCAGTCAATATTTTGTGTCAATGCCATTCTGCCGTTTACTTTTGAAAGCGTGAGTCCAGCGTTCTTTAATACAGTGTATTCATCCATAGAATGAAAGTTTTTTATAAATTCCAGTGGCAATTTTGACTCTCGTTGAATCAGGGCAGCCTCATTCATTGTCAAGCCATTCAGTGTAGCACCCTTTAATGCAATCGCTTCGCCGGAACCTCCGGCAATCGTGCCTGAAATTGCGCCCCATTTGAAGCCTTCGCTGCCTGCCAATGCTGCAGCCTTCATAGATTCATTTAGATCACCGGTTTCAATTCCTTTGACAACACCTGCGGATACGCCACTGAACACACCGGATGAGAGTGCCATAATTGTACCCGTTTTGGCAGAAGCCGCAAAAATCATACTGACAGCCGGTGCACCTGCGCCATAGGTCACAATAGAAACCGTAACACAAACTAGAATAACGCCAGTTCCGATCGCAACATTCTTGAGTATCTGATCGTAGGTATCGTCGTATTTCTGGAATTCTGTGACAACGGTTTGCCCGTCGTCGCCAAGGGTAAACACATATCTTGTTCCCTGAAAGTAAGAATCCAGTTCTGATAGCGTATAGCCGAAGTAGATGTTTTCCTGCGAATTGTATGCCACCTCTTCCAAATACTCTTTTGAGATATATATGGCATTTACATTTTCTACGAAATAGTCTTCGCTATTGAGTGTCGTTACAAGCTCGGAATAGATGCTATCCTCCAAATATGGCAGAAGATTCACATCATTAAGGTCAGAAAATTCTGGCGGTTCTTCTTCAGTAAAAGAGTATGACGATTCCGGTTGACTCGTCGCTGGGGCAGTCGTCTCCTCTTGAATGCCATCGCTATTCGTTTGCGGTGTACACCCAGTTAATAAAGTACACACAAGAATCAAGGCAATTAATCGCTTCATCAAACATCACCCCCATTATCGGCTTTGTCTGCTGAATCTATTCGTGAGATGTTTTTCGCACGGTGCTTTTTCTTGCGTTGGGCTATTGCGATTGCCGACCCAATAAATGCCACTAAAAGTGTAGCACCTCCTGCATACAGCCACATGCCAGCTGGCATGTGGTTTTTTGATGCATCATCGGATAAAGAAACCTCACTGTTAGGTTGCTCGCTGTGATTATCTTCGTCTTTTGTCGTTGTATCAATTTCTTCATTCGGGCTCGCAGGCTCAGCCGGTGGTTGCGACTGCTCAGATGCCGGAATCAGCGTACCATCTGCCGCAACAGTTGCTCCCATTGACAGTTGATATTCTACATCCGAAATGGAAAGTCCTGTTACAACGTGAGCTTTGAGTACATCATCCGTTCCGACATAGATAACTTTCGTAGTTGTTTGATTTGTATATTGATTACTTACGGTAATTGTATAGATGCCCTCATCTGTATACTTCTCGCCATCTTTGGCAGGCTTATTGAAGCGGACATCTTCGGTTAGTCCCTCTGCGCCATCCTTGCGTACTTCTTTCTTAATATCAATGTTAAGGTATCTGGATTTTGCAAGATCAAGGTAGAAATCGTTTTCGGTAATCGAACTGTTTGTTAATTCGGCTCCTGTAACAACATCAAATGGATAAACCATACAATTACCATTGCGGACGGAAAAGCGGAAGAAAATCCGGTAGTCATTGTATGATGGAAACGGATTCCAACCGAACAAATCGAGATTGTTTTTACGCAACTCATAATCCAAAGCAACCTCATAATCCCCTTCCTCACAGAGCTTTACCTCCACGGCAGCATTCTGTGATGCAGTTGCCGCCAAATAATCAGTGTAGATTACAGGGTCGCTGGCATGATTTTGGTAATCTGTATGGCGAATAATCAATGTGCCACGCCCCATATCAGTCTTTTCAATACCGAAATACTCGTCGTGGCCGTTGGCATCATCGTTGATCGAAAGCGTCTCATCTCCATTGAGCTTTGTAATGTCCTGCTCCAGTTTAAACCACAGTGTGACTGTATCACCGACTGTTTTCAAAAATACTGGAGTGCCATTCTTATCTTCTGTGACACGTGTGTATCCATTTACGTAGAACTCGCCAAGTTTCCACCCGAAATGAGGATCGTTCTCAGAGATTGCATTGTTTTCGGAAAAACCGGTATCGTGGCCTGCATTCACAACAGTACCCAAGTAGTGTTTGGATTCATTCGATTCTTCGGCTGCATACGCAATAGGTTGCGAAATCGCCATCATTGCTATCACAACGGAAAACAGCAGCGCAAAGAACGGTTTAGAAGATTGTACGACTTTTCTCATAATCTTCACCCAGTCATCCGGGCAAGTGCCGGACCTCTTTCTTTAAGTAATAGGAGAAATGCTGTTTGAGGGTAGTGCAGAATCACATTGGAATGCTTTTTACAACGCAAGGATCTCTTTCTTTTTGGCATCAAACTCATCCTGAGACAGAATACCCTCATCGACAAGCTGCTTCAATTTACGCAGCGTTTCGATTTTCTCGTCATATGAGATCAATGCGTCGTCTGCCTCTTTTGCGGGCTTTTCGCTCTTGATCTTGTTCAGCAAGGATGCAGCACCGGAGGACGCCTTTTTCCAGCCCTTCTGAAGGCCACCTTTTGCCGTGCTTGCGAACCGAGAGAACTTGCTTGGCTGTGCGTTTTCAGATGCTTCTGCGTCAATGCTTTCGACCATCTCAATATCCGCAGCCATTTCCTCCTCAGAGTAGTTGAAACAAGCCTTATCCAGCGCTGCATTGAGGCGGTTTGCCATCGGCATCATTGACACATAATTCAGACTCCCCGAAATCACGCCGCCCACAATGGGAACCGCCTTGGAAATTCCATGCGCTACCGTGGTTTTTGTTACCTTCACGCCAATGGCCTTGCCGATCTGCTTGATGATCGGATACCAGAAGGTTTTGGTCAGTGCCTTCTGCGGCAGCTTCTTCAGTGTTGTTTTTGCGATCTGTGTGGAAAGGACCCGCACGCCTGACACAGCACCGGACACGCCGAACATCACACCGCAATACAAGATCAACTGGTTCCTGACTCGCTCGTCATCAAGCTGGTCCTCTGTCCACAGATCCGACGCACCGTACAAGTAAGACAATTCCTGCGCAAGGCGCAGGGCCATGCCAAAAAACTGTGCCACATCCGCCGGGATTGTCGCCGCCATCGCAAATCCGCCGGGAATACCGGCAACAAAAGATGCCACAGAAGACTGGCTGGTACGAACGAAAATCAGTTTCGCGGCGGCTTTCTCAATACGCTCTTGGGGAATTCCGGCACTGACCGGCCCCATATCAATGATGGTCTGCACATCGATATCATCGCCTGCAAAAGTCTCTGCAAGGAATTTGCTGCGGTTGACCTTTACGCCGGGTATCTTGACTGCATTGGTAATAATCGTTTCCAGTGCTACGGAGGTCGTTTCGTTTTTAGCCTGTTCCATAATTCTTATTCCTTCCTCTCCATTAAGCTTGTGATCCTGCGTTGCTTTCCGATGCGATGAATTCCCGTATTTCCTCCGACACATAATCCTCAAAATGCAATGTGCCGATTTTACGAACCTTTTCGTTGATCTTATCCATCACCGCCCGGCATTTGCTGTAATCTCCGGCGCGGAAGTACACCTCCAGCAAATGCCCCAGCAGTTCGACTTGCCGTCTTGCATAGGCGGCGATCTCCAAGTGATCTCCGCAGGCCAGAATGGAGCGGAGCAGGTACAGCTCCGCTTGATCGTATTGCTGCCATTCCAGCATCAGATTGGCCATCGGGCAAAGCTGATCGTCGATTTTGGCAAGCTCCGAGGTGCTGATAATGTTTGTGATGTCGTAGGCCTTGAACAGATAGGCGCAGGTCTGCGGATAATTCTCCTCCAGATAGGTGTAGTACCATGCCATCGTCAGATCGTAGTCCCGCACCAGCTTGGAATTGGGCTGGGCGTATTTGTCAATCTGCTTCCGGACCTTTTCCAGGATTGCCCAGACCTGCTTTTTCTTCCCGGCGCCACTGCGGATCAGGACAAGGGCCTTCAGCCGATAGCACTCACCCAGAAGAATGCCGGAATCTCCGGCATTGGAAACGGACAGCCAGTGGATGGCCTTATTTACTGATTTAAGGAGAAGGCAAACAATCTGCGTTTCTTCTGCTGTCTGTGCATCGTAAGCGCCGCTCAACTTCGCATCATAAAATCCCGCAAGGATGTAATAGAACCGTCCCAAAAGCTCCGGACTGCGATTTCGGGAGATGGCGGTCCGCATTTGCCGGATTTTCCGCTCCGCTTCCGAGAAACGCCTGCGATCGTACAGAATCTCCAGCAGGATCTGATAAACCTTCAGGAGCATCCGCTGATTGCCCGGAGGAACCACGGCAATGAATTCCGTACTCTTTTCCAGAAGAAACTGTTCATTCTCATAGGGCATATTTTGAATCGCATAATAGAGCAGTTCTATATAAATATCCGAAGAATATATCTGAGGTTCCCGCTTGCCGCCTTTCAATACAGCCGCAGCCAGCCGAAGAATCTCCCGAATCTCATCGTGATCTGTTGCTGTGCTTTCTGCGTAGCTGCCGATTCTGTGAAGGTAGGATTCTCTTGCCCAGCCAGAACCATCTTTCGCCATCATTTTTTGCAGCCTCCGGTCAAGAAAGCCGCCGGGAGCATTCTCTTGAACCTTGTGAACTCGCCGGAGACTGCGGAGAAGATGCTTCGGATATTCCTCTTTCTGCGCTTCAACCTTCAGCCGGATATCCAGATACTGAAGGACCCTGTTTGCTGCATCCAGCGCCGCATCCGTGAACCCCCAGTTCGTTACGACCTCCTCGATAACCGGGTGCATTGTGAGGATCGTATCGTTTATAGCAATCCAGCCTTGCCGGTAAAGAGCTCCGATATCGTCTCTGTTTGGTAAGCGGAGCATATCGCACAGCCGTTCAATGGAAACGCCGGTTCGGCCAAACAGAGACAGGGCTTTCATCAGAGCGTTCTGCGTTTCCGACAAGGTCTCTGCCGCAAACAGGCCGGAGATTATTTGCTGAATCGATTCCTGATGAAGAACTGCATCCCGTTGGTATCCGACCTTTTCGGGTGCAAGGCTTGTAAAGCCGTGCTCTGCAACGATTTGAGCCGCCTGCGCAAGAGACAGTGTGCAGACGGGACTGCCGATCTGCTTGGCAATCAGCTCAATGACCAATGTGTGACCGGATGCATTTTGAATGATCGATGTGGCATAATACCGCTCCTCCGCACTGAGCCGGTGGCCGATGTGCCTCTCAAAAAGGAGCAGCGCAGTTTCTTCGGAAACGGATTCCACTTCAAGGGTGTCATACCCCTGCGCAAGCGCCTTGTCTCTGGTCAGAAACAGCAAACGCCAGCCCGTTTGCAGGAGCTTCGGGATACCGATACCGTTGTCGCCGGTGTAATTGTCCATAACCAGTACGCAATTTTTACCGTCGCCAAGTTCCCGGAGAATCCCCAATTTTCGCTCAAAGTAGGCTTCTTCTGTTTCTGATTTGTCCTTTTGAACGCCGTGAATCTGTACGGCGTAGTCGTCGCAGATAGTTTTCTTAATCGTGCCCTGATAATCGAGGTAAAGGACAGAATCAATTCTCGACATACACTGCCTAATGCAGTGGCGGGCGAGAGTGCTTTTTCCGATACCTCCCATTCCCACAAGAAAGCTGCAACCGCCGGGGGCATCCAGAAGCCGTTGCGTCAGCCATGCCGTCTCCTGTTCTCTCCCAAGAAAGAACTCGGGGCCATAGATTTTGGAGCTCACCACATATCGGGCGGACAGATCCGCCAGAGCTTGAAGCTCCGACAGCTTTTCGACCACAGTTTCCATATTGGAAAACCGATCCAGATAATAGTCCGCAAGGGTGTGATGGAAGAAATCCGTCAGGCGGAAGGTCAGCGCATCCCGATATGCGCCGCCTGAGAGCTTAGACCTTGAAAAATCATACCGGGCACCGGTATCACAGTCAAAGGCATCCGGTACACGGTCAAACAGCATATAGAACAGCAGCGCACCGATCCCATACACATCTGTGTGCGTTCCGATTCGTTTTCCGTCACCCCTTTGCAGTTCCAGCGCCGCAAAGCCTTTGGTAAAAGAGATTTTATTCCCCAATTCCGGAGCGTCGGAGATGGGAACGACCGTGTCGAAGTCAAATAGCTGGATCAGCTCCGTGGTGCCCTCCAGCGTCAGAATATTGCTCGGTTTAATGTCGAGATACAGAAAACCCTTATTGTGGATTTTAGAAATGGCAGTTGCCGCACTTTTTACTGCAGCAATGCTGTCCTTGACAGAGGAATAACGATCATAGGACAATTCCTGCCCCTGAGCATACACAGAAACCACATACAAGGTGTGGTTTGCCTCATAAATATTATAGGTATTGGCCGTCAGGTTCGTCAGCCCATCTGCTGCAAAGAATTCGTTGCCCAGTTGATAAGCCCGCCGCATTTTCTGCTTTGTCTGCGTGAACTGCTTCCGCTCTGCCTCCGGGATCAGCAGATTTCCATCCGACGATCTTCGCAAATTGCATCTGAAGGGGTAACATTCCTTGATTCTAACGGTTTTTCTTGCTCCTAGATTATCAATGTAATAAGCATTGTAAACGATGCTCGATCCGCCACGGGCCAACTCATCGGTGATTGTGTATTCCCATCCGTCATTGAATCCAAGCGTAGTGCCTGCTTTAAGTGCAGCTCTAGAGTCCATTTTCTCACATCCTAACCTTGCTCGCATATTGCGACGCTTAGATTCTAACACCGAAAATTTAGAAAGTGGTTTTTTCAGTGCAGGGCATTCTCAGGAGCCATTTTATTCAGATAGGCCTCCCGCATAAAGGAACGGAACGCATCCAGCGGGTAGGCATCCTGCGAGGCATAGAGGAAGATCCAGTCATAGGGATTCCCCTCATACAGTTCCGGATAGCTGGCATCCAACAGCAGTCGATTGATGGATGCAATGCATCTCGGGCCGTCATACGGCTTTGCCGCATATTCCGGCTCCGTTCCCTTGAGAAACAGTTCTGTCCAGAAGCGATAGAAGGCTAGCAGGATCATTGTTTTTCGGACGACCTCATCCGACTGCCAGCTCCCGCCGATGATGGCCTCCAAGCCCTGCCGATCCGGGAACGATTTGCTCACAAGGGGATGGATCATGGCGTTTGCTTTCAGCAGCGGCTGTAAGGTGCGGTCGCCGCTTATGGGATACAGCTTTTCGCCGTTGGATTCATCAAAATCCAGCAGCCCAAAAATCTGCCGGTAAATGTCCCATGCCGACCGGGATTTCTCGGCGAAAGTCTCTTTTGGATAGCGGTGCTTCAATTCCTGAACAGCCAGTCCATTTTCACCGGCAATTCTTCTCCAAAGTTCACAGATATACTTCTTCGCTGTTGCGTTGTTATAGCCAAACTGGCTGCTGTTCGCCGTTAAAAACGCAAGCAGTTCTTCCGGACTTTGAAACCGGTCCAATTCCTTGACAATCGTGCCGGTAAAGAGAACATCGGAATGAAGATCAACCGGCCCTTTTCCGCTCTCCTTCGGGGCTTTTTCAATCAGTGCCTGTGCCTCGGAATAGGATAGCCGGTGGCGAATGCAATAATAGTAAATCGCCTCACGAATCGTGTGACAGTCCAGATTCCGCTGCAAATACACACGGCGGAAGAAATCCTGTGTTTCCTCCAGCGTCATGTGAAATGCAAAACAAAATTGAATCGCGTAATCCCGTTTCTCGGCCTGTGTGTGCTTTTGAAACCAACCTTTCAGAATGCGTGCTTCTATCGGGATGCCCGCCTCATCAAATTTACACTTGATAAACCTGACTTTGGCATCCGTGTCTGCAAGGTTGCCGGTATAGCCCTTCTGCACAATAAACTCATCCAGTGCGGCGTCAAATGTCCGGAAGGAACTAGCTATCTCAAGCAGCTCCTGTATGTAGTTCTCATCCTCTGGAGAAATGCTATTGCCCTTTTGGGACAGAAATTGCGTATAATCTCCCATACCCATCCTCGTTTCCGCTGTATCTCAGCATATTTTGAATCACTCTCTCTTGTCCTCCGGCAGGACCTCCATAATATCTTCGATATGGCAGTCCAGCGCATGACAGATCCGAACCAGAACGTCCGTTGTTACATTGTCGCCACGGTTGAGCTTCCGGATGGTATAATCACTGATATTCGCTTTTTCCATCAGGTCCTTTTTCTTCATATCTTTATCAATGAGAAGATGCCATAACCGTTTGTAGCTTACCGACATAGTGGAACCCCCATAATTTGCAATTACCACACAATTTTACAAATACATTATACCGCATAATATGTCGAATTTCAACGGATAGCAGAGAGAACACACGGATATTCTTGAATTTTGTTTTACAACACATTTATATGGCAGTGAAGTGTGCATCCTGTTCTTTAAAAAATATTTTTGAAGCATTTCTCTAATGAGGGATTTTTATTGGACAGCAACTATGCTAAAATTATTTTTGAAAAGCAGGAACA
>ERZ824488.1477-NODE-1477-length-25479-cov-24.043856_pt1 | contig 25479 bp, 30 predicted proteins | sample MGYA00519936_ERZ824488 | MGnify/ENA primary metagenome ERZ824488 (study PRJEB31778, sample SAMEA3449153) | human gut metagenome | biome: human gut; feature: human-associated habitat; material: faeces | place: United Kingdom | collected 2010/2012 ... | reverse complement strand
GGACGAGTGCAGAAATACTGGATGTATTTCAAATGAGGACGACGCGGTTATGCCGTGCTGTTTGGCTCCTAAAACCTTGTGTGTCTTTGTCAACTGATGGTAGGGCCGTGGGACTCCACATAATACTTTACCAGCTCCTCCAGAAGCTCGTCCCGCTCCAGCATGCGTATAAGGTATCTGGCGTTATTATAGCTGGTGATGTATGTAGGGTCGCCGGAGATCAGGTAGCCAACTATCTGGTTGACGGGATCGTAGCCCCTCTCTGACATGGCCTCATATACCCGCATGAGCACGTCGCCAGCTTTGGTACGTTCCTTTTGGATCTTGAAGTGTACGGTTTCGTTTGTCTGGTCACCCATAATCTTGAACCCTCCATTCACCTAAATTATACCCTTTTTACCATATTTTTGTAAACCGGCAAAGCGGTATTACACAAAAAATGACCCGTTATTCACAAACAGGTCATCTTTTCGCCGGTCTGCGGCCTTATTTGAGCACGCTGTTCATCATGCGTCTGCCACAGCGAACCATCTTTTTGGCATCCCTTCCCATTCTCTTGGGTACATCGGGGTATGCTGCGGACAGCGCCGCGCCCGCCATTACCATGCCGGCTGCCATTCCCGCCATAAACGATACGGTCTTCATAAAAAAGCCTCACTCCTTTCGGGCTTATTCTTCCCACAAAGGAGCGAGGCAACTATGTTAAGTTATGTATGCACTGCCAGACTTTATTCCTGAACCTCGTGTACGTCCTTGTGCTCTGCCTTTTTCTTAAGTTCCTCAGGCATCTCGACGCCTTTGCGCTTATAATAATCCTCGAGGGCGGCTTTTACTGCTTCCTCAGCCAGCACGGAGCAATGTACCTTCTGGGGGGGCAGCCCTTCCAGCGCCTCAACTACCGCGGCGTTGGAGAGCTTCAGCGCCTCGTTTATGCTCTTACCCTTTATCATCTCTGTGGCCATGGAGCTGGTGGCTATGGCAGCGCCGCAGCCAAAGGTCTTAAAGCCCACGTCCTCAATTATGCCGTCGTCGTCTATTTTAAGGAACATCTGCATGATGTCTCCGCACTTGGCATTGCCTACCATGCCTACTCCGTTTGCGTCCTTAAGCTCGCCCATGTTGCGGGGATGGCTGAAGTGATCGAGTACTTTTTCGGTATACATATGGCTGTTCTCCTTTTATTTTGTTATTTTATCCCTTGTACAGCGGGGACATGGCGCGAAGCCGCTCTGCGGTCTTTTTCAGTACCTCTATTACGTAATCTACATCCTCCTCGGTAGTGTCGTCACCCAGAGTAAGCCTCACGGAACCGTGTGCTATCTCGTGGGGCAGTCCCAGGGCCAGCAGCACGTGGGAGGGATCAAGCGAACCGGAGGTGCAGGCAGAGCCTGATGAGGCCGCTATGCCGTTCATATCCAGCATCAGCAGTATGGACTCTCCTTCTATGAACTTTATGCTGTAGTTCACGTTGTTGGGAAGGCGCTCTGTGCGGTGGCCGTTGAGCTTTACATAGGGTATTTCGCGCTCTATGCCCTCCATGAGCCTGTTTCTCAGTGCAGTCATGCGCCTGGCATTTTCTTCCATATTGCTACATGCAAGCTCTATCGCTGCGCCGAGGCCAACGATGCCTGCGGTATTTTCGGTGCCGGCCCTGCGGCCCCGCTCCTGCGCACCGCCCATTATATGGGAGGGAAGTCGTATGCCCCGGCGGACATACAGCGCACCCACGCCCTTTGGCCCGTGGAACTTATGGGCGGAGAGCGACAGCATGTCTATATTCATGGCCTTTACGTCTATGGACACATGGCCTACCGCCTGTACTGCGTCCGTGTGGAAGAACACGCCCTTTTCCTTACACACTTTGCCTATCTCGGCAATGGGCATTATGGTTCCCACCTCGTTGTTTGCAAACATTACGGATACCAGTACGGTATTGTCCCTGATGGCGTTTTTTACCTGCTCCGCCGTTACCATGCCGTTTTCATCCACGGGAAGATAGGTCACCTCGCAGCCATGTTTTTCAAGGTATTCGCAGGTATGAAGTATTGCGTGGTGCTCGATATTTGTAGTTATTATGTGATTTCCCTTGCTCTTGTAGCGCTCGGCAACGCCCAGCAGCACGGTGTTGTCGCTCTCTGTGCCGCAGCCGGTGAAGATTATCTCATCCAGCTCTGCGTTGAGGGCCTTGGCAAGCTGCTGGCGGGCTTTGTCCACTCCCGCCTTTGCCTCCCGCCCGAAGGAATGCACGCTGGAGGGGTTGCCGTATATGTCGGTAAGGTAAGGCATCATCTGCTCCAGAACTTCCGGTGCAAGGGACGTTGTGGCTGCGTTGTCCATATATACTCTTCTCATGTCAGTTTTTCCTCTCCTGAGCGCTGTCAAAGCGTCTCAATTGTGTTTTATAGTCCTCCGCCATATCGGCGAGTGTAGTCGTATCCAGTACCTCGTCTATTCTCTTTTGCAGCTTGAGCCACAGGGGCCTGGCACTGCAGCTACATGCATTGTCGCAGCTTGCGCCGTTCACGTCCACGCAATCCATTACGGAGGTACTGCCCTCAAGCGCGCGCAGCACCTCGCCCACATCTATATCCTCCGGCCTGCGTGACAGCGCGTATCCGCCCTGTGCTCCCCTTACGGATTCAACAAGGCCCGCCTTTTTCAAGGAGGCTATCAGCTGCTCCAGATAGGATTCGCTTATGCCCTGCTGCTGTGCCAGAGTAGCTATGCTCACATATCCCCTGCCATATGCCACGGTAAGATCCACCATGGCCTTCAGACCGTATCTGCCCTTTGTAGACAGCTTCATGGGCACGTCACCTCAATTCCCACCTGTATACTATGATTTTCTATGGCTAAGTATACCATCACCAGCTTGCCGTGTCAATAATTCCCACCTTTTTAATAGGAATTATTTTCTGCGGTTAACGACGACATTATTCCTGTTTCTCGTCCTTTTTCACCGGCAAAATATGTCAATTTTCACTACACCCTTGTTAGATTGGTCTTCACGTGATAAAATGCACAATGTACATATATGTAGTTATATATGTCGTTACCATTATTTATTTGCACCGGCCAACTCACACTTTGTACTGTGCCGGAACAATGAAAGGATAGTTGAACTATGGAAACCGATACCCCCGTACGGGAAACTGAAAGAATACTTACAGACGAGGAAGCTGCGGAGCGCGCGGCACGCAAAGAAGCCGCCCGCGAAGCGCGCAGGAAGAAAAAGCAAAGGAAAAAGCGCATAAAGACAGCACTGCTCATAGTGCTTGCAGTAATACTGGTCATCGTAGCTGCGTTCGCCGGTTTCCTGCTTTACCTCCAGAAGTGCGGTACCGAGTACGATAACATCACCGAATGCGTACAGAGCCAGCCCATGGACTTCACACAGCGTTATGCCTTCTCCTCTGCGGATAAAACAATGTCCGTAAGGCTTGACAAGAACGACCTGTGGTGGCTGCTCTACCAGACGGGCGCCATTGAGAAGCTGGAAAAGATGGATACCGCATTGGCCGGCAAAAATATACGTCTCTCCGGCATGGGAATATCCACCGACAACAATGCCCTTACCGCAAATGTTGAGCTTACCTGCTTCGGCAGCGTCCGCATTCCTCTATCTGCCAACTGCGGTGTGTCCGTAGACGATACCGACATCACTATTTCCGTAAACAGCATAAAGCTTGGCAACGGCTGGGGCCTTCCCATGAACTTCGTATGCAACCGCTTCGATGTGGAGCCCTCTGCGCTCAATGTAAAGATCAGCCGCAGCATACACCCATTCCTTAACGACCTTACCCAGTTGACCGTTGCCGATGGCTGCGTGGTAATAACAATGAATGCTACCGATAAGTTGTTCGCGGAGGCTCTTGCAAACGCGGATCAGGTAAAGGAGCTATCAAAGTTCGGCATTGAAAGTCCTGCAATAGCTGCCGTTGTGGAGGCAGCCTCCGGCACCGGCGACACAGCCTTCCGCACGGCACTTGACTCTTTTGCCGATGCAAACGCATATGCGGACTTCCGCACCAGCGCCCTGGCCCTCGGCACCGTAGACGCGGATTCCGCCTATATGTCCAATCAGGATTACGCCCCCTATATTCAGCGTTTCCTGCCCAGTCTCACTCTGGAGGGCGTTACCAGCCTGAACTCCGAGCTGTACAGTCTTTCTGCCAACCGTGAGCAGCTGCTGGAGACACTTGCCACCAATGTAAATACCGCGTATATAAAGGGCACCATAGGCGAGCCCAAGCCCGCCGAGGATACCTCCAAGGACAGCAAGGATAAAAAGAAAACCGAAGCTGCCGCCACCGAGACTGCCGCCACGCCTGCCGGTTCCTTCGTCAGCTACACCGAAGGCAGCCCCGCCCTGACAATGGAATCCATGTCCGGCAATAACTGGGCAAGCTACTCAGAGTGGATTACCGAGGGCGATTTCCGCGTGGTATACCTCAACGGCTTCCCCAACGTATCCGTACAGATAGAGAAGGCCAAGGAAGATGACGCTTCCGAGAAGGATAAGAAAAAGAAAACCGAGGAGGAAGCCTCAGCTTCCGAGACGGTAGCTTCACCCGAAAAGCCCATAGGCTTGCTGGTACGGCTCAAGGACGGCAGCTTCCGCCTGTTCTACCATGAGGCTGCTCTGAAGGAAGGCTCTAAGACCGATGTACAGTTTACCATAGCTCACATCGACCTGGACTCCGCCGCAGGCGAAGAGTATATGGCGCTCTCCTTTATCCCCTCCGTTACCTACACCGCGCCCGCCGTGACCCCGGCAACTGAGGCCGCGACGGCGGAGACCCCCGCAGAGCAGGACGGCGCGGCCACAACGGATCAGGCCGCCGCATAACGCAAAAAACCGCAGCCAAAGAGCCGGTCATACCCGGCTCTTTTTTGTCTGCCTTTGTGTAACCATACCATATGTGGCCCGCATATTATGCCATATATAAATGCCCTGTAATACCATGTAACAGGGCGCTAAGGAGGCAAAACCGTGAATCTAAAAAACAACACATGCCGCTGCGCAGAGCTTACCTGCTCCGACAGCGGAATACTTGTGGCTGCCGGCACCGCAAGCACCCAGCCCTGCTCCGGCTGGGACAGCGGCGTCAACCTTGCATCGGCCGCAGGCAGCATTCCTCTTGCTGCCGCATACTTCCCGGATCAGGCCTACCTTCAGGGGTTCTGCCCCTGCGAGGCTCTGAACAACGGCGCGCTCTTTCCTGAGCTTGTAATGTAAGGAGGCCGCAATGGACGACATGACAAGATGTGAACTGCTTAAAACCATAAGCGAATATCAGTTTGTTGCCGTAGAGCTGAACCTGTATCTCGACACCCACCCCGGGGACGCCGCTGCCCGCAGCGACTACCTTTACTACTCAACCCGGCTCAAGGAGCTCATTGCCGCCTATGAGGAGCAGTACGGCCCGCTTATGAACTTCGGCCACTCGGCGACTGCTACGGGCTGCTACGTTTGCAGCGAATGGCCCTGGGATTAAGGAGGAAAAGACTAAATGTGGATCTATCAGAAAAAGCTTGAATACCCCGTAAACATCACCACTCCCAACCCCCGCATGGCAAAGGCGCTCATGGCCCAGTACGGCGGACCGGACAGCGAACTGGCCGCAGGCTGCCGTTACCTTACCCAACGCTTCTCCATGCCGGATAACCGGGTAAAGGCCACCTGTAACGACATAGGTACTGAAGAAATCGCCCACTGGGAAATGATAGGAACCATGATCCATCAGTGCCTGCGCGATGCTACACTAAAGGACATTGAAGCCGCGGGACTAATGGGTTACTACACCATGCACTCCAAGGGCGTATACCCTGCCGACCCCAACGGTGTTCCCTTCACTGCGGCCTATTTGCAGTGCACAGGCGACCCAATAGCCGATATTACTGAGGACATGGCAGCAGATGCTGCTATGTCAAAAAGGCAACATTTTGCGCAAAAAAAGAAGAACTGCCCCGCATGGCAGTGCTTCTTTCTCCGCTGTATTAATAAGTAAGAAATAAGAATAAGAGGTTTTTGTTTCAGCCGGTTCTTTATCTGCATCTATAATAGCATTTATTTTGGCTTATTACAAATACACAGGTATGATATCATGTTGGCTGTTATCGTTTTTATCAATTATATTTCTTTCTATGCCAGATCATGTCCTAAGAGTCGCACGAAGTCTGTCCGTCTTAAGCAGCAAGTCCAAGCCTTCCTCTGCGCTGCGCACCAATACATCGCTGTGAGCTATCAGGCCAGCACACACTCCCTCGCCGTCCATGATGACAATGGACAAATCCGCTATATCAAACATCTTTATATCGTTGAATCCATTGCCTACGCAGGCAACCTTGCCGCCAAGGGCGCGCACTATCTCTTCCTTACATTCTGCGGCGTTAGCCCTTGGGAACGTCTTCACCTCGGCACCTAAGCCGTCGCATTGTGACCTTACCGTGCCATAGGTATCGGCTGTAAGCACGTAAACATGGGCACTCTTACAAAGCTCCCTTATTCGCCATGCCGCGCCTTCTATGAGCTGCCCGTCAAGGGCTATGGTGCCGTTATAATCCAGCACTATATGCTCTATCTCTATGATATCCCGTCCGGGTATTTCTATCCTTATCATGCTTTCTCCCTATCCGTATATTCCCGCAAGGAATTCGCGGGTGAGCTGCTGCTTGGGCAGCTCAAAGACTTCAGCTGCTGATCCGTTCTCTATTAGCCTGCCATCGAATATCACCGCAACTTCGTCCGCTATACGCTTTGCCTGAGCGATGTTGTGGGTCACTATCACTATGGAGTAATCCTTCTTCATTTCCGACAGCATATCCTCTATTACTGCCGTGGCCTTTACATCGAGCGCCGAACAGGGCTCATCCATCATCAGCACCTCCGGTTCCACGGTGAGCGCACGGGCGATGCATAGCCTCTGCTGCTGCCCGCCTGAAAGCTTCAGGGCGCTTTTGTTCAGATCTTCCTTTACCTCATCATACAGGCCGACGGTTCCGAGCTTCTCTATTACTGCGCTTTCCAGTTCCTTCTTGCCGGTTTTACCGTAGTATTTTAACCCGTAGGTCATGTTTTTGTAAATGGAAAACGGGAATGGCGACGGACTCTGAAACACCAGGCCCACCCTGCGGCGCAGCTCCTCAGGAGGCATATTTGCCGTATCCCTATCCCCAAGGTAAATATGGCCGGATACCGCAGCCTCCCTGTTTTCCCTGAGCATGCCGTTCATGCAGTGCAGAAGCGTGGTCTTGCCGCAGCCCGAAGGGCCGATTATAGCAGTTATTCCCCGCTTTGGTATATCAAGGCTTATATCGTGCAGCACCATCTTTTTGTCGTATGCTGCGGTCAGGTTCTCTATTCGCATTATGCTTTCCATTTTGCATGACTCCTTGCTGCATAGATAGTTGCTAAGAGGTTGCTTATGAGTATTATTGTCATCATCACGAATGCCGTGCCGTACGCCATGTCAAAGGACGTAGCACCCTGAGCAAGCAGCAGATACAGGTGCAGCGGCAGCGCCATTGCCGGCTTCATCAGGCTGGTAGGTATGCTTGCATATGCTACGCCGCCTGTGAATATCAGTGGGGGCGTGGCGCCCATGGCGTAGCATCCGCCTAACATAAGACCGGATATCAGCTCGCCCTTGCAGGCGGGCAGTACTATTTTCATTATGGTGTACCGTTTTGAGCAGCCCAGCGCGTATGAGGACAGCACTACCGCCTTCGGCAGCTCCTGGAACGCTTTTTCGGCCCTCACCTCCACAAATGGCAGTATCATTATACCGAGGGCCACGCCGGAGGACAGTATGCATCTGCCCCACTGAAGCTCCCGCACGAGAAAGCTATAGGCAAACAGGCCTAATACTATGGAAGGGATACCTGATATACAGCGTATCACAGTATGGAACGCCTTCTCAATACGTCTGTTCTCGCAGTAGAACACTATGTACAGCGCAGCGGCTATGGCGGGGATTCCTCCCAATACTATGGCCACGGCTGTAAAGCATAGGCTGCCTACTATAGCGGGCCACACGCCGCCCTCCATACCCAGTATGGCGCCCTTCGGGGGCTGAGACAGAAACTCCCATGTTATAGTTCCCGCGCCCCGGATAAAGACGTATACGAACAAGAACAGTATGGAGGCCACCACCAGCGCTATGCTGACGTATGCCCAGAGCTTTGTCATCTTGCCCTTCATTCTATGCCTCCTTTATAAGCCTGGATCTGAGCGCGGCGATGACTGCGTTTATTATGAACAGCAGCACCATCAGAACAAGACCAGCGGCGTACAGGCCGTGGTAATGCAGGCTCCCAGCCTCTGCGGTGCCCATCTCCAGGGCTATTACCGCGGCGATAGTCTCGCTCTTGCCCAATAGAGTGGGGAAAAGATTTGCGTTGCCTATGACCATCATTACCGCCATGGTTTCGCCCATTGCCCGGCCTATGGCCAATATCATTGAGAGCAGTATGTTGCCCCACGAGGCGGGCAGTATAACAGACGCTATGGCATGCCATTTGTCAATGCCCATGGCATTTGACGCCGGCAAATATCTTTCTTTTGCTTTAAGTATAGTCTCGCTGCACGAGGAAATGATGTATGGCAGCAGCATGACGCTAAGCAGTATGGCTGCCGCCAGCACGCAGGAGCCGGTGTGCACGCCCATCTTCATAAAGAGCTTTACAAGCACCACGAGGCCTATAAAGCCGTATATTACGGAGGGTATACCTGCCAGCAGGTCTATGAATGGGTACAGCAGCTCACGTGCCTTCCGGGACGCCACGCAGGACAGGAACAGCGCCGCGCCTATGCCTACTGCCGAGGCTATTATCATAGCCAGAAGCGATACATAGAGCGTGGCCATTATAAAGTTGAATATTCCAAAGGACGGCTCACCTACATAAGCAATGGGCATCCATCTCTTTCCAAGCAAAAACTCACCGACCCTAACATCTCTGAAGAGCGGCAGGGCTTCCTTTACTATAAAGAATATGACGAACGCGAGGGACACGACGGCAAGCAGCGCCAGCAGTCCTATAAATAACCTGAACAGCTTTTCAAGCCTATTTTGCATAAGAATATGCTCCTGTTTATAACGCACAAATGCTGCCGGCGTGTTTTTGCGCCGGCAGCACGTATTATATTGATGTCAGAAGTATTACGCAGCGGGGGTGAAGGCAGGGATATAGCCGTTCTTCACTACTACATCGTAACCGGTCTGGGAGAAGACATAATCTATGAAGGCCTGAGCCGCGGGAGATACGGGCTTGCCGGTAACGAACATGACCGGGCGCTGGATCTTGTACTCGCCGCTGATGATGTTTTCCTCGTTTGCCTCAACGCCGTCTACCTTCATGGCGAAGAGCACCTGCTTCTCGGCGTTTGCCTTGTTGTAGGCGCCAAAGCCGGCATAGCCGATGCCCCAGGGATCGCCTGCAATGTTGGTGGCCAGCTCAGTCATAGAAGCGGACTGAGTAGCGGCGGGAGTAACTTCGCTGTCGCCCATCACGGACTTCTGGAAAACCTCGTATGCGCCGCCGGAAAGGTCGCGGATATATACGTTGATGGCTTCTGCGGGAAGAGTGGCGTCTACCTGATCCCATGTGGTTATCTCGCCTGCGAAGATCTTGCGGATAGTATCGGTATCCATGTTATCGATGGTCTTGCAGATGGGGTTCTCAGCGTTTACGGATACGGTCAGGGCGTCCTTCGCTACTACGTAATCCTTATAGTCAGCGCCGAGAGCCTCTATCTCGGAATCCTTTATATCGCGGGCAAGCATACCGAAGTCGGCAGTGCCGTCGACAGCGGCGCTTACGCCAACGCCGGAGCCGCCGGGTGCTACATAGATGGAAATGTTGCTGTCGGGGAAGGAAGCGTCCACCTTATCCCAGGTCACAAAGCCCTCGGTAAAGGAGGAAGCCAGTGAGGAGATTATGGGATAAAGAGAGGTGGAGCCGCAAAACAGTATGGAAGACTGGAACGCATCGGCCTCTTCTGCGGGGGCGGCAGTCTCTTCTGCGGGAGCGGCGGTTTCTTCGGTGGCGGGAGCAGTCGCTTCTTCAGTTGCGGGGGCAGCACAGGCGACAAGGCTCAACGCCATGACAAGCATCATGATAACAGCAATCAGCTTTTTCATCGTTTTTTCTCCATTTCTCGTTATTCTTTGCCGGGATAACCCCAGCTTTTCAATGATAGCACTTATACGGCCTCATTCCAAATTCGCAAAAGCGATTTTAAATACGACGTTATTGGCAAAGCCGATAACGTCGTATCCCTAACAATACTTATCCCTATGCGCCTTCATCTGCCCCTCCAGCGGAACGATATCGTGATACTCCGCCCCGGAGGCTTTTATGGCTTCTCTGGCTTCGTCGATGTGCTCCTTTTCGATGAGCAGCGACATACCGCAGGAAAGCTCCCCCTGTATGCAGCGGGGCGCAGGCGCTATCCTGTTCTGCACACCGGCGCCATCCAGTATGCCGTGCAGCTTCAGCCCCTGCTCATAGTTTGCAAAGAGCACATAATACCTTACGTCGGACATTATCTGTTGTTGAGCATCTCTATGAACGCGCCTATGCGGGTGCGGAGCTGCTCGGCGTCGGTATCGGTATAGTCCGTTTCAAGGCCGAGCACCGGTACTCCGGCTTCCTTGAGGGCGCGGGCTACGCTGTACTTCTCGGTATCATACAGGCAGCAGAACTTCAGGCTGCAGTCGATAACGCCGTCCACCTTGTATTCCTTCACCATCCTGAGCAGATCGTCTATGCGGCCATGGTTCGGGGTGAAGCAGGCGCAGTTGGTCTTCATGTACCGCTCGGACAGCGACATGAACTGGTCGTCCAGCGTGGTCTTGGTCTCGTCCACCAGGTTCTCAAAATAGCGGGTGCCGGTGCACATCTCCTCGCATACGACTGCCGCGCCGCTGGTCTCTATTATATTATGCAGCTTCCAGTTGGGTACCGCCATGGGGGTGCCGGTGACGAGTATGCGCTTGGTGCCCTCGGGAACCACGGATACACCGTCCTTTATGCGCTGCTCCAGCTCGTCCGCCAGCCTGTTGCACATCTCCGCGCAGCGGACGGGATCGTCGAAGAAGGATATCTGCGTCATGAGCAGCACGTCGCGTCCCGATATGGGCAGGCATTCGGACTTGCGCGCATTATATACCCTCGCCATGGCCTTGCGCTTGTTGTTTATTATCCTGATCGCCTCGCCCAGCTTTTCGGGGGTTATGCTGTTTCCGGTGAACTCCTCCACCTTCTTCGCAAACTCCGCTATCTCGTCCTTCCATTTGATTATATCCTTCTCGCGCTTCATCTGGGGGACGTCCATTATATACATGGGAACGTCCTCGCCCAGTATCTCATACGCCTTCTTTTTGGCATCGCAGGTGGTCTCGCCGACGTACATGTCCGCTATGCGGAAGAAGGGGCAGGTGCGGCCGAGGCGGGCGCCTACGGAGGCCTTTACGAGAGGGCAGGTGCTCTTGGGCAGCACTGTCTCGCCGCCCGGTACCCAGAACTGGCTGCCGCCGCAGAGTCCTGTGACTATGCCGTTTGCGGCTATGACGACCTCGTCCGGCACATACACGCAGAAGGTGCCGAATACCTTGCGGCCTTCCTTTTGCGCGGCTATGAGCTCGGCGGGGCGGATACCGTGTACCTCGGATATTACCAGATCCCAGAAATCCATGGCCTTCGGCCTGTTCTTCTGGGTAAGGAAAACATCCCCTACCGCCGTAGGCAGCACCTGACAGAGCATATCATGGCTTTCGAGATCCATTCCCAGGTCTTTCCACATCTGTACATAATCTGACATCTACAATACCTCCGTGTGATTTGTTTTTTGCTTCTGGTTTTTGATGGTGATCTTTGGACTGATAAGCGGCGCGCACGCGCCTTGATAATATTATTATACCATCGCGCCCGATATTGATAAAATTCATACAAACGATAACATAACGGGCGTTATGGCCCATGCCGATAACGCCCGATGGTAAATACCTTTTCTTTTCACCTCGCTGCCTATCCGCGTATGCAGGCAGCGTCAGATGACTATTTCATATGCGCCGTCCGTAGCTATCCCCGCCTGCTCGGCAGCTTCTATAAGCTCCTTTTTATTTTCCACCGGCGCACGCCAGCTCATTCCGCAGCCGGCGGTTATCTCCCGGGGTACGGGTATAAGCCGCCCCGGCAATCCCTTTTCGGTACAGAGACTCTCCATGGCCATGGCGGCCGTAGTTGTATGGAAGGTTATTATAAGCCAAAGCTTCTTTTCTCTCATTTTGCAAGCTCCGCTACCGCTCTTACCGCTTCATCAATCTCTTCCTCTGTATTGTAAAAGGAAAAGCTGAACCGCACCGCACCTACTTCAGCCGTGCCGAGGGCCTTATGCATTCGAGGCGCGCAGTGGGCTCCAGGTCGGGTGGCTATGCCGTAGCCCTGCGAAAGCTCATAAGACACCTCTCCGGATTCATAATCCCGTATGTTAAGCGCGACTATAGCGGTCTTGTCCTTTGTAAAGTCGCCATAGACCGTGACGCCCTCGATATTCTTCACTCCCTCATAAAAGCGCAGCATAAGCGAGCGCTCCTTCGCATGTATATTTTCTACGCCGGTCTCGGATATAAACTTTGCCGCAGCTCCAAGTCCCGCTATGCCGTGGCCGTTCAGCGTTCCCGCCTCCAGACGGGTGGGGTACTCGGCCGGGTGCGTCCTGCTGTAGGACTGTACTCCGGAACCTCCCACCTTAAAGGGGCGTATCTCTATACCCTCTTTAACGCATATACCGCCGGTACCCTGCGGGCCCATAAGCCCTTTGTGCCCGGTAAAGCACAGCACGTCTATGCCCATTTTTTTCATATCGATGGGCCAGCAGCCCGCCGTCTGAGAAGCATCCACTATCACTAACGCGCCGTGGCTGTGGGCTGTTTTTGCTATGCGCTCTATATCCAGCACGGTTCCCGTAAGATTTGAAGCGTTGGTGCATACTACGGCCCTTGTATTTGGCTTCATGAGCCTCTCGAAGTCCGCATAATCCACATTGCCAAGCTTATCCGCCGGCACAAAGCTCAGCTCTGCGCCATGCTCCGCCTCAAGGCGGTAAAGGGGCCTCAGCACGGAATTGTGCTCAAGGTCAGTCGATATCACATGGTCGCCCGGGTCGATAAGCCCGTTTATAGCCATGTTCAGCGCCTCGGTGGAGTTCGCAGTGAAGGCCACGTGGTCCACCCGCGGGCAACCGAAAAGCGACGCCAGCCTTACGCGGGCGTCGTATACGGTACGGGCAGCGTCAAGGGCTTCCTCATGGGTGCCCCTGGCGCAGTTGCCCATCGATTGCATTGCATGTACTACCGCGTCTATTACCTGCTGAGGCTTATGTAAGGTAGTTGCAGCATTGTCGAGATATATCACGGTTTGATGACCTTTCCGGCCTTAGCCAGAGTTTCTACTATTACGTACATATTGGTGACGCTGCCTACCGCCAGTTTATCGGCAAGGCCGTAGAAGTTAAGGCAGGTGCCGCAGGTGAGTATCTGCACACCCTGAGCTTCCATGCTCCTGAGGTCCTCCAGCGATACGGAACCCTCGGTAGTGAGCTTGGCGCCGCCGTTGTAGAACAGTATAGTCTTGGGCAGGGTCTCCAGCTGGGATACGGCATAGATGAAGCCCTTCATAAGTGTGCGGCCCAGATCATCAGAGCCCCGGCCCATTGCATCTGTATCTATTGCAACCACGAAGTCTCCCCTGTTGTCGGTATGGCAGGAAAGATCCTCGCCGCCCATGGTCAGGGGGCCGTTCACTTCCATAGTAATAGCAAAAAGATTATCTCCCAGCTTTTCGCTCCTGCTCTTGAGGCCCTTGCTGTCGGCAAGGCGGGTAAGGTTCTGTATGGCTATCTCATTGTCAACCTGTACCTCAAGGGTGCCTGCTTCCTTGAACTCGCCAAGAGCCTTGGTAGCCTTTACTACCGGTATTGGGCATTGATCGCCTACCGCGTTTACTTTTACGTTTGCCATTTTGTTATTCCTCCTTAAGTGGTTTCTTGTTATTCTTGTTCTGCTTCGGCTTTTCGCCGCTGCGGTTCCTTACGTAATTCAAAAATGCCTGTTCCGTCTGGGTAAAGCTGCGGTTCTTGAGGTAGGCGATGTATATGTCGCGATACGGCCCGTCCTCCTCAAGATCAAAGCACAGCACCCGGCCGTCACGTATGGCGTCCGCCGCCGCTCGCTCTGAAAGTATGGTGGTGCCCTTTCCGGCAGCTACCATGCTCTTTATCCCCTCAATGTTGTTCATGTAGCCGGCCACATTAAGATCCGCCGAGGACATACCTATGCTCTTGAGATAGTTATCAGTCTCCCGGCGAGTGCCGCTGCCGCTCTCACGCATTATCATTGGCCACTCCAGCAGCTCCTTGCCCAGCACGCCCATTTCCTTTTTTTCGGCAAACTCTTTATTATTTGGAGTAATCAGCACCATTCTGTCGCGGCAGACGGTATGATAGCTGAATATGGTCTTGCGGCTGCTGGTTCCTACAAACGCAAACACAGCCTCGCCGTTTTGCAGCCGCTCAAGGGCAAAGGAACTGTCTCCGTCAAGAACGGAGAACCTGCATTCCGGCCTGATATCGGAAAATCCCGTCATTATGCCCGGCAGTATGTAGCTCGAAGGCACCGTAGAGGCGGCAATGGATATGAGGGGCTGGTCGGCCTCCTCCTTGCGGAACATGTTTTGCAGCATTTCCGCCTGATTGATTATTATCTGGGCTGCGCGATACGCCCGCTGCCCTTCCTCCGTCAGCTCTATGTTCTTCTTTTCGCGGCGCTTTATGAGCGTCACCTGAAGCGACTGTTCCAGCTGTGCCACATGACTGCTTATGGTAGACTGGCTCAAAAAAAGCTCGTCCCCAGCCTTTGAGAAGCTTCTGTGCTCCGCTACCTTTATAAATGCCTCAAGCTGCCTAAGGCTGATGTCCATATCAAACCCACCTTGTCCTTAATCTCATATAGTATACAACAACGCAAATTCTTTTCCCATCGATTATTCATTCAAATTATGGATAATGCAATATTTGTTATCTATTATGTCAATATCACAAACTGACAGCAATCCATATTATAACCGGCATCCTACCCTAATATTTATATACAGGAGGTGTTGTTTTTTGGCAAAATCACCCATGTGCAAAAGCGTATTTAAAAATGGCCGGTTCCCGGATAAAAAGCTGTTTGCGGAAAAATGGCTGCAAATGCTCAACAAAAGGCGCAGTATATGAGGGCCGCCATATACTGCCGGCTGTCCGAGGAGGATAAGGGCAAGGCCGATGGCGCGGACAGCGGAAGCATACAAAACCAGAAAATGCTGCTCACTCAGTACGCTGACGCGCAAGGCTGGGAGATATACGATATATACAGCGACGACGACTATGCCGGGGCGGACAGGAACAGGCCGGAATTCAACAGGCTGTTAAAGGACGCGGAAGCAAAAAACTTCGACGTAGTACTGTGTAAGACCCAGTCCCGCTTTACCCGGGAGCTGGAGCTGGTAGAAAAATACATACACGGCCTGTTCCCCGTTTGGGGCATACGCTTCGTAAGCGTAGCGGACAACTGCGATACCGACGATCCGGGCAACAAAAAGACGCGCCAGATAAACGGCCTCGTGAACGAGTGGTATCTCGAGGACATGTCCGAGAGCATAAAGAGCGTACTGAACAGCCGAAGGAGTCTTGGGCTGCACATAGGTTCTTCCGCGCCCTACGGCTACGCCAAGGATCCGGCTCAAAAAGGGCACCTCATCATCGATGAGGAAAAGGCCTTTACAGTACGGGAAGTATTCTCGTTATTCGCCAATGGCCAAGGAAAAACGTCTATAGCCCGGGAGCTCAACGCCCGGGGCATACCCTCCCCCGGCGGCGGGCTGTGGCAGTATGCCACGATATCCCGCATGCTCCAAAACGAGGTCTACATCGGCCATATGGTTCAGGGCAGGTACGGCAGCGTATCCTACAAGACCAAGCGCAACATGCCAAAACCCCCGGAACTGTGGTTCAGGGTGGAAAACACGCACGAGGCAATAATAGATGAAAAGCAATGGCAGACCGTACAGCGGCTCATATCCGAAAAATCGCGTCCCTTCGCCGGCAATAAGGCAGGCGCTTTTGCCGGCAGGGTTTACTGCGCCTGCTGCGGCAGTCCCATGCGCTCCGCAAGGAGCCACGGCGAAAGCTACCTTCGATGCAGCCGCCGCTATATATCAAAGGCGGCCTGTCCCGGTGGTTTTATATCCGTAAAGCGTCTGGAGCATACCGTGCTGTGTGAGCTTAACCGGCTCGCCTCAGAGCACCTCGACGCGGATATGCTAAAAGAACGATGCATTCAGTGCAGCAGTTCCCGGCAGATACAGCTATCGAAGCGCATTTCAAAGCTGCAGGGACGCATCGACATATATTCCGAAGCCATGGCAAAGCTTTACCTCCACAGGGCGGAAGGCTCCATAAGCGAGGCTGACTTTTCAGATACCCTCAAACGCATTTCATCTGAAAAGCAGCGGCTTATGCAGGCCGCCGCAAGCGGTGCGGCAGAGCTGAAGCAAATCAGCCCCTCATCAACCAGGGAAGATATCCCGGTCCTGCTCAACGCTTTGGACAACGCTGCCGCAGAAACACTGATAGAGCGCATATATATAGGAAGGCGCTCGACCGGCAGCTGGGAGGTCCCTGTGGAAATACACTGGAGCTTTTGACACAGCTGCAAAAATGTTGCCTTTTTGATACAGCAGCAGAGCAGAAGGCAAGAGCAACATATGAACACCTGATGGTGCTCACGGACGACCCTGCCATAATTAACCCCCTGCGCTTTCTGCGGGAACGCGAAATAGTTCACTTCCAGCGCTTCGGCGAGTGCCTGAACATTCTGCAAAGCAGCATAACCGCCGGCCTTACCCTAAACATGGGCCCGGCCAATAATCCCTGCGCGGATATGTAATATTCGCCTTAAGCTCGGCAGCGCGTGACGCTGCCCTGCAAAAATGTCGATATTAAAGGGGTCCCGCTTTTATCGGGCGGGGCCCTACAGAGTGTCGAAAAAGTGGCTAAAGACCACTTTTTCGAGTTTTTGCGGGTTTTGCCTCTCACATTCGTTCCCGGGCGGCAAAACCCGTAAAGTGCGAAAACCTCCGGTTTTCATCCGTTTTGACGCACATGTCGTCAAAGCCGGAATTAACTTAAGGGGCTGCGGCCCCTTAACAACCCCACGGTTTTTCGACAGACTGAAGGGGCTCCGCTTTTTAGGCGGCGCCCCCTAACCTGTCTGAGCAGAAGCTTACGACAGCAGTATCCTGTCGGATTCCACCTGCTTGCCCGCTATCTCGGCGAACTTTTCCATCAGCTGCTGCTTTGTCAGCTTTTTCTTTTCTTCGCCCTCCACGTCGAGTATTATATGCCCCTCGTTCATCATGATGAGCCTCGTGCCATGGTTTATGGCGTCCTTCATATTGTGAGTTATCATCAGTGCGGTAAGGCCGTTCTCCCTGATGATGCTGTCGGATATGTCCAGCACCTTCTTGGCGGTGGCGGGGTCTAGGGCGGCGGTGTGCTCGTCGAGGAGCAAAAGCTTCGGCTTTTGCAGCGACGCCATGAGCAGCGTCAGCGCCTGACGCTGACCGCCGGAGAGCAGGCCCACCTTAGCCGTCATTCTGTCCTCAAGGCCGAGACCCAGGCCCTTCAGCCTGTCCCGGTACTGTTCCCGCTCGGCCTTTGTGACGCCCCAGCGCAGCCCGCGGCGCCTGCCGCGGCGCATTGCCAGCGCCAGGTTCTCCTCTATCTGCATATTTGGCGCGGTACCGAGCATCGGGTCCTGAAATACGCGGCCTATATACGCGGCGCGCTTATGCTCGCATTCACCCGTAACGTTTATGCCGTCGATGGTGATGGAGCCGCTGTCCACAGGCCATACGCCGGCTATGGCGTTGAGCATGGTGGATTTGCCCGCGCCGTTGCCGCCTATCACCGTTACAAAGTCGCCCGGCTTAAGGGTCAGCGAAAGGTTTTGCAGCGCTTTTTTTTCGTTTATTGTACCCGGATTGAAGGTCTTACATATATTGTCCAGCTTCAGCATATCTACTCTCCCCTTTCATCAGGCCTTTCCGTTCAGGCTGCGCTTACCCGCCATCTTGAAGGAGCTCTTTCGCTCCGCCTGTATATGGGGCACCGCAAGGAATACGGCTACTATTATGGCGGTAAAAAGCTTCAGGTCGTTTGGATCAAGCTTGAGCCACAGTATTATCACCATTACGATGTAGTACACTATGCCTCCGACTATCACAAACAGCAGCCTCATGTAAAACTCACAGCCCTTGCGGAACGCGGCATCGCACAGAACCTCTCCGATTATTATGGCGGCTAAGCCTATAACTATGGAGCCCCTGCCCATGTTTACATCGGCGAAGCCCTGATACTGGGCCATAAGTCCTCCCGAGAGAGCCACCATTCCGTTTGAAAGGGCAAGGCCGATGAGCTTCATGTTATCGGTGTTTATGCCCTGGGCCCTGCTCATGTTGGGGTTGGAGCCGGTGGCGCGGATGGCGGAGCCCTGCTCCGTACCGAAGTACCAGTACATTACCGCTACTATGGCCGCAGCTAACACAGCGCCTGTCAGTATGGCTTTGGGTACGCTGCGCATGGTGATGAGCAGCTTGAAGGTATCCGGATTAGCTGAGCGGTTTGCGGACATGCCCATTATGCGAAGGTTGATGGAGTACAGCGCAAACTGGGTGAGTATGCCTGAAAGTATGGCGGGAATACCAAGTCTGGTGTGCAGCACTCCTGTGCATAGCCCTGCAGCAGTTCCTGCGAGAAGGGCCGCTATCAGCGCGGCCCAGGCAGGACAGCCGGAGGTTATAAGCATTATGGCTACTGCGCCGCCGGTTGCGAAGGAGCCGTCCACCGTAAGGTCTGCAATATCCAGCAACCGGAAGGTAATGTATAGGCCAAGTGCCATTATGCCCCAAATTATTCCCTGGGCAATACCGCCCGGCATTCTGGATATCAGGTTGGCGATACTGGGAAGCCCCAAACAAACCGCTGCGTTCATCTCATTTCTCCTCTTGCTCTGTCTTATTTCTTTTTAGTTTTTCCTGCTAATCCTCTATGGCGACATATTCGTCGGGGATAGTTACGTTCAACTTTTCAGCCATATCCTTGTTGAACTTCTTTACGGGGCCCTGGAAGTATTCTACAGGCATCTCGGAGATATTGGCCTCGCCCTTGAGTATTTTAACTGCCATTTCACCAGTGGTGCGGCCAAGGTCGTAGTAATTGATGGACAGGGTAGCCAAGCCGCAGCCCTTGCAGATGCCTTCTTCGCCCGCTATCACAGGTACGCCGGCGGGAACAGTAACGGCCGCTATGGCCTCGGTGCAGGAGGCGGCGGTGTTATCGGTAGGAATGTATAGAACGTCGCTCTCGGCAACAGCGCTGGTGGTTACGGTGGATACGTCGTTGGAATCTGCGAAGGTGAAGATGTTTACGGTCAGGCCGTCAGCTTCGAGGCATTCCTTCACAACGTTTGCCTGGTATACGGAGTTAGCCTCACCGGAGCAGTAGAGTATGCCCACCGTCTTTGCATCGGGGAACAGCTCCTTTACCATTGCCGCCTGCTGATCCAGAGGAGCCAGATCGGAGGTGCCGGATACGTTGCCGCCCACGGTACCGGAGAAGTCTGAAATATTCAGCGCAACGCCGTACTCGGTAACGGAAGTGCCCAGTATGGGTATGGTATTGGTAGCCGCTACAGCCGCCTGAAGAGCAGGAGTTGCGTTTGCCATTATAAGGTCTACCTCAGACGAAACGAAGCCGTTCACAATGGTAGCGCAGGTGGGGATATCGTTAGAGGCGTTGCCCTCTTCGATGGTCACGCTGTCGCCCAGCTGCTCGGTGAGCACATCCTTGAAGCCCTGCGTGGCAGCGTCAAGAGCGGGATGCTGAACCAGCTGGCAAATGCCTACGGTATAGCTCTGCTTCTCCTCTGCGGGAGCGGCAGTCTGCTCGGTCTGCTCTGCGGTGGCCGCAGGTTCAGTGGTCGCTTCGGGTGCGGAGCTGCAGGCGGTGAGGCCCAGCAGCATAAGTGCCGCCATCAGTATAGCGAGTGTCTTTTTCATGGTTTTTTCCTCCTGAAAATTAAATTTTCTAAAATATAACAAAAAGGCCGTATGAGCGGTTGCTCATGCGGCCTTTTTATCATCGTAAGCTTTATCGGTTCGCCTTCGACGCGCAGCACAAACAACCATTACCTGTGGCATAAAAGTAATAGTAATAAATGCCGGCGTTCTTTATAGCAGCGAACATCTTCATCTTCTTACGCGTCCTTTCTCAAATGTTGGCTACATTCTACTCCGTGTTTTTCAAGCTGTCAATACCTTTTTTAAAAATAATATATTATTTATTTTTATACAATATCCGTCTCTAATTATACCAGCGTCATATATTCCCCAAACACCGGCAGCAGCACGTCCGCCTCCTTTGGGGAGTATCTTGGGGATATGGCTACGGACATAAAATCATACTTCTCCTCTGCCTTAAACCCATTATAATCCTCATATACATTAAATGGTATCACCGGCTCTTTGCCGTTTATACCCAGAGAAAGGGCAGCGGTAAAAGAGCTCAGCTGTATTGAATCTGCCTTGCCCGGCACGAGTATTTCCTTTGGTATATCGGGTAGGGAGCTTGGATTACGCACATTTTCCAAAGAGGATATCCACCTGAAGGCCAGAGCGAAAAGCAGATAATTCGCCTCGTCCAGCCCGTTGAGCCTTCTGTACTTTTCCGCGTCTGCCCGTTTGTCGTATCTTATAGGCAGCACGCCGTTGAGCACATACCCCGGTCCGGGATAGCCTATGCCAAGGTCGCTGTGTGCGTCGATGTGCGTCACATCAAAGGGGGCTGTAAGCCGCTTTGCTTCCAGCATATCCCGCCACAGCTCCAGCGCAGAGTCATGTGTCTCAAATATCCTGCCGGGTATGGGCCTGTCCTTGCTCAATCCGCAATTGCCCTCAAGAAATCGCCGCACTCGCCCGCTTTCCCACGGCTCATGGCCAAAAAGCTCCGGCCGCCTGCCCTTATCGGCCAGAGGACAGCAGCCCGCAAGGAAAAAGTCCAGATCAATATCCAGTACCCGCACAGAAATACCCTCCTTAAAATCATTACAGTTATTATGATACCATCAGTTGGGCGATATGGCAAAAGGTTGACTTTGCCCCGCAAATGCGCTAACCTTTGAGGTGAACAAAATAAACTGTTTTCGGGAGGATATTATGACCCCAAGGGAACGTTTTCTTCGTTATGTAACATACTACACCACGTCCGATGATTTTTCCGAGACCGCCCCCTCTACCGAGCGTCAGAAGGAGCTTATCCGCGAGCTTGCCCGCGAGATGGAGGAGCTTGGCTTAAAGGACATATCCTTTGACTCCAACAGCAACGTATACGGCACGCTGCCCGCCAACGTTAAGGGTGCGCCTTCCATCGCGCTCATAGCCCATGTGGACACCGCCCCGGACGCGCCCGGCGAAAACGTCCGTCCTGCTGTTATCACCTGCCCGGAGGGCGAGTTTACCTTGGAATCCGGCGTGGTAATGAACGAGGCCCTCTGCCCCGGCATTTCGCAGCACGTAGGGGAAGAGCTTATAGTCACCGACGGCACGACGCTGCTCGGCGCCGACGACAAGGCGGGCATCGCGGAGATAATGTCAGCCGTCGAAAGGCTCATGGAGAGCGGCAGGCCCCACGGAAAAGTAAAGGTCATATTCACCACCGATGAGGAGGTAGGGTGCGGCGCAGAGGGCATAGACGTAAAGGCTTTGGGCTGCGACTTCGGCTACACCGTGGACGGCGGACCCATAGGCGAGATAGAATACGAAAACTTCAACGCCGCCTCCGCCGTGCTCACTGTTCACGGCGTGGGCGTACACCCCGGTGAGGCAAAGGACGTAATGGTCAACGCCGCCACCGTCGCAATAGAGTTCCACGATATGCTGCCCAAGACTGAGGTGCCGGAGAACACCTGCGGCTATCAGGGCTTCTTCCACCTGCACGATATGCAGGGCAGCGTTACCGAGGCTACCCTCCGCTACATCATCCGCGACCACGACGCAAAGAGCTTCGAGGCCCGCAAAGCGCTGTTCCTCGCCCTCGCCTCCGAGATAAACCGCCGCTACGGCGAAGGCACTGCCGTGGCCGCCGTCAAGGACAGCTACTACAACATGAAGGAAAAGATAGAGCCCCATATTCAGCTCATCCACAAGGCCATAGCCGCCTTTGAAAAGAACGGCATACCCGCCCGCACCGTGCCCATACGGGGCGGCACGGACGGCGCACATCTCTCATGGGATGGACTGCCCTGCCCCAACCTGCCCACCGGCGGCTACAACTACCACGGCGTGCGGGAATGGATACCCGCAAGGAGCCTGGATCAGATAACCGATGTGCTGGTGGATCTCGTCGTGAGCTTTGCCGAATAAATATGCAATAATTAAGGGACTGCAACAGCAGTCCCTTAATTTATTTTTCCCACTCCAGCCGTAGCCTGAGCTTATTCAAGGGCTTCGGCTCCTTGTCCGCATAGAGCCCGTCGGAGCGCATCAGGGAGCAAAGCAGCCCCATCATCGCCATATTCACCACAAGCGATGTGTTGCCGTAGGAAAGAAAGGGCAGCGGCAGCCAGCTTATAACCGTAATGCCGCAGTTGCCGAGTATGTATTGCACCGTCTGCATCAAAAGCGATGCACATATTCCGCATCCCATCATTTTGCCGAACAGGCTCGTAAGCTTCAGCGCCTTAAAGAACAGCATCGCTATGAGCCCTATCAGCACCGCGGCTATTATCAGGGCTATCACCCAGCCGTAACGGTGGGCTATTGTGGTGAGCATGAAATCCACATACGCTTCGCGGTCTATGCTCCCGTCCCTTTTAAAGAGCATGGAATACCTCATCATTTCAGTATCCTGTCCGCGGCCTATGGGCCTCGAGGCGCGCAGCATATCCCTTATCACCCTTATCTGGTAACTGTAATCCTCGGGAAACGCCTCCGGGCGCAGCATCACCGCAACGCGCTGCCACCAGTGCGCATTTGACCTGAGCAGCCCATAGCCGCCGCACAGCACGCCGCCCCAGCTTAACGCTATGGGCAGCCACCTGTTCTTTCCGCAAAGCCCCCATACCGAGGCAAACGCTATTACAGCAAGGCACGCAGCGGCGACGTTAACGGCTGCTCCCGTATATGGAGCCATAAGCATTCCCGCTATCGGTATCACCAGCATCGCCCCGCCTGTGAGCAGCCCCCCAAAGCCCCTGCATACATACAGCCAGCCTGCAAACAGCGCCGGTATGGTTATGGCAGCCGTCTGAAGCACTATCATCTCGCTGGGTCCGCTGGAATAGCACAGCGGAAGTGCAGCAAGGCATAGTGCTATCACCGCAATATAAGCCTGCCACGACAGCCCCGCCAGCCGGTAAAGGTCTGCATTATACAGCCAGACAAACAGCCCGCAGCCTATACAGGCGGCAATAATAAATTTGCCTAATGAGCTGCCGCCGTTTCCATACTCCATAAATCTGCAGGCGGCGCTTATCATAAGCAGTGCTGTCAGCATGATCACCGGCCCCCACTGGGGCTTGGGCCGGTAGCTCGCGTCAAGGCGAAGTCCTGTCTCCGCCGGGCTCCCCATGCTTTCCACTGCCTTCCGCTCCGCCGTTTCCCTCTCCATGCCGGAGCGCATATACGCTTCGGTCTGATCCTCTATGTGTGCGGCAAGCTCCTCCCGCACCGCGTCGTGCGCCTGCCTCCAGCGTACCTCGGCGCATACGCTTTTAAGATATTCGTTTACCCTGTCAGAAGGCATAGCTCACACCTCCAAGCACCTTGTCAAGGGCGCGGGAAAACTCCCGCCACTCCCTGGTTTTGGCGGAAAGCTCCGCCCTGCCCGCCTTTGTTATGCTGTAATATTTCCTTACCCTGCCGGTATCTGCCGTTTTTTCGTATGCGGTTATCAGCCCCGCCTTCTCAAGGTCGTGGAGCATGGGATAGAGCGTTCCGGCCTTTAGCGTAAAGGTATCGTCAGACCGCCTCGCCAGCTCCTCTATCATCTGATAGCCGTACATATCCTCGCTTTCAATGAGCTTAAGCAGCAGCATACCCGTGCTGCGGGTCACAAGCGTCTTGTCCATGCGCTCCCTCCATATATCGGAATTCTATACATATCTTATATCGGCATTCTATATATGTCAACGCCTGCCGCCCGCTGTTTACATTTTCTTAATATGCGCTTATTCTTCAGTCGTGACGTCTATCCTGGCATAGCCGCCCCTTGCGTGTACCTTTCCCTGACCGTTTATCGTGCAGTTGCATGTGACGGTATACTCGTAGTCCGGGCCGTGATTTGTGCAGTTTGCAGCAGTCCTCACGCACTTGTTGTTCACGAATATGCCGTACTTCTCGCTTCCGCCCATGATGGGGCTTATCTTTGTATGCAGTATTATGGTACTGCCCTGCCTCACCTTGTACGTGCCCAGTTCCGTTATGATCTCCCCGTCTACAGCCACATACCTTTCACCAAACAGGCCGGAATTATCAAAGCTTCCTGTAAGCGTCAGCGTGACCGTCTTAACTGTTTCCCCCGCCATGAGCCTGCGCCTTTGCGCGAATTGCCTGTGTATCATGTTTTCCTCCTGCTGTATTTATTTCGAACGTTTGTTCCGAACATATATTAACACCACACTCCTCCTCGCCGCAATTCTCAATCAAAAAAGGAATACCTCTTTCGGTATTCCCTGTGTACATGTCGCACATTTCGCGCCGCTTTAATGTATCAGAAGCCCCACTATTATGCCTATGGCTGAGCCTACTGCCACCTGGAAAGGCGTATGGCCCACCAGTTCCTTGAGCTCCTCCTCCGGCAGCTCTATCCTGCTGTCCCGGGAACGCAGAAAGCGGGTTATGGAATTCAGTATCTCCGCCTGACGGCCGGTCTCCAGGCGCACACCCCGGGCATCGTGTATCACCACTATTGCAAACAGGACCGCCATAGCAAATTCAAAGGAGGCCGGGCCATAGTTAAAGGCTGTAGCCACCAGAAACGCGCACACCGTTGCCGAATGGGAGCTGGGCATTCCGCCGCTGCCCCAAAGCCGCTCCGCCTTCCATTCTTTATTTATCAGATAGTTTATTATCGTTTTCAGAACCTGCGCAACAGCCCATGCCGTTACCGCGCTCACGAGGGGGCGATTTTCTGCAAGCCCCTTAAAAAAGTCTCCCAAATTCATATTCAAATCCCCTTTCTGACGATAAGCATAGCAAAATTAATTACTTCGTGCAAGCACCCAATTTGAACTGTAATCATCTCCAAAAAATGTTAATTTTTTCTTACCATCAGTTGACAAGAGCACACAAGCCCTAAAGGCTTGTTTTGGGACGCTC
>ERZ824488.1476-NODE-1476-length-25486-cov-13.785577_pt1 | contig 25486 bp, 24 predicted proteins | sample MGYA00519936_ERZ824488 | MGnify/ENA primary metagenome ERZ824488 (study PRJEB31778, sample SAMEA3449153) | human gut metagenome | biome: human gut; feature: human-associated habitat; material: faeces | place: United Kingdom | collected 2010/2012 ... | reverse complement strand
TCCGAGATGCCGGGCACACCATTCTGCCCAAGGAGGATGCAGACTTTGAAGGGGAGAAATACCGCAAGACCTGCCTGCGCTTTTTCAAGCTGATGTGTGCCACTTCGCTGGGCAAGCTCTGCGCCTCCGACCATGCCATGAACGCCATCGACGAAATGAGTGCGCTGAACCGGGATCTTAAGAAATTTTTCGATGAACATGGCGCAGCCTACCCGGTGTGGCAGGCACTGGAAGCGGAAGCCGGGAGGTATCTGCAATGAAATACGCTGGAATGCCCTTTGGAATGTGGGCACTGTTTGCCGGTTCCTTTCAAAAGCAGCTGACCGCGGTGCTGGGCTATGATGCAGACACTGCAAAAGCCATACAAAGATTCAAAACTGCGTGTGGGATGTCCGGCGATTTATCTTGCTCACTAACTTGGTCGCTGACTAAGTTTTTCTAACTACCAGTTTACAGAAAACAGAATAGAATCGTCTTCGATGCCTCGTTGGGAAACCAACGGGGTATTTTTTTTGAGCTGAATCCGACGATACATAGCACGGGAAAGGTTAGCTATGCGCGTTTTCATATGCTTTTTGGATTCCCTCCGGTAAGTGGTCGGGAATCAGTGCCTTTAGTCTGTCCTCGCTGCCGTCTTGGATTGCCTGCTCATAATACCAGCACTTGAATTTCAGCATATCCAGCGTCCGGTTCATCTGCTCAAGCTCTGCTTCCATGTGCACCCGTTGCGCCTCAAACATTGCCTTTCGCTGCGGGTAGGTGGCCGGTCCTTCTACGCACCAATCCATGAACTGCCGAATGTCCTTGATCTCCATGCCAGCCTTTTTCAGACATTCAATGACCCGGAGCGCTTCAATCTCCGCCTCACTAAACTTGCGGATGCCGGATACCCGTTCCATGTTTGGAAAAAGTCCCTGTTTATCATAATAGCGCAGCGTGGAGATAGGCAATCCGAACATCTCTGCCACCTGTCCAATTGAATACATAAATTTCCCTCCCAAAAAATTTCAAAAAACATCTTGACCTAAAGTTAGATTTAGGTGTTACTATGAGAATAACACAAAGAACATAAAAATGCAAGGAGTGTTCTACGATGAATAAAAAGGTACTAATCATTTCCTCAAGTCCCCGTAAGGGCGGCAACTCCGAAACGCTGGCGGCAGCATTTGCCAAGGGCGCACGGGAGGCGGGCCATCAGGTAGAAACTGTGTATCTGCGAGAAAAGCAGGTTGGCTTCTGCAAAGGCTGCTTTGCCTGCCTGAAGTTGGGGCACTGCGTCATCCAAGACGATGCCGTGGAAATTGCCGCCAGAATGCACGATGCCAATGTGCTGGTGTTCGCAACACCCGTCTACTATTACTGCGTCAGCGGTCAGCTCAAGACTATGCTGGATCGTGCCAACCCGCTGTTTGATACGGATTATGCCTTTACGAAAGCCTACTTGCTGGCAACAGCGGCAGAGGACGCACCGGAAACCTTTGCGGGTACAGAGAAAGCCGTGCAGGGCTGGGTGGACTGTTTCCCCCGCTGCACGCTGGTTGGCACAGTGTTTGCGGGCGGCGTAAACGGCGTGGGAGAGATCGCAGGTCATATTGCGCTGGAGCAAGCCTATCAGATGGGCGAGGAGGTGTGAGCCATGGCAGTTAAACAAACGGCAGGCAGAGAGGCTTTGGGGAAATTTGCTCCCAAATTTGCGGAATTGAATGATGATGTGCTGTTTGGACAGGTGTGGAGCCGAGAAAACAAGCTTTCCCTGCGGGATCGCAGCATTGTAACTGTGGTGGCGCTGATGGCGCAGGGACTGACGGATTCGTCTTTTCAGTACCATCTGACAACTGCAAAGAACAACGGCGTGACCAAAACGGAAATAGCGGAGATCTTGACCCATGCGGCATTTTATGCGGGTTGGCCCAAGGCGTGGGCGGCCTTCCGTATGGCAAAGGAGGTATGGGCGGAGGACGATGCCGCCGACGCAAAAGCCGAACATCAGAATGAAATGGTCTTTCCCATCGGCGCACCCAATGACGCCTTTGCGAAATACTTTATCGGACAAAGCTATCTCGCACCGCTTTCTACGCAGCAGGTCGGTATTTACAATGTGACCTTTGAACCGGGCTGCCGCAACAACTGGCACATTCATCACGCCAAAAGCGGCGGCGGACAGATCCTCGTTTGTGTGGCTGGTCGAGGTTACTATCAGGAATGGGGCAAACCGGCACAGGAACTGCGCCCCGGCGATGTGGTAAATATCCCTGTTGGCATAAAGCACTGGCACGGCGCAGCACCGGATAGCTGGTTCTCTCATCTGGCGGTAGAGGTTCCGGGGGACGAAACATCCAATGAATGGTTGGAAGCCGTGGACAACACAGTATATTTTAAGGCAACAGGCAAGGAGGTCTGAATATGGAAAAACTGAATCTAACACAGGAATGGGATAAGGTGTTCCCGAAAAGCGACAAGGTAGACCACAAAAAGGTGACCTTTCACAACCGCTACGGCATCACACTGGCGGCGGATCTGTACACGCCGAAGGGCGCGGAGGGCAAGTTGCCCGCCATTGCCGTCAGCGGTCCGTTCGGCGCGGTAAAGGAGCAGTCCTCCGGTCTGTATGCGCAGAAAATGGCGGAGCTTGGCTTCTTGACGATTGCCTTCGACCCGTCCTACACCGGCGAGAGCGGCGGTACACCCCGCTATGTCGCTTCGCCGGACATCAACACCGAGGATTTCTGCGCAGCGGTAGACTTCCTCTCCGTACAGGAGAATGTTGACCCGGAGCGCATCGGTATCATCGGTATCTGCGGCTGGGGCGGTATGGCAATCAACGCCGCAGCCATTGACACCCGCATTAAAGCGACCGCTGCCATGACCATGTACGACATGACCCGTGTGACTGCCAACGGCTACTTTGACAGCGAGGATTCTGAGCAGGCACGCTTTGAAAAGCGAAAAGCGCTGAATACGCAGCGCACCGAGGACTATAAAAACGGCGCCTATGCGCTGGCGGGCGGCGTAGTCGATCCGCTGCCGGAGGACGCACCGCAGTTTGTAAAGGACTATTACGCCTACTATAAGACGCCCCGAGGCTACCACCCCCGCAGCTTGAACTCCAATAACGGCTGGAATGTGACCTCCTCGCTATCGTTCCTAAATATGCCGATTTTGCAGTACAGCAGCGAGATTCGCTGTGCCGTACTGCTGGTACACGGGGAAAAGGCGCACTCTCGCTATTTCAGTGAGACAGCTTACAGCAAGCTGACCGGCGACAATAAGGAATTGCTCATTATCCCCGGCGCAAACCACACCGACCTTTACGATCAGATAGACGTGATCCCATTTGAGAAGCTGAAAGCGTTCTTTGAGGAATATCTGAAATGAGACATAGGAAAGCCCTGTGCTGCGTATTGAACGCGGCACAGGGCTTTTTCCGTTTCTGGCGGTTTTGGTCGGCATATTTGATACCCTGTACGCAGGACGCACCTTTGTACTTCGCGGAATCGGACGATAACCAGCCAAGCCACAAAAGGTCACGCGAAGCCGCGCACTGGCTGCACTGTGCCGTGAATCGGGGGACGGTGTAACCCATACGCGCAGATTGAGCGTAATTGCCCTGCATCGGAAGGGAATATAGTCGTTGCGCTTGATCCGGATAATCAGAACACGCTGAAACGCTATGCTGGCTATGACGAGGATGATGAATGCTATCTTCTCGCCTATGAGAATGAAGCAAAGTATCCGGGAGAAGTTATTAAGGTGAGGAGTTTTAAGGTACAAGGTGTGGCTCGTCACGTCATTAAGGCTCTCTAAAACAAATAATCTAACTCGATAGGAGATGTTTTGTTTGAACGCAGTTGATGTGAAGTGCCCGATCTGCGGCACAATCAATAAGTCTCTCGACTTAGAAGAAACAGACGGATGGATGGAATGCGAAAGCTGCGGCGAAGTAACCCAGCAGATGAAGTACGTGAAAACAAGAAAAGATTACCAATTCGCCGGATCGTTTGCGCCAGGAATCTCGGCCGTGATAGAATTGGAATCAACCTCGTGACTGGAAAAGCAGCCTGACACAGAACAAGAAGCGTGAGCTCGTAAAGCGAGAATTTGAAAGGTTGGTATCCTGATTGTATTACTCACACTTTTATAGGGGAAAAGCATCAAGCGGTTGTCCATGTTATAGCATCAACAGCAATGTAATAATATGGACAACTTAAAAATATGAAAAACATTAGTGATAATTCGAGTTTGCAGTTTATCTTAACTCTAATATTGTATCTTAACTTAAAAAGAGTTATAATACGTGAAAAGAGTTAAGACAGGAGGCGCGCACATGAAATATCTTGATAAAGTTCTTGGAATCAAAGTGACTTATGAGAATGTGGAGTTCAAGCATTTGCCTAATTTTACAGCCGCAAGGTATCGTTTACAAATGGTGGCTATGAATGGACAAAGGGCGATTTTCCTTTATCCGAAAACTGAACTGGAGCAGGTCGAAGTGCTGAAAAAGCATATTGCACGGATACAGAAAAATGAGAATTTGCCTGTTGTGCTGGTGCTAAGTGAACTTAGTTTTCGCCAGAAAGAATACTTAATTCGTGAGAAAATTCCATTTATCGTAGAAGGAAAGCAGATTTATTTGCCCTTCATGGCGATGTATTTGCAGGAACGGTGTAATGCCGAAAGGGAGCTACGGGAAGAAATACTTCCATCGGCGCAGATGCTTCTGCTGCATTTCATTTATGGAGGCGCACAGGAATTGTCAACAAGTCAAGCTGCGAAAGACTTGGAACTGACACCTACTTCTATATCGAGGGCATCGAAACAGCTTGAAGAAATGGGATTGCTGCATATAAAGAAGCAAGGTGTGCAGCGGATTTTGCAATCTGAGGATTCTCCGAAAATGCTGTTCCAAAAAGCAGGAGATAAATTGCTGAATCCAATCAAACGAACGGTTTATATTTCGAAAGAATTGGTAGGAACAGACCTGTTGGAAAGTGGATATTCGGCATTGGCAGAGCGTTCCATGCTGAGCGCACCGAATGTCAAGTGCTATGCGACAGAAAGAATCTCTCAATGGAAGAATGTTATGACAAATAGCTTGCAAGACTCGCAGGTGCAAGTGGCCGTAGAAATGTGGAGATACAATCCCCGAAAATTGTCCACGCGAAATATTGTAGACGAACTTTCGCTGGCATTGGCATTGCGAGAAGATGCAGATGAACGAGTTGAAGAAGCAGTAGAAGAAATGCTGAACGAACTGTGGAGGAAGATAGATGGTTACAGGAATTGACAGTTTTAAGGAATGGTTCAAGGGCAGTGAAGAACAATATGCCATCATTGGAGGAACGGCGTGTGACATTCTGATGACGGAAGATGGTTTGGATTTCCGAGCAACAAAGGATATTGACCTTGTTCTGATTATAGAAGCAGTTGACGCGAATTTCGGAAAGAAATTCTGGGAATATGTAAAACAGGCGGGATATGAACATTGCAATAAAAGTTCGGGTGTGCCGCAGTTTTATCGTTTTAGTCATCCGGTCTCGAACCAGTATCCTGCGATGATTGAACTTTTCACGCGAAGGCTTGATGCCATTCAACTTCCAGAAGATGCAGTGCTGACACCGTTACCGATGGACGAAGATATTTCAAGTCTGTCTGCTATTCTTTTGGACGATGATTACTACGATTTTTTGAAACAGGGGAAAGTCACTGTTGATGGAGTGACTGTCTTGGATGCGGCATATTTGATTCCATTTAAGGCAAAAGCGTGGATGGATTTGACAAATCGCAAGGCTGCAGGTGAACATGTTGACAACAAAAACATCAAGAAACACAAGAATGATGTTTTTCGTCTGACGGAATTGATTGATCCTACGGTCAAGATTACGGCTCCACAAGGAGTTTATACAGATGTTCAAGAGTTTGTGCAGCGGATGCAAAGCGAAAGCATTGACATGAAGCAGCTGGGGCTGATAGGGAGAACGAAGGATCGGATTTTGGATGAACTAAAAGATTTGTATATAGCACAGTGATTAATAATCCGACTAGTCCCGCGCAAAAATATGTTACGGTTGGAAGGCGTGGATAAAGCGTAGTTATAGCTATTCCGATTTTAGAGGGATGAACCAAAATGAACCGAAAAGAACCTTTACAAACCCAAATCCGGGCGTTAAACTATAATCAGAAAACGAATGGAAACAAGAGAGCGCTGAGAAATCGGTGCTCTCTTTGTTATACAGACGAAAGGAGATGATTCCGTTGGTTTAATTAAAAAGAGAAGAAAGAAGAAGGAGGTGGCGCTATGAATGAAGTCTATGGATAAAAACATTTGTTTAAGCAGCCGCGAAGCGGAAGATGGGGTTTGGAAATGAAGTCCCCAAGTGGGTTTTAGGGCGACAGCCCTAACGTTTCTGCGTTAAAGAAGCGTAGGGAAATTCTGACACGATGAAAAACGACAGAAAGGAGGGATGCACAGGGGAAGCCCGGCATGGTCACCTATAACGATGTCGATTACTTCTATGTCTACAATTTGCAGGGCGATGTGGTTGCGCTGATTGACGCGAATGGTACGCAGATGGTAGAATATGGTTATGATGCGTGGGGTAATCCGATCAGCAAGACTGGCACGTTGGCGGCTACACTGGGCACGCTGAACCCGTTCCGATATCGTGGGTATGTGTATGATGAGGAAAACGGACTGTACTATCTGCGGAGCAGATACTATAATCCCATTATCCGTAAGTATCTGAACGCTGATATTCTTCTCGGTGAACAACTGCCCCTTCAGCACAACACCTACTCATACTGTGTCAATTCTCCAATCACAAAAGTTGATGAGGATGGTTGTGCGAGTACATCCTCGCTGTGGACAACGCTCCTTACTCGCATTCAGAACACACGTGCAATCACTCTACATACACAACAAGCGATAGAATCCCCAAATTCCAAGAAACCAACCGTAACTGTATCTGCCCTAATGAATAACTTGCAATACTTGGTAGACAGAAAAACCGATGTAAGTGCGGATAAAGATACTGGTTGCGCCATGTTTATTAGAGCAGGCATACTGGGGAAGAAGGGAAGACATAGCCACAAGACTTACTATGCCGGAATGACGCCGATGTTTGAAAATAACATGGTATTTTGGGGAGAAATCTCTGACATTGGTGGTACTCTCGGGTTGATTCCCGGAATGATTTTGGGAGAACACCAGGATAAAAAGAAGTTTGTAAGTCATGGTGGTGTATACTATGGATTGCACGACTTTGGTAAGGGCCCTGAACCAGCGGTTTATTCCTTTGATACCAAACATAAAAAGGGACATCTCCACCCGTATTCCGATAACGATTGGGTGTACTATGGTTGGCATGAAGGCGTTATTTTCGATTGACCTCTGTCTCTTTAGTTTATCAGATTTCTATTGTAGTTTGTTGACACCTTATCTCGAAAAGATAACGGCTCAAAAATCAAGGAGTGATAACAATCATGAAGTTGCTGCCTATAAAAAGAGTTGTAGCTATGATTTATTGTACGGTGTGTTCAATCTGTGTTTTTACACCATGGATAGCTTCAGCAGACTGTAGCAATGCTCCTCCACAGCGAATTGTTGTATTTCCGCTTTATGCTGAGGAAATTATATACGGATTAGTAGAACCTGAACGCATCATCTACGTGGGACATCATTATGCTGAGTCTGGTATCGATGATTGGCCGACTATGATAAAAAGTCAACAGGCTGCTGGCGAATGCTGGGAAAACTCCGACGAAGAAGAAATTCTCTCACTGAATCCTGACCTTCTGATTCTGGATTCGTACCTGCAAGATAACTTCGAGGAAGATTTCCCCGCTTTCTTCCATTCTACAGTGCCGACCCTCTTTCTCGATTCGCCAAAGTCAATAGATGACATCATCCATTTGATCATTCTCCTCGGCGATATTGTTCAGAAGCCAGATGCAGCCCTCTCTATGGTAAACGAGATGATTTCTTCCATGTCAAGCATCCGTGAAGTTGCAAACAAAATACCTACAAATGAAAAAAAGACTGTTGCTTTGTTTGGTGAACCAAGTATCTTCTTTGACCTTGTGGCAAATGTTTGCAATGTGAATGGTTTGTATTGTCCCGATGAGCAATCATTGGCAGTTGCCAATCCCGATATCATTGTACTTCTGCCTTATTGCATGGACGGCGGATTCCTTTTAGATATCGGCAAAGAATATTCTAAAGATTGTATTGTACAACTTGAATCTGAATCTTCGCTTTCAAGGATTACAGCGATTTCTTCAGGTGCTATATATGCACTCAATTTTCATGGCAGTCAGTATATCGCAGATTGTGCTATGCGCCTTTTAAAAATCGCTTATCCAACGTTTTTCAGCGATTAAATATTTATAGAATCTGCAACAAATCCTACTCATGACTTGCACATTCTTCCGGATGGAGCATCTCTGGATGCTCCTTTTTCTTTCCCCTCCCCTTGATTTCTTCTTGAAGTCAAGGGGATTTTTCTGCATTTTCCTCAAGAAAGGGGTACCGTCAAGTATTATGCGCAAATTCATTTACAAGTCTGGCAGAACTCAGTCTGCACAGGGCAGGGAAACCTGCCCTTAATTACCTAGTAGCAGAGCACAGAGAGCGCGTCAAGGCAACAACACGAAGAAAGCCATTCGCCATCCGCTGATGGACTAACGCAAGAACATTCTCAATCAACACAAAAGGCAGCTATACGAGCGTGTAGTTGCCTTTTTCATCGGGTTAATTGAACTGAATATCCGAGCCTATATTGTTTTGACTCACTTATTAATAGACAGCGATTAGAAGGGAAAAGCATGAATCAGGCTCAGGATCGCCTTCGAATGCAAGGTATCTACCAAACATGTGAATCCCTGCCATTGTCCAATTAAATGTTCCAAAGTAATGGAAAGCATAGGGATCATCCTGATCGGGGAATATTGTGACCTGCCATTCTGGTGTTCCTGAATCATCGGTTACATTGGGATCGCGATTGCAGAGGGTGATTTCATTGGGAACATGTGTATCATTTGACTCATAATCAAAAGAGTCGGAAAAATGGAGATCAATTATTAAAATGGAATGATTTAGGACAATCGCTGAACCTGATTTGACCATTAGATCGTCGTCTACCCAATTATCAATGTCGGAACGATACCATTTTTTGAGGTCTATCTCAACATATTCCTCATATTGACTCGATTCGTAGGGATGATTCAAGACACATGGAAAGAAGGGCGTAGATTCCGCGGAAGCAATTGTGGAAAGTGTAAGCAGCAAAAAAAGTGTGATCAAGAAGCGATGTTTAGCATGCATGGCAAAACCCTCCTCATCAATTCCCTGTCGGTATTATACCATGCTGTATGGTTATGGAAAATATCAATTTGTCATTTTACACATATAAAAATGTAATATTTTACGGTAAAGGGAAATTGAAGGATTGCAGGAAAGATGTTTTCAGGATATTTTCCGCATTTATCCGTATTCCCATGGCAGGGGCGCGCCCGCGTTTTGTGCAGCATTTGCTTTTTCCGACTTATCCGGTTACAAATCTTTCGAAAATTAGCCAGATTATCACACCGTTATGTTGGAAATATCGAACAAATGTGCTACGATAGAATGGATCAAACAAACGAAGAAAGGGGCAGGCGGCGTATGGCCTCTGAGCGGCTGAACGTGACGGGCGTGTGCGACGTGGTGGAGTTTCACGAGTCGGCGGACGGCGTGGCGCCGTATGGGCAGGAGGGGCGATGGACGCTGTCTGCACAAAGAGGGGGAAAATGAAATGGATTATGTCACGCACTTGAAGCCGGACGGCACGTATCAGCCGCTGAGGGAGCACGAGGAGAATGTCGCGGCGCTGACGGGAGAATTTGCTGCGGCATTTGGCGCGCAGGAGCACGGCCATCGGACGGGGCTGCTGCACGACATCGGCAAATACAGCGCCAACGGGCAGAAGCGGCAGCGCGACCCGGCGCATACGGCTAAGGTGGATCACGCTTCGGCGGGCGCGCAGCTGGCGGCGCGGCTGGGCGATTACTGTGCTGCGTGTGCCGTGGCGGGTCATCACGGCGGTTTGCCGGACTGGGGAGACAAGACGAACGACGGCGGCGGAACGCTATGGGCGCGGCTGAACAAGCGCCTGACGGGCGGAAACGATCCTTCCGCGTGGAAAACAGAAATCGAAATCCCGGCAAAAGCTCGGTTTCCTGCGTGGCTGGCGGCTGAGAAGGACGCGCGGCGCTTGGCGATGTACACCCGCATGCTGTTTTCGTGCCTGGTGGACGCGGATTATCTGGATACGGAGACGGCGATTCAGGGCGGACAGCCGCGCGGCGAGGGGGAAACGCCGGAACGCCTGCTGGAAAAGCTGAACGCGCACGTCGCGCCGTGGCTGGAAGCGCCTGCCAACGAGCTTTGCGCCAAGCGGAGCGCGATTCTGGCGCGCTGCCTGCGCCGCGGGGAGGACGAGCGGGGGCTGTACACGCTGACCGTGCCGACGGGCGGCGGCAAGACGCTCTCTTCGCTGGCGTTCGCGCTGTCGCACGCGGCAAAGCATGGCCTGAAGCGCGTGATTTATGTGGTTCCGTATACCAGCATCATCCTTCAAAACACTGACGTTTTTGACGAGGTGCTGGGCGCGGAAAACGTGCTGGAGCATCACAGTCAGGTCGAATTTGCGGATGACGGCGAGGAAACGCCCGAGGCTTACCGCAAGCGGCTGGCCTGCGAAAATTGGGATGCGCCTGTGGTCGTGACGACGGCGGTACAGTTTTTTGAATCGCTGTACGCGGCGAAAACCTCGAAATGCAGAAAACTGCACAACATCGCAAACAGCGTCGTCATCTTCGATGAGGCGCAGACGATTCCAGTGCCGTTCCTGATGCCGTGCGTTTCGGCCATCGGCGAGCTGGTGCAGCATTACGGCGTGACCGCGGTGCTTTGTACCGCGACACAGCCCGCGCTGGGTAGGTTATTCAAGCAGCTTGCGCCGACGCTCGTTCAGCGTGAAATCGCGCCCGATCCGGATGGATTGTTCGATGATTTCCGCCGGGTCTCGTTTCAGCGAGAAGGCGTTTTTACGTCTGAGGAGCTGGCGGGGCGGCTGGCGGAGGCGGAGCAGGTGCTCTGCATCGTCAACACGAGGAAACGCGCGCAGCAGGTGTATGAAGGTCTGCCGGAGGAAGGGCGCTTCCATCTCTCCACGCTGATGATTCCGACAGACCGCGAAGAGACGCTGAACGTCATTCGTGCGCGGCTGCGAAACGGGCAGGTCTGCCGCGTCGTTTCGACCAGTCTGGTGGAAGCTGGCGTGGACGTCGATTTTCCGTCGGTCTGGCGCGAATTGGCCGGTCTGGACAGCATCTTGCAGGCGGCGGGGCGCTGCAACCGCGAGGGAAAGCGGAGCGCGGCGGAAAGCGTTGTGCATATCTTTGACGCGGAAGAAGATCCTCCACTCTCCATGATGCAGCAGCGCGAGGCCGCGACGGAGGTGATGGGGGAATTTGAGGAAATCAACACCCGTCCCGCGATTCGGGCGTATTTCGATCGGCTGCTCTGGGTGAAGGGTGACGATGCGCTGGATACAGAGCAGATTCTAAACAGCGAACGAGCTTGCACATTCCGAAAGACAGCGGAAGCATTTCGCCTGATTGATGCCGACACCTGCACGGTGTATGTGCCGAATGAAGGGAACGTGGAGGATATCGCGCAGCTTCGCGCGGGGCTGTACAGCAGGGCGCTGATTCGCCGATTGGGGCGAAGCAGCGTGAACGTGTATCAGAACGAATATAAGAACCTTGTTTTTGCGGGCATTGTGGAAGATCATCAGGAGGACGGATTCGGCATTTTGATTCAGCCGGATGCGTACAAGCCGAAATGCGGCCTTTCGACGGAAGCTGGCGATGGGTTTCTTGCAAAATAAAAATAGAGGATGCACGGACATGCATCCTCAAACGGTTGACAACTGAATAATCCAATATTTCAATCCACGTTTCAACCTGAAGATCGAAACGACAAGGATATTGTATCATTATTTTGTTGCAGGATCAAGAAAATTGTTTGCGCTCACTGAGCAAAAAGCAAATTCTGCACAAAACACGGGCGCGCGATGCGCGCCCCTACGGGTATGACGGCATAATACGCAGTTGCTTTTTCCACAACGTTGTAGGGGCGCGCATTGCGCGCCCGTTATCAGAATTTGTGCAAAAATTCGGATTTGTTCATTTGCTAAAAAATGTAAAAATAATATCTTAAACTAAATAAACCAATGAAAAAAATATATTGACAAAGAAATGGCGAAGCGATATAATACAGCCATACCGAACGACAACTGATATGGAGGTGAGAAACATGTCTGTAAAAATGGAAGTCTGGGGCGACTATGCGTGCTGGTCCCGTCCGGAATTAAAAACCGAGCGTTATTCATACGATGTGCCGACACCGAGCGGCGCGCGCGGCATGCTTGAAAGCATCTTCTGGCACCCCGGCCTTCGATATGTCATCGACCGAATTTATGTGATGAACCCGATTCGGTTCACCAATCTGCGGCGCAACGAGGTCAAATCCAAAGTCTTGGCGAGCGCGATGATGTCGGAGGCAAACGGCAAGGCGGCTTCGTATATCGACCGAAACGAGGATATCCAGCAGCGGGCGACGACGATGCTCCGCGATGTGCATTATGTCATTGAGGCGCATTTTGAGATGACCGATCAGGCCAATGCGTCAGATAATCCGGGCAAGTTTCAGGATATCATCAAGCGCAGACTGCGCAGGGGCCAAGCCTATTCTCAGCCGTATTTGGGTACGCGTGAGTGCACGGCGCATTTCGGTCTGTGGGAAGGCGGTAGGATTCCGACGATTTCGGAAACGCGAGATTTGGGCCTGATGCTGTATGACATGGATTTTTCAGACCCGAACGACATTCAGCCGATGTTCTTCCGCGCCAAACTGGAAAACGGCGTGATCGACCTGACGGATTGCGAGGTGGTCAAATGATCCTGCAAGCGTTGGTTCGCTGTTATGAAGCGCTGGCCGAGCGGGGCGAGCTGGAAAAGCCGGGCTGGTCGCCGGTGAAGGTCAGTTGGGGCTTGGAGCTGGACGCGGACGGACAGGTGAAAAGCCTGCTGCTGATGGGCGGCACGGATGCAAAGGGCAAACAGATTCCGCGGATCATGAAGCTGCCTGATCCTGTTAAAAGAGCCAGCGGTATAGCAACCAATTTTTTGTGTGACAATTCCTCGTATATATTAGGCATTGACGCAAAGGGAAAGCCGGAACGGACGCGCGAATGTTTTGCGGCGTGTGCGCGAAAACATCAGGATGTTTTGAAGGATGTTCGGCATCCGACGGCCAAGGCGATTTTGAATTTCTTTGAGCGCTGGAAGCCCGAAAACGCGGCTTGTCATCCGGCGATTCAGCCCAATCTGGAAACGCTGCTCAAGGGCGGCAACATCGTCTTTGTGACGCATGATGCGGAGGGAGAGCTGCAACTTGCGCAGGATGTGCCGGAAATCCGCCGCGCGTGGGATGAAGCCTACGCCAAGTCGGATGACGCGGTGATGGGACGTTGTCTGGTCACGGGCGAGGAAGGGCCGATTGCCATTTTGCATCCGAGCATCAAGGGCGTGATGGGGGCGCAGTCCTCCGGCGCGTCGCTGGTTTCCTTCAACGCGCCCGCGTTTGAATCCTACGGCAAGGAAAGCGCGCGTGACAATCAGGGACAGGGACGCAATGCGCCGGTCGGCAAATACGCCGCCTTTGCTTACGGCGCGGCGCTCAATTACATGGTCGGGCAGGCGGATTTCCACGGACGGCTGGGCGACACGACGCTCGTTTACTGGGCAGAGGGCGCCGAACCCGCCTACGGCAGCGCGTTCATGGCGATGATGGGCATGGGCGGCGAAGACAAGAATGAAATCACCCAAAAGGAATTGAGCGGCGTGTTGACCGCGCTCTGTCAGGGACACACCGTAAAATGGGCGAACGTGCCGCTGAACCCTAAAAACCGGTTCTACATACTGGGACTTGCGCCGAACGCATCCAGATTATCCGTGCGTTTCTTCCTGCAAAATTCCTTTGACGAATTTGCCCAAAATTATCAGAAACATCAAGAGGATCTGGACATTGTCCGTCCCGCGTTTGATGAGCGGGAGACACTTTCCATGTGGGCGTTGCTGCGGGAGACCGTCAACCCGAACAGCCGGGATAAATCGGCACAGCCTCAGCTCGTCGGCGAAATGCTGCGCGCGGTGCTGACGGGTTCGCTCTATCCGTCGGCGCTATATACGCAGACGGAAATCCGTTTGCGCGCGGAGAAGGAGATCAACCGCGGAAAGGCCGCGATCATCAAAGCCTATTTGCTGCGCAACGTCGTTGAACAGCAGAAAGACCAAACACATGTTTATAAGGAGGTTTTGGACGTGGAGCTGAACGAACAATCGACCTATCTGCCTTATCGGCTGGGCAGGCTTTTCGCGGTGCTGGAGGCCGTGCAGCAAAAAGCCAATCCGAACATCAACACGACCATCAAAGATCGCTATTTCAATTCCGCCTGCGCAACACCGGCGCTCGTATTCCCGACGCTGCTGCGTCTGGCGCAGAGCCACCTTAGCAAAATCGGCGGCGGTGCGGAGGTCTATTACGACAAGATGATCACCGAATTGCTCGGTGACGTGACGCAGAGCTATCCGCTGCGCCTGAGCCTGCAAGATCAGGGCATTTTCCAAATCGGCTACTACCATCAGAAACAAAAGCTGTTCACCAAGAAGGAGGAGAAAGACAATGGCTGATGTGATTCGCAATCGGTATGACTTCGTGATTCTTTTCGATGTGGAAAACGGCAACCCGAACGGCGACCCCGATGCGGGCAACATGCCGCGCGTCGATCCCGAGACGGGCTGCGGATTGGTGACGGACGTTTGCCTCAAACGCAAAATCCGCAATTACGTGGAGACGGTCAAGGAGGACGACCCGCGCTTCGGCATCTACATCAAGGATGGCGTGCCGCTCAACGCCAGCGACAAGGCCGCGCTCGAATCGGTGGGGCACAAGGAAACGGATTTGAAGGCGCTGAAAAAATCCGATCCGGATATCGATAAAAAGCTGATGCAGTATATGTGCGGCCATTACTTCGATATCCGCACGTTCGGCGCGGTGATGACGACGTTCGTCAAGGCCTCGCTCAACTGTGGACAGGTGCGCGGCCCCGTGCAGCTTGGCTTCGCCAGAAGCGTTGACCCCATCATGCCGCAAGAGGTGACCATCACCCGCGTGGCCATCACCACAGAAGAAGACGCGGCCAAGAAGGGCACGGAGATGGGCCGCAAATTCATTGTGCCCTATGGCCTCTACCGCGCAGAGGGATTTGTTTCCGCCAATCTGGCGCGCAAGACGACCGGATTCGACGAGGACGATTTGGCGCTCCTCTGGAAAGCAATTCTGAATATGTTTGAAAACGACCGCTCCGCCGCGCGCGGCATGATGGCCGTCCGCAAGCTGGTTATCTTCAAGCATGACAGCGAACTGGGCAACGCCCCCGCGTGGAAGCTGTTTAAGCTCGTGGATGTTCAGCGCAAACCCGAAATTGCCGCGCCGCGCAGCTTTGAGGATTATCAGTTCTCCGTCGATACCGAGCATCTGCCGCAGGGCGTAACCTGCCAAATCATGGAGTGATACCGTGCCCCTCGGAAAGCCGTGCGAAGGTGAAGCTGTCATGGCTTTTCCGTGGGCTTCGCACCCCGAATATCGGGCTTTGCGCCGCAAAAAGGGGCTTGTAAAGCTCCGAAAAGCGGTGTATCATGGTTTTGTTGTGTAAGCTGACGTAAATCCGGATGGATTTTTGGAGGCTTATGCTGTCTCCCCTCGCATGAGGGGAGTGGATTGAAATCAGTATCTTTGGCAGAACGCGATTCGGGACACGCGTCTCCCCTCGCATGAGGGGAGTGGATTGAAATTTCAAGCGTGAGCGCGTCCGTGTATGCGACTTTGGTCTCCCCTCGCATGAGGGGAGTGGATTGAAATGCCACAGCGCGGAAAGACGGTTTGCGAAACAACGGTCTCCCCTCGCATGAGGGGAGTGGATTGAAATCTTTGAAGCGCTTCCTTTCTGCGTCAAGCTCGGCGTCTCCCCTCGCATGAGGGGAGTGGATTGAAATGCGCGGTATTGTCGATAAAGGCATAAATAGCTATAGTCTCCCCTCGCATGAGGGGAGTGGATTGAAATTGAATCGCTTCCTGCAATTTGTTCCCCAGCAGACGTCTCCCCTCGTGTGAGGGGAGTGGATTGAAATGTGATCTCCCACGTCAGGATACCGTCCTCTTGCTTGTCTCCCCTCGTGTGAGGGGAGTGGATTGAAATTTGAATCGAACAGCGTTTACACCTTTTCCGGCCGTCTCCCCTCGCATGAGGGGAGCGGATTGAAATGTCTGCGAGGCGGAGCCGGTCGAGCTGATGGCGCGTCTCCCCTCGTGTGAGGGGAGTGGATTGAAATGGCTCAAACGCCCGCAGCCGATCTATCGCCGTCGTCTCCCCTCGCATGAGGGGAGTGGATTGAAATATTGACGCGCGCCGAAAAAGGCGCACATCTGGGTCTCCCCTCGTATGAGGGGAGTGGATTGAAATAACAGCGCCATTGACATGGCGGGCGAGCAGCTCTCGTCTCCCCTCGTATGAGGGGAGCGGATTGAAATATGGCTTCTTGCGAATACCATTCGTCGGTGAACAGTCTCCCCTCGTATGAGGGGAGTGGATATCATACATGGACATCTGCGGGAAAACAACGGAGAGAGGACGGAGGAGGAGCATGAGCTTAAAAGAACAAATCGAAAGCGGAAAGGTTTTCACGGAGTACGGGCATACCGCGCAGGAGGATCTGGAATACGAAAAGATCATCGAAGCGCAGCGCCGCAAAAGCAAGCAGCTGTGTTTTCGGTATAACCAGACCGATCCGATGGACGAGGAAGGGCGCGAAAAGCTGGTTCGCGAGCTGCTGGGCGGAACGGGGAAAACGCTGTGGCTGGAAGCGCCCATCCACTTTGCCTACGGCTGTCACACGACGGTCGGCGACCATTTCTATTCGAATTTTAACCTGACGGTTGTGGACGACGGGCGCGTGAGCATCGGAAACAGCGTGATGTTCGGGCCGAACGTGACCATCAGCACGACCGGGCACCCCGTCCACCCGTATTATCGGATGCGGGGCGCGCACTTTTCCCTGCCGGTCGTCATTGAGGACGGCGTGTGGATCGGCGCGAACGTCGTCGTGATGCCGGGCGTGACCATCGGCAAAAACAGCGTCATCGGCGCGGGAAGCGTCGTGACGCGCGACATTCCGGAGAACGTCGTCGCCTTCGGCACGCCGTGCCGCGTGATTCGCCCGATTACGGATGCGGATCTGGAAACCATCCGACCGGGCATGACGATCAACGCAGACTGGAACGCATAAAATCGGCCGCAAAACCCGGTTGCAAATCGCGGCGCAAGGGTGTATCATAGAACGCAGATCACTTGCGCGGAGGACATATGGCAGACAATCGACTGACGAAAAAAAGACTGAAAAACCATTTTGCGTATAACTGGTGGAAGTATGCCCTGTCGGCGGCCGTCAGCGCGATGCTGGTGAGCATCGTGTTCGCGGTGACGGCATATCGCCCGCCGGCGGAAAAGAAGGTCGAGCTGTATGTGCTCAACGGCTACATCGACACGGAGACCTTTCAGCGGGATTTCTGGCCGGAATTGCAGGCGCGAAAGCCCGAACAGGAGGAGCTGACCGTCCTCAACATCAACCTGACGGACAGCAGCAACATCTACGCGCCCATGCAGTTTTCGACCTATGTGGCGGCGCAGCAGGGCGACCTGTTCCTGATTTCGCGGGACGAGATGCGCAGAATCACGGCGGATGGCGCGCAGGAAGCGCTGGTGGAGCTGACGGGATATCTGGATAGCGGCGTGATCGACGCGGACGGGATGGATTTGAAGAACGGGACGCTCGACCGGGGCGACGGCACGACGGCGGTTTACGCCATCCCCGCCGATACGCTGACGGGGCTTTCGCGATACGGCAACGATCCGAAAAACAGCCTGCTCTGCATCCCGATGTACACGAAGAACGCGGACAGCGCGGCGGCGCTGATCGGGCTGATGCTGGAGAAGCTGAGATGACTCCTTCCGTCACGCCTGCGGCGTGCCAACCTTCGGCATCTCATCTGTTTGTTTCCGCCACAGGCGGCAACAGATTCGATGTCCCTCGAAGAGGGAGGAATGGCTCTGCGATTTCGAATATTATGCAATTCCGCTGGCTTCATCCTTGGCGAAGCTGGCGGAAGAAGTCGAACAGTAACAAAAAACAAAATAAATTTTTCGGCCGAAAAGGGCGGTGCGTGTGGCGCCGCCTTGTTTTTTGCGACTTCGTGCTTTAACGCACGAAATTGACACGGAACACAAGATGCTGTATCATAGCAAGGCTTGCGTTACAAAATATGGTATCAATTTGATATAAACAGGGGAGAGAATGAATATGCCGGAGTACATCAAAAAGCGCGACGGGCGGCTCGTGCCCTACGACGAGGCCAAAATTGCCTCCGCCATCGACCGCGCGTTTGTGGCCGCGGAGAGCGGAAAGGGAGAGGACGAGGCCGACCGCCTGGCGAAGATTGTCACCCGCGAGATGAACGCGAAGGAGAACAACGAAACGCCCTCCGTCGAGGATATTCAGGATCAGGTGGAGCGCGTACTGATTGCCGAGGGCTACGCCAAGACGGCGAAGGCATACATCCTCTACCGCGCGGAGCGCAGCCGCACCCGCGAGGCGAAAACCCGCCTGATGCACATTCTGGAGGATATCACGTTCAAGGACGCCTCCGAATCCGACGTGAAGCGCGAGAACGCGAACATCGACGGCGATACCGCGATGGGCACGATGCTCAAGTACGGCTCGGAGAGCGCCAAGCAGTTTTACGACATGTACGTGCTCAACCCGAAGCACGCGCGCGCGCACCGCGAGGGCGACATCCACATCCACGACCTCGACTTCCTGACGCTGACGACGACCTGCACCCAGATCGACCTGACGCAGCTGTTCAAGGGCGGTTTTTCGACCGGCCACGGCGTGCTGCGCGAGCCGCAGGACATCGGCAGCTATTCCGCGCTGGCCTGCATTGCCATCCAGAGCAACCAGAACGATCAGCACGGCGGTCAGGCCATCGCCAGCTTTGATTACGACATGGCGCCCGGCGTGGCCAAAACCTACATCAAGGAATACCGCCGCGCGCTCGGCGCCGCGCTGGATCTGCTGCTGAACCACGACGCGGCCGACGACGAGGCGAAGGCCATCATCCGCCAGATTCGCGCCGAGACGGGCGCGACCCCGACGCTCAAGCCGAACAAGGAATTTGACGACGCGCTGCGCGAGCGCCTGACGGCGATGACGGACGAGGCGACCGTCGAGCGCATGCTGCACTACGCAACCGAGCGCGGCTACCGCGAGACGGAGCGCCGCACCTATCAGGCGATGGAGGCGTTCATCCACAACCTGAACACGATGCACTCCCGCGCGGGCGCGCAGACGCCGTTCTCCTCCATCAACTACGGCATGGATACCTCGCCGGAGGCGCGCATGGTGATGCGCAACCTGCTGCTGGCGACGGAGAGCGGATTGGGCAACGGCGAAACGCCGATTTTCCCGATTCAGATTTTCCGCGTCAAGGAGGGCGTGAGCTACAACCCCGGCGACCCGAACTACGACCTGTTCCGGCTGGCGATTCGCGTGAGCGCCAAGCGCCTCTTCCCGAATTTTTCGTTTGTGGATGCGCCGTTCAACCTCCAGTATTACAAGCCCGGCCACCACGAGACGGAAATCGCCTACATGGGCTGCCGCACCCGCGTGATCGGCAACGTATACGACCCGACGCGCGAGGTCTGCAACCGCCGCGGCAACCTGTCCTTCACGTCGATCAACCTGCCGCGCATCGCCATTGAGAGCAAGGGCGACGTCGAGCTGTTCTTCAAGACGCTGGACGAGCGGATGGATCTGGTGTTTGAGCAGCTCGACGAACGCTTTGAGATTCAGGCGCGCAAGAAGGTGCGCAACTATCCGTTCCTGATGGGCGAGGGCGTTTGGATGGACAGCGAGAAGCTGGGCTGGGACGACGAGGTGCGCGAAGTGCTCAAGCACGGCACGCTGTCCGTCGGCTTCATCGGTCTGGCGGAGACGCTGGTGGCGCTCATCGGCGAGCACCACGGCCAGAGCGAGCGCGCGCAGAAGCTGGGATTGAAGATCATCGGCCACATGCGCGAGCGCTGCGACGCGCGGAGCGCGGAAAAGAAGCTGAATTACACGCTGCTGGCGACTCCGGCGGAGGGGCTTTCTGGCCGGTTTGTGAAGCTCGACCAGAAGCGCTACGGCAAAATCGCGGGCGTGACCGATCGCGAGTATTACACCAACAGCTTCCACATCCCGGTGTATTGCCCGATCAGCGCGTTTGACAAGATCAGGTTGGAAGCGCCGTATCACGCGCTGACGAACGCGGGCCACATCTCCTACATCGAGATGGACGGCGACCCGACCAAGAATCTGGATGCGTTTGAAGCGGTTGTGCGCGCGATGCACGACGCGGGCATCGGCTACGGTTCGATCAACCACCCGGTTGACCGCGACCCGGTCTGCGGCTACAACGGCATTATCGGGGATAGCTGCCCGAAGTGCGGCCGACAGGAGGAAGAGGTGCACTTTGAGCGCATCCGCCGCATCACGGGCTATCTGGTCGGCACGCTTGACCGCTTCAATAACGGCAAGCGCGCGGAGGAGCGCGACCGCGTGAAGCACGGGATGTGAGGGGGAAAACTCCTTCCGTCTGCCTGCGGCATGCCAACCTTCGGCGTTTTTCGTCGTCAGATTCCCGCCACAGGCGGTGACGACATCAAACGTCCCTCAAGGAGGGAGGCTTGATTTGCGTGCTGTCGCATCTTGCGCAAAAAGACGTCTTTCGTCTGCCCTTGTCATGCCAACCTTCGGCGTTTTTCGTCGTCAGATTCCCGCCACAGACGGTGACGACATCAAACGTCCCTCAAGGAGGGAGGCTTGATTTGCGCGCTGCTGCATTCTGCGCCCCAAAGAGCTCCCTCTTAGAGGGAGCTGGCACGCCGAAAGGCGTGACTGAAGGAGTAAAAAACCATGGAAATTCGCTTAGCAGGACTTGAGCCCGAATCCATCGTCGATGGGCCGGGCTATCGGTTTACGGTGTTCGTGCAGGGCTGTCCGCACAACTGCCCCGGCTGCCACAACCCGCAGACGCACGATTTTTCCGGCGGCCATCTCGCCGACACGGACGACGTTATCGCGCATTTGGGAAAAAATCCGCTGGTGCGCGGGCTGACGCTCTCCGGCGGCGAGCCGATGATGCAGCCCGAGCCGCTGTACCTGATCGCCAAGGCGGCGAAGGAAAAGGGCATGAACGTCTGGTGCTACACGGGCTTCACGCTGGAGGAGCTGCTGCGGGAGAACCGCGCGGATCGCATGAGGCTGCTCTCTGCCGTCGATGTGCTGGTGGACGGGCCGTTCCGCTCGCATGAGCGTTCGCTCGATCTGCTGTACCGCGGCAGCAAAAACCAGCGGCTGATCGACATGCCCGCGACGCTGAAGGGCGGGACGATCCGGCTCTACGCGCCGCCGGAATGGTGAGGCTTGCGAAAAGAAGAAATTTACGCGATTAGCCCTATTCCTTTGCGGGAATTAGGGTTAATTTTTGTATAAATGCGATGAAATGACTTGTTCAAACTGAATAAAAATGATAAAATAGTCTCAAAGGCGCAGGTCAAGCGCCGATTAAAGCGAGAGAGAAAACAGGAGGAACACGAAAATGAGTGAGAATACGTCTCGTCGTGAGTTTTTGAAACTGGCCGGCAAGGGCGTGCTGGGCGCGGCAGCGCTGAGCACCGTTCCGGCGATGCTGCCGGCGCTGGCCGAGGGCGTGGAAGCGCCGGCCTGGCCGTGGGCGTATAAGAAGCTGGACAAGGACGCGGTTATGAAGCACGGCTATGAGTGCTTCTACTCGCACGGCGGCTGCTGCGCGGGCGCTGTGGCGGCGGTTGTCGAGCTGCTGGCCGAGGAATACGGCTATCCGTACAACCAGTTGAACGCGCGTATGTTCGCGGACGGCGCGGGCGGATACGGCGCGGCCACGCTGTGCGGCTCTCTGGGCGGCGCGTGCGCGATTTTCGGCCTGTTCTGCGAGGCGAACGAGGCGCGCGAGCTGCGCGACCAGCTCTACGCCTGGTACAAGGATCATGCGTTCCCGAGCTACCAGCCGGAGATGGAATCCATCACGACGGTTTCCGGCGCGATCGAGTGCGCGGTGTCCGTCGGCAACTACATGAAGGCGACCGGCTACGAGATGGGCGATCCGGGCCGCAAGGCGCGCTGCGCGGCTGTCACGGGCGAGACCGCGGCGAAGGCCGTCGAGCTGCTGAACATTCACTTCGGCTTCGAAGAGGCTCCGGCGGAGGAGCCGAAGGCCGAGGCCGCGCTGGCTGAGAACGAGTACGTCGGCACGGGCGTGAGCGAAATCGGCGGCGAGGTGAAGGTCAAGGTCACGATGGACGGCGACAAGATCGCGAAGATCGACGTGCTGAGCCACAGCGAGACCAGCGGCATCTCCGACCCGGCGTTCGAGCAGATCCCGGCGGCGATCATCGAGAAGCAGAGCGCGGATGTGGACGTGGTTGCGGGCGCGACCAAGACCTCCGAAGCGCTGATTGCGGCGGTGAAGGACGCGCTGGCGCAGGTGAAGTAAACCGACTAAAAAAGGCACCGAATTCAGGTGCCTTTTTTTGTGTGCAATTTTGGCGGAAATCGGCTAAAAAAGTGCGTGTCAAGGTTTGAAAAAAACGGCCGAATTTGGTATACTATAATAGAAATAAAATGTGCGAAAAGAACACGCGCGGGAGGCTGTATGATCCTTCATCTGGGCGACGACGTGAGCGTGCACAGCGCCGATATCGTGGCCATCATTGATTTGACGCAGAGCCAAAACCCCGTGACCGGGGCGATGCTGGCGGAGATCCGCCGCCAGAACCGTATCCTTGCCCGTCAGGGCGTCGTCGCCAAGAGCGCGGTGATCTGCGCGGGCGCGAGGCGGGCGGGCGGCATGGCGGAAAACGCGCGCGTGTACCTGTCGCCCATTTCCACGGTGACCCTTGCGCAGCGCGCGCATGAGCGAGCCTATCCCGCCGCCGATTCGCTGTTTGAAGCGGCGCAGGAAAGCGAGCAGCCCGAGCTTTGAGGGCCGAGAAACGAGGAGAGTAAATGGAAAACCAAGACATTCAGCAGCTTGACCAGCTTGAACGGCCGGAAGGCGCTTACGACGAGAACCAAATTCAGGTTCTCGAAGGGCTTGAGGCCGTGCGCAAGAGGCCGGGCATGTATATCGGCTCGACGGACGAGCGCGGCCTGCACCATCTGGTGTATGAAATCGTGGACAACGCGGTGGACGAGGCGTTGGCGGGCTTCTGCAACGAGATCATCATCACGCTGCACAAGGACGGCTCCTGCTCCGTGCAGGACAACGGACGCGGCTTCCCGGTCGGCATTCACCCGAAGATCGGCCGCCCCGCGGTCGAGGTCTGCCTGACGATTCTGCACGCGGGCGGCAAGTTCGGCGGCGGCGGCTACAAGGTTTCCGGCGGTCTGCACGGCGTTGGCGCGTCGGTGGTCAACGCGCTCTCCAAGCACATGCAGGTCAACGTCTATCAGGACGGAAAGATCTACCAGCAGGAGTATGCGCGCGGCAAGGTGCTCTACGACCTCAAGGTGATCGGCGAGACCGAGCGCACCGGCACGACCATCCGCTTCTGGCCGGACGTCAAGGCCGAGGACGACCCGAACGGCATTTTCGAGACGGGCGATTTCCAGTACGACGTGCTCAAGACCCGCTTCCGCGAGATGGCGTTCCTCAACCGCGGCATTCGCATCGTCTTCCGCGACGAGCGCCCGGAAGAACCGAAGGAGAACGTCTTCCACTACGAGGGCGGCATCAGCGAGTTTGTCAAGTTCATCAACAAGAACAAAGAGGTTCTTTTTGCGGAGCCGATTTACATCAGCGGCCTCGTCGGCACGACGAGCGTCGAGGTGGCGATGCAGTATAACGACACCTACTCCGAGAACATCTTCGCGTTCGTCAACAACATCCACACGCCGGACGGCGGCACGCATCTGGCGGGCTTCAACATGGCGCTGACCCGCGTGATCAACGACTACGGCCGCAAGCACAACATCCTCAAGGCCAACGACACAAACCTCTCCGGCGAGGATACGCGCGAGGGTCTGGCGGCGATTGTCTCCGTCAAGCTGGAAGACCCGCAGTTCGAGAGCCAGACCAAATCCAAGCTGGGCAACAGCGAGGTGCGCACCATCGTCAATTCGCTCGTGGGCAAGCAGCTCGCCGACTATCTGGAGGAGAACCCGCAGGTCGCCAAGCTGATTCTGGATCGCTGTCTGGCCGCGTCCCGCGCGCGTGAGGCCGCCCGAAAGGCGCGCGACCTGACCCGCCGCAAGACGGTGCTGGAGAGCGCGAGCCTGCCGGGCAAGCTGGCGGACTGCTCCGAGCGCGACCCGGGCAAGTGCGAAATCTTCCTCGTCGAGGGCGATTCCGCAGGCGGCAGCGCCAAGATGGGGCGTGACCGTCACTTTCAGGCGATTCTGCCGCTGCGCGGCAAGATTCTGAACGTTGAAAAGACGCGGCTGGATCGCGTGCTCGCCAACGAGGAAATCAAGGCGATGATTACGGCATTCGGCTGCGGCGTGGGCGACGAGTTCGACATCACGAAGCTGCGCTACGACCGCATCGTCTGCATGACGGATGCCGACGTGGACGGCAGCCACATCCGCATCCTGATGCTGACGTTCTTCTATCGCTACATGCGCCCGCTGATCGAGCAGGGGCACGTTTACGCCGCTCAGCCGCCGCTCTACAAGGTGACCTACCAGAAGACGGAGCGCTACTGCTATTCCGACGCGGAGCTTGACAAGGTGATGACCGAAATCGGCCGCGAAAAGAAGCCGGACGTGCAGCGCTACAAGGGCCTTGGCGAGATGAGCGCCGAGCAGCTCTGGACGACGACGATGAACCCCGAAACGCGCACCATGCTGCGCGTGTCCGTCGAGGATGCGATTGCCGCCGACGAAATTATGAGCCTGCTGATGGGCGAAAAGGTGGAGCCGCGCCGCGAATTTATCGAGCAGAACAGCAAACTGGTGCTGGATTTGGATATATAACTCCTTCAGTCACGCTTCGCGCGACAGCTCCCTCAAGGAGGGAGCCTTATAACGCAAAAATGGTTCTTTCCTAATTATCGCAAAGCGATCAATAAAGGCGGGAAATGGGACTGTCAAGCTAATAACACCGATATTTCAAGAGTAAAACTAAGTATTTGCGCCCGAAGGTTTCCAAAGGGCGATGCGCCAAACAGGCGCCGTAAACGCTCGGAAA
>ERZ824488.1470-NODE-1470-length-25565-cov-5.659310_pt1 | contig 25565 bp, 27 predicted proteins | sample MGYA00519936_ERZ824488 | MGnify/ENA primary metagenome ERZ824488 (study PRJEB31778, sample SAMEA3449153) | human gut metagenome | biome: human gut; feature: human-associated habitat; material: faeces | place: United Kingdom | collected 2010/2012 ... | reverse complement strand
CCATCCGTAGGCGATTGGGGGCAATGAGGTAGTCCTCCTTGGACTCGCTCTGCCGCTTTACTTCGGTCAGCATCTGCTGTAAAGATACACCGGATTTCATACGCGAAACCTCCTCACCATGAGAGAACCAGCTTGCCGGAAGTTTCCTCGGCAGCCAGCCCGTCTCCTGCAAAGATCTGTTTCAGCTTTTCCCAGCAACCAATGGGCGGGAAGCCGTGCAACTCTGGGAGTACCGATGTGCTGCCGTCCACAAGCTGGATGTGACCGTCCTCCTGCACGGTCATCGAGTGATGCCCGCGAGAACTGAGGTCGGCCACGATGTTTTCCAGTGTTGCGCGTCCCTCGGTCTCATACCAGACACGAGGATCGGGCAGCGGAGGTGTCTCGGCAGGGATGCGCGGTGTTTCGGGTGCGTCTGCCGTGGGATTCGGGTGCAATGGTACGGTGTTGATGAGTTCACACCGCAGATGCGCCTGCTTGTCCAGCACGACCTCGGCGCTCTCGAAACCGTCCAATCCGTGAACACGGATTAAGCAGCGCCCACCCTCTTTGACGATGGTAAGCGGGTCTTTCGTAGCCCATTCCCATGTGATGTTGCTGCCTGCTGTGCGAAGTGCAGCGGTGATGCGCTGGTTCACATGGAGCAGCAGAATGTCGCTGAGAGGTTCATCCTCAATGTCCGGCACCACAAATTTAGCGCGGCGGGGAGCCTTTGCTTTCTTCTTGGGGACTGCCGGGAGACTGCCTCGCAGATAGTGCAGCACATACAGCCCCCAGACGGAGCAGGCAACAAGCAGAAGCGGCAGCAGTAGCGCGCCGCGCGCGAACGCGGCGATGGCTACGATGATGCCCACAAAAATGCTTGTGCCATTCCGGATGGCATTGTCAGATTTCATTGTCGATTACCGTCCTTTCACAAAAACAAAAAGGGGCTGCATCAGGTGTCCGTTCTGAACACTTGATGCAGCCCAAGGTACGGCCACTGTTCGGCGGCCATGCGGGATGCGGATTGATTCTTGGTTCACTCCTTTCTGCCAATGGCAGGAAATATCTATATAAAAAAGTGCCGGCAGGGGAGACACCGCGCCCAATTCAGCGCAATGCCATCTACTACCGGCACCGATTACAAAAATAACAACGTATGCTTATATAGCATAAAAATCATCTATAAGATTATTATAATACTATATCTTGTGGATGTCAACGGTGGATTTTGTATGGGCTCCTGCACGATGATAACAACGCGCTTGCAATTATACTCCCGCAGGAGTATAATTGCAATGAGGAGGTGGTCTGATGAAAAAGACGATTTATCACGGCTCGGATCACATTATTGAAAAGCCCCAATATGGCTATGGAAAGCCCTACAATGACTATGGCGTTGGCTTCTACTGCACCGAAAACCCGAACATGGCGAAAGAGTGGGGCGTAAGTATTGACCACAACGGTTATGCAAATGAGTATCAAATCGAATGTGACGGTTTGACGATTCTCGATTTGAATGCCCCGGAATATACAATGCTGCACTGGCTGACGATTCTGCTTGAAAACCGTGAGTTTGATGCGTCCACACCGCTGGCGGCGGAAGCTAAGGATTATCTCTTACAGAATTTTCATCTGGACTACAAAACGGCAGATGTCATTATCGGCTATCGTGCCGATGACAGCTACTTTTCCTTTGCCTCTGACTTTATCAACGGTGCAATCTCGTATCGCCAGTTGTGTAGCGCTATGCGCCTTGGCAAACTGGGTCAGCAATTTGTACTGAAAAGCCGAAAAGCCTTTGAGCAGCTGAAATTTATGGGCTATGATACAGCAGACGCCAAAGAATGGTATAAGAAGAAAGCGTTCCGTGACCAGGCCGCCCGCCGCCAATACTTTGATGTAGAGCGGAACCGCCGCCAAAGGGGCGATCTTTACATTACAACCATCCTTGACGAGGAGATGAAGCCCAGTGATCCACGCTTACGATAAAAATTATCTTACCGCTGCACAAAAATGTCTTGCGCGTATGCTGGACTACATGGTCAATGATTTACAGTATCCGCTGGAAACAGTATGGAACTGGTTTTTAATGAGCGAGATTTCCCATCGCTTTGAACTCGGTGATAGCACTATTTTGGCAGGCACTTCCGGTGTGGAACTTGCCCGCAGGGTACTGGAACAGGCGGGGGAGCCAGAACCCGTCCGCAAGGCATCCTATGCGTATGACCGCAGTCTCGAATACTGGACGGGCTGGGCTATCGCATATTACCAGTGGGATACCGGGCTGCGCTTCTCTGAAATTGAGCAGGCTGTGCCGATTTCCAAGGTGCGAATGCTGTATACGCCCTACCATGAAATGGACGTTCGCCAGTTTGCTGATAAGATGAACGAACTGTACCGCGCAGCAAAGCCGGAAACAAACCTAAAGAGCCTGCGCACACTGGCCGAAATGAGCCAGTCGGAACTGGCACGACAGGCAGAAATCCCCGTGCGCACCATCCAGCAATATGAGCAACGCCAGAAAGACATTAACAAGGCGCAAGGGGAAACCTTGCTGCGCTTGGCACGTGTCCTGCATTGCAGTATAGATGATCTGATGGAAAAAGTCCCACAGCAATAATATGAATAGAAGCGGAAGATTCTCATTTAAGACAGCGGGAATCTTCCGCTTCTATTTTGTCGGTTATCGCATCAGTAAGTATCAAGCATAATTTGCTGCCGCAGGTAAAGGTTTGACACTGCCGTGATGACCTCGCGGCTGCAACGGTACTCCCGCACTGCATGGGCGAAGTTGTCGCAGTTCAGGTCGTTGTCGTCATACAGCTTGTCCAGCACATCGTAGCCGTCCTTCAGGCGGCGGATGTCCATTTCGATGCACTTGATAATTTCCGCGCACGAGAGCGGTGTCTGCCGGGCAAGGCGGATGACTTTTTTCTCGCAGGCGCTACGGGCATCAACGTGGAACAGGCGGCGGGTGATTTTCCAAGAGATGCCCTCCAAAAACGTCAGTTTGAGGAACGACAGCACCCGCAGCGGCCATGCCGCACCGATGGGGATGATAAAGCGGCAGGAGAGCAAATCATATAGCGCATCATACTCGGTATCCCCGGTGCCAACCACAAGGAGCCCGCGAACTAGCAGTCGCTGCACACAGTCCTGCCAGCTGCGGTGGATGGTGACATTGGAACTGCTCGCCATCTTCTCGTAGAAGCTACTGATTTCCTCTTCCCGCAGGATGCGCCAGTTGAGGATGGACCAGAGCATAAACTCTTGCACATCGACCTCGTACTCTTTTTCGCAGACGATGATGACCGGGCGGGTGCCTTCTTCGGTGCAGCAGCGGATATAACGGCCATTGGCAGTGTAAAGCATTTTCATAAGGGGACCTCCAAATTTTAATTTTCGTGTAGAGATGAGAGAAAAGATTCATCGTTTCGCAATTTGTGGACAGCACGGCTGATCCACGCCGAAACGTGGTTGGGCGGGGCGCTCATGCGAGTAGCAACTGCGGTAAGCGGTATGCCGGAGACTTGCAACGCCAGCGCATGGACGCCCTTGCGGGTCACGCCGCTGTATTGAGATTCTGCGGCGGCAAGCAGCAGGGGAGTCTCGCACTCAATATCGAAGGGAGCGCTATGTTGTACTTCTAATGCGGCAAGTGCAGTTGGCTCCATCTCTGCCAGAGAAATCATGCGGGATTGTTTTCCCGTAAGGTTGCGGCAGTAACTGACAAGACCATTCTGTACGACCTGCCGGGCATAGGATGCAAAGCTACCGCGCGCTGGGTCGAAGGTCAGTGCTGCATTGCAGAGCCAGACACAGCCCTCTTGATACAAGTCCTCATAGCCAAGACCAGCAACGCAGGGATTGGCATTGATGTCGAACCGCAGGACGCGCTCTACGATGCTCAGATTTTCTTCTGCCAAACGCTGTTGGTCAGCTGTGAGCCTTTTCACGCATTTCATAACCGTCACCTCGCAGTCGCATTCTCGCAGATGCGGATGATTTGCTCACAGCGGTAGTCGCCGCACTTGGCAATATGTACCTGATCTCCGGGCAGCCCCATCTGCGTTTGCAGCCAACGGTAGCTCTGGTCGCGGCTCATGCCAAGCTGCGTCTGTACGCTGTGCAAGGCATGGTGAGCAAGGATGCGTTTATGCCGCAAATCTCCGTTGGCAAGGGTGCCGAGCGGCTGCTTCGTGCGGCGGTCTGCTGTGACATAGGCATCACAGGCAGGCCAGCGGCGGCAGACGTACAGGTACGTTCCTGCGGAAATGTCGGACAGACCATGAATCGCGCTTGCCGGGCGCAGCATGGCAAGAGAGCCGCAGTAGGGACAATGGATACGAGCTTGTTTCATAGAATTTCACCTCCAATTTGTTGAAAATAGGCCGAAAAAACCTATTTGCCCTTATTACTGTCATCTCAAACGAAAAAATTAAAAAATTTCGGCCACTTTTTCAAATTTTACAATTTGTTCATATCTTCGCGGCGTTACGCCAGCATCGGACGGGATCCGCCACCGACAGATTTGCGTACATCCAGCATCGTCCTGCCGTTCAGTGTGACAGGCGCATTGAACAGCATCGTCAGAAGATATTTCTTGAGATTTTTAACGTCCGTGTGCAGATTGCACAGGCCGTCAAGGACAAAACGGATATGCTCGCTTGTCAGCTGCAACAGTCGTTCCCGCACCAAGGCCATCGGGAACAGGTTGTTGCCCAGCCGCAGTACAGGGCTGCGGAGCTGGATTGTCTCCACGACCAGCTCGTAGATCTCCTGCATCACTGGGGCGCTCTCCGGCTGGTTGCGGCAAAGCAGGTCCAGTTCGATGTTGTCGCGGACTTTTGTCCGCACGGCCGCTCCCTCGGATAAGATTAGATCAGTATTTTGTTTCTCTTTATTTTGTATTTCTTTATTTAATTGCATGGGATTTCCCAGTACAGCAGAATCCGATGCAAGGGGTTCCAGCATAGGCGGCACGGATTCAGCGCTGCCGCCGGAGCCGGATGAGGGAGTTTGCGGGTACTCATAGACATAGTAATCGCAGCCACGCAGACAGCCGCGCTCATCACGGACGCGGGTACGCACCACATACCCGGCATCCTCCAGCTCCCAAATCGCTGTGCGGATAGCGTCCACGCTCTCCTTATTGATGGCGGCAAGCCCTTTGAGGGTATAATCCCAGTCGTCCGGCAGGGAAAGCATCTGCGACAGCAGACCCTTGGCTTTCAGGGACAAATTTTTGTTGCGAAGATGATGATTGCTCATAACGGTATAGTCCTTAATGCGCTCTACGCGAAAAACAGCCATTTTACGAATCCTTTCATGTAAAAGATGGGCAACCGCCGGGGCTGCCCACGGTTCATCGGTTACAGATTCTGACGGATAATGCGGGTGATGATGCCCACGGCAATGCTGCGCTCCTCGTCCAGCTTCGTTACCACAAAACTGACATCATCCTTTTTCCCGGGCGTGCGGCGGTCATAGCAGGAGTGAGCCACAGCATTGACCCCGTTAGAAAGCCGCACATAGACGATGCCTTTATGTACATCGGTGACGCGGCCGGCGTATTTGCTCTGCACACGGCAGCGTTTCAAGGCTTCGTGGCTGGTGTTCTCGGTGACGCTCTTGACATCGGCATGGACGGACAATTCTTCCTGCGAGGTCTTGTTCACCTCTGTCACGCGGACAAGAATCTGGTCGCCCACAGCAAAGCGGTCATGGGCATCACCGATCCAGTCCCATGCCAGATCCCGCGCCATGATGGAACACTCCACGCCGAAAATCTCCACACGGATGGATTTGTCGGCAACGGCAATAACGCGAGCCTGCACCACACGCCCCTCACGGACGCGGTACTCGCCATTGGCATCAGGGCTGAAATAGAAAAGTTGGCGCTTGCGCATCATGGCTTCGCGGCGGCTGGCGACTACACTGCGGCTCTTGGAGTCAATGCCGAGAATAACAAAGTCGATTTCTGCGCTCAGCATATTGCCCAGCAGCTTCATCTGGCGGACGGCCATACTGTCGGTACTGTTGGCAGCGCTGGGGGCGACCATCATTTCTTTGAGAGGAATGACGATGCGGAAGCCGTTGTAGTCCACAACGGCAATCGTCTTGCCGCTGTCGGTCTGCTCGATACCGCCCAACGGTGCGGAGAGGATGCGCCGTGTGCGGTAGGCGTTGTGAATTTCGTGCCAGGCAGCAGCTTCGCGGGCATCCTCGGTTTCGATTTCGTCACCGCTTTCAATGGTCAGCACCGGGGCATCCGCTTTGCGTCTGCGGCGGGGCGGGGGAGTCTCGGCAGGCTTTTCTTCTTCGACAGGGGCGGGAATGGGTGCATCCTCAAACTCCACAAGTTCGGGGATAGGCAGGTCGGGGGTAAGAATGTCATTGTTCATTTCCATGGGAAATCTCCTTTTCAGTTTCAGGTTTTGTTATGATGGATTCTTTGTCGGTGGCAACCACCGTTTTTGATTTGGCTGGACGGCCACGGCGCTTAGGCAGTGCCTTGGGGGATGTCTTTGTTTCCACCGGGGGAGTTTCGAGGGGTTCTGGTAAGGCTTTCCGCCACTCCGGGATATGCGCAGATGCTTTGCACTCCCGCAACTGCTTGTAAGCGGGGTGCAGAGAGTAGTCCATCTTGCGAACTTTCAGAACCTTATGACCACGCAATATCACCAGCGCTTCATCTACCGGCAGGCGCAGCACTTCGTCCGGGGTCAGCACCGGGCGCTTGCCGACACCGCTGCTTTCGCGGTATTGCGGCGTATAGTCGGAAACACGCAGGGTGCTTAATGCCTTGGAAGTGCTGGACACCGCCACGCTGGCAATGCCGGTACGCTGGGAGACGTACTCGGCGGTCAACTGGTCTGTGCAACCGAGAAAAAGCTGCACATCGCAGTTGCCCAAAATTTCCTGCCACTGGTTCTGCGGATAGCGGTTTTGCAGGCCGGCAAGATTCTGGAATACGCAGGACATAGAGATATTGCGGGAGCGGATAACGCTGATGCGCCGGGATAATTCAGAAATCGTACCGCAGGCGGTCAGCTCCTCGCCCAGCACATGGACCGGCACAGGAAGCCGCCCACCGGGGCAATTGGCATCGGCATAGCGCACGAGCTTGATGAAGGCAAAGGACAGAAACAGCGATGCCAAAAAATCAAAGGTACTGTCCTGATCGCTGGTGACAAGGTAATAGGCGCAGTGTTGTTGCCCCGGCAGTTCAAGGCTGATTTCGTCATACGCAGTGATTTTCTTAATTAAGTCAGACTGAAATACCTGTAATCGGCTGCCCAAACCGCTGATGACCCCGCTGCGTACAGAGTCCGATGCCCGTTGATACAGGCTGTACGGTGCTTTGGCAGGATGCGTCAGCGGCAGAACATCAAACAGGCTGTCCAACTGACTTTCGCTGCATTGCGTGATAAGGTTGTACACCTCACCGATGGTCCGCTGCTCCGGCGGGTAGGTGAGGTCAACGTACAAGACCAGCGCTTTCAGCAGGTTCATCTCTCCCGAATCCCAGAAGCGGTCACTTTTGCCGGTGCCGTTGGTGTTCTTGATGATGACATCCACGAAAAGCTGCGCCATCAGTTCCTGCCCCTCAATTTCTTTCAGGCAGTTCCACGAGTCGGAATTTTCGGGGCTGACAAGATTGAACACACGCACCGTGTACCCTAAATCTCGCATATATTCGCTGGATTTTTCGTATAGTTCGGATTTTGGGTCACAGATAATCAGCGACTCGCCGCGGGCGGCGCTTTGCAGGATGCGATTCATGCAGAACGAGCGGGTTTTCATCGAGCCGCTGGCACCGTAGACGGCGAGGTTGCCATTCATGCGCGTTTTCTCCGGAATGCAGAGAAACTTTCCGTCGAGCATCCCCAACACGGTGCCTGTATGCTGGGATAGGTCGGAAACCATATCCAGCACGGCGGGAACCTCTCGCGTCTGCATCCAGCCGGATGTGCCGTAAGTACCCTTTGCGGAGAAATCGAAATTGCGTTCGGAATCCGTTAGGGCATCCTGGCTGAACAGCTTTCGGTATAGGAAAATCACAGCGACTGCTGCTGCGCAGCCCGCCATGCAGTACAGATTGTAGGGAAACCACAGAACACCTTTGAGACAGGTCAGCGGCGACAAAGAGGGAAACGGCGGAGAAGTGCCGCCCAGCATACCGCCGTTTTTCTGCCAGACGGCATAGTTGCCGATGAACTGCGTTACGTAGCCGCAGGCATAGAGCAGCAGCGCGACTGCCAATAGAATTTGAGCGCGTTTTTGAGGTTGTTTCATGGGTTGGAGAAGAACCTCCTCTCGAACTCAGCAAAGTCGATGGTCTGCAACTCGACCTTGTCGCCGCAGAGTGATCGCAGCGCGTCCGCCTGAAAATCAAAGCAGAGGATGGCCCCTTTCATTTGCAGTAACTCCAAAGCAGACAGGAACCGGAACATTCGCGGCAGGTCCGGCAGATAACTGAACAGAATTGGTGAGCCTGCATCTGTGCGAGCATCATTCTCGATGAAAGCATTACGGCAAGGCGGCTGAAGCTCTTGTAGCAGCGTGGCGTTTAGTTGCCCGATGACATCCGGGTGACAGAGCAGCCATAGCAGCGTCTCGCCGTGGTAGTCATTGGTGAGAAAGTAGAAATGTTCGTAGCCTTCGCCAAAAAGGAAGTGTTCTTTCTTGTAAGTCTTTGCATCTTCCAGCAGAGTAGTCATTACCGTCCACTGATCGGACAGCAGAATGCCATCAGGTGTGTGGCTTGCTCCTGTCTGTGTATAGCGGATATTTTGCAGCATGATTTTTCCTCGCTGTTCGATTTGCGTGTCAAAGGTCGGAACAGCATCCATGCCGTTGAACACAGCAAAGGTGTGGGATGGGGTCATCAGTGAGCCTACCATGCGGGAGCCGTGAACCTTTATCATTTCAAGTCCCAGTTCTTTCATCTCGCGGGAATCATAAAAGGTGGGAACATCAATACGGCAAGAACTACCGGAACTCGGTACAAATACAGGGGGCTTTTCATCTCGATAAATCGCCGCGCCTGCATTCAACATCGTGACATAGGCTTGCGCAATACGGTGCAGCCGCAGACGGCGGGCGGGGGATGACTTGATGGAGTTGGTGTCGGTGCGACCTGACAGATAGAATTGAAATCGTTCTGGCGCTCGTTCCCGCAAAAGACGTTTGCCACGGATACCGAGCCGATAGCCGCGAAGATGATCTTTGGAGAAGATGCGCAGGATCTTGTCGTGTGTCAGGTTCGTCACCACCTTTTTGCGGTAACTCTTGCTGGAGGTAAGACGGTCAGCACACGCACAAGGGACCTCGCCGCAGATGGCTGTGAGCGCCAAAAGTTCATAATAGAGGCTGTCTTGCGCGGGCAGGACAGGAAAAGCAGAAGAAATAGAAATCACCTCGGAATTTAACCGTGCCTTCTTTGACTCCGGCGAAAGTCGCTGCCGATTGGGGTATGAATCGGCTTACAACAACGCGGAAAAGTCACTATCAAGCATAGGTATCTGATTTTTACGAAATTTTCGGAAAAAGTGGAGGTCGATTTTCAGCCGATTCTGGGGCGTTCAGCCATGCTGAGAAGCAATTTTTAGGCATAACGGTTATCACGGTAGAGGACGAATATCCAAACCGGGTCGTCTGGAAAGAATCGCACAACGCCCCGGTATCGTCTGTCAGACAGAATGTAGCAATGACATCTATGACAGCTTTCAGTTCCAGATTGTCATAATCCCGCACGGCTTTGATTGGCAGGTTGCGGTCGTAGATATGTTCCACACAAATCACGCAATCGGAAAAGTGGGGAAGCGACCCGCTTTGTACCAGCGCGGCCTGAAGCGGCAGCAAAAGAAACTTGCAGCCGTCCCGCTTCTTTTTATCCGGCAGCAGCGCAGGGAGCAGCACACGCAAGTAATTGGTGTCCGCCCACACGCGGATGCCTTGCACCTCGGCTGCCTTGGGGTAGTAATAGATTGGCGGCTCGCTAGACACAGAAAAGAACATATTGCGTAGATGAGCCGTGCTTTTCTCGCTGAGAATCGCCGCACTCTCGGCAGTTTTGGCAAACTGCATCGGGTCGGGCGCGGGCAGCAGATGTTCCATCTCGTACAGTTTTTTGTGGATATCGATGAGCCCGCGCTGCTCCAAACGGATGCGGTTCAAAAGTACGTCAGGATTCAAGCGCGGCCTCCTTTTTGTAGTAGCTGACGGTGCCGTCTTCGGCCACCGTGCAGAACCCGGCCACCTGCGGAATGTCCAGCAACTCAATCTGGGCAGCATCATCGACCACCACAATGCGTTTGCCTGCATCTTTTTGTGGCTGTCGCAGCAGCTGGCAAATCATAGTTTCCTTGCCCTGCGGGATAGGCACGATTTCATACAGTTCTCCATTTGCAAAACAGAGAATAGCTGCCGGAAATTCTCCAACGGTGTGGTATTCCACCTGATCTATGAAGTCGAGCAGGACCCAAACGCAGCGGGATAAGTCTTTATCTGCGCCGTTTTGTGCTTCTTGATTTGCGTAGTAGCCGCCATTCCTATCGCAGAAGACGCGCCCCTCTTTCAGCATATGGGCAAGCAAAACTTTTGCTGTTGCTTCCTTTTCGGGAAAGAATCGGCAAAGCTGATTCTCGGTCAGACCGGGATACAATGAGATGTTATGCAGCATTTCAGCGGCTTCCCGCTGATAGATCGCTGCGCGGTTTTTCAATAAAATCACCATCCTTATTGCGCATAAAGGACGCATAAAGACGTATTAGGTACTGTCGGTAGCATAGCCACAGGCCGCTAATACGCAATCAATACGTCCTATTGCGTATTTGACTTTTTATTGCGTAATCATTGCGTCAAGGCGGACGTATTACGGTCATCTGCAAAACCTCCAAAATCTGAATTTGTCCAAAACAAAAAGAGCCGCGCCTGAAAAAAGTCAGGTACGACTCTGGGTGAAAATGTCCAACCTTTTTGGCTGAACCCTATTTTGAACATACTAATTGTAACATACGGGATTATACACGTATATACAATCACTGCGCGGATGTTGTGCAGATGTAATGCAGGCGCAGCAAAAAACTTTCAAGGCAGGGCATCCGCGCAATCTTGATTCTTTGACGTATAGGCATTATAATGCAAATGAAAGCAAAGAAAAGGAATCATCGATTTTATGGATAACCAATTATTGCAGATACAAAACAGAACCTGCCGCATCTACGGCACTGCCAGCGCCGAATATCTGCTGCTGCAAATGGTGGACGAACATCACCTTGCAGGGATGGAGCGGGAAACTGAAGCTATACGCCGGCAAACCGCACATACATTCTTGCTGGTGGCTGTCCAAGTGGAGAATTGGAACGATGATTTGTCGCCGTGGCCTGCGCCGCCCGTCTGGGGCAAGCAGGGTTTTGCTGGCAGGGCAGGAAATACGCTTGCATGGCTGGAGCAGGCTGTGCCGGGCATTCGCCAACAGTATTCTATAAAGGAAGATTGTAAGGTTATTTTAGGCGGCTACTCACTGGCTGGACTGTTTGCTCTGTGGGCGGCAACACAAACGAACGCGCTGTATGGCGTGGCGGCTGCTTCGCCGTCCGTGTGGTTTCCCGGTTGGCCAGAATACGAAGCGACGCACCCTATCCAAGCGCAGCGTGTTTATCTCAGCCTTGGTGACCGCGAGGAATATACCAGAAATCAGACTATGGCGGCAGTGGGGGACAACATCCGCGCCCTGCACACCGCCCTGACCCGGCGCGGCACAGCCTGCACGCTGGAATGGAACGAAGGCGGGCATTTCAAAGACACCGACCTGCGGACGGCAAGGGCGCTTGTTTGGACTATGGAGAGCGGGAAATGAAAATTTTGATAGATGCCGACGGCTGCCCAGTGGTAGATTTGACCGTGCGGATAGCCGCCCAATACAAAGTGCCTGTGCTGATTCTATGCGATACCGCCCACCAAATCCAACGTAACGGCGCACAAACCTTAATCTTTGGCAAAGGCACCGACAGCGTAGACTTTGCTCTGGTAAATCGTGTACATCCCGGTGACCTTGTAATCACGCAGGATTACGGACTGGCAAGTATGTGCCTGGCACGCCGTGCCCGTGTGCTGAACCAGAACGGCTTAGAGTACACACCCGAAAATATTGACGGCTTATTGTTCCGCCGCCACGAAAATAAAAAGCTCCTTCGCGCCGGAAAGCACCCGAAAGGGGTATCCAAGCGAACGAAGGAACAGGACACGACCTATAAAAACGCCTTAGAGAAAATCTTGCAGACTGTGTGAAAAGAAAAAGCAGCCTTTCCCATGTGCTTCATCAAAGCATAGGGAAAGGCTGTTTTTCACTTCAAAGTTATTGCTTCGCTTGCAAGGCTTCACAGCGTGCTGCCAAGGCATCAGCCAAGATGTTGGCACGGTCAGGCTCCCCGAAATGCGCCTGTTCATAAATTGCAAGAACCTCGTCTTTGCAGTTGCTCAATGCGGAAAGATTCAGCGTTTGCAATCCATCTCTTGCAAGGGCAAGCTGCGCCTGCTGCGTGGCGGCGAACGGTTTCGCCGGGGTGTCGGCCAGTGCGTTGATTTTGGAGGCGTATTGGTCAAACCAAAGGCTGGTGCCGCTGTCAAAAATCGGCGCGAAGCCGACCCATTCCAAGGTTACTGCATCACGGATAGCGCCAAAATTGCCGAAGTGACGGTCCTGATTGCAAATCAGATAATCCAGAATCATCATCGACTGCAACCGTTCGGGTACATCCGGGATTCCCAGCTTTTCACAACAAGCAAGAAAGTGGTCATAAGCGTTCACGCCGTCTGCGCGGGGAAAAGCAGAAAAAATATAATAAGCACTGACAAAATCCTGCCGATCAGTTGTCATATTTGGACATACGGAATATGGCTTGCTATCTTCAAACAGTAGATTGTACTCTACATGCGGGATTTCCAGCTTGCGGCAGAGCAGGGAAGCAACGACTTCATTGAACGGCTCCTGCTGGGCCATGCCGCTGCCGCCCTTTACCAACACGCGCCGACCGTTCAGTATCTTCCATTTCTTTTTCAGCCAGCCGTCCGAGGTGTTGCAAGGGGAAACGAGGTCAAGGGTGTCCTGCTGCGGTATCTGTCCAAACAAGATGTTGCCGACATCTTCCGAAAAATCGTTATTATAGAAGTTGACTTTACGCCATTCCAACGGCTGCTCAACGGGGTTGAGCCAGTATTGATCGGATAGGCTCAACGCAAAGCATTTCATCATCAAGACGTTGGCGGACAGCTGCAATTTTTTCTGAACCTGTAAATCCTCCAGCGCACGGTGAAATCCCGAACGGCTGGCAGGAATGGTACGTCCGGCCAACCATAGATTCAAATTTTTGGCAAGCTCTTTACGGTCAGCCGCGTATAATCCGGTCGGCAGGTGGGCAGGCTGCAACATATCGTCCACGCGGTATACCGTGCCGCTAATGTCATTGATGCTCAGTATGGCAACGGGCAACTCGCGGTGCATTAAAATATACTTCAAATGTCCAGCCCACCTTTCAAGTAAGTTATATCCATATTATACAAGGCAATGCGCATTTTAGCAACATTTTGTTGTGTGACGATTCTACTTCCTATGCTAAACTGTAGCCTGTGATGTATGAAATCTGTATTAAATAATTGAAACTGATTCCTATATCAAAAAATCATGTGTACGTTCATCTGCAAATCTTGTCTGCCAGCATAGTGTTCAAAGTTGTCACGTGGCAATAAAAAAGTAGCGCCTCAATCCGATTGCATACAGCAATAGATTGAAGGCGCTGTTTTGTTGTTCTTCGCATTAAAGGAAACAATGTACCTGAAATGGCTCACAACACTTTTAAATCAAAAATCGAGGCGTTTTATCGCGTTGAGTTCCCTGTGTTTTACCCCCGTATTTACCCCCATTTGGGAGTAAAGTACATGGATTTATGTGGATTTACATGAAATGGAGAGTTCCTTAAAACAACGTATCTATAAAAATATATTGAGGTTTATGGAGAATTATAGATATATAAAAAGTACCGCTGAAGCTACGATACCTAATTTCATATTTCAAAATTCTCCTTTGAATTTTTGCTGAATTTTTGCCATGCGGGATCGGCGCACAGGCCGATTTGCATATATAAATGTATTATAGCAGATGCGTTCTTTTCTCTCAAGCCGTTTTTGAAATAATCTTCCCCGGAGTGCGCCGCCTGCGCAGAAAAACCGCAAAAAATTCCCAGGAACCCGACGATCTGTTCTTTTTTTGTCCACAATTATGCGGTATAATACTCTTGTATCGATACCGCCGCAGGCGGGCAAGGAGGAAACTAAGATGGCAAATGAGAAAATTCTGGTCGTTGATGACGATAAAAATATCTGCGAGCTGCTCCGACTGTATCTGGTCAAGGAGGGCTACAACGTGACGATGGTCCACGACGGCGGCGCAGCGCTGGCAGAGTTCGACAAGCTGCACCCGGATCTTGTGCTGCTGGACGTTATGATGCCGGTCATGGACGGCTGGGAGGTCTGCCGCAAGCTCCGCGCCAAGGACAACACCCCCATCATCATGCTGACCGCTAAGGGCGAGACCTACGACAAGGTGCTGGGTCTTGAGCTGGGCGCGGATGACTACATCGTCAAGCCGTTTGACGCCAAGGAGGTCACGGCCCGCATCAAGGCCGTGCTGCGCCGCTCCTCCGCCAAGGAGGAGGAAAACAAGGGCGTTTACGACTTTGACAATCTGCACCTTGACATGAACCGCTATGAATTGAAGGTCAAGGGCAAGGTCGTTGAGGCCCCGCCGAAGGAGCTGGAGCTGCTGGCCTGCCTGGCCGGTCACCCGAACCGCGTCTACACCCGCGACCAGCTGCTGGACGAGGTCTGGGGCTTTGAGTATTACGGCGACTCCCGCACGATCGACGTCCACGTCAAGCGCCTGCGTGAAAAGCTGGAGGGTGCGTCCGAGCAGTGGAGCCTGAAAACCGTCTGGGGCGTCGGCTATAAGTTCGAGGTCAGGGAATGAGCCGCCGCAACACGATCAGCCGCGAATTTTTCGCGACCATCGCCGCTGTGCTCGTGCTGGGGCTCAGCGTTATGTGCGCGATCCAGGCGGCACTGTCGGCGGCGTACTTCATCGGGGAGCGCAAAAGCTCGCTGACCGATGTGCTCAACGGCGCGACAGCGCTGAGTGAGCGATTCGCCGATGAGGGCTCCATCGTCACAAAGCCCCTGCAGGGGGAGGATGTGCTGGAACGCGCCCACAGCGGGTTTGAGCTGTTCAACACGGCGTCCGGTGCGCTGGTGTTCATCGCCGACGAGAACGGCCAGATCCTGCTGCATACGGGGGACGACGCCTTTACAGGCGCAGGCGTGCCCGCGTCCTACATTGACGAGCTGAACGAGGGATACGACATTTTTGAGACCGGCACGCTGGACGGTGTCTACTGCGCCAAGTATTACACGGCGGGCCGCCGCATCACGGTGGGCGGGCAGGACGGCTACCTGTTTGCCGCCAGCCCGATGGCTGCGCTGGGCAGCTACATGACCGATATGCTGACGATGTTCGGCATCTCGGCGGCGGTCATCCTGATTTTGTGCAGCATCCTGTGCTGGGTGCTGGCCAAGCGCATCACCGACGTGGCCGGTGCCTCGTCGGTCTTCCATCAGGGCCTCGTGACCTATGCCAATGAGGCCAAGACCCGCCTGCTGGGCGTCCCCGAAGAGCTGCTGGCCAGCGTGGGCGCCGTCAGCCCCGAAGTGGCCCGCTGCATGGCCGAACAGGCCTGCACCCGCTACGGCAGCACCTGGGGCGTCGGCATCTCCGGCATCGCGGGCCCCGGCGGTGCCACGGCCACCAAGCCCGTGGGCCTGGTCTACATCGCCCTCAGCAACGGCCGGCAGACCTGGCTGCGCGTCATGCGTCCCCACGGCCGCTACATGGGCCGGGCCTGGACCCGCCAGCGCGCCGCCAGCCACGCCCTGGACATGCTGCGCCGCGCCATGCTCGGCCTGCCTGTGGAGATGGAAGCGTAACGGTCCAATAGCAGGGAATGGAAGGTGCGCCCTCCCTCCCAAACATCCTGAAAAGATCCTCGCGACAGCCTGAAGACCGGCGGCTCGTCCGCAACGGACGACCGTGCTCCCGGCGCGCCGCCTCCACTGTCGTGTCTCATCCTTCCCTAAAACAATACCGCCCCGTTTGTCGGCATGCGCTGATGAACGGGGCGGTATGTCATGACGGGACGTTGCCGTCAAGCCGGGATGCCCGGCCTGACGCGGTCCGGGCTAATGTTCCAGGAACTCCACCACCTTCTGGCGGAATTCCTTGTAATAGGGCTTTTCCATCATCATGGCATGGGCGGCGCCGGGCATGATCTCCAGCTTGGAGCCGGAAGGCAGCTTGTCCATGGCGGCGCGCATGCTGTCGAGGTTCAGGTACGGGTCCTTGTCCCCGCCGATGACCAGAGTGGGCACCTGGATGGAAGCGGGATCGATGAGGGGCGTCTCCGCGGAGACCAGCAGGTCGCGGCGGCCGCCGTTGGGGCTGGAGTCCTTGTCATAACGCCAGCAGTTGGACTGGAACACGGCCACCACCTGCGGATCCACGATGCTGTAATCGATGGCGCCGTCCTTGGTGGTCTGGAAGTCGCCGGCGGCATGCAGCCAGGTATTGTGGTTGAAGGGGACCTTCACTTCAGCGGCGCCCAGGCCCACCATGATGGGCGCGTACAGCACCAGCTTCTTCACCATCTCGGGATGGCGGGCCACGAAACGGCTGCTGGTGACGGTGCCCCAGCTCCAGCCCAGCACATCCAGCTTCTTCTGGCCGGAGACCTTGAGGATCTCGGCCGCGGCCGCAGCGGCATCCTCGGCGGCGTAGTCGGAATTGGGCATGAAGCCGTCCTCCACTTCCTGGGAATCGCCGTAGCCGGCCACGTCGAAGGTCCAGACGGCGAAGCCGCGCGCGGCAAGATAGCGGGCCAGGCTGTAGTCGGCATAGTTCACGTCGAATTCATGCGAAGAATAGGTCAGGCCATGCACCAGCAGGATCTGGCGCTGGGGCTGCGTCCCGGCCACGGCCAGACGCTGCAGATGCAGGGCGATGCCGTTGCGTTCCAGCGGGAAGGTCTGAATCTGGTATTCCGTGGCGGCATCCGCGCGGGCCTGTACCGTGGCGACCTGAAGGGAAAAAAGCAGCACCTGCAGCATCAGCAGGCAGGACAGAAGTGAACGGATCATGGTTCCCCCTGTGTCCGCTCCCCGGAGCATCCCCGCAAGAGCGGCATCGGATGAAATGTGAAAGATGTGAGCTTTTGCGGCTGAAACCCCTTTGCAGTCGCAAAAAAATTTTATAGCATGGTTTAATATTTGTAAACAACGGCGTATTCAGTTTAATGCGAAGACGCCGGGAGGCACGCGGCTGCGGCCTCTTTTCCGGGAGGGAACATGCTGGATTTCTTGAACATGGTTTCTGGGTATGTCTGGGGATGGCCATTGATGATCCTTCTGGTCGGCACGGGCCTGTGGCTGACCTTTTCCCTGCGAGCCCTGCAGTTCAGTCATCTGATCCACGCATTCACCCTCATCGTCCGCAAGACCCCCGACAGGAAGGCCCAGGGCGACATCTCCAACTTCGAGGCCCTGATGGTGGCCCTTTCGGCCACCGTGGGCACCGGCAATATCGCCGGTGTGGCCACGGCCATCTACATCGGCGGCCCCGGTGCCCTGTTCTGGATGTGGATGACCGGCCTCGTGGGCATGGCCACCAAATACGCCGAGGCCGTGCTGGCCGTGAAATACCGCGTGCAGAACGAGAACGGCACCTTCAGCGGCGGCCCCATGTACTACATCTCGCGCGGGCTGGGCTGGAAATGGCTGGCGACCCTGTTCGCCTTCTTCGCGGCCATCGCCACCTTCGGCATCGGCAGCATGGTGCAGTCCAATTCCGTGGCTGACGCCCTCAACCACAGCTTTTCCATCGCTCCCGGCATCACCGGTATCGTGCTCATGGGCCTGACCGCCGCCGTCATCATCGGCGGTGTGCGCAGCATCGGCCGCGTGACCGCCCTGCTGGTGCCCGTTATGATCGCCCTCTACGTGCTGGGCGCGCTGGCGGTCATCCTCATGCACATCACCGAGATCCCCGGCGTCCTGGCCATGGTCGTGTCCAGCGCCTTCCAGCCTGTGGCGGCCACCGGCGGCTTTGCCGGTGCCACGGTGATGATGGCCATCCGTCTGGGCGTGGCCCGCGGCCTGTTCTCCAACGAATCCGGCCTGGGTTCCGCCCCCATCGCCGCCGCGGCCGCCCGCACCAGCCAGCCCGTGGTGCAGGCGCTCATCTCCATGACCCAGACCTTCATCGACACCCTGGTGGTCTGTTCCATGACCGGTCTGGTCATCCTCGTCACCGGCGTCTGGACGTCCGGCAAGAACGGCGCCCCCCTCACCTCCTATGCCTTCGAGACGGGCCTGCCCGGCGAACTGGGCGGCCTTATCGTGACCATCGGCATCATCCTCTTCGCCTACTCCACCATCCTCGGCTGGAGCTACTACGGCGAAAAGGCCATCGAATACCTGCTGGGCAACAAGGCCATCATCCCCTACCGCTGGGCCTTCATCATCTCCGTGGGCCTGGGGGCCTCCATGAAGCTGGATCTGGTCTGGACCCTGTCCGATATCTTCAACGCCCTCATGGCCTTCCCCAACCTCATAGGCCTCATCATGCTGACCCCGGTGGTCAAGACCGAGACACTGGCCTACCTGCGTTCCCTCAAGAAGGAACCGACCTCCGAAGGATAAACTCCGAAGCAGGAGATCCCCCCTCCTCCTGCCTGCTCCATCACACAGCGGCATCCGTCATATCCTGCCGCTGTCCGCTGACCGGAAAGCCCCTGCCCTGCGGGGGCTTTCTTCCGTCCTGCGTCCGGCAAAGCCACCCAGGTGCGCCGTGCAGTGCCCCAGGACAAGGCAATTGCCGCCGGCTTTCTGCGCTTTCAGCCCTGACGGCCTCTCCCCTGCCCGGCTCTGCTGCCCGCGGCCCGGAACAGCGCAGACAGCACGCCCTGTCCGCTGCCGGCAAGCTGGCCTTGTTTTGCGGGGACAGCATGAGGCGGCACATGCCTGTGTCCTCCGTACGCCTGCCGCCCCGCATTCCGAAATATCCTCCATGCATTGCAGCGCTCTCCAGCCTCCGGGCCCTCTTTTCCCTGTCCGCCATGTCCTTCAGGGCCCCGTGTCCCCTGCGGCCCGTGTCCCTCTCCGGGGATCCCGGAGCAGGCCTCGGGAAAAAGCGGCCCTGCCCCGCCGCTATGGGGAGATTTCCCCATGTCCGCTCTTCCTCCTGAGAGGTTTTCCTAGCCGTATACGAGGATGGGGAGCGTTTTTGTGAAGAAAATAACGAATAAAAGCAGTCATCTGTACCGCATTTTCCGGCCACGGGCCGCTGATGGAGCCAATTTCAGGATTCTCCTGATACCGGCCGCCCCTCCGTGCGCGTAGGGTAAGGCCATCAAAAGGAATGCATGTGGGGCATCGCCCCACCAGACAGTAAAGGGGGATCACATGGCGCGCAACGCACTTGCAACGACGGCCCGTGCCGTCAAAGCCGCTGCCGGGCAGTGGCTCGTTCTGTTTTTCCTGACCTTCGTCCTGGCCTGTCCGGCCATCAGCATGGCGGCCGATGCCGCCGCTACGGCTCCTGCCGCCCAGACGAGCGTCGTCACCGTGGCCGATGCCCAGGATACGGCCGTGACGCCTTCGCCGGTGGCCGCCACCACGGGCGACGTGCAGACCGCCCAGGTCGTGGACAACCATCCCTGGTGGTTCTGGCCTGTGGCGCTGCTCTTCTTCTGCTTCATCCTCGGCATCATCGCCGTCATGGCCGGTGTGGGCGGCGGCGTTCTCTTCGTGCCGCTGGTCTCGGGTTTCTTCCCCTTCCATCTGGACTTCGTCCGCGGCGCGGGCCTGCTGGTGGCCCTGGCCGGTGCCCTGGCTGCCGGTCCCGGTCTGCTGCGCCGTAACTTCGCCAACCTGCGCCTGGCCCTGCCCGTGGCCCTCATCGCCTCGGCCTGCTCCATCGTGGGCGCCATGCTGGGTCTGGCCCTGCCCACCGACATCATCCAGACCTGCCTTGGCGTGACTATCCTGGGCATCGCCGTGCTGCTCTTCTTCTCCAAGAACTCCGTGCGTCCCGTGGTCAACAAGCAGGACGCCGTGGGCCTGGCCCTGGGCATGAACGGCGTGTTCCTCGAACCCAGCACCGGTGAAGTGGTGGACTGGAAGACCCACCGCACCCTGGCCGGTCTGCTGCTGTTCATCGTCATCGGCATCATGGCCGGCATGTTCGGCCTGGGCGCCGGCTGGGCCAACGTGCCCGTGCTCAACCTGCTCATGGGCGTGCCGCTGAAGGTCAGCGTGGGTACCTCCAAGTTCCTGCTCTCCATCACCGATACTTCCGCCGCCTGGGTCTACCTGAACCAGGGCTGCGTGATCCCGCTGATGGCCATCCCGTCCATCGTGGGCCTGATGCTCGGTTCCGTGGTGGGCGTGCGCCTGCTGGCCAAGGCCAAGCCCAAGTTCATCCGTATCATGGTCATCGCCGTGCTGTTTTTCTCTGGCGCCAAGGCGCTGCTGAAGGGCCTGGGCTGGTAAGCCGCCGGGCATGAAGGAGACAGAAAAATGAACAAGAATGACATCCAGGCTTCGCCCGCGCAATTGCGCTATGCCGATACTCTGTTCTATGGTTCCCTCATCGGTTTCGTGATCATGCTCATCACCTACGTCCTGTACGTGACGGGCATCCTCACCCCGCAGATCCCCCTGGACGACCTGCCGCGCCTGTGGACCGGCAGCGCCGCCGATTACCGTGCCGCCGGCAGCATCCCGCAGGGCTGGGGCTGGCTGGCCCTCATCGGCAAGGGCGACATCTGCAACTTTGTGGGCATCATCATCCTGGCGGGCCTGACTATCGTCTGCTTCGCCCAGCTGGCGCTTTCCCTGGCGCGTCGCAAGCAGTGGCTGCTGTGCGTCATCGCCATCCTCGAAGTGCTGGTGCTTGTGCTGGCCGCCTCCGGCATCCTGGTGGGCGGCGGGCATTAGGCCGACGGATCACAGGCCGCGCCGTTCCTGCGCGGGAGGTCGCATGTTTTCTGCAATCAAAGCGTATTTCGGGCATCTGCTGGAAGTGCCGGACGCCGTATCACCAGCGCGTTACCGCTCACTGCGGCGCATCATGACCATCCTGATGGTCACGGTGTCGGTGACGCCGCTGCTGATCCTCACCGGCATCAACCACGCCCAGTACATGAGCACCCTGGAACGGGAGATGGAGAACCCGCTCTACGCCATGGTGCGCAAATCGCAGGCCTCGATGGAGCTTTTCCTCGGCGAGCGGGCCTCCACCGTCAGTCTGATCGCCCATGCCTACAGCTTTGACGACCTGACCAACGAGCAGACCCTCAACCGCGTCTTCCTGGCGCTCAAGAGCGAGTTCCAGGGCTTCGTGGACATGGGCCTGGTGGACGTGAACGGGCGGCAGGTGGCCTATGTGGGCCCCTACAAGCTCAAGGACGCCGACTACGCCGGACAGCCCTGGCTCAGCGAGGCCCAGGTCAAGGGCCGCTACATCAGCGACGTCTTCCTGGGACTGCGCGGCTTCCCGCACATGGTCATCGCCGTGCACCGCATGGAAGAGAGCGGCCGGGAATGGACCCTGCGCGTGACCATCGACACCTCCCGGCTGGAACGCCTGGTGGCGGCCGTGGGCCTGATGCAGGATACCGACGCCTTCCTCTGTGACAGCCGGGGCGTGCTCCAGACCAACTCCCGTTTCTACGGCAAGGTGCTGGACAAGCTGCCCCTGACCCTGCCGCCCCAGTCCTTCGAGACCACGGTGCGGCCCTGGAAGGACGACAGCGGCCAGGATCTCATGGTGGCCTATACCAGCCTGGCGGGCACGGACTTCATGCTCCTGGCCGTCAAGCCCACCCTGGACATCTACAAACCCTGGACGGCCCTGCGCAGCGAACTGCTGCTGGTCTTCTGCGGCGGCATCGCCATCATCGTGCTGGTCTCGCACCTGCTGATGAAACACTTGGTGGGACGCCTGCAGGCCAGCGACGAACGCCGCGTGGCGGTCTTCGCCCAGATGGAACACAACCAGAAGCTCTCCTCCATCGGCCGGCTGGCAGCCGGGGTGGCCCACGAGGTCAACAACCCCCTGGCCGTCATCAACGAAAAGGCGGGCCTTGGCCTCGACCTGCTGCACATGAGCGGCAACTTCGAGCGCAAGGAACGGCTCATCAGCCTGCTGGAGGCCATCGAGAGCACCGTGGAACGCGCCCGCGGCATCACCCACCGTCTGCTGGGCTTTGCCCGGCGCATGGAGGCCAACCGCCAGGAACTGAGCGTGCCCGAAGTGCTGACCGAGACCATGGGCTTTCTGGAACGCGGCGCCAAGAACCGCGGCGTGACCATCGGCACGGACTTTGCCGAAGGTCTGCCGGACATCGTGTCCGACCGCGGCCAGCTGCAGCAGGTCTTCCTCAACATCATGGGCAACGCCCTGGATGCGGTGCCCGACGGCGGCAAGGTGGACATCGCCTGCAGCCAGACGGCCGACGGCGGCCTGCTGGTGCGCGTCACCGACAACGGCAAGGGGATGAGCCCGGAAGTGATCAAGCACATCTTCGAGCCCTTCTATTCCACCAAGAAGGAGAAGGGCAACGGTCTGGGCATGTTTATCACCTACGGTATCGTGCGCCGTCTCGGCGGCGAGATCACCGTGGACAGCACCGAAGGCAAGGGCACGACGGTCAGCATCACGCTGCCGCTTACACCGCCGGAACGTCCTGTGGAGGCTTGAGATGGCACTGCGTGTATTGTTGGCCGATGACGAGAAGGAATTCGTGGAGACCCTGGCCGAGCGTCTGGATCTGCGCGGTATCGAGGTACGGGTGGCCCTGGACGGCAAGACGGCCCTGACTACCCTGGACGAGATGGCGGCCGCGGAGGCCCTGCCCGACGTGATGGTGGTGGACCTGCTCATGCCCGGCATGACCGGGGATGCCGTCCTGCAGCAGGTGCGCCAGAAATACCCCGGCCTGCCGGTCATCGTGCTCACGGGGCATGACTCCGTGGACGATTCCGGCGACAGCCCCGTGGCCAGTGCCTTCGCCTGCCTGACCAAGCCGCTGAGCCTGGGCATGTTCCTGGAAACGCTGGAAGCCGCGGCCCGTTCCGGCGGCAAAAGCACCGATCCGGCCAGGGGGGCGTAGCATGACCGATTCGCAATGCATGGGACGTCTGCTGGCCTCGGCCACGCACGACATGCGCAATGTGCTGGCCGTGATCCGCGAATCCGCCGGGCTGGCGCAGGACATGGTGCAGCTGGCCGCCGGAGCGGACAAGTCCGCCGACCCGCGCGTCATCAAGGCCCTGAAGGAAGCCCAGCAGCAGATCCTGCGGGGTGCGGCCCTGGCCGAGTGCATGGAGTACCTGGCTCAGGTCAGCCACAGCGAGAACGAGAACGCGCCCTGCGACCTGGCGCGTGTGGCCAGTACCTTCTGCCTCATGGCGGCCCGTCGGGCCCGCGCGGTGCAGATGGTGCTGGAATGTGCCGACAGCGAAGAACCCGTGTGGTCCGCCGTGCCTGCCCTGGCGGTGCTGCGTGCCCTGCTGGACATCTTCGACCTGTGCGCCTCCGTGGGCGGGCAGGTGAAGCTCCGCTTTTCCGCCGGTCGCCAGAACAAGGTGGAAGGCATCATCATCGAAGTCTGCGATGGCGCCAATCGCGACATGGCCCTGGCGGCCCTCACGGGCAGCCCCCTGCTCAACGCCCGGCCCCGGCCCGGCTGGCAGGCCCTGCTGATGCCCTGGCGCGATCCGGCACAACGCTTTTTCCTCTCCATTTCCGCCTGCGGGAGTGAAGACTAGAACGACATTTTTCCCGGCATCACCGGGTGAAGGAGAATGGCATGAGCAAGGAAGAGATCAAGATTCTGCTGGTAGACGACGAAAAACAGTTTGTGGACACGCTTGCCGAGCGCCTTGCCATGCGCGGTTTTTCAGCGCGCGTGGCCTATGACGGCCCGCAGGCCCTCAAAGCCGTTGAAGAGCCCACCGACGTCATTGTCCTGGACCTGCGCATGCCCGGCATGGACGGTTTCGAAGTGCTGCGCAGCGTCAAGAAGAGCAACCCCCAGGTGCAGGTCATCATCCTGACCGGTCACGGCGGTGATGCCGAAGAACAGACGGCCTACCGCATGGGCGCCTACAACTTCCTCAAGAAACCCATGGACATCGACGAGCTGCTGAACAGCATCCGCATGGCCTACCGCGACAAGGTGGAAAACGCCATGGTGGCTGTCAGCCTGGCCGAAGGCGGCGACTTTGATGCCGCCCAGGATGTCCTCAACGAAAAAGACCTCCTGGCCGAGCACAAGCTTTAGGCCGCCATTGCCCCTGTCCGGCGGGGCTGCCGCCGGACAGGAAAGATCCCGCACGCTCCGGGCGTGCATCATGTTGACGCATTGTCGCAAGGGGGAAAGACGTCATGCGTGTACTCATCGTCGACGACGAACAGGCATTTGCCGAACCGCTGGCACAGCGCCTGGAGCTGCGCGGTATCGAGGCTGCCGTGGCCGGCGATGCGGAAACGGCCCTGGGCATGCTCTCCCGGCAGGAATGGGATCTGGTCTTCCTGGATGTCTGCCTGCCGGGCATGGATGGCGTCTCCCTGCTCAAGCTTTTGCAGGAACATGAACCGCGCCCCGATGTGGTCATGCTCTCCGGCGCCACGGAGATGAGCCAGGCGGTCAAGGCCATGCGGCGCGGCGCGCTCAACTGGCTGGCCAAGCCCGTTTCCCTGGACGCGGTGCTGGAAGAATGCCGCAAGGTCGGCCATGAGGACCGTGCCTTGATGTTCTGTTCACTGAGCAAGGTGACATTCCCGGGCGCAGGCGTAGCTGCAATGGCCGCCAGCCGCCGCAACATCGACTATATCCTTAAAAACATGTTCCCGATGATCATCAGCTTTGATAAGCTGAACCAAGTTCGTCATATACGTTTTCTGAAGGATATGGATGGTTTGGCCGCCCATATGGAAAAGCACCGTGCGCTTCTGGAGCCGAAGTTCAGGGCCGTGCTCGCGATATTGGACGAGGGCCTCTCCGGCTGTGGAAGTATTGCCCGCTGGACAAAGCCCAACGGAGGTTATTTCCTCAGCCTGTATACGCTCGGCGGATGTGCCAAACGTACGGTCCAGCTGTGCAGGGAAGCAGGCGTTGTGCTGACGGATGCCGGGGCCGCTTATCCTTACGGCGTGGACCCGCAGGACAGCAACATCCGCATCGCGCCTTCCCTGCCGCCGGTGGAGGATCTGGAGAAGGCCATGGAGGTATTCTGCGTATGCCTGCGGATGGCCGCGCTGGAACAGCTCCTGCAAGAGTAAATGCGAAAGGCACACCCCAATGGGGTGTGCTTTTCAGCTTTTGATCCGGCGCAGTACAGTTGTGCTGGGTGCGGCTTGCTATTAAATTCGCTTATACGCCATATATTAAATCGATGTTTTACTT
>ERZ824488.1466-NODE-1466-length-25652-cov-6.893073_pt1 | contig 25652 bp, 18 predicted proteins | sample MGYA00519936_ERZ824488 | MGnify/ENA primary metagenome ERZ824488 (study PRJEB31778, sample SAMEA3449153) | human gut metagenome | biome: human gut; feature: human-associated habitat; material: faeces | place: United Kingdom | collected 2010/2012 ... | reverse complement strand
AAATTTCCAGAAAATAATAAATCCTATATAAAAGCCTGCAAAGATAAAACACTGCATGTTGGAACAATCCATACATTTGTAGAGAATGGTATTACGATTGTAAACTTTCCAACGAAAGATAAATGGCGTGAAAATTCTAAAATAAGTTATATAGAAACAGCGTTAGACGTTTTGGTAGAACGACTTCCGGGATTGCATGTGAAATCAGTAGCCATTCCACCACTGGGGTGTGGAAATGGTGGTTTGGATTGGCAGACAGTAAAAGAACTGATACAAAAGAAATTAGAACCAATCGCTGATAATTTTACATTTTTGATTTATGAGCCACAGAGAAATTATGTACAGAAGGCAGCGGTTGCGCCTAAACTTACAGCAGCCAGTTTAGTTCTGATGAAAATAAAAATGGGGCTGAACCGTTGTACAAAACTTCGTCTGCAAAAAGCCGCATATTTTATGAATTTGTATCTGGAAGAACCATATTTTTCGTTTCAGAAGTATAAATATGGTCCCTATGCTCACTCCATTGATATAGTTAGTAGAAATATCGGAGAGTATCAGAGTTTTTATGGCTTAAAAGATACTGAATCAACGTATCAGTTAGCTTACCAGGTAATCTGTAGTGAAAAAACAACAAAGTTATTAAACCGTCTTATGCCTGCAATCGAAAAAGCGGTTGCTTATGTGAATGAGATAGAAAGTGATCATGAATTGGAAGGACTTGCAACGGTAACTTATTTAGTCCAGACTTTTTCAAGGATTGATGCCAGCCAGATTGTATCTGAATTTAAACAGTGGTCAGAGGATAAGGCAGCCCGCTTTTCAGAAGATGAAATAAAGAAATATATGGAATGCTTAGAGCAGACCGGTGTGATAGAACGGGATATTACAGGAAGCTATTGCATTTCAGAGTATCTTTCTTACAGATAAAGAACAGTAGAAAAGAAAATAAGAAGTAACACAAAGAGCATTATCGCTAAAAACGGTAGTGCTTTTTTTGTGCATAAAAAGGAGGTATTGCTACGTGGAAAAAGGTGAGATGGGCGAGAATGCCACCGGACGTTTGACAACGTATTATGTGGCAGAATGTATGGAATTTAACCGCTATGGAGAATACAGGGAGGATATCCACAGTGCAGAAGAGGCAGTAAAGATCTATCAGAGTATTCCTTCTGAAAGGTTGAATGCAGGAAAAGGAATTGGGCTTCATGTGGAGGAAGAAGATGGTATTCCATTGGAATTTTCCCTGGTTTATAACGGGGAGTTGGATGTGGATCTTTTGAGAGATATCTATGATCAAAACCAATACCCAGAGGTTTTTATAGCTGCCAGGGAACTGAGTGCTTATCTTCCGGAAACAAAAGTCATTGATACCAAAGGGCTTTTAACAGAGAAAACCTTGGAGGCTACTGTTTTTGCAGATGAAATGATTAAACTGGAAAAAAATCTTGACCCTGATTTTTACCATACCTTTTATCCGAAAGAAGCAGAACATAAGGAAGCTATTATATGGAAAGCCTTATGTCAAGACGGAAAAGAGGAATACATCAGGTGGCTGGGAAGCAAGATATTTGAGCAAAAACCAGAGCTGAAAGAACAGGCAGACAAGCTAAAGACAACACTGGAACAGGTAAAACTTATTCCGCCGGTGGACTTGAAACCCTTTGTGTATGTGCGGATCAGTGAACACCCGGACATTCCATTGGAAGAAGCCATGCCATTAAATCAAGCGGTAGAATTGTTCGGAAAGCTGGATCGGCAGTCAGTGGAAGAGAAAGACATGGCAGGTTATTACAAAACACATTTTGAAATCTGTTTTCTCTCAGAGGGGGAAGTCATGTCTTATACCGGGCGCCAGGATTTTGGTGACGGGGAAGGAAATCTGCTGGATCATGTAAAAGCATTTGCAGATTATTATCTCCATACAGAAGAAGGGCAGCAGCTTATGAAACAGACCGCCAGGACAACAGAAGAATGGGAACATGAACAACAGCAAATGAGATGGGTACTGGAGGAGATGCTTCCTACCCTTCAGTATTTCTGCAACCTGGAAAAACTGGAAACAGCGGTTCTGGAAGAACAGGAAATAGAAAAGAAAGTCCCTTTACTGACGCAGGGGGACGCATCACGAAAAGCATATCAGGAAGCCATGCTTGCCTATATCCGGGAAAGCAGGATTGCATTAAATACAGGGAAGGAGCTGCCTTGTATGCCGGATATCCGGGATTTTGCAACTGCCTGTCCGGATAAATCATACAAAGAACAGGTTATGGAAGAGATACGACAGGAAGCAGAGTCATACGGTATGACCGTAGAAGCGTATGCAGCAAATGGATATGAGCCGCCAAAAAGGGGCGGCAGATAAAATTAGGAAAGGAGGCGGAGTTTTGGCCATGTAAAAGATATCTTCCCTCCTGAAAAAAATTGGATTTAGAAAAAACAGCAATAGAACGTATCCGCACTGCCAGCCAGATGTCCCTGCAACATTATGGGCTTCCTTTGGTAGTGACGGACAGTGGAGGAAAAGACAGCGCCGTATGCAGGGAACTGGTACGGCGTTCCGGCGTGCCATTTGAACTGATGCACAACCTGACTACTGCAGATGCCCCACAGACTATTTATTATGTGAGGGAACAGTTTCAGAAGGCAGAACAGGCCGGTATAACTTGTAGTATCAATAAACCTTACTATAAAGGGCAGCGGATAACTATGTGGAGCCTGATCCCCATGAAAATGATCCCTCCTACCAGGACTATCCGGTATTGTTGTGAGGTTCTAAAAGAAAATGGTGGGGCTGGGCGTTTTATCACCACAGGTGTCCGGTGGGCAGAAAGCCGAAAGCGCAGGAAAAACAGGGGGATTTATGAAAACTTTGTCCCAAATGGAAAAAAACGTGCCATTATTTTAAATAATGATAATGATGATACCAGGCGACTCTTTGAATCATGCCTGTCAAGGGGCAAACACGTATGCAATCCCATTGTTGACTGGAGTGACCAGCAGGTCTGGGAGTATATCCAGGCAGAGAAAATACCCATGAACCCTCTTTACGAAATGGGATTTCACTGGGTTGGCTGTGTAGGCTGTCCTATGGCAGGAAAACAAAGATACCGGGAGTTCCGCATCTTCCCGACCTATGAGAGGGCTTTTTTTTCCGTTGGTGGATGGAGGATCCTGGTATCCCCGGACAGTATGAATTGTCCTTTCATGAAGATACCAATGAGATTTATTATGACTATTTGTAGTGGAAGGGAGGAGGAATTATCGCAAAATATCAATTATCTTTTGGACTGCAGTATGAAGCCTGGATGCTGGAAATCCGTATTCCGGACTGGCTGGAGTTTCCTTCTAAGGAGCAGGCACTAAAATATGGTGAGCAAGCTGAGGTTTCCGTTTTCTTAAAAGCGGAAGCTATTTTTTTGCTCTTTGATGGCAGTAAGGAGAAGATTTTACCGCAGCAGACGGAACTTTATCAGTTTTCCTACCTGAAAGAAAAGACTTATGACAGACTGGGACCGCCACTTTCCCCGGAAGACATAGACCATTTGGTAGAAGTGGGGGAATTGGAGCAGGTACTGTTCAGTGAAAAATATATCCTGACAGAAGATGATTACCAGGAATTTTCCGGAAACCTTATGGAAGCCTTTCAGGAATTGGAAAAGGAGTACGGTCCACCACCCAGAGAAAAGGAACAGGGGTATCTGTTTCAGGCGCTCTGGTATCAGGCAGAAGAATTAAACCCCGGAGAGGGGGACTGCTTTGGAGATTAAGGTAAAAAAAGAAAAAGAGCCGGAGCTGAAATTAAAAAAAGAAGCCCAGGTGACGGTGCATAAGAAAAATCCTATTTTATCTGCAAAGGAAAAGAAAGCTGCTTTTACCTCTAAGCCGGTGGCCGATCTTTTAGGGCAGAGAAAGAAAAAAGAAGGGGCAGAAAAAGGGAAACAGCCGAAGCAGGGCAGAGAAGCGCTGTTTGAAAAACAAAAGGAAAAGAAAAAGCAAGCCGGGAAAGAGGCAGCAATCCGGGGAGCAGCAGAAGATAGAAAACAAAATGGAAAGGCCAAAAGCACCGTATCTGTACCGGGAACCTTACAGCCGGATCAGATGAAACAGGGGGCAGCACCAAACAGCCAGCCCTCTGCTGGTTTCCGGGCAAAGGAACAGTACCGGAGGGAACAGGCTGCAAAGCTGGCGGAAACAAAAAAATCTTCCCTGGCGAAGCAGACTGCCATAAAAGGGGTACGCCGGGGAGAGGCTGCTATATTGACCCAGTTAGAGGGCGGGGAGGAAGTCAATGATTCCCTTTATGTCATGGGGACAGCAACAAAACCGGCAGAAAAGCTGTGGAAGGATCGGAATTATAGAAAGGCAGAGCAGGAATTAAAGGTAAAACAGGCAGATGGGAAGATCACCAATAAGCAGTTTTACAGACAAACAAGAGCAGTGAAAAAGAAACAGATGGAGAAACAGAAAAAACAGGCAGTCCGGCAGAGAAAAATCCAGTATATGATCAATAAGCTCACCGGAAATGGGCAGCAGGACAGTTTGGCACAGGTGGCAAAAGATATTGTAAAGATGAAAGCCTCTGTGTTTATGCTGAAGGTGGTCCAGTTTGCCGGGGCGCTTTTGGCTCCGCTGTTCAGTATTCTTCTTGTGGTGGCAATCCCTGTAGTGATTATCTTTTTCCTCTTATACTGTTCGCCACTTGGTGCGTTCATGCCAAATCCGTCTGAGGAGAACCCTACCGTCCGAGAAGTTTTAAGCGGTTACTACATGGACTTTAATACAAAACTTGGACAAAATGGGGAAGATGGGGCAGTTACCTATCTCCATGAGAAAAACGGGAATTATGTGAGTAATTACTATGATACTTTAATGGTTTATATGGTGAAGTATGGAACTGGGGATATAGGTGTGGATATGGATCAGCGGCATAAGGACAAGCTGAAGGAAATCTTTGATGAAATGAACAGTTTTGAAAACACGACCATAACCACCACCATAAAGGCAGGGGAAAGCCTGGGAAATGTTGTCACCAGCGGTTATTGCCAGTGCAGTATCTGTTGTGGACAGTGGGCAGGAGGACCTACAGCCTCCGGTGTCATGCCAAAACCGGACCATACCATTGCAGTAGATGCACAAAACCCCTTTGTCCCTATGGGAACCAGGATCATTATGAACGGGATTGAATATACCGTAGAAGATACCGGAGCATTTGACCGGTATGGGGTACAATTTGATGTTTTCTGTGCAGATCATGCAACTGCGTCTGCCTGGGGACATCAGACTTTTGAAGCGTTTCTGGCAGATGGGGACGAAAATGAGATTACGGTAACAAAGAAGGGCTGCTACGTCAAGAACCTGAATTATGAGGACTATATTGCACTTGGAAAGCTGACCGAAAAAGAAGAAGAACTTTTAAGGGAAGTCATGAGTGAGGAATTCCGAAATGAGATCCCTTCCTTTGGCGTAGGAAGTGACGTTGCAAATCTGGCACTGACGAAGGTAGGCTGCAAATACAGTCAGGAACACCGGTATGAGGAAGGATATTATGATTGCAGTTCCCTGGTACAGCGGTTGTATCAGGAGGTAGGCATTTCCCTTCCGGCGATTGCCTCTACCCAGGGAGAATTTATGGTAACACATGGGTTGGAAGTTACAGAAGGCGAACTGGAGCCGGGAGATCTGATTTTTTATTCTTATGAGCAGAATGGGCAGTTCCGCAATATTTCCCATGTGGCAATTTATGTTGGTAATGGCAGAATGGTACATGCAGCCAACAGCAGACGTGGGGTAGTGAATGACCCGTTCAATCCGTCGAACATTGGGCTGTATGGAAGACCCAGCCGCTTGCAGTAAGAAAGGAGAAGCATGGACGAAAAAGAATATGAAGTGACCATAACAGAAGTCCTGGAGAAAAAAGTAAGATACCGGGGCAGGAATGAACTGGAGGCAACTGCAAAAGCAGAAGCAGATTATTATGCAGAAAAAATCGTGCTGGGGGCAGATGATTTTTCCTATCGTGATATTTCTGCAAAAGAACTGGTACCTGTAAAAGAAAGAAGGAACAGCAGATGAAGCATATCACAAAAGTACGGGAACTGTATGAGGAAACCATACACTGGATTTCAGAGTCGGAGGATTCCTGGAAAAATTTTCTTTCCTGCATGGGGCGCTTGTATCAGTTGGACTTCTTAAATACCTGTATGGTATATGCCCAGCGCCCAGATGCGTCCGTTCTTGCAGGATATGATGCCTGGCTGGAAATGGATTTGCCGGTTGCCAGAGGAAGTAAAGGAATTGCAGTATTTCCTTCCAAAATTTTCGGGGAAGGAGTTACCCATGTTTATGATATTCAAGATGTAAAGGGACAGGGAATCCGGCCCTGGAACTGGCAGGTGAATGGGACAAACCGCAGACTGCTGGCAAGGGAGCTGTTCCCAGAAATCTACGAACAGGAAAAAAAGTTTAAAAATTCTTTAGACGCCTTTACAAGAACAAATGTTTGGTTTATGATAGAAGAGGAAGATGAAATTTTAAAATCCTTGCAGAAGCTGGCTGTCCTTACCGGAGAGGGACAGGAGGTAAAAGAAAACCAGATTACAGAGTTTCTTGTAAACAGTGTCTGTTATGCGGTGGAAAGCCGCTGCGGTATCCGAGATGACACCCTGGATTTTTCTTTTATCTGCGGTTTTTCAGAGAATGAGGAGGTTCTGTACCGGACAGGACGGTTAGTATCCCATTTATCTGGGCGGATTGTGTTACAGATTGCAAGGACCATGAAGAACATAGACCTTGAAAGGAGGCAGTATTATGGAAGGGATCGCAGGAATCCAGTACAGGGAAATGAATGGCGTACAGATACCAGTCTTAGAGGGCGTGATGAGCGAGGAGAAGATACTGGCGTCCCTGAACCGTTACGGCAGGATCGCAGCACAGGAAATGAAGAGAACGGACCAGGCACAATACGAAATGATGCTCCTGTCCGGGAAACTGATGGAGCGGCTTATGAAAATCCAGACAGAAGCGGAGGAATACCACGAGAAACTGGCAGAAAGTCTTCTGAAGACCTGGACCAGAGAGGACAGGACCGACCCTTACAATACGTTGGAAATGACCAACCTTCGGATACAGGCGGACATGGAAGCGCAGAAACAGGTTATGGAGGAGATCATTCACCCCAGGATCGGATAAAACAGGAAAAAACAGAAGAGGATACAGAGAAAGGAACTGCTTCGGCGGTTCCTTTTCTGTCTGGGGAGATAGAACCTGCACAGCCGGAAAACTGGCAGAAAGAGAAAATCCTTCTGGAAATGACAGGGCAGGAGATACCATATAAAATTTATGAGTTTTACCGGAACAATCCAGAGGAAACAGAACGGGAAGCCTATCTTTATGAATTGTATGGAGATGTAAAAAGAGAAGCCCATATAAAAGACGGTATCCTGATTGCAGAAAGCGGTTCCAGCGGTTTGTATATCCTTTGGAGTGAGGGAACTTCCATGAAGGAGGCGTTCTGGTACTGGGACGAAGTTTCTTTGGAAATTGGGAAACGGATTGAAAAAGGGACCTATCTTCCTTTGTTATCTGTATCGGAGGAAGCCTTAGAAAATGGGGAAGAAACAGAGGAAGAAACCTTACAGCCAGAGAAAGTGCAGGAAGTGATTGAGGAAAAGGAACCAATCCCATTAGAAGAGATTGGCATAGCCTTTTATAAACAGAATATCCAGGCGGATATTTTAAAGAAAATGCTCTGTCTGGTCTATACGACCAATCAGCTACCGGAAGAAAAAGACCATTTTTTGAAGATGCTTTTGCTTCGGGAAGTACCGGAAGGCCAGCCTTATTATCTGGTGCGGACAGAACATGGAAGCTATGAGCTTTGTATTCAGGAAAATGGGATTAAGATCACCCTGCCGGAAAGCCAGGATTTTCTGCAGGAACTTTCCTGGGATCAGTTTGGCGGGCTTACTGCACATCTGGCAGAGGAGGACCAGATTGCCTATACCGAAGATTCAGAAACCTTAGAGCAGCAGGAGAATATGTACCGTCTGCTTCCCTGGTTTCCTGCATTATGGGAAGAATATAGCGAAATTCTTAAAAAAGAAGAGCTTTGGCAGGAAGGAAGAACCTCTGTCCAGACAGAAGGTAAGGTAGAAGCCGGAGATTATTATTACCCAGAAGGGTGGCTTCAGTTTACCGGTGGGGATAAAAGCCGGTATCAGAAAAATATCCGGGCGATCCGTATCTTAAAAACACTGGAGCAGGAAGAGAGAAATGCCACAAAAGAAGAACAGGAAATTCTTGCGGGGTATGTAGGGTGGGGCGGGTTGCCAAATGCTTTTAACAGTAAACGCCCGGAGTGGAAAAAAGAATATCAGGAATTGAAGGAACTGTTGACCGCAGAAGAATACGCCCAGGCAAGGGCCAGTGTCAACAGTTCTTTTTATACGCCGCCGGAAGTCGTGCGGGGTGTTTATAAAGCCTTGGAGCAGTTTGGATTCCAGAAGGGAAAAATTCTGGAACCGGCTATGGGGATTGGAAACTTTTTTCATGGTCTTCCGGAAAATATGCAAAAATCCCAGCTTTATGGTGTGGAGATTGATGCCATAAGCGGAAGGATTGCACAAAAGCTCCACCCTTCAGCCAGTATCCAGATCAAAGGATTTGAAAAAACGGAATTTGAGGATAACAGCTTTGATGTGATTGTGGGAAACGTGCCTTTTGGGGACTTCCGCTTGTATGATCCCCGATATAAAAAGATGAAGCTGAAAGTCCATGATTATTTTATCCGGAAAAGCCTGGACCTCCTTCGGCCAGGAGGCATTTTGGCAGTGGTAACTTCAAAAGGAACGTTGGATAAAAATGACAGCGCTGTGAGAAAAAATCTGGCAGAACAGGCAGACCTTTTAGGGGCAGTCCGGCTTCCGGCAGATTCTTTTGGAAAGAGCGCCAATACCGCAGTTACCAGTGACCTTTTGTTTTTTCAGAAAAAAGCAGAGCCTTCGATTGGGGAGCCGATCTGGACTTATACAGGGCTTACAGAAGACATGGTGCCGGTGAATGAGTATTATCTGGAACACCCGGAAATGATGCTTGGGAAAATGGTCTGGTTTGAACAGTTTTTCGGGAAAGATTCCAAATATACAGCCCTGGTCAATGAAGCGGAAGACTTTGACCTGGAAAAAGGAATTTTGGACGCAGTTGGAGAGCTTCCTAAAAACTGTTATGAAGAAAGCATAGCAGAAAAAAAGAAGGAAGAGCAGGACGTCTTAGTTGCTTCTCCAGAGATACCTAATTATACGTTTACGGTGATACAGGACGAAGTATATTACCGGGAAGGGGAGTCTTTATACCGGAGCCAGGTAAAGGAAAGTGTGAAGCGTCGGATACGTGCCATGCATAAGATCCGCCTTCTGGTGCGTGAAATTTTACAGATACAGCAGGAAAATTGTTCTGACCAGGAACTGAAAAAGGCACAGGAACAGTTAAACAGTTTGTATGATGCCTTTGTGAAAACGCATGGATATTTCTGTGACCGGACAAATAAAATGGCGTTCCGGCAGGACAATGATTATCCCCTGCTTTCTTCCCTGGAAGTGGTTGACGAGGACAAAAATGTAACCAAAGCTGATATTTTTTACAAAAGGACCATACGCCCCAGAGATGTGATAGACAAAGTGGAAAATGCCCAGGAAGCATTGCATATCAGTCTGTCAGAATATAACCGGGTGGATATTCCCTATATGCTCTCTCTTTATCCGGGAAACAGGAAAGAAATGCTCCAGGAATTAAAAGGGTTAATCTACCAGAACCCGGTACTGGCAAAAGAAGAAGATCCCAATGCAGGGTGGGAAACCGCAGATGAGTATTTAAGCGGCAATGTGCGGCAGAAGCTCCGTACTGCTAGGATTTATGCGCAGAATAATCCCTTGTTTGTAGACAACGTGGAAGCACTGGAAAAGGTACAGCCAAAAGAACTGACAGCGCCTGAGATCAGTGTAAAACTGGGAACAACCTGGATTGAAAATGAGGATTACGAACAGTTTATCTATGAGCTTTTGGAAATCCCGGAGAGCAACCAGAGAAACTATTGCGCTCATAGTGACCATGCCCTCAAGATTGAGCGCTTAGATGCAGATATGTCTTACCATATTGACAGGGGAAACTTTTTTGGAGGAACCATTCGTACCAGACAAACCTATGGCACAAGATTTATGGATGCGATCAGCATTATAGAGGAACTGTTAAACAGCCGGATTGTGACCATAAGGGATCGGGTGCAGGAAGGGGAAAAAATACGTTATGTGATCAATCGGAAGGAAACCATGCTTGCCAGGGATAAGGCGGAGCAGATAAAAGAAGCTTTCCGGGACTGGATTTTTAAGGAGCCGGAGCGCAGAAAAAAATATGTGGATTTTTATAATGAAACCTTTAACTGCGACAGACAACGAAGCTATGATGGCTCTTATTTAAAACTGCCGGGACTGAACCCTCTGCTAAAGCTGCGTCCTTATCAGAAAAATGCTGTGGCAAGGGCATTGCTGTGTGGAGGAAATACCTTGCTTGCCCATACGGTAGGCGCTGGTAAATCTCTGGAAATGATCTGCATCTGTATGGAGATGAGGAGGCTGGGGCTGGCAACGAAACCCCTTCTTACCGTTCCGAACCACCTGACCTTCCAGATGGGAGCAGAATTTTTGCGCGCCTACCCAGATGCGAAGATCCTGATTACCAGAAAAGAAGATTTTCAGAAGGAAAACCGCAGGCGTATGATTGCCAGAATGGCAACAGGGGATTATGACTGTATTATTATTGGCCATACTCAGTTCCAACGAATTGCCATTTCCCCTGACCGGCAAAGAGCCATGATGGAAGAGCAGGCAGAGCAACTGGTAGAAGCCATTAACCGGGCAAGGGAAGAAGAGGGAAAGAACTGGTCCATAAAGCAGATGGAAAGCAGAAAGAAAAAACTGTTGCAGAAAATCGAAGAACTGAACAATGAAGAAATCAAAGATGATGTGATGTACTTTGAAGAAACAGGCGTAGATGCCTTATTTGTAGATGAAGCGCACCTGTTCAAGAACTTGGAAATTTTTACGAAAATGAACAATGTTGCGGGTCTGGGTTCCAGCGGTTCCCAGAGGGCTATGGATATGCGTATGAAAATCCAGTATATCAACGAAAAAAATCAGGGAAGGGGCGTCATTATGGCAACGGGAACCCCTCTGTCAAACTCAATGGTGGAACTTTATGTGATGCAGTTATATCTGCAGGAAAGGCGGCTTCACGAAAAGGGGATTTACCATTTTGATGCATGGGCTTCTGTGTTTGGGGAAGTTACCAGCTCTTTGGAACTGGCACCGGAAGGTACTGGTTACCGGATGCGGACCAGGTTTAATAAGTTTATCAATCTGCCGGAACTGATACACCTGTTTAAAGAAGTAGCAGACATTATTCTGCCTGATATGCTAGATATTAAGCGGCCAGAATTAAAGGACGGAAAATATAAGGTTGTAGTATCGGAAGCCTCTGATTATGTCAAAGAACGTATGCAGGAAATGGTGGAAAGGGCAGAAGCAATCCATAGAGGTGTGGTAGATCCAAAGGACGACAATATGCTCCGGATTACCGGGGAAGCAAGGCTTTTGGGTACAGATCCCCGGCTTTTGGACAGTTATGCTCCGGTAGATTCGGATTCCAAACTGAATAAAGCAGTAGAAAACATTTACCAGGAATATGTACAGTCCCAGGAACAGAAAGGAACCCAGATTGTTTTTTCGGATATTGGGACACCCGGACCGGGAAAAGCGTTTACTGTCTATGATTATTTAAAACAGGAACTGATTACCAGAGGTGTTCCAGAGGAAGAAATCTGCTTTATCCATGATGCAAAAACAGATGAACAGAGGGACCGTATGTTTTCCGATGTCAGAGCCGGAAGGAAACGGATTATTATAGGAAGTACCGAAAAACTGGGAGTAGGAACCAATATCCAGACCAGAATGGTGGCGGCACATCATATCGACTGCCCCTGGAAACCCTCTGATATTGAACAGCGGGAAGGGCGTATTATCCGCCAGGGGAATGAAAATGAGGAAGTCAATATTTATCGCTATGTAACAAAGGGTTCTTTTGATGCTTATTTATGGGGCATTGTAGAAACAAAACAGCGGTTTATCAGCCAGGTATTTACCAGCCGGGAACTGGCAAGGATCTGTGAGGATATAGATGAAACCGTATTAAACTTTGCAGAGATTAAAGCGGTAGCTTCCGAAAATCCCCTGATTATGGAAAAAATACAAGTAGATAATGAAGTGGCACGTCTGAGAATCCTGAAAACTGCACATGAAGGGAAACGGTTTGCCTTGCAGGATGCGGTTACGTTCCAGTACCCGAAAAGGATACAAAGTCTGGAGAAAGAACTGCAATCGCTTCAAAAGGATTTGGAGCGCAGGAACCAGGCTATGGAAGTACAGCCGGAGTTTGCAATCACTCTGCAGGGAAAAGTCTATGAGAAGCATAAAGAAGCAGGGGAAGTCCTGCGTGGGATTATAGAAGGTGTGACAGCTTTTACCAGGCACGAAGTCGGTATGTATAAGGGATTTCAGGTATTTGTCCAAAAGGATATGATGGGGCCGGTATTGTTCCTTCAGGGAGAGAAGGAATATAGTGTGGAGTTAAAAAGCAGTGACTCCGGCAATATGGTCCGTATGGAAAACCGCTTGAATGTCCTTGATAAAGCAGTAGAAGATGTTCAAAAAGAAATTAAGACCTGTGAAAATGAGATAAAAAATGCAAAGCAGGAATATGAAAAGCCTTTCCCGTATGAGGAGCTTTTAAAAGAAAACATTACCCGGCAGATGGAGATTGATGCAGAACTGGAAATCAAGGACCAGGAGGAGTGTGTGGAAGTGCAGGAGGAAACCAAAAATCTTCCATGCCAGACAGCAGTTCGGTAATGAAAAGTAGAGTAGAAAAGGAGATCACAATATGGAATATAATATCAGAGTATATAAACCGGAATTGAAACAGGAAGAAGGAAAGATCAATAATCTGAAAGGATTTGCTACCATTACCTTTGATGAGGCCTTCTGTGTGAAAAGTCTTGCAATTAAAGAGTCCTCGAAAGGAAATCTGTACCTCGATATGCCCCGTTACAGAGATTACGAAACAGGGGAGTATGTTCCTTTTTTTCGGTTTACCGATAAGGAATTTCAAAAGGAAGTGTTGGATACTGTAAGGGAAGCCTATGAGAATATGACAGAAACTAAAACAGACTGTAAGGGCAGTTGGGGAGAGGAAGAACTGTATTACAATCTGAGTGTAAATCCGGTACAGGGAAGCGATACATTTAAGGCAGATGTTGCCATTCGTCTGCAGGACGTATTGGCAATCCAGCAGCTTCATGTGATTCAGGCATGGAACGGAAAAACCTTTGTAGGTATGCCCCAGAAAAATTCTGCAAAAGGAGAACGGGAGGACATTGCCCATGCAGTCAATGCAGAATTTAAGGCAGATCTGGAAAGTGCAATCATGGACGAATACAATAAAAAGATGGAATATGCCAAAAGCCAGAAACAGCAGCGAAGAGGGAGATAGGAGCTATTCATAAAAAGACTGGTATTTTTGGAACAATAATGGTAGAATGAAGAAAATATCAGCATGGGAGGAAACAGTATGCCAAGACGTAAAAAAGTAGAAAATCTTTCTCTTGAAGAAATGCTTATGAAGACAGAACAGGAGATTAAAACAACAGAGGCAGAATTAAAAGAACTGCGTTTGAAAGCAAAAGAACTTAGGAAGAAGATTGAAGATAAACAAAAAGATGAAATCTTTAGCGCCTTACTTGCTTCCGGAAAAACAGTGGAAGAGGTCATGACATATTTAAAATCCGGTAATGAAGAAAAGGTTGAATAAGATAAGAGAAAATGCCGTTACGGGTGATACTAAACCTGTAGCGGCATTTTTGTGAAATTTTTTTGCAAATTACAATAAAAAAGTCACCTTTTATCGTATTAATGTGCGTTATATATAAGCGTAAAAAATTTCCGAATGTAAAACTCTGATTTCCCAATTTTTGGATTTGTGATTTTGAATCATAAGAATATAAAAAAATGTTGTTATGGGTAAGCAAACCTACAACAGCATTTTTTAGTGCGTTGTGTGTGCACGTTGTTAAGGAGTGAAAGTTTCTAATTTACCCTAGTAGTGGGAAGGATTAATAGATAAAATCGGTAAATACAATTTATTACATTTAGGTAACAATATCTGACACGATAATATAGATTCAAGAAATGGGTGCTAATATTAGTTATCAAACGAAATATTAAAAAATTAAGTGGAGGGTATGTTATGGCCTATTACATAGGAGAAAAATGTATTAAATGTGGATCGTGTAGAGAGGAATGTCCTGGCAATGCAATTAAAAAGAAAGATGAGGTGTATTATATTGAGCTAGATAAATGTTTAGAATGCGGAACGTGTAGTTTTGTTTGTCCAGTAGGTGCAGTTGATATAAAGAAAAGAGGTGGACTATGACAGCAATTTTAGATAATTTGAAAAGAATATATTGGGAAGTATCAAATGCTAGTTTATGTTTTGAACTTACCATTGAGGAAATAATAAAATTTACAGACATACAAGAAATAATATTAAATACAATGGAAACAGATTTGCTGCTTGATCAGCAACGAGAATTGATTGAAAGTATACATAAAAAAAAACTAAATTTAACAGTTATTGTTTCAACATTCAATAATTGGAATAATGATATTTTTTCATTGGTTTCTAATATTATTGTAGTAATTAATAATGATATTGGAGTTATAAATAATATAGAAAGTCTTGATGAAAAGAAAAAAGATAAAATGAGTGTAATAATTGAAGTTAATGACAATAATTATTTTCAATTAGAAGAAATTATATATCAAGTATTTTCAACAGGGATAAAAAATTTAGAATTAAGCATTACCCAAACAGCAAAAAATGACTTTTCGTACAAAAATGCTTTTACTGTCATAAAAAAATATGTAGATATTAAAAAAATTTTTCCCAATATCAATATTACTTCAGATATGAAAAAGATAAATAAATATGTTAATAAAAGTATTATTGAGAATGCATTCGTAAATTATGAGGGATATGTAGGAATTCTTAATTGCTTGCCTACATATTTTGAAAATATTAATGAAATTTCGTTTGACGTTGCATTAGATAGGTATTTGAAATTATATTTTCATCAAGATATACAATTCTATAAAACAAGATTGGGAACTGTTGAACATATTAATAATTTGAAGGCCATTAGAAACGAGATTTTCAAATATGGATTTTATAATATAACTGTTCTTGAGATTAAAAAAAATTGGAAATTATGGTATGGGAAAACCAATATATATTTAATTGATTCAATAACAAGTAATAAAATAAAATTAAATAGAGTTGCAGCTGTTTTAATAGAAAGTATAGATGGACGTAGGAGTATTAAGGAGATTGTTGAAATAATTGGTTTGAGTTACCAGGATAAAAGTCGAATAAATTTTGAATGTATAAGTACTATTTTACAACTGATAAAAGAAGGGGTTCTTTATCCTTTAAAGATAAGGGTGGTTACAGAATGAAAATATTGTTAATTAATAGTAGTTTTGGGAAAAGATATGATAGTAGAAAAACAGTTACATTAGCTATGTATTATTTAGGTGCAATTTTACGAGATAAGGGTCACACTATACATATAATAAATCCAGATGATTATATTGATGGTATGGTGGGAGAAAGTCTAGCTTCAGTAATCATAGAGAAATTTAAGGATTTTGATTTGTTTGCATTTTCATCTAATACATTTACTTGGGGATATGTAAAAAAATGTATATCGACGCTTAAGGTAAATAATATAAAGAATCCGATTGTTGTTGGAGGCATACATCCTAGCAGAGTATTCAATCATATAATGCAGACAACAGATATAGATTATATTTTAATAGGAGAAGGGGATAAATCCTTCCCTATATTAGTAGAAACTTTGGAGAGAAAAAAGAATCTTTCTGAAGTACCAAATCTTGTATATAGAAATGATAAAGGTGATATTATGATAAATTCTTTTATGGATAAAATGACCTTTGATAAAAATACATTGTATTCCGCATATGATTTAATCCCAGAGAATATATATGAAACTATTTCAATAGAAACTTCACGAGGGTGTAGTGGGAATTGTTCCTTTTGTTCAATTTTAAATAAAAGATGTTGGAGAGGTTTTAATAGTGATGAAGCGGTAAAAAGAATTATAGGCATAGAAAAATATATGAGAGATAAAATTTTAAGAAAAAGTATCATTTTTACAGATGATCATTTCTTTGAAGATAAAGTAAGAGCTATAGAAATATTAACTAAATTATCAGTTACTAATATTAAATCGTATTCTTTTTTAGTTGAAGCTAAATTAAAAGTACTTTTAGATGATAATGTATTATCCGCAATAAAAAAATTCCCTGGAATAAGTGTCCAAGTAGGTGTTGAATCTGGATATGACGAAGGATTGAAACGTATAAAAAAAGGAATAAAGAAAGAGCAAATATTTCAAGTGGCGGAAAAAATTTTAAAGTATCAATTAAATACTAATATTTTTTTCTCATTTATTATTGGATTTCCCTGGGAAACAAAAAAAGATATTTTTAAAACTATTGAAACAGTTGGTTTTATAGCTATGAAGTATAACATAATTGTTAATCTTGTATGGTGGTTACCATTACCATCACCAGAATTTGATGCCTTAAGAAAAATGAATCCTGATATAGGGTTTGATATATTTGACAATGTGGAGTGGAATTACGATGAAAGAATATTTGAAATGTCCCATCCACTGTTGACCAAAAAAGATATTATTGAGATTAATGAGATAATTGCAGCATATGCAGAAGTTGGATATGACTTAATTATAAGAGAGAAAAAATGATAAAGTTTTGATAAATATTGTGAATGAAAAGTTTAATTGTTCAGTTATACGGAGAAACTAAAAAAAACTGAGAACGGTGAAGATATCAATAAGTACCCTTGTGATTAATGAAATTGGTGTTGCAAGTAAACTTTAATCATAATGGCGTCAAATGAATAATAGATATTTGCTACTTACTTTAACGGAAAAGATCAAATTATATAGTTTTAAGGTATTTACAATAAGAAATTACTGTATGGAAAGACAAAAGAGAATGTTAGAAATTATAAGATATTTAAAAGGACAAATGTACGGATGATTTATAATATATAGTCAGAATTACAAAGCAACAAGAACAAAGCGTTTGAGATAGAAGTGTCTTATATGGAAATAATTAATATATTATGCATGAAGCAGAAAATTCCAAAAGTATTGCTTTATAGGAACTATAATAATGTTTGTGATACTCCCACTAAGAATTCGAAACAACGATGATACTTTGAAGAAATGGAAAGCTTCCAGTTGAGCTGGTAGTTAATTCCTTAGAACGGAGAATTATATGAAAAAATTTTTGTTTTCATCTTTTAGAAATAATTTAACTATAATTATAGGACTTGGCTTTTTTTCAATGTTTTCAAGTGTTTTTTCATTGGTTTTACCTTATTTTAATGGTGTTTTTTTAGATGTGATTTTAAAAAAGCCAGATATTAAAATTATATATAACTTTGCTCTAGTATTGTTTCTTTTTGGAATTATAAGTTGTATAGTTAATTTTTTTTATAGTATGAGTATGACAAAAGTAAAAAATACTATAATATATAAGTGCATTTTTAACATAATACTACATTTAAGGAATGTACCTGTTAGATCTATAGATAAATACGATCCAACGTATTTAAACAATAGAATTGTCAGTGATGTAAGTAGTATATTTGAATTTTTTATAGAGAATTATGCTAGTGTTTTTGCGAATGGTGTAAGCATATTACTTACGCTAATATTCCTTTTAATGATAGACAATAAATTAATTGTTTTAATATTGATTTTTATTCCTTTATATATAGTTCTTTTCTTGCTAATGAAAAATCCTTTATTTAAAATAGGAATTAAATTTAAAGAACAAAGAAATATTTTTTATAGCAATTTAAATGAACAGTATAGTATAAACGAATTTATAAAAATAAATGCAAATTTTTCATTTTGGAATAATTATTTAATATCGTTAGTAAAAAATTATATTACTGATGTATTAAAATATAACAAGACTATATATCTTTTTTCTTCTGCTGATAGCATTTTGTCGTTACTATATACAGTTACGACATTGATTGTCGGAGGCACTTCAATAATAAATAAAACAATGTCAATTGGTGAGTTTACTATTATAAATGCGTATTTAAATTTAATACAAAAAAATATCCGCTATTTTCTTAACCTTGGAAAAGGATATCAAGATGCATATGCTGCATATATTAGAATTAAAGAATTGCTTGATTTACAAGAAGAAACAAATGGATATATTATAAAAAATGAAATTTCTTGTATAAAAGTAAACAGATTAGAGCATCTGTTTTTGAAAAATAAAGCAAATGTTTTTTTTGAAAAGAATAAGATATACGGTTTAATAGGTGATAATGGAGTAGGAAAAACATCACTTTTAAAATTGTTAATAGGTGTATTTTCTGATAATACGTCTGGAAATATAGAATATGATGGGATTGATATAAAGCAATTCAATATGTATGAAATGAGAAACAAATATATTGCAATGTTGCCGCAAAATATATATTTCTATAATTTGCGATTACGTGAAATATTTAGTTGTTACTCAGAAAATATAGTAAAAAAAATAGAGTATACAATAGATTATTATAATATAGCTCCTTTATATTTTAATGAAAATTTTAATATATATCAGTTGCTGGAACGAAGAATTTGTGATTTTTCAGGTGGTGAAAAACAGAAAATTTTATTTTTGTGTGTGTTGTTAAAAAAGGCCAAATTATACATTTTCGATGAACCTTCAGCAGGACTAGACAATAGTAGTGTAGAATTGTTGAAAAACTGTATATGTAAAATTGCAAAACAAAGTATTGTTATCATTGTGACACACGATGAAAATTTATGTTCTATATGTGATGTTTTATATGAACTTTAATTTTGGGTGTTATACGAGGGAGGAAAAGAAATGTTAGAAAAGAATTTAAAAGTTTATTGGAAAGGATTTGATGTTGGAAAATGTCGATGCACATCAGATTTGGATGAATTTTATTTAGAATTTCAGACGAATTCAGTAAAAAAAAATATAATTTATAGTACGATTGAAAATAGCACTTTTATATCGTTTTACTCAAATCAAAATGGTATTATCAAGCAGAGCGAAATGACTATAGAAAAAAATAAGATTTCATTTTCTGGCTCGAATGAAGCTATCATATATAAAGGAAATTTAATTCCGTATGAAATGATTATTTATAAGTTATTTCCACAAGTGTTTAATACACATTATGTAAAAGTTTTATTTATAGAAGAAAAAAATATAGGTTATATTCCAATTAAAACTTACGGAAAGAATATACTTTGTTTACCTAATGCAACAATAGTCTTTGATGAGAATGGAATTTTAGAAAAATATTTAGGATATATGAATAATTTGACCATCAAATAAGAGAAGAAATAAAAAGTTGAACAAAGTATAAATCTAATAAAGTTGACTATGACGAGATTTGATAATTCGTTTGTAAATATCTTAAATACTTATCAACTCTGGGAAGAAGAGCAATTATTTATAATCTTATGATGTGGGTGTCAAACGATACCTAACAAATTGTTTCGTGCTATGCACTCCTACAATTCTGTCCCAAATTCGGATAGTGAGGGGCATCTGCCCTACTTTTATCTTCACATTGGAGTGGGTCATAAAGTCACAAAACTACTTACGTGCAAGTACAATGTGGTTTATGATTTTTGAACCTGGCATCATCTTATTATGAATTGATAACTCCAAATATACTATTACCAAAAAGAAGTTGTGTATTTATACTTTGTAAAGTGGTATATAGATTATATGCTCTTAGATATCTAATTATTAACTTTATTACAATACAAATGTTTGAAATTAAGCTACCTTTATTATATTTAATGTTTGAACGAAAGGAATTGATATGATTATGGATGGAAATTTTTATATAGGAACATGTGCAATTGATTTAACTTATAAATGTACATTTAGATGTTTACATTGTTTTAATTCTAGTGGTGAACATTCTTTAAATAAGCAGGAGTTATCAGATGCTGAAATTTTACAATTTATCGATGATATTAATAATTATAGTGTGGGACTAATAAGTATAGGTGGTGGAGAAGCATTATTACGAAAGGAATTGATACTTCAAATCTCGGATTATCTTTCCGGTAATAATAGTAAGATTGACTTAGCATTAGTTACTAATGGATATTTGATGACTAAGGAGTATGCATCTCAGTTAAGGCTACCTAATATCCGCAGTGTACAAGTAAGTTTAGACGGTTTTAAAGAGAACCATGAAAGAATGCGTAATATGAAGGGAAGCTATGATCGTGCCATTGAGTCTATTAAATATTTAATTGATGCAGGTCACACTGTAGCAGTATCTTTTGCACCAACCAAGTTCAATATAGATGATATAGATGAGCTGTTTGAGTTTGTTAAAAAGTTAGGTGTAAAGTTTTTTAGATGTCAGCCATTAATGCTTCTAGGAAGGGCAAGAAAGAACCTTCAAAGTTTCATACCTACATATGAGGATTACCAAAAAGTGTCCTTTATACTAGCAAAAAAGAGAAAAGAGAATCCTAAAATGTATGTTGAATGGGGAGATCCACTTGAACATATAGCTAAAGGAAGAATAAAACAACCTATGCTTTCTTATTTTTCTATAAGCGCTTATGGAGATATTTTAATTTCTCCATATATACCTATTACATGTGGAAACATAAGGAAACATTCTATAAGGGAATATATTGAAGGTGGATTGTTGGATATATGGAATAATAAATATCTCCAAGAGGTTGCTGCCAGAATGAATGATACAAGTGAAATGGACTTACAAAAATTTGGATTGCCGGAAATTTTTATTGATGAGGCAATAGACTTGGATATTCTTAGTCCTGATTACAGACAGAAAACAGAAGAGCTATGTAGAAGTTTAGCAGTAACAGTTCGGTAAAGGGAGGAAATAAGACATGTATAAATTTTTAGAGTATGGAGATGCACACTATGTTGTAGATTATATATATGAATCAGATATATATGACGAAGAAAAGTTCCTTTTTGCACCTGATGTAGATATTTTAAAAACTAGTGAATTAGATATAAGAAATTCTTTATTTACATATTTTATGCAAATATTTGTGGAAATGGATAAAACTAGGAATATAAAAAATATTTTATTGTGCCAAACTAATCAAAAACAAAGAGATAACAATACAGCAAGGATAGAATTGTTATCCATTTCAGATACAAATTTTGTGGACTTTGCTTTAGAGAAATTATGTAGTTTATTAATAATACAAGAAATAAAAAAAATAAAAATAACTATTTTAAAAGAGCAATTGAATGATAAGGTTATTTCAATTTTATTATCTTCTGGATTTGAAATGGAATGTATATATAAGTCAAAAGATAATAATGATAATTTAGATATAATTACATTTTCAAAAATACTGTAAATGATTAAAGATTTACAAACTTTCTCCATATAGTATTAAGCACTGGAATTGTTTATTTAGGGAATAATGATTTATATTTCTATATGATTTTATTATACGATATACAATAAGGAAATATTTATAATAGTGAAGTAGGTATGGAATTTGTCTGGTTTTGTAAATAGTTCATTATAAATAATAGTATCAGAGGAGGATATAGTGTTTAAGGATGTAAAGATAATTTCTATTCAAGTTAATTCGAGATGTAATTTGTGTTGTAAACATTGTGTCGCTGAAAACTTGAATGAAATAAACAAAGAAGCTGATATAAATCTAATGAAAAAAAGAATTTTGGGGTTAACAAAATTTGGATTAAAGCAAGTGGTAATAATACTTAAAGAACCATTGATGTATAAAAACATATTTGATTTGATATCTTTTTGTAAAGAAAAGGGAATAGAAACAGAAATTATAACTAATGGTACGCTATTAACATATAATATTGTTTGTAAACTTATTGAATCAGGAATTAACGTTGTCAATATTAGTTTAGAAGGAGTAACAAGTAAAAGTAATGATTATATTAGAGGAACTGGTAGTTTTAGCTCTGCGATGAATGGGCTGCAGTTATTACAAAGGGAAATCCATAATAAAAAATTGTTTAAACCCATAATTATTAAAATGACGCTAAATAGTCAAAACAAAAACGAATGGAAGCAGTTTGCAGAATATTTTGATAAATTAAATATTAATGAAGTGATAATCAATTCGATCACTGTTGCAGGGAGAGCTCAAAAATACGACTTTTTAAAACTTGATGATAATGAATATGAAGAGCTTGTTGACAAGATATATCATAGGTATGCTTTGCTAAATAATCCATCTTATATTTTATTTGTTCATTCACTCAGACCACTTGCATATATTTTTTTTAATATTAAATATAATATGAATTCTATGGTTTGTTTTCCTGATTGCGTATCAAATAATGGAGGATTTTCTATGGATATGAATGGTAAACTCTACTCTTGTTCCGAAAATAAAGCAGAATTTCTTATGAGTAATGGACAGATAAAAAGTATTCCTAATTCTTTAATAGAAAGACATGATGAAATTAATAATTTTTTAGAGGATAATGAGTTATTTAACCAAAAGCGAGATAAACTTAACCAAGAAAGAAGAAGTTTGAGTTGCTTAAAATGTCGGTGGAAAGCAAGATGTAATCCATGCCAATTTCTTACCAACAATGAATATAATGAAATGGAAAGAAAATGTTTAAAATATAAGGAGAAAATTTTAAATTTAATTGAGTCAAATATTTCCTTAGGTAAAGCAAGAATTATTTTAAAAGAATCTGCATATATACATATGAAAAATAAACGGCTTAAATTTATTAATTGCTATCGAAATGGAAAATATTTAGTGTCATCAGAATTTGATTTTTGTAACTGGCAGAACAATGTAATCAATATTATTATTCAGAATCAAAGCTATTTAATCGAGAAAAAAGACTTGAACAAAAAAGACTTTATTTCGTTTATTTACGATCTTTTAACAACGGATTGTTTCTATATGGTTGAATAATGATTTTAAAGGCTGATTATTAAAATCTATAGCTTCAATGGAAATTTAGCAGTTGAATTTTAACAAATATCCATAATTTTGGACAAGTTAGAATAGGTATAAAAAAGGATACTAGGCTAATTCTTACCTAAAAGGAAAAATATAGTGAATAGTCTGATATAGGAAGAATTGAAAGATATTTTTACTCTTCAGCAGTAAAAAATTGATTATTCCGGGGCTCTTTGAGCCACCTGTCCGGATTTTGAGAGCCACCATTCCGGAGAATGAGAGCCATATATTCCGGTAATTCAGAGCCACCTTATTGGGCTCTATTACATATATTTCCTTTATACTGCAAATACACACCTTTGGTGTGAATACAGATAAAGGAGGTCGTAAGTTATGACCAAGTATCGTGAAATCCTACGCTTGAAAAGCTTAGGATTCAGTGAGAGGAACATCGCACAGAGTTGCGGTGTATCCAGAAACACAGTCGCTAAGGTTTTGAAAAAGGCAGCGGAAATCAAGCTTTCATGGCCGCTGGATTTCGACATGACCGACAGCGCACTAGAGGAGCTGATGTTTCCTAAGGATAAGTCGGCAATGAATAAACGCATGCCAAACTTTGACTACATCCGCAAAGAACTCCTGCGAAATGGTGTAAACAAAAAGCTTCTCTGGGTAGAATACTGTGAGGAGTGCCGCATGAGCAGCGAAGAGCCTCTAATGTATTCTCAGTTCTGCTACTACATCCAGAAGGATGAAGAAAAACGCAGGGCTACCATGCATATCCCCAGAAAACCAGGTGAACAGATTGAAGTTGACTGGGCCGGTGACCCTGCCCACATCATTGATCCGGACACCGGAGAAATCACAGATGCATGGATATTTGTAGGTGTATTAACTTACAGTCAGTATGCTTTTGTAAAAGCATATATGAATGAGAAAACCGACAACTGGATCAAAGCTCATGTCCAGATGTTTGATTTCTTTGGCGGTGTCACACCTATGCTCGTTTCTGATAACTGCGCAACCGCAGTGAATCATAAAAAGAGTGACTGGTACAACACTGCCTTAAACACAACTTATCATGAGATGGCAGAACATTACAATCTTGCCATCCTTCCGGCCAGAGTCCGGAAACCCAAAGATAAACCGAATGTAGAGGGATCGGTAGGAAAGATATCCACATGGATAACAGCAGCCCTTCGCAATGAACAGTTTTTCTCTCTTGCAGAATTGAATGCTTCAATCCGTGAAAAACTGGATGCCTACAACGCCCGTAAATTCCAGAAAAAGGAATGTAGCAGACTCAGTTTATTTCTTGGGGAAGAAATGCCATTACTGGCTCCGTTGCCTGCTACACCTTTTGAACTGGCTGAGTGGAAACAAGCCACCGTCCAGTTTAACTATCACATCGCAGTAGACAGAATGTTCTACTCCGTGCCTTATCAGTATATCAAAAATAAGGTTGATGTGCGTATAACAGATACAACGGTTGAAATATTTTATAATCACAATCGTATTGCCTCTCACAGACGACTCTATGGACGAAGCGGTCAGTATTCTACAGTGACAGAACATATGCCGCAGGAACACCAGAAATATCTGGAATGGAACGGTGACCGGTTCCGTAAGTGGGCTGATTCGATTGGAATTAACACAAGTAAGGTTGTCGATGCAATACTTACCTCCGGCAGGATTGAACAGCAATCCTACAGAAGCTGCATGGGATTACTGAAACTGGCAGAAAAATATTCGCCAGAAAAGCTGGAACAGGTCTGCGCTAAGGCGCTCTCTTATTCCGGTAAACCCAGCTATAAAAGTATCAAAAATCTATTGGCTGCAACAAAGGATGCACCTGATATCGGATCAGAATCATCTCAAGTAGAAAAACCACACGGCATAACCAGAGGAGCCAGATACTATGGAGGTAAAAAATCATGACAAATCAAAGTACAATCGATAAACTTATTGAAATGCGTCTGACTGCTATGGCAGATGCATTCCGCATCCAGATGGATGATCCTGCAATGAAGGAAGTTCCATTCGAAGATCGGTTCGGCATGCTTGTTGATGTCGAATACAGCAACCGAAAAAACAATCGTCTGAAAAGGCTGATCCGCCAGGCTGAGTTTGAACAGCCAGATGCGAGCATTGCAGGAGAGCGTTTCAAGTTTTGTGTAAACAGAAAAAACTGATGTAAGATATGTCATTAGTTATCGAGGACAGAACCTGTTTTTCAGGGTTCTGTCCTTGTTTGTATTATAATGCAGTTTTAAGGCATGTCAAGCAGGACTGGCTGTGCCAGCCCTGCCTAGCATGCATTCTGCTTATAACCTTTCCAATCTTTCTTCGAAGAAAATTTCCAGCTGAGAATGGATTTGTCCCCAATCCTGACGGTGTCCCGTCCATTTTTTGGTGATATCTATCATGGCCAGATACAGCATTTTCAGGAGACTGTCATCGGATG
>ERZ824488.1462-NODE-1462-length-25697-cov-3.896147_pt1 | contig 25697 bp, 30 predicted proteins | sample MGYA00519936_ERZ824488 | MGnify/ENA primary metagenome ERZ824488 (study PRJEB31778, sample SAMEA3449153) | human gut metagenome | biome: human gut; feature: human-associated habitat; material: faeces | place: United Kingdom | collected 2010/2012 ... | reverse complement strand
TTCTATAATTAACGAAGAATATCTCCTCTTGGTATACTGTCTGTATCCGTATTCTCTTTCCAGTATATCATCATAAGCAATTACTGTATGAACTAAAATGTCTGCATCAGGACATACATCTACCTGATACAGCTCCGTTCCTGAGTCATCAGTAACAGCCACCCTGCCAGATACTAACACCTGCCCCTCCTGAACCTCATCACCACAGGCTACTAGTGGTGTACCACTTCTTGTAATTATCTTCTTAACAACACCCTGACAACTGCTTACTATATCTTCACCGTCACTATACACAGACTTCACTGCTTCTTTATTCATAGAATAATTTTCTTTTATGTATACATTAACCATTGAGCCTTTTATCTCAACACTCGCCCATGTAACATCAAGATCATTTCTTATGCACTCTTCAATATACGCACAGTCAATATTTTTAAGCATATTTCCATTATAAACTTTCATATCCTTTATATAACTTTTCAAATACTCATCTGTGTATACATAATTACCATTAAAATTCACTTTCCATACGAACATTCCCAGAAGCTTTATTATAACAAATGCAATAACAGCAATAATTCCGATAACAATATACGTTGTTTTATTCTCCAAAATAATCTTCTCCTTTTCTTTGGATTTGTAGATTTCTACATACAAAAAATAATATATCAAATAGTGTCTAATGTCAATTGGAAGATTTATGTATCTAAAAATTTATAATATACTATAAATTATACTCCAAATATGCGCATATTTCTTTATTTTTGTTGACAAATTGCCATCCCTGTGTTACAATATGTAACTGTAATCCGCTTAATTAAGGTTCCATAAATGTTAGAGTTATTCTAACTACCTATATGTAAGGATTAGCGAGTATACGAAAAAGGGAGGTGTACTTAAATGTACGCAATTATTGAAGCATGTGGAAAACAATACAAAGTAACAGAAGGAGATGTTGTATTTTTTGAAAAATTAGATGCTGAAGAAGGTAAAAAAGTTACTTTCGATAAAGTTATTCTTGTATCTGATGACAAAAAAGTACAAATTGGAAGTCCTTATGTTAAAGGTATTAAAGTTGAAGGAAAAGTAGTTTCTCATGGTAAAGGTAAAAAGATACTTGTTTTCAAATATAAGGCTAAAAAGAATTATAGAAGAACTCAAGGTCATAGACAACCATATACAAAAGTAGAAATTACAAATATTAAGTTACCAGCTGCTAAAAAAGAAGCTACAGCTGAAGCAGCAAAATAATTTTGATTATATTAAAGTGTGTAACATATAAAAATCTTTATGTGAAGGGAGTGAATTTAAGTGGCACATAAAAAAGGTCAAGGTAGTGTTAAAAACGGTAGAGACAGTGAGTCAAAGAGACTTGGTGTCAAAAGAGCTGATGGACAATTTGTTCTTGCAGGAAATATATTAGTTAGACAAAGAGGTACTCACATCCATCCAGGTATGAACGTTGGAAAAGGTAGTGATGATACATTATTTGCTCTAGTAGATGGAACAGTTAAATTCGAAAAATTAGGTAAAGACAAAAAACAAGTTTGTGTTTATCCAGTAGAAGAAGCTGCAAAATAATTAATGATAAAAGAAACACCCATATCTGGGTGTTTTTTAGTATATAAATTTTTCTGAAATTTTTCAATTTTCAGCCTTGCTCTTTATACTCAGAAATATTTGGTTCAATAAAGTCTTTATCTGTTACTACATTATATTCATAAACTGATTCTATTGGTGTAGCTGAATTCTGTGAACTGTCTACTTGGCTTGCACCTATCATCAATCCTGTTGTTTTATCAAAATATACTCGTTCATATTTTCCTCCTGTTAATATAGGTAAATTATTTATATAGTAACATTCGGTGTTTCTAAAAGTCGTAGTATTGATTGTGACATCAAAAGAATATTTTAACAAATCTTTAGGATTAGCATTATACAAAACGCTATCTTTAAAAAGTTCTCTGTTCATTGTAATATTTTTACGTACAAATTTATTATCACAATCTTCTATATATGTATTTCCTCTATATTCATTTTCTCCTACTTTATACCCATATGTAGTTTCAGTGACAATTCCGTTTTCGGTTTCCATTGTATATGTAAATTTATTTTTATCACCCATTTTAAACTGTTCCATTTTCAAAATATGTCCTTCTGTGTAGTAGTATTCTAGAATATGATAGTTATCTATTGTTTGGTTTTGTTGTGAGGTTTCTGATATAAGTTTTAATACATTATATTTTTTTAGAAATTTTCCTAGTCCTATAGCTACTATTAACACTATAACTAAAACAAGTACAATTTTTAATGCATTAAGATGTCTTTTATATTTTTTCAAAAAATTAATTTCCTTAGTTGAGTTTTGTTTAGAATTCATTTCAGTGCTTAAATCATCATATAATTTCTTACATTTTTCACAATGTGCTAGGTGATTTTCTATAAATTCGTTTGATATTTCATTAGTAAGTTTCTCAATATAATTTGGTAATAAATCATATACGATTTCACATTCATTTTTAATTTTCATGATAATCAACTCCTTTCAATTTTTCTTTACAACGATAAAATGTAACTCTTGTCCAAACTTCTGACTTACCTAAAATAAAAGATATTTCTTTAAAAGTAAGATTAGCGACAATTCTTAGGTATACAACTTTTTTTGATTCACTATTTAAATCTTGAGTACATTCTTTTAAAAGTTGCTTTGATAAAATATCATCTGTAAATTCTGGCCCTTCTAAATTAAATACATCATCAATATTTATGCTATTATACTTCTTATTCTTTTTATAATAGTCATAATAAAGATTTTTAGCAATAGAACATAGCCAAACTGAAATTTTCGAGTTATTTTTAAAGTGATTAATATTTTTTATTGCTTTGTAAAAAGTTTCTTGTGTTAGGTCTTCTGCTAAATCTACGTCATGTGTAAAACAGAGTAAAAACTTATATATAGTTGTAAAATATTTTTTATATAGTTCTTCCATATCTCGCACATTAACCTCCTTTTATATATGACTTAAAAAAATGTAGATTTGTTACAGAAAATGTAAAAATAATAAGATTTAAAAATCGATTGAAAAAATATTTCTGGAAATATCAATTTTTACTAGATTTTGATTTTAGCTAAAAATGTAAAAGTATTATGATAATTTTCCTTCGTTTTTATTGCATAAAAAAAATCAGCTTTTCAGCTGATTTTTGGTAGCGAGAGGGAGATTCGAACTCTCGACCTACTGGGTATGAACCAGTTGCTCTAGCCAACTGAGCTACCTCGCCGTAACAGTTAATATTATACTGAGTATTTTCGCTTTTGTCAATACTTTTTATAAATTTTATTATGTATCTAGGCATAATTAAATTATGCCTAGATACATATTCTTTTTTCAATTTTATTATTCATTATTTTTTTCTTTTTCGTTCCTAGTTTTTGGAATTACTATATCTTCTTTTTTTGGTTTATCTTTTTTTTCTACGATATCATTTATGTGATCTTCAGCTGGAGATATATTTAAATCTCCGTTTCCTGGAACTATTTCAATATGTCTTTTTTCCATTTCTGCTATCACTCCTTTTCTTTAGCTCATATAATCTTTTAATCTCTTACTTCTACTTGGATGTCTTAATTTGCGTAATGCTTTTGCTTCTATTTGTCTTATTCTTTCACGTGTTACTTGAAATTCTCTACCTACTTCTTCTAGTGTTCTTGCTTTTCCATCTTCTAGTCCAAATCTTAATTTTAATACTTTGGCTTCTCTTGGTGTTAGTGTTTGCATAACTTCTTCTAATTGCTCTTTTAATAATGTGTATGCTGCAGAATCTTGTGGTGCTGGTGATTCATCATCTGGAATGAAATCTCCTAAATGGCTATCATCTTCTTCTCCTATTGGTGTTTCAAGTGATACTGGGTCTTGTGCTATTTTTTGAATTTCCATTACTTTTTCAACTGGTATTTCCATTTCTGCTGCTATTTCTTCTGGGGTAGGTTCTCTACCTAATTGTTGTAATAAGTGTCTTGATGTTCTTATTAATTTGTTTATTGTCTCAACCATGTGTACTGGTATTCTTATTGTTCTAGCTTGATCTGCTATTGCTCTTGTTATAGCTTGTCTAATCCACCATGTTGCATAAGTACTAAATTTGAATCCTTTTGTATAATCAAATTTTTCTACTGCTTTTATTAATCCCATATTGCCTTCTTGGATAAGGTCTAAAAATAACATTCCCCTCCCAACATATTTTTTGGCAATACTTACAACTAATCTTAAATTTGATTCTGCTAATTTTTGTTTAGCTTCTTCATCATTATCTAAAATTCTTTTTGCTAAATCTAATTCTTCATCAAATGTTAATAGTGGTATTCTTCCTATTTCTCTAAGATACATTCTTACTGGGTCATCTACACTAATTCCTTCCATAGAAGTTGTGTTCATGTCATCTAATTTTATTTCTTCTACTTCTTCTAGATCTTCAATATCAGGTTCTTCGTCATCACTATCATCTTTTAAAACGTCAATTCCTAATTGTTCAAACACATCAAAAACTTTATCTATTTGATCTGGAGTAACGTCTCCTAATTGATTTGCTAAGTCTCCATAAGTAATTTTTCCACTTTCTTTTGCTGTTTTTAGTATATTATATACTTTGTTATTCGCAATTTCTTCCTCTGTTTGTGGATTTTCAATTTTCTTTATTTCTTTTATTTTCTTTTTTCCTTCTGTTTTTTTCTTATCTTCTTTTTTAGTTTTTTCTTTATCTGTTGATGGTTCTTCTATTTTTAATTGTCCATTTTCTATTTCTTCTTTTTTGGATGTACTCATTGATTCCCTCCTATTTTATTTTAGCTAATTGCAATATAATTTCGCTTAGCTCTCTTTCTAGACTAGCTGATTCTTCTTTTGTGTATTTATTTTCATCTAATTTTAATATTATTTCATTTCTTCTTCCGTATAAGTTTATCTTTAGTATAACTATTAATTATATCTTCTATGCACTTATCTATATCTGATATTTCATAATCATCTGCCATTAATTTTGTAAAATGGCTGATTAACTCTTTTTCTTGCATAGAGTCTAATATATTTGTTATTTCTTTTTTGTTATCTATTGCTTCATAAATTTTTTGTATTATTTCTTGATTTAATGAATATTTCAAATCCTCTTTTTTTATGTTTGCTTTTATTTTTTGTCTATTTTGCTCATTTCCATTTATAAGTAAATATATTATTACGTTTTCCCTTCTTATTGTAGCTTCATCTACTGTTTTTTCTTGTTTTCTTACTATAACTGATTTTGCATTTTGCTTTTTTTCTGTTTCTTTTGTTTTGTTTGCATATTTTATTTTATTTATTTCTGCATATACTGCTTCTTTTGAAATTCCATAATCCTTTGAAATATTATCTATTTGAATTTCTAATTCGATTTGACTTTCTACATTTACTAGAACTTTAGCAATTTCTTGTAAAAATTTAATCTTATCATTTGTATTTTCAAGATTATACTTGTTTTTTAATACTTTGATTTTAAATTCTACTAATGATATTGCATTTTCTATTAATAATTGAAAACCACCACTTCCATATTTGATAACATATTCATCAGGATCTTTGGCACCTTCCATTTGCAGTATTCTTACATCACAACCAAGGTTCTTTAGTATTTCTAAACCTCTCATTGTTGCTGTTTGTCCTGCACCATCTGAATCATAACTTATTATTACTTGTCCAGCATATTTTCTTAGCAATCTTCCTTGTGCTTCTGTAAGTGCAGTTCCAAGTGATGCAACAACGTTTGTGATTCCTCTTTGATATAAAGAAATTGCATCCATATAACCTTCAACTATAACAATTTTATCTAGGTTTCCTTTTTTAGCAATGTTTAATCCAAATAAATTTCTACCTTTTGAATATACTATATTTTCTGGTGAATTTATATATTTTGGTAAAGACTTGTCCAATACTCTCCCACCAAAAGCTATTACTTTTCCTCTTATATCCATTATCGGTATCATTAGTCTATGTCTAAATCTATCAATAAATTGACCTCTGTCGTTTCTATTAACTAAACTTGATGCTAAAATTTCTTCATCAGTAAATCCTTTTTGTTTTAGATGTTTGTATAGTTCATTGTATGTTCCTGAATATCCAATTAAAAAAGATTTTAATGTAGCATTGTTTAGTTTTCTTGTTTTTACATATTCTTGTGCTGGTTTTGCTGTAGGTTTATATAAATTCTCATGATAAAATCTTGCTGTTTCTTCATTAATCTTGTAAACCTTATCTTTCATGAATTGACGTTTATTATTTTGATCATTTTCTGATGTTGGCAATTCAATTCCTGCTCTATCAGCTAATAGTTCCATCGTTTCTCTGAAATCTAGGTTTTCAATTTTACTTACAAAATGAATAACATTTCCTCCAACACCACAACCAAAACAGTGAAATATTTGTTTATCTGGTGAAACAGAAAAAGAAGGAGTTTTTTCTTTATGAAAAGGACATAATCCGAAAAAATTTCTTCCACTTCTTTTTAATGTTACATATTGTGATATTGTGTCTACTATATCATTTGAGGATTTAATTTCATCAATTAATTCTTCACTATATCGTACCATTTTATTCCTTTCTTTTAATAATATTCGACATAAAGTTCGTAAATCCTTCTAAGGTTACATAATTTTTTACATTTTTATTTCATTTGAAATACATTTTTTATTTTTTGTTATATATTTTTTTATTTTTGCGCAACAAAAATCTTCTAGAATGTCTAGAAGATTTTTGGTTTTACATATCTAAACTAACAATTTTATGTACTTTTAAAGTTTCTGGCACATCAATTATTCTTTGATTTTCTGAGCCTCTAAACTTTAATTTTAAGTTCTTTTTTGCTTCTTCGAATTTTCCATCAACAACAACATCTAAATATTTTAATAATTCTTTTGTTGTTGGATTTTCTTGTGCCATTTTTCCGATTACATCTTTTTCAAAATCAAATCCTGTATAACACCATATGCTTTTATTAGGATATTTTTCTTTAACTTTTTTTACTAATTCTAATAATTGTCCTTGATTTTGTTTTTCTAATGGTTCTCCTCCTAATAAAGTTAAACCTGATACATAATCATGATTTAAGTATTCCATTATTTTATTTTCTTCAATTTCTGTAAATTTATTGCCATAATTAAAATCCCATGCACATTTATTAAAACAGCCTTTACAATGGTGATTGCATCCACTTACAAAAAGTGATACTCTTACACCTTCTCCATTTGCTACGTCCACTCTTTTTATATCTGCATAATTCATATTATCCCTCCTGCTTCTTTAGTTTGTATTTTACAAATGCATAACTCTTGATTTTATTTCTTTTGTTTTTCCTGCATTCCAGAAGTTCTCACCTAGGTATCCGCATGTACGACGTACTACATTCATTTTGTTGTGATCTTTATTTCCACATTGTGGACATTCCCATTCATTATTATCATTTATTATCATTTCTCCATCAAATCCACAGCATTGGCAGTAATCTGATTTTGTATTAAATTCAGCATATTGAATGTTATCATATATGAATTTAACAACTTCACTTAGTGCTGGTAAATTGTTTTGCATATTAGGTACTTCAACATAAGAAATTGCTCCTCCTCCTGATAATGGTTGGAATTCACTTTCAAATTTTAATTTGCTAAATGCATCAATTTTTTCTCTAACATCTACATGATATGAGTTTGTATAATATCCTTTGTCTGTAACGTCTTCAATACTTCCATATTTCTCTTTGTCTATTCTTGCAAATCTATAGCATAAACTTTCTGCTGGTGTTCCATATAATGAAAATCCTAGTCCTGTTTCTTCTTTCCATCTTATTGTTCTATCTCTTAAATATTTCATTACTTTTATTGCAAATTCATGACCTTCTGGTGTTGTATGTGATACTCCTTTTATTAATTTTGTTGTTTCATATATTCCTATATATCCTAGTGATAAAGTTGAATATCCGCCTTTTAAATATTTATCAATTTTTTCACCTTTCTTTAATCTAGCTATTGCTCCATTTTGCCAATGAATAGGTGAAATATCTGATGAAGTTCCTAATAGTGCATTGTGTCTGCACATTAAAGCTTCTTTACATAGTTCTAGTCTTTGATCTAATAACTTCCAGAATTTATCTTCATCTCCATCAGCTATAATTCCGATTTGTGGTAGATTTATACTAACTACACCTTGGTTAAATCTTCCTTCAAATTTATAATTTCCATTTTCATCTTTCCATGGTATTAAGAAACTTCTGCAACCCATTGGGCTAAATACGTTTCCTTCATAATTTTCTTTCATTTTCTTTGCTGATATGTAATCAGGATACATTCTTTTTGCTGAACATTTTATTGCTAATTCTGTTAAATAATCATATTTTCCACCTTTTAAGCAGTTATGTTCATCTAAAACATATACTAATTTAGGAAATGCTGGTGTAACATATACTCCTACTTCATTTTTTATTCCTTGTATTCTTTGTTTTAGGATTTCTTCTATTATCATTGCATTTTCTTCAATATATTCGTCATCTGGTTCTAGATGTAAGAAAAGAGTAACAAAAGGTGATTGTCCATTTGTTGTCATTAATGTGTTTATTTGATATTGAATTGTTTGTACACCTGCTGATAATTCGTCTTTTAATCTATCATTTACTAATTCTTCTATAGTTTCATCTTTTAACTTGTTTCCGTATTTTTCTTTTATTTTTTTTCTGAATTTTTCACGACTTCTTCTTAAATACTTTCCTAAATGTTTTAAATCTACAGATTGTCCACCATATTGATTACTTGCTACTGCAGCAATTATTTGTGTAGTTACTGTACATGCTACTTGGAAACTTTTTGGTGTTTCTATCATTTTTCCGTTCATTGCTGTTCCATTATCTAACATATCTCCTATGTTAATTAAACAGCAGTTAAATATTGGCTGAATAAAGTAATCTGCATCATGGAAGTGTAATATTCCTTCTTCGTGTGCTTTTGAAATTTTTTCTGGTAATAATATTCTTCTTGTTAAGTCTCTTGAAACTTCTCCTGCAATATAATCTCTTTGTGTTGATGCAAGCATTGTATTTTTATTTGAATTTTCTTCTGCTAATTCTTTATTTTCATTTCTGATTAGTTTTAAGATTGATTCATCTGTTGTATTAGCTCGTCTTACTAATGCTCTTGTATATCTATATACTATATATTTTTTTGCTAATTCATATTTTTCAAGTTCCATTAACTTTTCTTCTATGATGTCTTGAATATCTTCTACTAACATTCTTTTTTTGTTCAATTCTTCAATATATTCAACAATTGTTTTTACATCATCTTTTGATGCTTTTTCTTTACCTCTTACTTCTTTATTTGCTTTTTCAATTGCTACTTTGATTTTTGCCCTATCAAAATCTACGATTCTTCCATCTCTTTTGATTACTTTCATGTTCTTTCCCCCTATTTTTGTATTTCAGTCACAATATTTTTTGCTATCTTTGATTGATGTTTGTATTTTATCATTCATTTCGATAATGTCAAATGCATATTTGTTATGTAATCTTGCCCGTTTTTTCCCTATATTTCAACGTTTTCTCATTCGACTTTTTACTAACATTTTTTTCTATTTTATCGTTTAACTCTTAACACTCTAGTCTTTCCTCTTTTCGTATTACATTTTATTAACATTTTTTTATTTTTTAAAAAATCATTTTTTTATTTTTTCGTTTTTTTATTTTTTATTTTTTGTGCTTTTTTCTTCTTTTTATGTTCATATCAGGGTTTGCATGTCTTTTTTGTGCTTTTATATTTTTTATATTTTTTATTTTTTTCAAAAAATCATTTTTTGCTTTTCGTTTTGATTTTATTGTTTATATACATCAAATTTGAAATCATATGCCCTTTATTTTCTATTTTTATATTTTGTGCATAAAAAAACACTTTGGTTTTTCCAAAGTGTATTTTGGGCTTTTCTTTAAATTTTATGAATTAAAAATCTCATTAAATTCATCGCCTTCAATTTTTTCTTTTTCAATTAATATATTTGCTACTTTAGTTAATTTATCCATATTCATTGTTAGAATTTGTTCTGCTGTTCTATAAGCTTTATCTATTATTGCTTTTACTTCTGTATCAATTTCTGATGAAGTTGCTTCACTGTAATTTTGTGTATGACCGAAATCTCTGCCAAGGAATACTTCATCTTGACCTGTTCCAAAAGTAATTGTTCCTATCTTACTGCTCATACCATATTTTGTAACCATATCTCTAGCAATCTTTGATGCTCTTTCTATATCATTGCTTGCTCCTGTTGATATATCTCCTAAAACTAATTGTTCTGCTACCCTTCCACCTAATAATGATACAATATTTTCTTCCATTTCTGTTTTTGACATAAACGATTTATCTTCTGTTGGTCTATACATAGTATATCCTCCAGCCATTCCTCTTGGTACAATTGATATTTGGTGAACTTGATCTTGTGTTGGTAAAAATTTACTTACAACAGCATGACCTGCTTCATGGAATGCAACTAGTTTTCTTTCTTTACTACTAATTACTTTTGATTTTTTCTCAGGTCCCATTGTAACTTTTATCATTGCATCTTCTATATCTTTCATTGTTATTTCTTTTTCATCACGTTTTGCTGCAAGTAGAGCTGATTCATTTAAAATATTTTCAAGATCTGCTCCAACGAATCCAGCTGTATTTTTTGCTATTGTTCCTAAATCAACATCTTCTGCTAATTTTTTCTTTTTAGCGTGTACTCTTAATATTTGTTCTCTTGCTTTTACATCAGGTGGTGCTACAACAATTTGTCTATCAAATCTTCCAGCTCTTAATAACGCTTTATCTAATACGTCTGGTCTATTTGTTGCTGCCAATACGATTACACCTTCATTTGCTGCGAATCCGTCCATTTCAACAAGTAATTGATTTAATGTTTGCTCTCTTTCATCATGTCCTCCACCAAGTCCAGCTCCTCTTTGACGTCCAACTGCATCAATTTCATCTATGAAAACAATACATGGTGCATTCTTCTTAGCTTGTTCAAATAAATCTCTAACTCTTGATGCTCCGACACCAACAAACATTTCAACAAAGTCTGAACCACTTATTATGAAAAATGGTACTCCTGCTTCTCCTGCTACTGCTTTTGCTAATAATGTTTTACCTGTTCCTGGATGACCTACAAGTAATACTCCTTTTGGAATTCTTGCTCCCATATCTGTAAACTTTTTAGGATTTTTTAAAAATTCTACAATTTCTTCTAATTCTTGTTTTTCTTCTTCGATTCCTGCAACATCTGCAAATGTTATTTTATTCTTATCTGCTGGTGTCATCATTCTTGCTTTGGATTTTCCAAATGACATTGTTTTGTTTCCACCTTGAGAATTTGGATTCATAAACATTACCCAAATAAAGAATATAAATACCATTAATAGTATTGTTGGGCCAAATGCTTCTAATATATTTAAGAATTTAGATTCTTCTGTTTGTGATAATTCGATTTTTCCATCTGCTAATTGATCTGATATTTTATCCATAAAAGTATCTAAACTAGGAATTGTAACAGTTTTTTCAACATTGTCATCTTTTACTTTTACACTTGCAGTTTTATTATCATCTTCTATCCTAATTGTTTCTATTTTTTCTTCCTTAATATCTTTCAATAATTCTGAATATGTCATTCTTTTGTACATATTTCCACTTATTGCTGAAATTATCATTATAAATATAATTAATAATACAAACCACATTGCGACTTTTTTAATTCCACTTTTCAAAACAAATTTCCTCCTTGGTATGTTATAATATTTATTCTATTTTAATATAGCATAACTATTTTTTATTTACAACAACCTTTTTAAAATTGAAATAATATTGTAACATCTGTAATTTATTATACCTTTTTAATATATATTCTTTTATTTTTTATTCCTATTTCAACACCTTTCGTAGGTTGAATATACTTATTTCCTATATTTTTATTGCACAAATTAACCATATCTTCTAAATTAATTTTTTCGATTCCTTTGGTTGTTCCTGTTGTTAATTGAACAGCTAAAAGTATTAATTTTTTCTGGATAACTTTTTCTTGATTATTAAATTTTTTTACATCAAATTCTATTTTTTCTTTTTTCTTTTCAATAACAATTTCTTCAAAGATTTTTTTAGTTTGTGAATCAATAAATTCTTCTTCTTCTTTTATTATTTCCGAAAGTCTATTAATTGTATTTATAATATTGGGATTAAATTCTTTTTTCAAATATGGTAATATTATATTTCTAATCTTATTTCTGGTATATGTGTTATCATCATTTGACTCGTCATGGCGTGGATTAATTTTATTTTTTTCGCAATATTGTTCTATTTCATCTCTTGTAATTTCTATTAATGGTCTTATATATTTGTTTCTTTTTGCTTCAATACCTTTTAAGCCATTAAGTCCGACTACCTCTTATTGTGTTCATTATTATTGTTTCCACTTTATCATTCAAATTATGTGCTATTGCAATTTTATTTGATTTTGTTTTAATTAGAACTTCTTTGAAAAAATTATATCTGACTTTTCTTCCTGTTTCTTCTATTCCTCTTTTTTCTTTTTCGGCTATTTCTTTAATGTTTATATTTTTTATAAAACATTCTAAATTATTCTTTTCGCAAAATTGTTTTACATATTGTTCATCTATTTTTGCATTTTCTCTTAAACCATGATTTATATGTGCCACATATATTTTTAAATTAAATTTTTCTTTCATGTTTAATAAAGTTGTAAGTAATGTCATAGAATCAGGTCCACCTGAAACACCTACAACTATAGAATCTCCATTTTCTATCATTTTATATTTACTTATTGTGGCTAATACCTTATTTTCAAGCATTTTTTCTCCTTTTTTTATAAGAAAGCAAAAACATTTGCACTTAAATCTATGTCTTTGTTCATTGTTATTTTTATATACGAGGAAGTTAAGAGATTTTTTCTGTTATACAAAAAGCGCTTTGTTTCAGCGCTTCTATTTTTAATTATTTTCTTGTCGATATTTTTCTATATTTGCAAATTTCGTATAATTTCCTAACCATAATAATTCAACTGTACCTGTTGAACCACCTCTGTGTTTTGCTAATATGATTTCTGCGATATTCTTTTTTTCACTATCTTCATTATAATAGTCATCTCTATATAAAAACATTACTATATCAGCATCTTGCTCTATCGCTCCAGACTCTCTCAAATCTGAAAGCATAGGTCTTTTATCATCTCTTTTTTCAGCACCACGAGATAGCTGTGACAATGCGATTACTGGTATATCTAACTCTTTTGCTAATATTTTTAGAGAACGACTTATTTCTGATATTTCTTGCTCACGTGTATTATTTTTCTTTCCATTTCCTTGAACTAACTGCAAATAATCGATTACAACTAGTCCAATATCTTTTTCTAGTTTTAGTTTTCTACATCTTGCCCTTATTTCCATAATAGAAATACCTGGTGTATCATCTATGTATATAGGTGCTTCTGCTAATCTTCCCGATGCATTTGCAAGTTTAATCCATTCATTATCATCAATTTTTCCAGTTCTTATTTTATTGCTATCTACCATTGCCTCACTACATAAAATTCTGTTTGCAACCTGTTCTTTTGACATTTCCAGGTTGAATATAACTACTGGAACATTGTTATTTACAGCTGCATTTGTTGCTATGTTAATAGCAAAAGCTGATTTTCCCATGGCTGGTCTTGCAGCAATTATTATTAAATCTGATTTATGAAATCCTGATGTTTTATAATCTAAATCTGAAAATCCTGTTTCAACTCCTGTGATATATCCTTTTTGATTATATAATCTTTCTAATTCTGCAAATGTACCAACTAATACATCTTTGATTGGTGTAAAACCTTTTGAATTTTTATTTTGCATTATATCAAAAATTTTCTTTTCTGCTATATTCATTATATCTTCAACATCTTCGGTTTGGTCATATCCTGCTGATATCATATCATTTGCTGTTTTTATTAATTTTCTTAGTAGTGATTTTTCTTCTACTATTTTAATATATTTATCAACATTTGTTGTTGTTGGAACTTTTTCTGGTAATACTGCTAAATATTCCAATCCACCAACTTGGTCAAACTTGCCATTTTCTACAAGTTCTGCTTTTACTGTGATTATATCTATTGGTTCTGATCTTCCATACAATGAAAGCATTGCTGAATAAATTGCTTTATTATCTTCTCTATAAAAATCATCTTCTTTTAATTTTTCCATTGCGGAAATTACTGAATCTTTATCTGTAAGCATACATCCTAGTATTGCCTGCTCTGCTTCTACATCATTTGGTGGTACTTTGCCTAATTCCATTTTAGTCATTTTCCTTTCTGTTTTTTATTTTTTATGCGATTACATCTATTTTAAGTTTTGCGATTATTCCTTCATATAATTTTACATCAACTGTAAATGTTCCTAAATTTTTTATCGTTTCTGGTAATAGAACTTTCTTTTTATCAATTTCTATTGAGTATTCTTTTTTCAAAGTTTCTGCAATTTCTTTTGCTGTTACTCCTCCAAATATCTTACCATTTCCTCCTGCTTTTACTTGCATCTTAATTAATATTTTTTCCATTTTTTCTTTTACTGCTTTTGCTTCTTTTATATCCATTTCTTTTTTATATGCTTTTGATTCATTTTTTGATTTTAATTTTGCTAAGTTTTCATTATTGGCCTCTACTGCCATTTTTCTTGGTAACAAAAAATTTCTTGCATATCCATCACTTGCATTTATTATTTGATCTTTTTTTCCTACTCCTTTAATATCTGTTAATAAAATTACTTTCATACTTTTCTCCTTTCTAATCATTTATTTCAGAAAAATATTCATTTATCCTATTTATTAGTTCAATTTTTGCATCTTCAATACTTATATCTGTTAATTGGGCTCCAGCAAGAGTCATATGTCCTCCTCCACCCATTTTTTCTAATATTATTTGTACATTAATATCGCCTATAGATCTTCCACTTATACAAATATTTTCGCCAGTATTTCCGATAACAAATGATGCTGTTATATTGCTTATTGTTAATAGTTCATCTGCTGCTTTTGCACATATTGTATTAGAATCTTTTCCTTCAACTTCATATGTTGATATTGCAATAGAATCTGCAACTAATTCTGCTTTTTTTACAATATCTGCTATAACATTATAACTTTCTAAATCTGCTTGGAACCATTTTTTTACTTTTATTATATCTACACCAAATCTTCTTAAATATGCTGCTGCTTCAAATGTTCTAACTCCAGTTTTGAATGTAAAATTCTTTGTATCAACCATTATTCCGCCATATAAACTTTCTATTTCAATTGGTGTTAATTCTACTTTTCTTTCAACATATTGTAATATCTCTGTAACAAGTTCTGCTGCTGAAGAAGCATATACTTCTTGGAATGTTAAACTTGCATTTTCTATAAAATCTGGTCCTTTTCTATGATGATCTATAACTACTATTTTTTCTGTTTTACTTAAAAGTTCTGGCACTTGAACAAATGATTTTTTATGTGTATCTACAACAATTAATAATGTTTCTTTATTTATTATGTTTAAAGCTTCTTTTTTGTCTATTATTATTTTTTCGTACTCAGTTTCTTTTAATGTATCTACAAATTTACCCAAATTCATACCCAAATCTGTTGCAACTATATATGCTGGTTTTCCCATAGTTGTTGCTAATCTATACATTCCCATTGAAGAGCCAAGAGAATCTATATCTGCATTTTGATGTCCCATTATTATAACATTTTTTGATTCATCTATCATGCTTTCTATTGTATGTGCTACAATTCTGGCTTTTACCTTTGTACGTTTCTCAATTTCTAAAGATTTTCCGCCATAAAATTTATACTTTCCTTCTTTTCTTACTATACACTGATCTCCTCCTCTACCTAGTACAAGATCAATTCCGTCAAGTGCTGATTTGTATCTTTCATAATAAGAATTTTCTTCATTTGATATTGCTATACTCAATGTGATTGGTACTTTTGCATCAATTTCTTTTATCAAATCTAATATACTTATTTTATTTTTTTCTATTTCTGCTAAATATTTTTGCTCAAATACATATATATAAGTATCTCTTTCATTTTTTATTATTAATCCTCCTGTTGATGCTGCCCAATCAAATACTGTTTTATCTATTTTTGCTAAAACTGCTGTCTTATCTTCTGGTGAAAGTTTTTGAATTAATTCTTCATAATTGTCTATTACAGCTATTCCTATACATAATTTTTCATTTACATATCTATCAAATAGTTCATTGTATTTTGTTTCATCAATAAAATTTAATGTTAATACGTATTCTCTTTGTTTTCTTTTATCTCTTTTTTTACTTACTACGTATTCGCATAATACTTTATAAACTTTTTTTCCTATTGTTATTTGTTTTGAAATTTCTTTTTTGTCTTTGTTGTTTTCGATTTCTAATTTTATTTCTTTAATTAAACTATCTACATAATTAATTACATCAATATCTTTAAATTCTTTATTAAATTTTGGATTTCTAAAAATTACGTTTCCATCTGTTTCTATTACTAATAATGGTATTGATGATTTATTTAATGTGTTTCTAACTGTTGAGTTCATTCCCCATGCAACTTCTTCAATATGTGACTCAATTTCTGTTTTCTTTTTTGTGTTAGACCACATTGTGTATATAATAATTAACACATATAATATTATTGATGGTATTATCCATTTTATATCATAAGTGCATATCAAAATAAAGAGTAAAGCTATTATTACTAAATATATCTTTACTCTTGATGTTAATTTCTCAATTGTTTTCTTTTCATTACTCATAAAATAATCCCCTTAATACTTTAATATTTTACCTCATTTTGCTGTAAAAGTCAAATATTTCAAGGGATAACACTATCAAAATGGATCCATGTTATATCTCAGGTATTACATGAATCCATTTTATTTTTTCTATTATTTTTTCATTTTTTTAATTCTTTGAATTGCTTCTTCTGTATTTTCTTTTGTTCCAAATCCTGTTAATCTAAAATATCCTTCTCCACTTGGTCCAAATCCTACTCCTGGTGTTCCTACTACATTTGCTTTTGTTAATAACTTATCAAAAAATTCCCATGACTTTGTTTCTTCCGGTAATTTAAGCCATACATATGGAGAATTTACGCCTCCATACACTGTATATCCCGCTTCTTCAAGTCCTTGTTTTATAATTCTTGCATTTTCTTTATAATAATCTATATTTTCTTTAATTTGTTTTCTTCCTTCTTCTGTGTAAATTGCTTCTGCTGCTCTTTGAGTAACATAAGATACTCCATTAAATTTAGTACAATGTCTTCTATTCCAAAGTTTATTTAATGAAACTTCTTCTCCTTTTTCTGTATATCCTTTTAGCTCTTTTGGAACAACAATATATGCACATCTTATTCCTGTGAAGCCAGCTGTTTTTGAATAACTTCTAAATTCTATTGCAACTTCTTTTGCTCCTTCTATTTCATATATAGAATGTGGTACATTTTCATCTGAGATAAATGCTTCATATGCTGAATCAAATAATATTAATGCTTTATTTTCTTTAGCATATTTTATCCATATTGCTAGTTGTTCCTTTGTCAATGTTGTTCCTGTTGGATTATTTGGATAGCATAAGTATATAATATCTACCTTTTCTTTTGGTAATTCTGGTATGAAATTATTTTTTGATGTTGCAGGTATGTATACAATATTTTCATATTTTCCTGTTTCTTTATTATACTTTCCGCTTCTTCCTGACATAACATTTGTATCTAAATATACAGGATAAACTGGGTCTGTTATTGCTACTTTGTTATCTTGTGCAAAAATATCTACAATATTTCCACAATCACATTTGGCACCATCTGATACGAATATTTCGTCAATATCTATATCTATATTTCTTGACTTATAATCATATTCTTTGATTTTTTCTCTTAAGAAATCATAGCCTTGCTCTGGTCCGTATCCTCTAAATGTTTCTGATTTTGCTAGTTCATCTGTAGCTTTGTGCATAGCATTTACAACTACTTCTGGTATTGGTCTTGTTACATCTCCTATTCCTAATTTAATAATCTTTTTGCTTGGATTTTCTTTTGTGTATTCTGCTACTTTTTTCGCAATTGTTGCAAATAAATAGCTGTCTTGTAATTCTAAAAAATTTTCATTAATCTTAATCATAATAGCCTCCTATATGATTACATTTCATAATTGCAATAAATTATTATCATAATTATTCTTTTGTTATATCACTTTTTTAATTTTTTTTCAAATGTTATACATTATTTTTTATAGTTTTGAAGGCTTTTTTTATTATTTTATTTCTCTTTTGCTCTCGAATAGCGATTTCCCACAAATATAAAATTATTAAAAATATTCCAATGTTTTTTACTTTTAATATTAAAATACTAGAAAACATTGTAATTATTATTAGAGTTATTATTGATATTTTTTCTGTATAGATTATGGCATCTTTATAATTACTTTTCATTATTAATGCATTTTTTAATATTCGGCCACCATCTAATGGATATATTGGTAATAAATTTATTATTGCTAATATTAAGTTTATATATGCGATAATTTCTTCTTCCAGAATACTTGCAATAATTAGAAATACTATATTTACTAATGGGCCTGCCATATCTACAAGGATTCTGTTTTTATTTCTTGCTTTTCCATAATTTTCGAATTCAATTGATAAGCCTAATATATTTATATTTATTTTCTTTATTTTTAACCCTAATATTATTCCTGTAATTGCATGACCTAGCTCATGTAAAAAAATACATATAAATGTAATCGCAAAAATAGTAATGTTTTGCGTTAATATGTATAGAAATATTATTAAAAAAATTTTTAAATCAACTTTTATTTTCAATTGCTCTCACCTACTTTTTCAATTACTGTTAATGGATCTATATATTCTCCTTGTTGTATTACTTCAAAGTGCAAATGGTTTCCTGTTGAATTTCCTGTACTTCCAACTGCAGATATTATATCTCCTTGATTTACTTTCTGACCTTCTTGTACAAAAATTTGACTACAATGTGCATATACTGTTTCATATTTATCATTTGCTATTTTAAGATGATTTCCTAAATCTCCTTGATTCGATACAAATGTGACTGTTCCTGTAATTGCTGATATTATATTATCTCCGTTCATTTCCATTAATATCTATTCCTGTATGATTTGCTCCAACTCTTGGATCTGCAGATTCTCTACTTCCAAAATATGATGTTATTGTTCCTTGTAATGGCATTATTACAGATATAGGTGTTTCTTGAATTTCAGTCATCTGTTCTATTTCATTATTTTGATTATCTTGAACATTTTGAACATTTTGATTATTTTCTGTGTTTTCTTCTTTTTTCATTATTGAATTAATATTGATTTTCGTATTCAAAAAATTTTTTATATCTTTTCTTATTTCTGGTGTAATGTATTTATCTTGATTTTGATATACATACATAGATATTCCAATTAATAAGATGAGTATTATATACATAAAATGACTTTTACTTTTCTTTTTCTCGTCCCCTCTATAATTTATTCCATTTCTTCTATAGTATATTTCTCTTGCTCTTTGTATCTTTTCTTCGTTTGTTAGCATATGCATTCCCCTCTTTCGTGGACTCTAATATGTCCATTTTCTTTTATTAATGTATATGCTTTATTAATAAAATTAGAATAAAAATTGCAATACCAATTATACAAAATAAATATTTCTTTCTTTTTTTAGCTTTCTTTTCTATTTTCTCCTCTTGTAAGTATCTTTTTATAATTTCTGTTCCTTCTAATTTTGCATAATTCTCTGCTCTTTTTTTGTTTTGATTAGAATTTGTTTTTAATATAAAGATGGCCTCATCAATGATATTTGATTGTATTTCTTTTAAAATCACAATATTATTTATTTTCTCTTTATTCATTTTGCTCCTTTCTTATCTTATGTTTTATTTATGATTATTTTTATGTCTCGATTTTTTGAGTACTTTTTAATTATGTCTTCTGAAAATCCTGCGAGTTCTTGTGTTATAACTATGGTGTCTTTTTTCTCTGTTATCAATTCTTGGAGTTTATTATCTATTTCGTCTTTGTTATTTATTTTTACAACTTCAAATCCCATTTTTTCAACGAATTTAAAATTATCTTTATCATCACTTGATTTTATCCATGATATTTTCATATTCTTCTCCTATTTTTATGTAATTTGGCGATTTTTTATCGCCACTTTGGAACATATTTTATTTTTTAGCATATTATTTATTAATAAGTTAATTAGAGGTGTAGATTATGAATTCAAAAGGATTGGATTTTAAACATAAGGAGGTTATTAATATTAATACTGCTCAAAGATTGGGCTTTGTCCAGGATGTCAATGCTGAACTCGGTTCTGGTGTAATTACTTCTATTGTTGTTCCAGGTTCTTCTAAATTTTTTAATTTATTTTCAGGCGATAACTCTATTGTTATCCCTTGGGCTAATATTACTTGTATTGGTGATGATATTATTTTGGTTGATATATAGTTATTTCCATATTCTTCTTATTCTACTTATTGCACTTTTTTCTAATCTTGAAACTTGCGCTTGTGATATTCCAATTTCTTCTGCAACTTCCATTTGCGTTCTTCCATCAAAAAATCTTTTATTCATTATTAGTTTTTCTTTATCATTTAATTTTTTCATTGCCTCTAATATAGTAATATTTTCTGCCCATAATTCATCTGTGTTTTTTGCATCTTTTACTTGGTCCATTATATATATGCTGTCTGCGCCATCATTATATACGGGTTCTTGTAGTGATACAGGATCTTGTATTGCATCTAAACTAAATGCTATTTCTTCTGGAGTTGATTCTAGTTCTTTTGCAATTGCTTCTATTCCTGGTTCTTTTCCTGTTTCTTTTGTTAATCTTTCTCGAACTTGAATTGTTTTATATGCTAAATCTCTTACAGATCTACTTACTCTTACTATATTATTATCTCTTAAGTATCTTCTAATCTCTCCGAATTATCATCGGAACTGCATATGTGCTAAACTGCACATTTAATGTTGTATCAAAATTATCTATGGACTTTATTAATCCTATACAACCTATTTGAAATAAATCATCTGCACTTTCGTTTCTTCCTGAAAATCTCTGTACCACGCTTAGGACTAATCTTAAATTACCTTGAATAAATTCTTCTCTTGCATCTTTATCTCCATTTTTTATTTTTTCTAATAATTCTTTTTTTTCTTCATTTGATAATATAGGTAATTTTGAAGTATTTACTCCACATATTTCTACCTTATTTATCAATTTTTTTCTCCTTTCTAATTTCTTTATTTTAATTATTTCCATTTTTTATTTTTATATGCACTTCTTACTTTTATTATTTTCTTATTGATATTTTTGCTAATTCATGATATTTTATATTTGTTGACATAATTTAATTATATTTATGGATGAGAGGAGGAAAAATAATGATTGGACATTTATATCATTCAAATGTTTTCCTGTATAACATATTATTTCTTACATCTATCATATTTGCCGTTATCGTTTTAATCATTACTTTTCTGATTTCACGGCACAATTGTGTGATACTTGCTATTCTTAAAGCTTTAATTATTGCAATATTATCTGGTATTGCTGTTTTTATAATCCTTAGAATTGTATTTTTTATTATACAATTATATGCGATTGTAATAATTGCTTTTATAGCCATTATTGGAGCTTTTTGTGGAATATTAGATAACTAATAATTTAGCACGTAAAAAAAGCTATTAAAAAGTATTTATTAATACTTCTTAATAGCTTTTTTTATAAATCTATTTCTCCTTCAAATACATTAATTGCTGGTCCCTCTAAAAATGCTTCTTCATTTTGCGAATTTATGTATATTCTAAGGCTTCCACCATCTAAGTCAACTTTAACATCATTACTTATTTCTTTTTCTTTATATAATGCATACACACTTGCTACAGCACCAGTTCCACATGCCAAAGTTTCTCCAACACCTCTTTCCCAAACTCTTACTTTTATATTTTTTTCATCAATTATTTCTACAAATTCAACATTTGTTTTTTGAGGAAAAAACTTATAATTTTCTATAATCTTTCCATATTTTGTTATTGGTATTGCTTTTACATTTCTTACTTTAATAACTGTATGAGGATTGCCTACGCTTAAAAATATTCCTTCTAATTCTTTATCAGATACTCTAAACATTACTTTACACATATTGTTCATATTATAATTGCTTTGTGGTAAATATATTGGAAGTTTACCAACTACTGTTTGTGGTTTTCCCATATTTATTCTGACTGTCATAATTTTATTATTTTCAACTATTAATTTTACTGTTTTTATTCCTGCTAATGTTTCTATTGTCATTTCTTGTTTATCTGTATATTCTTTTTCATATAAATGTTTGGCTAAACATCGAATTCCGTTCCCACACATTTCTGCTTCTGTTCCGTCATTATTAAAAATTCTCATTTTAAAATCTGCTGTTTTACTTTTACCAAACAATATTAAGCCATCAGCTCCTATTCCAAAATGTCTATCACACACGAATTTTGAAAATATTTTTAAATTATATTGTTTAGCATTTTCAAATTCTGTACATATAAAATCATTTCCTAGTCCTTGCATTTTTGTAAAATTAATCATAACAAATTCACCTCTACTCTACTGTATGAGGTGAATTCTATTTTATTCTTAAATTTCTATTATATCTCCATCATTTGGAAATTCTACATTAACGTTTTCTTTGTATACATCATCATTTCTGTGGATTGCATAAATTTTTTTATTTGGAAATTCTTCTGATATATTTATAACATCTTCTAAGCCCATATGAGAATTAGTTGCGTTCATCCTTGTAGCATCCAAAAAAGCACAATCTGATTTTTCACATATTTTCTTTACGTTATCGCATAATGTTGTATCTGTTGCATATCCAATTGTTTTATCATCTTTTTCAAGTGTAAATCCTAAAATTGGTTTACAATCTCCATGTTGTAACTCATATGCTGTAATTTTCATTTCAGCTGTTTGAACATATTCGCCATCACCTAATTCAAAAAATTTTACATTAAACTTTTTATTAAAATCTTCATACTTCTCTTTGTTTCCATTTCCAAAGCATAATTCAAAGAGTTGTATAACTTTTTCTCTTATACCTTTTCCACAAAAAATATATAACATTCGCTGATCTTCTCCTCTGATGCTCCTTCCTATTAAGTAATTTGGCAAATCTACAAAGTGGTCTGCATGAACATGTGTTATAAGCAAATATTTAATTGGTTTTGTATAAACTTTTAATTGTTCTATTTTCTTTACTACTCCTGAGCCTATATCAAAAAGTATCTCGTCATCTACCATTATACTTTGATTTCCTCTTTGTGTTGACCCCATTGTACCTGTGCCTATGCACCTAATTTTCATTTGTTTTACCTATCCTTTATTTTCTTTTTCTTCTTTGAATTTCATATGCAAACTCACTTATAATTGAGCTTGGTAATAATTTACTTGCAATGTGCACACATTTCATTTTAAATCCAGGAATAATTACAGGTTTTTCTTCAAACATTTTATTTATTCCGTATTCTGCAACATATTCTGCACTATATGATTTCATTTTGAATTCAACTTTTGCAACTTTATTAAAATTAGTTTTTGTTGGTCCTGGACATAATGCACTTATATGAACTTCAGAGCCTTCTTTTTTTAATTCTGTGTTTATTGCTTTTGTATATGACAATACAAAATTCTTTGATGCATAATATTCTGCCATCAATGGTCCTGATAAAAATCCAGCTATTGATGATACATTTAATATATATCCTAAATTTCTTTTTTTCATGTCTTTTAAGAATAATTTAGTTAATATATGTAATGCTGTTATATTTAAGTCAATTAATTCCAAATCTTTTTCTAAATCTGTTTCTGTAACTGGCCCGTGTACTCCAAATCCAGCATTATTTACTAATACTTCTATTGGTTCGTTTTTGTACATTTCATGTAATTTCCATGCATTTTCTCTATCAGTTAAGTCCATTGAGACAACTTCTACTTTTGTTTTAACTTCTCTTTGTATATCTCTTAGTGCAAGCTCGTTTCTTGCTACAACTATAATATCATATCCTAAATCACTCAAATATAGAGCTATTTCTCTCCCTATTCCAGAAGATGCACCTGTTATTAACGCTTTCATTTTACCTTCACCATTCCTAATATTTTTTCTCTACTTTTTTTCTTATCTGTTGTATTTTTTGTTTTCTTTAGTTTTATTTACATCCTTTAAAGAAAAAATATCGCATGCTTATAATAAATTTACTATTTTTATTATTTTCACATTCTGTAATATTTTGTATTCCTAAGATGTAAAAGAATTTTGGATTGTTAGATAAATATTCTACATCCTTTTTATATTGTTTTCATATATACTTTTTGTGTTGGATATACTAATTCAACATTTTCTCTTTCCAACACTGATAAAATATCACAATTTACTTGTTCTTTAATTTTTAAATATTTGTCATAATCTGATGTATTTATGTATCCATATAATGATATTAAATTTGCATCACTTTCAATACTGTCGAAATACACTACTACAGTTTCTGATAGCATATTTGGATTGTTTTGTAATGCTGTTTTTATTTTTGAAATGCATCTATGTATTGTTTCTGTATTTTCATTTAAGCTTAGCCTTAATTGCATTTCTATTCTTCTACTGTCTAGCTTACTCCAGTTTTTAACATATTCCGTTACTATAACTGAATTTGGCATTGCTATTATAGTATTATTTGTTGCTTTTAATCTTGTACTTCTAAATGTTATATCTATTACAGTTCCTTGAAAAGTTCCTACTTCTATAAAATCTCCTATTTCAAAAGGTTTATCTGTTATTATTGTAAAACCTCCTATAAGACTTTTTACAAAATCTTGAGCAGCTAATGCTACAACAGCACTTCCTAATCCTAAACCTGTTGCTAACCCTCCTAGGTCATAACCAAAATCTGTAATAATCATGAATGATGCTATAATATAAATTATTGCTTTTAACAATTTCCCAATAAATGAATTTAATGCTTCATTTCCATTAAATCTTGTTGCTGATTCTAATTTTGTAAAAAATGTTGAATCAGGTTCTAAGCAATTTGTTAATGCTTTAGCTATTGCTAAAATTAATAAAATTTTAAATATTTTGTTATATAGGTTTTCTACACCAGCCGGCATTTTTAAAAATTTAATTGCTAATCCAAATCCTATTAATGTAAATAGAAATTTTAGTGGTCCATAAAATCCACTCTCAGATGATTTTGTTTCTATTTTAAATAATCTATGAAAAATATAAATAATTATTTGCGCTATTAAAGGACTTGCTAATCTTATTCCCAAGATTATTGCTAATGCCGTACTGTATCTTAGTACTGTATTTACATCTAATGAAGAAATAATTGCATCCATTTATATTTTTCTCCTATCTTCTTTTGTTATTATAACGAATGTATTATACATTATAGTTTCTATTTTTTCAATACAACTTTTTTTATTTTCTTCTAATTTTTCAATTTTTTTATTATAACATGAACAAATCTGAAAATTTTCAATTTTCAGTCTTTACTCTACTCTTTATATTTTTC
>ERZ824488.1459-NODE-1459-length-25741-cov-4.184497_pt1 | contig 25741 bp, 13 predicted proteins | sample MGYA00519936_ERZ824488 | MGnify/ENA primary metagenome ERZ824488 (study PRJEB31778, sample SAMEA3449153) | human gut metagenome | biome: human gut; feature: human-associated habitat; material: faeces | place: United Kingdom | collected 2010/2012 ... | reverse complement strand
TTGTTCCATCATTTTGATATTTTTGTAATGTTACTTTTCTTTCTACTTTTTTATAATAGTATGTTACTATTATTTCATTTCCACCATATGTTCCTGTTGCATTATCTGGTGTTGATAATAATTCATATTCATCACTTAGGTTTTCATCTGCTATTGGTGTCGTTGTATAACTTTCTCCTTCTTTGCCTTTGCTTAGTTGGTCTTTTGCTGTTTCTCCTGTTTTTAATGGTACTTGTGTTGTTGTTCCTTCTATGTAATGATGTACTGTTAATGGTATTTCTTTTTCTACATAATAATATGTTACTTCTGTTGTATCATCTGAATATGTTCCTATTGCATTGCTTGGTAATACTAGATTTCCTATCTCGTCTTTTTCAAGTTCGTATTTTTCTAAATCTATTTTAGGAGTCGTTGTATATGTATCTCCTGCTCGTCCTTCTGATGTTTCATCTTCTGCTAATTTTGTTGTTGTTCCTTTTATATAGTGATGTACTATTAATTTTGCTTTTGCTTCGTCTTCTATTGTGAATTCATGTATTGCTCCATTTGTGCTTCTGAATTCTACTTCCATTGGTGTTTCATTTAACCAATATCCTTCTGGTGCTTTTGTTTCTGTTATTCTGTATTTTCCAAATGGAATTTGTGTTATTGCCCTTCCTTCTGAGTTTGTTTCTACTGTTGTATGATATAGTTCTGAGTCATTTAAGCTTATCTTTACACTGTTTACTGTGAACTTATCGTCTCCTGTGCTTGTGCTTGAATCTTTTCGATAACCTAGATGTAGGTAATACATTTTTCCACCTTGTAATACTGTTGTATAATCTTTTGCATTTTGTGTTCCTGATATGTATATAATTCTTCCTGCTGAATTGCTATAACTTGGTCTTGTTGTGTTTTCTGTTATTGTTGCATATCCATAATCACTACTTTCACTTGATACTTGTGCATTTACTGTTAAATTATATTTTCCTGTATAGTTCGTTAAATCTATTGGAATATATGAATTGGCTACTGTAGTATCTTTTCCTTGATTTGTTGATTCATATTTTCCATCATTATTTGTAAAATTATATGTTACTTTATTTTCTAATGCACTATATAATTTTATACTATTTACAACTATTTGATCATCATTAGAATCACCACTTCCATCTTTTCTATATCCTAGATGTAAATAATATGTTTTTCCTCCTTCTAGAACTGTTTGATAATCTTTTGCACTTTGTGTTCCTGATATGTATATAAATCTTCCTGTACTACTGTTATAACTTGGTGCTGTTGTATTTTCTGTTATTGTTGCATATCCATAATCATAATTTCCTTCACTTGAACAACTTGCATTCACTATTGCAACATATTTTCCTGTTTCATTTGTTAAGTCTATTGGTATATATGAATTTGCTGTTGTGTTTCCTTTACCTCCTGAGCCTCCATTTGCAGATTGATATGTTTTGCTATTTGTTGGTGTGTATGTTCCATCTTGATTTTGTATGAAATAATATGTTCCATTATTTGTTAGTGTTCCTAGCTTTCCTGTTATTTCAGAACCTAATTGTGCATCTATATATTCTTGTCCATTGTCTGTTAATGTTCCTATTGCGTTTTCTGGTTCATTTCTTTCTTCTATTTGGTCTAACTTAAATTCTGCCCCTGAAAGTTTTTCTTTTGTTTTGCTGTCTACTTTATTTATTGTGATTTTGTTATCTTTTAATGAGTATGTTACTGTAATTTTTTTATCTTCAGTTATGTTTGTTAGTGGTGGCATTGTGTATGTTCCATCTGCATTTGCTGTAAATGGATACTCTTGCCCATTTACTGTGATTTTTATTATTTCATAATTTTCATCTGGTGTCATTTTTATTTCTTTTGTTATTGTGTCTCCATATTTTACTTTTTCATATGGTTTTGCATCTTCTCCTGATATGGCACCACCTTTTATTCCATCTATTTCTTGCACATCTGTTGTAATTTTGAATTCTTTTCTTGTATTTTCTACTGTTAATTCTTGTAATTCTTGCACTCCTGGTTTGCTTGCAATTTTTATTATCATTCCATCATAATTACCATTATTTATCAAGTTTTTTCCATCTATCTCTGTATCTGTACTACTAAAGTATCCTCCTACTATTATATCTCCGTTCAATGTTTCAGAAACTGAAGTTATATATTCTTGTACTTTTCCATTTATTCCTTTTGTCCATTCACATATTCCGTTTTGATTGTATTTTATTATCATACCATCATTATTTAATTTGTTTTTTAAACCTATTCCATTTCCAACATTTACGCTTGAACTATCAGAATATCCACCTACTATTATTCCTCCATCTGCTGATTCTACAACTGCCGATATTTCCTCATCATACTTACCTTCTATTTGTATGACTTGCTCTATGACATCTTGCTCATTATATTTTAAAATAATTCCGTCTAAACTACCTTGACTGGTTAAACTTTCTCCATTTCCTAAATCTATACTTCTTTCAAAATATCCACCTGCCACAAATCCTCCATTTTTACATTTTCCAACTGTTTTTATGCTATTTCCAATTCTTGTTGCCCATTTTATTTCTCCACTTGCACTATATTTTATTATCATTCCATTATACCTATTTTGGGCAATTAAGTTTAATCCATTTTTTAACTCAATATCTTCTCCAAAATTCCCTCCTAATATGATATCTCCATCTTCTGTTTCTGCTACTGAATAAACTGTATCCTCATAACTACTTCCTATTGCTTTTGCCCATTTTATTTCTCCTTCTACATTAAACTTAATTATCATTCCATCTCTAGAGCCTTTGTTTGTTAAGTTTATTCCATTCCCTAAATCTATACTGCTCGACTCAAAATATCCTCCTGCTATTATTCCTCCATCACTGCATTCTGCTACTGAAGTTATTTTATCATCACCACTACCGCCTCCTATTGCTTTTGCCCATTCACATTCGCCATTCTTATTATATTTTATTATCATTTCATCTGAGTAGTAACTATAAAATTTATTGGTATGGGTCAAAGTTATTCCATTTCCTAATTCTATACTTCTACTTTCAAAATATCCTCCTGCTATTATTCCTCCATCACTACATTCTGCTACTGATGTAATATAATCATAACTTGAATCTGACCCACCTATTCCTTTTGCCCAATCTACTGTTCCAGCAGAATTATATTTTATTATCAAACCATCAGATGTAGTATTTGTACTTGTATTGGTTAAACTTGCTCCATTTCCTAATTCTATGTTTCTGCTTATAAAATATCCTCCTATTACATATCCTCCATCTGATGTTTTTGCTGTTGAATTTATTTGTTCGTCTTGACTGCTTCCTAGCACTTTTGTATCTAATACTACTGAGTTTGGTAATTCATTTTTCTCAAGCCTTATTATTACACCACTAATACTAGATGTTCCTCCTTTATTATCTATTTTTTCTTGATTGTCTAATTTAATACTACTTGATAAACTGCCTCCCAAAATAACTTCCCCATCTGATGTTTCTTGAATTGATTTTAAAGTATCATTATTTTCTCCTCCTATTGCTTTTGCCCACTCTGTTTCTCCGTTTTCACTATATTTTATAAGCATCATATCAGAATAATCATTTGAATTATTATAATTTCCTATTACTATTCCATTTTCGCATTCAAGTATACTACTATTAAAAACTCCTCCTATTATTACTCCTCCATCTGATGTCTTTGTTGATGATTTTATCTCTGTTTGTGTAAAATTTCCTCCTGCAAGTATTTTTGACCATTCATATTTTCCAGTACTATTATATTTTATTATTATTCCGCTGGTACCTCCATAACTATTATTTATCGTTGTTCCACTTTCTACTTCAATTTCTCGACTAACACTTATTCCTCCAGTTATTATTCCTCCATCTGTTGTTTCTGTAACTGAAAATATTTGGTCATTTGAACTACCTCCTATTGCTTTTGCCCATTCTATATTTCCTTCGCTATTGTATTTTATTACAAATCCATCACTAACACCTTTATTAGTCAATGTTATTTCATTTTCCAAATTAATACTGTCTGAAGTAAAGTATCCTACTACTACTGTTCCGTCATCACTTGTTCCCGTTACAGATGTTATATAATTATGGCCATTTCCTCCTGCTGTTTTAGCCCATTCACATTCTCCATTTGCATTATATTTTATTACCATAATATTACGAGTTCTTGTACTACTCTCTATAATTATTCCACTTCCTAAATTAATACTTTGGGATAAGAATTGTCCTCCTGCTATTATTCCTCCATCTGTTGTTTCTGCAATAGATGTTACTTCATCAAAGCTACTACCTCCAACTACTTTTGCCCATTCGCAATTTCCATCATTACTATATTTTATTATTAATCCATCATCATAACCTTGCTTTGTTACTGTTATTCCATTTTCTAGGTCAATATCCTTACTAAAACTTCCTCCTACTACTATTCCTCCATCGCTACAACCAACTACTGCATTTATTGTCTTACCTACTGCTTTAGCCCATTCTACTTCTTTGTTTGAATTATATTTTATTACCATTCCTTTTTGAGAATCATCATTTGTTAAAACAATGTCATTTCCAAGATTTATATTACTACTTTTGAAATATCCTCCTGCTACCATTCCTCCATCACTTGTCTCTGCAACAGAATTTATAGTGTCTTCACCATCACCACCAATACTTGTTCCCCAAGTTGATTTAAGACCTGTTTTACTTTCTCTTGAAGTTCCTACTCCAAAATAATATGTTGCATTTGTTAAATCATATTTTTCGTTAGCCTGAACTTCGACTGCTTTGTACATTCCTTGTGGTAAATCTGCTGTTAGTTCTCCTTGGCTATCTGTTGATACTACATAATATTCTTTTCCATCTATTGTTTCTTTTGTTCCTATTATTTCACCTTTGCTGTTTGTTGCTGTTTCTGTTGAATCATCATCTATCTTATATATTGCAAATTTTACATTTGCTAATGTCTCTTGTGTTTCTGAATCTTTTTTGATTAACTTAAATGATGGACTGTCTTCCATTACTAGTCTTACTGTATTTCCATCTACTGTATATGGTTCGTTTCCTCCATTTGTATTTATTAATTTTAATTCTCCTGTGCTTCCATCTACTTTAAATGTAATGTCTTTTGATTTTGAATATCCTTCTGGTGCTATTACTTCTTTTAATAGATACACTGCGTCTTCTTCTTTCCCAGCTATATATTGATATAGTCCTGAAATTGTTATTTTTCCATTTTCATCTGTTGTATAATTTCCTATTAATTTATTATTTTTATATAATTGAAATTTTGCACCTGACAAATATACAGTATCTGCACTTGATAATGCTTGTTCTGCTTTTGCTTTTAGCTCGTCTTCTGTAACTGCTGTATCTACTATTCTTTTTATTTTTGATATCTCTAAATTATATGTAGGAATTTTATCATCTTCTAATTCAATAATTGCTGTTGGTATATTATTTTCCTCAGTTATTGAATTTTCTTTTGCCGTTCCTTCTGTCACATTTACTTCATATGTTCCATCTGCATTTGTTATTGTGAATTTTATTGGACTTGCTAAATAATACCCTGTTGCTTTCACTTCTTCTAGAGTATATTCTTCTCCTATTTTTAATCCTTTTATTGAAATTTCTCCATTTGTACTTGTTGTTAATATTCTTCCTGTTTCAGATATTCCGCTTCCTGTTAATTTATACTTAGCTCCTGGAACTACTGTTGTTGAGCCTTTTTCTGTTTTAACTATTTTCAATTTTGCTTTTGCTTCATCTTCAACTTTTACTGTTACTTTATAACTCTTATCTTCTAATTCTGTTACATCTATATCTTCTTTTGTGTTTCCTTGTGTTTTTGTAATTAATAAACTTCCATCTGTTTGAACATTTCCAATAAATTTTATTACATCTGTGTTCAATTCGTAATCTGTTGGTACTTTTATTTCTTGAATTGAATATATCCTTTTTGCATAAAGATTTTGTATCTCTAATTTTCCTTCTGCGTTTGTAATTGCTGTCATGCTTTCTTCATCTTCATCATCTGTTGCTTCTTTGGTAATTTTATATGTTGCTCCTGGTACTAATACGTCTTTTCCTGTTTGATATTTTTGAAGTTCTAAATTATATTTTTCTGCTATACGTATTCCCAATTTATTAGGTTCTGTTTGAGTCCTATACTTTCCTTCTGGTGTTTCTAAAGAAAAATATACTCCGTGATGACTGTATGATTTTTTATTATAATCTGTCCCATTTGGAACTTGAACAGTGTAATAAAATGTGTATTCTTGTCCTGGGGCTAATTTCTCATCTTGAAAATCTATTAAAAATGTTTTTATATTGTCCCAATTTGTAATTTCATCTGCTGTTTTCCAGCCATTTTCTGTTTTGCTTACATTTTTGTCTGGTGTTTCATTTTCTGAATAATATACTTTTATTTTTCCTTGTAACGCTTCTGGCACTTCTATTCCAACGTTTGTCATTTTTGTTGTGAATGTTGAATTCATATCTTCTTGGCTTAAAACATAGGTATTTCCCTCAAATGGAATTTTTCCTAGCATTACGATTTCACTTATATTGTTTGAATAATTATTTTTTACTTGTGCTCCAATTTTAATTGTTTTTTCAGCTGGATTTTCTATTGTTGCTAATGCTGGTTTAACATCAGCTATTTGTGGTGATACTACAGTTGTTCCTTTTTCATCATAATTGCTTGCTGTTTGATTTGTTAATAAACTGTTTGGTGCTATGAAATTTATTAAACTTCTTGATTTTTGAACTTTTTCTGTTGTATTCAAATTATTATTTACATCATATATATCTGGTGAATCTGTATAATATTCCACAATTTCTTCATTTGATGCGTATAACTCAAATGCTTCTGAACTATTTCCTAATCTTGGGTCTGGCGTAATATTTGTGTCTATTTTTATTTCAAATATTTGAGGTTTTTTTGTTAAATTTTCTGTGCATATTTTTATAAATTTTCCTTGTTCATTTTCAATAAGCTCGTAGCTTGATATTTCTACTGATGAATTATTTATTTCAATATTATTAATAGATGTTTCTATTATATTTGTTGGTATTTTAATTAAGAAACTTCCATTTGTCCATCCTATCTCATTGTTTGGTTCACTTTCTCTTGTTCTTATTGTTAATATTTCATTTTTTTCTGTTGATTGAGTTGATAGTTCTTTTTTGCTTATGTCTAGTGATGCATAACTATATGGTGTTTCATATTTTGCTATTCCTGTTTGATTTGCTACTAGTTTTTCTCCTAAATATATTGATACATTTGATGATATTTTTTCTATCTTATCAAACTCCTCTTTAGTATAATGTGTTGTTATATATTCATCATCTAATTCTTTTTCACAATATACATAAAAATATTGTTCTGCCTGTGTTGCACTTGTTTCAACTCTTATGTGTTTTACTGGTATATTAAATTTGTATGGTGTATCTTTTGTGTATTTACCCCAGTTCTCTTTTGTAAATGTTGCTAATAACTCATCTGTTTCATCATCATATACTTTTATCCATCCATCTTCTGCTAAAAATTTATCACTGTTTTCAAAACTTATTCCAACATTTTTAGTTAAGTTTTCCATTGAATCTTTACTTGAATCTGTTTTTATAAATTCATCTGATACTTGTGCTGAACCTGTTGGTGTTTCTTTCATTATTAAACCTTCATTAGATTCGTCTGTTCCTTTTGATATATACCATTTTACTGTGTAATTATCATCTTTTGTTTCTGCAGTTATTCCATTATATATACTAAGTGGTTTCCTTTTTGATATAAAATATCCTTTATTTTGATAGTATGAGTATTGACCTAATGTTATTCTACTATAAGTTAATCGCTTTGTTGGTTCACTTGGATTTACTGGAGCTGGATATTTATATGTATATTCTAAATCTGCTTTTGCCTCATTTGATTTATATGGGTTTTGGAACTCTGGATTTGGATTATTATATCCTTCATAATATGTCATAGCTGGAATTTTTATTGTTAATGCTTCTTCGCCCATTTGCTTGTATGCTTCTAATGGATATACTATATTTAGTGCATATATATTTCTGTTACTAACTGCTGTTGTAATTTCACCTGTTTCATTTGTTTCCGCTTCTCTTGTTATTGTAAATTTTCTTGTTGTTTCATCATAGTTAAATGTTATTGAGGCTGTATCTGATGTAACGCTTATTGGGTCATATCCATTTAGTTGTGGTATTGTTCCTTCTACATAATTCTTTTTGATATTTAGTATATTTAATTTTTCATCTGTTATAATTTCTGCTCTTAATGTTAATGTTTCATTTGCCTCATCTTGTCTTTTATCCATATCAGAATATAATGTGTTTGTTGCTGTAATTTCTGCTGATGTTTTTCCGTACCAATCTGTTGATATGTCAATCTCTTTTCTTATCTCTTTTGATTCTCCATTTGAATCAATATATGTTCCTGTAAAAATTATTTTATTATCATTTCTTGAAAGATTGTTTATGTTCTTTCCAATTGCTTCTGTTGTTAAACTTGAATATGAATAATCTCCACATCTCACTTTTCCTGTTAAAAGCTTTTGGGTTCCATTATTCAAATCATTAAATTCAATCGTCTTTGTGTTAGTACTAATGTAATTGTCCTTTAATTCAGAATCTTTTGGAGAAGTTGTTACAAGGTAAAAATTGTTTCCATTGATTTCTATTTTTCCGTTTTTCAATATGCCTTCTGTTTGTACATTTATCTCCATGTATAAAGTATCTTCTTCGCCTATTTCTTTGCAGGTTCCTTTTATTTTTTCTGCATAGCCGTCGTTATTTATGTCACGCAAGAAAAAGGCACTAAATTTTACATTGTTTGTACCTTCTATGTTCTCATCTCCATCATTAAATTGCTCATATGTCATTGCACGAGCCAACTCTGGATCTGCTATAATACTTTTTATTTTCTTTTTATTTTCTTCTTGATTTATTCCACTCAAAATAAACACAGTCGCAATTGTTATAAGCACAATTACTCCTGTCAAAATTTTCTTTTTTGACAATTTTACTTTAAACATAATTATTTACCCCTTTTGTTTTACTCTAAACTATTTTATATTTTAAAGATTTTTGTGTATTCGTCAATGGAAGTTTTTTTATAGTCTTTTGTTTTTTACTAACCTATAAGACAAAAAACGACCTTGAAATCCCAGTATTGTGGCTTTTCAAGGTCAGTTTTTTATTTTTATTTCATAATATATCTTTTTAATTTCTTTTTAGTTACATAAAATTGTGTTTTCTTAGGGGTTAGCCGAATCAACTATTGATTTGGCTTTCTTTTGAATATTATTTTTTATACATTTTTTGGATTTTCCTAATTAATATTTGCAACTTCTATTTTTTCTTACGGATAAATAGCTTTGATAAGTTTTTGTAATTATTTTACTTTAGATTTTTTATTCTTTTTTATAATCCATTTTCCGTTTTTGTTTGAACCTTCTCTTTCAATAATTTCTTTTTCTTTTAGTTGTTTTATATTGTAGGAAATACCGTCTCTTGTAATTCCAAGTACTTTTGACATTTGCACTTGGGTTATAGTTGGATTTTCTTTAATTAACTTTAACATCTTTTCTTGTGTAGTTTCTTGTGTAGTCTCTTGTGCAGTTTCTTGTGTAGTTTCTTGTGTAGTCACCTTACTAGCCTCATCAATTGCATTCTTTATCATCTTTAGCATGAATTCAATAAATTCTGTTGAATTCCCTGCTTTATTACAATTATCGATTACTTTATAATATTTTTCCTGATTTTTTTTAATCATACTTTCTATTGGCAAATACGCAAATAAATTTTCCCAATGTGATAAAATTGCTGTTTGCCATAATCTTGCTGTTCTTCCATTACCATCATGAAATGGATGGATGAATACGAATTCATAATGAAATATTGAAGATAATATTAATGGATTAATTTTATCTTTTTCTTTATTCAGCCAGTCGAATAAATCTTCCATTAATTTTGGAACTAATTCGTGAGGTGGTGCCACAAATATCTGTACATCTCCATCGTAAACAGCTTCACCATGATTTCTAAATTTTCCAGCATCTTTTTCTATTAGAAATGTTAGTATTCCATGAATTTTTTTTAAATCTTCTACAGAATATGGATTTATTTTTCTTATATTTTCATAAGCTTTATATGCATTTTTTACCTCTTGAATATCTTTTTGTTCTCCAATTACTAATTTTCCGTTTATTACATCTTCAACTTGAAATAATGATAGTTGATTATTTTCTATCGCTAAAGAAGAATGAATTGATTTTATTCTTGACTTTCTTCTTAATTCTGGATATTTGTTTACATTTTCAAGATAATTAGTCTCTCCTATCTTTTTCATTATATCTGATACATAATTAAGCATCTTATTAGTTATTGTATAAGGTGGATAATCTCCCATATTAACCCCCTAGCTTTCTATTTATTTTTATTCTAGCCAATGGCTATACGAAACTTTACTGACATTCTTTCATTGATAAGCTTACTTTTTGTTTTTCTGAATCTATACCTATTACTTTTACGTTTACTATGTCTCCTACTGATACGACGTCTGATGGATTTTTTACATAGTTATTTGATAATTGCGAAATGTGTACTAGCCCATCATGTTTTACTCCTATATCTACAAATGCTCCAAAGTCTGTAACGTTTCTTACTGTTCCTTTTAATATCATATCTTCTTTTAAATCTTCAAATTTTAATACGTCACTTCTTAATATTTGTTTTGGCATATCATCTCTTGGATCTCGTCCTGGTTTTGACAATTCTTTTATTATGTCTTGTAAAGTTAATTCTCCCATGTCTAGTTCTTTTGCCATTTCTTTCACATTTACTTGTTTTAGTTTTTCTCTTAATTGAGTTAATCTTTCATTTTCTATTAAATCATTTACTGTATATCCTAATTTTGTTAATAATTCTTCTGCTTTATCATAGCTTTCTGGATGTACACCAGTTATTTCTAGTGGATTTTTTCCATTGTATATTCTTAAAAATCCTGCACATTGTTCAAATGCAACTTTCCCTAATTTTGGTACTTTTAATAATTCTTTTCTTTGTTTTAAGCTTCCATTTTGATCTCTGTATTCTACTATGTTTTTTGCTACTTGCTTGTTTATTCCTGAAACATATGAAAGTAATGATGGTGTTGCTGTATTAACATCTACTCCAACATTATTTACTGCATCTTCAACTACTCCTGTTAAACTTTCTGATAGTTTCTTTTGGTTTACATCATGTTGATATTGTCCAACTCCTATTGCTTTTGGATCAATTTTTACTAATTCTGCTAATGGGTTTTGAAGCCTTCTCGCTATTGATATTGCTCCTCTTAATGATACATTAATATCTGGATATTCTTCTGTTGCTAATTTTGATGCTGAATATACAGATGCTCCTGCCTCACTTACTATTGCATAATAGATTTCTTCTTTGTGTTTTGAAATTAAATCTGATACAAACATTTCTGATTCTCTTGATGCTGTTCCATTTCCTATTGCTATCATGTTAATATGATATTTTTCTATGAAATTATCTATTACTTTTGTTGCTCCTGCTACATCATTTTGTGGTTCTGTTGGATATACTGTCGCTGTGTCTAGTAATTTTCCGTTTTCATCTATTACTGCTAATTTACATCCTGTTCTATATGCAGGGTCAAATCCTAATACTGTTATATTTTTTATTGGTGCTTGTAATAGTAATTGTTTTGCATTTTTTCCAAATACTTTTATTGCTTTTTCTTCTGCTTTTTCAAATAAGTCATTTCTTAATTCTCTGTCTACTGATGGTTCTATTAATCTCTTGTATCCATCTTCTATACTTTCTTCTAATAATTTACCAAATTGACTATTTTTATCTTGTATAATATCTCTTTCAATATAGTTGATTACTTTTTCATCTGGCTTTTCTACTTTTACTTTTAAATAATCTTCTTTTTCACCTCTGTTAATTGCTAATATTCTATGACTTGGCAATGTTCTTAATGTTTCATTAAAATTGTAATACATTTCATAGGGTGATTTTTCATTTTCATCTTTTGCTTTTATTGTAACAACTGCTTCTCTATTGCATAGTTTTTTCATTTTTTTTCTGTAGTCTGCATTGTCTGCAACATTTTCAGCAATAATATCTTTTGCTCCATTTAGTGCATCTTCTATTGTTTCAACACCTTTTTCTGGATCAATAAATTGTTTTGCTATTTCATTTATGTCTCTTTTATCTGATTGCATATATATAATGTTTGATAAAGGCTCTAATCCTTTTTCTTTTGCAATTGTTGCTCTTGTTCTTTTTTTCTGTTTGTATGGTCTATAGATGTCTTCTAATTCTGATAGTATTTCTGCTTTTTCAATTGCTTGTGTTAATTCATCTGTTAATTTACCTTGTTCATCTATTAATCTTGTTATTTCTTCTTTTCTATTTTCTAAATTTCTTAAATATGTTAATCTTTCGCCAAACTCTCTAAGTGTTTCGTCGCTAAGATTTCCTGTTACTTCTTTTCTGTAACGTGCGATAAATGGTATTGTGTTTCCATCATCAATAAGTTTTATTGTATTCTCTACTTGAGATTGTTTTATATTTAGCTCTGTTGCTATCTTTTCTATTATATTCATTTGACACTCCTTCTTTTTTTACTTTTGTTATTATATCAAATATTATTTATTTTTGGTATGCTTTTTTTTCATTTAATACAAAAAAAATAGAAGCATTTCTACCTCTACTTTTATAAAAAGATTATATTATATATCTAGGGAAATACCAGAACCAATCAATCTTTCATCTCTATCTTCAAATATAGCAAATTGTGTATTTTCGATTTTATTTAAGAATATATTATCATCCTCATCATCATTCATTACTTCTTCATCATCTGTTAATGAAAACTCTGCTGTATATTTACCGTCTCCATCATCTCTAATCTCATCAGGAGTTGAATAATTAAATGCTTTTGATGTGTTTTTGGCTATTAGCATTGGTTCTTCTTCTGGTATGAAACCTTCTTTTGTAAAATGAATTTTTATTGTATATTCCTCTGTATCAATTCCTGTTACATTTATTGTTGCTGAATATCTATTTGTATTTGAGTACTCATTGTCTTCTATGTTATACCATTTTTTATTATTTATGTTTTGTTCGCTTTCATCTCCTGAACTTCTAAAAAAATATGGTTGTATTTTTATTTTTGTTAAATCATTGTTCTCTCCAAGTAGTCCTATAACATTCTTAATTTTAGCTGTTCCATCTTCTATTGTTGTTATTTCGCCGTTTTCATCATCACCTATTAGTTCAGGTCCGTCCCAATTTTTTCCGTTTTTATCATACATTTGAACGTCTTGTAATTGGTATGTATTTATTGAGTTTCCATTTGCATCTTGAACATTTATTGAAAGGTTTGATGGACAATATGTTTCATCTTGTTCCATTTTTTCAGAAGAAACATTTTTCATTTCTGTTTCTGCTACAATAAATTTTGCAGATTTTGTTTTTATTATTTGTTTTACTGTTGTTGTTGCATCTTCCGTTTCTGTTTTATCAACTCTTGTGCTTGTTGTTGCATTACTTGTTGTTTCTGTTTTGCTTAGTTCTTCTCTTAATGTTCCTATTTTAGAATATCCTTGAAATGGTGTTTCTACTTCATTTGTAGTTGTATTATCTGTTTCTGGTGCTTTTATTTCTACTGAATTTTCATCATCACTTTCTATATCTGTTTCATCATCTTGTGTATCTTCATCGTCTGTTTCTGTATTTTCAATATCTTCTGTTGTTTCTTGAACTTCATTCATATTCGCATCAACTTCTTCTGGTTCTTCTTCTCCTGTTGCTTCTTCTTCCACATTTTCTGTTTCTGTATCATCTTCTTGAATTTCTTCTTCATCTGTTTGAATTTCTTCTTCGTCATTATTTTCTAATTCATTATTAGTATCTTGGTCTGAATTAATTTCTACATTTTTTAGTTGTTCCCTTATGCTTCTATCCCAGTCATACGCATCTATTTCTAATTTATAATCTTCTGGTATATCCTTATCAGAAATATTTATTAAATCATATAGTTTTATTTTTTTATCTGATTCTTTATATACCATTTGTTCCATTCCATCTGTATCACTAGCAATTGTTTTTCCATTTACTTTTACTTCTCTTTTCAACTTATACTCTGAAGCATTTTCAAATTCGTTTTCTATTTTTCCTTCGATTTCATATTCTATTATCATATAATCTTTTGTTGTTGCTACATCATTAATTGTTACTTTTAAATTATCATTTTCAACCATTTTTACAATTTCTTCTTTAGTCTCTACAAATGGTAACTTTCCTGTATTGCCTTTATAAATAAGTACAGCTACTAGAGTTATTACCAATATCACAACAATTATAATTGTTGCTATTATAATTTTCTTATTTTTTTTCATGCTTGTCTCCTTTTTAAATTTCTATTTGGAATCCTTCTCCGATATTTTCGTTACTTGTCTCTGTACTCTCTATTGGATTTATATAATAATTTGGTTGTATCTTTAATTCTTTTGATTCATTTGTTTTTAATACTATTCTTGTTTTTACTCTTGCTACTAAATTATCTGATTCCTCTATATTTTCTGTTGTTCCATCTTCATTCTCTATTTTTATTTCTTTACTTTCGCTTATGTCTGTTTCTTGGTTGTTGCTGTCTTCAATATTAATTCTATATGCTGATGGATCTCCTGATTCTCCATTATTGATTTGACTGTATTTTACGTTACTTATTGTTGTGTCAAATAAAAGAAATGTTTTGAATGGTGTTTTAATTATTGAACCACTTTCGATTTTTACATTGTTTTCTTCATATTGTTCTGCTATTTCTAAGTTTTCTACTCCTTTTTGAATTTCTTCTTTTGTTCCTTTAAATGTTACACTTCCTATTCTTTCTGTTTCTGCTTCATCATTTTCTTTTTCTTCAGCTTTTATTTCATTTTTTTCTTCTTCCGTTTGTTCTCCATTATATTCTGCTTCAACTTCTTCGTAATCATCTTGTGTTGCATCTTCTTCAAGCATTCCTGGATCACTAAGTGCAGTATTTTCATCTAAATCATCATTTTCTTCGTCTGAAGGATCATTTACTCCTTCTTCTGTTTCTGTATTTGAATCTTCATCATATTCACTTTCATATTCTTCCAAATCTTCGTCATTAGATTCTTCTTCTGATGGATCACTTTCAGCTTCTCCTGAAACTGTTAAATCATTCTCAAAAAATCTAACTTCGATTTCAAATTTATCTGGCACGTTTTCTACTTCAACAATATCATAAATTTCTGATTCAGTATCTGATTTTTTTTCTACCACCTGATTTGAATTATCATTATTTACCTTTACTGTTTCTGAATTTAATTTTATTTTTCTGTCTAAATGAATTTCGTCTGGACTTAAATCTTTAAAGATTTCGTCCTGTTTTGATTTAATATCATATTTCAATATTAAATTTTTTCCGTCATATGCCACATTTTCTATTGATATTTTTACATTATCATTTTCAGCATATTTATTTGTTAAATCAAGGTTATATTCTTCTTGATTTTTTTCTCCAAGTCCAATTGGACTTTTCTTTGTAGCTATACAATATACAGTTATAAGCACTATAATTATTGCTATAATCACTACAGCAAGAATTATTTTTTTCTTTTGATTTCTTTTCATTTGTATTCCTCCTACATACTATTAAGTAATTTTCTATTAAAATAATACTAAATCAAGTTAAAAATATCAATATTTATTTGAAATCTTAACAAAAATGAGATATAATTGTGCTTGAAATTTTTTAGAATTATTAATTAGGAGGTTTAATATGTTAAATACTGTTGGTGTTACAGTTCGTTTTGGAAAGCGTGTACTTTTTGAAGATGTTAATATTAAATTCACCAAAGGAAATTGTTATGGTATTATAGGCGCCAATGGTGCTGGTAAATCAACATTTCTTAAAGTGTTGTCTGGTGAATTAGAACCTAGTAAAGGTGAAGTTGTACTAGATAAAGGTGAACGTCTATCTATTTTGAGACAGGATCACTTTGCTTATGAGGAGTTCAGAGTTTTAGACACTGTTATTATGGGAAATGATGAGTTATATAAAATCATGAAAGAAAAAGAAGCCCTTTATGCTAAACCAGATTTCTCAGAAGAAGATGGTATGAAAGCTGCTAAATTAGAGGAGCGTTTTGCTGAATTAGATGGTTGGAATGCTGAATCTGATGCTGCTACTCTTTTAAATGGTTTGGGTATTGATACTTCTTTACATGAAAAGCTAATGAAAGAAATTGAAGCAAAAGATAAAGTTAAAGTTTTGCTTGCACAAGCTTTATTTGGTAATCCTGATGTTTTGCTTCTTGATGAGCCTACTAATGATTTAGATATAAAAACTATTGATTGGCTTCAAGAATTTTTAATTAATTTTGATAATACTGTTTTAGTTGTTTCTCATGATAGATATTTTCTAAATAAAGTTTGTACTCATATTGCTGATGTTGATTTTGGAAAAATAAAAGTTTATCCTGGTAATTACGATTTCTGGTATGAATCTAGTCAATTGGCTTTAAAGCAAATGAGAGAACAAAATAAGAAAAAAGAAGAAAAAATAAAAGAATTACAAGATTTTATTGCTAGATTTAGTGCTAATGCTTCTAAATCTAAACAAGCTACTTCAAGAAAAAAATCTCTTGAAAAAATCCAATTAGATGAAATTAAACCTTCTAATAGGAAATATCCTTATATTGATTTTAAACCTGATCGTGAACCTGGAAAAGAAATCTTGGAAATAAAAAATATTTCTAAAACTATTAATGGTGAAAAAGTTTTAGACAATGTTTCTTTTACAGTTAAAAAAGATGATAAAATTGCAATTCTTTCTGATAATGAAATTGCAAAAACTACTTTATTCCAAATTATTGCTGGAGAATTAGAACCAGATGAAGGTTCTGTATCTTTTGGTACTACTATTACAAAAGATTATTTTCCTAAAGATAATAATTACTTATTTGATAATGATTTAATTTTAGTTGATTGGCTTCGTCAATACTCTAAAGACCCTGATGAGACTTATGTTAGAAGTTTTCTTGGAAGAATGTTATTCTCTGGTGAAGAAGCTCTTAAAAAAGTTAATGTTCTTTCTGGTGGTGAAAAAGTTAGATGTGTTCTTTCAAAATTAATGCTTTCTGGTGCTAATTTCTTGATATTTGATGAACCAACTAACCATTTAGATATGGAAAGTATTACAGCTTTAAATGAAGGAATGTGCAAATTTAAAGGAAATTTACTTTTCACTTCTCATGACCACCAATTAACACAGACAGTTGCAAATAAAATTATAGATTTATCTAATAATAAAGTTGTTGTTAGAGAATGTAATTATGATGATTATCTTGAAGAAATTGGTGAAGCTTAAAAATAGCATAACTTAATATATAGTAAAATAAAAAGAAAGTTTTTTAGCTTTCTTTTTATTTACACAAATTTAAAACTGAAAAGAAGGATAGAATTTAAAAACTATCCTTCTTTTCAGTTCATTTAACTTTAATATTCAAATATTTTAACATTATTAACTTTTTTAAATTAACATTTCTTTATCCATTATTTGGCCACTATAAATTGTTGGTAAGTATTCCATTTCATAATCATTTCCACTTCCGTAATTAATTGATGAATTAAAATCATAAAACATACAAGTCACCTCTTTATCTTTTTTTGTGGTACGTTCTTATTATACCACTTTCTAGTTATTATGTAAAGCTTTTCTTTGTTACATTTTTATTTCATTTTAATTTTTATGCTTTAATTTTTAAATGTCAACGGTTGTAATCGTTGATACACCTATGTTTAATCTTTTTTGTATATTTTAAGTAGTATAAAAAAAATATATTTGTATATCATAAAAATATAACAAAATCTTTACTTTTTAATATTATTTTTCCCACTTTTTCAAATTTTATAATTTATTTGATTGACAAATATGATTAGTTGTTTTATAATTGTTTTTGTCAGTTGATATGGGCCATTAACTCAGCTGGTAGAGTAGCAGACTCTTAATCTGAAAGTCCGGGGTTCGATCCCCCGATGGCTCACCATAATGGTTTATAAAAAAACATCACAAAACATCACTAATTTTAAATCAGTGATGTTTTTTTTGTACCTTCTATCCATTCTTAATTTTATAAATAAAATACTAAATTCTCTCCATAGTAATTTATGTAATGCTTTTTCCATCATTTGTTACTGTTGCTTTAAATGTTTCGGATGTATTTACTCCGTCTGTTTCATCACTTATATGATTTACATTTTAATTCTAGCATACATTAATTTTTCTTTATTCTAACACAATTGAAATTAATTTAGCTTCATCATGGTCAAAATTAAAATACGCAATGTTTTAATACTGTTCTTCTTCAAATTTTTTTAATATATATGTCTTTTCAACCTGTCTTGCTCCCTTTAATATTAATGGTTTTCTATTTTTTCTATTTTTCCACTCAATTAATTTTTCCTTTATATATCTACGCACTATAATCACCTCTTTATATTATACGTTTATTTATATAAATTAAACTGTTTTCATCACGTTTTTACAAGATTTTTTCCTAATTTTATCACGCTTTTGCAAGGTTTTATTTTTATTTTATCACACTTTTGCAATATTTTTTGTAAAAATAAAAGAACATCAACATTGCTATCAAACAATTGACATTCTTTCTTAATAAATATATTTTTAAATTTTATTCTTCTGTGCTTCCATTTCCTGACGGAGTAGTTGTCGCATTTGAATTCTCATTTGTTACCTCATTTCCACCTGTTCCTCCTGGTTTGGGTGTTTCAGAAGGAGACGTAGATGCTGATGGGCTTGGTGTTGGTGTTACTGGTGAAGTTGATGGTGTTGTACTTGGTGTTGCTGTTGGTTTGGTTCCTACATGTATTACTCTTTTTATTGTTCCATATGTATCTGTTGATAATTGTGTTTTTGAAACTAAGTTTCCTGCTTGGTCATATACATACTTATATGTTACACTCTTGCATCCGTTTGTTCCTTTGGCTATTACTTTTGTTGTTCCTGCTGGCAATGTTGCATCTTCTACTTTTTCTTCAGCACATGGAATATTTTCAAGTACTGTGGCTACAACTTTTACGTTATATTCATTTTCTTCTTTTAATCCATATATTTTTACTGTTGCAACTCCTGATTTTAGGTATGCTTCTAATTTTATTGGATATTTTCTTGTGTTTTTAAATTTAAAATCAAGTGCTCCGTATACAACAGTTGCATCTTTTCCAGCTTCTACGTATGATGTGATAAATGAATGGTTATGTCTTTCTTCAATTCCTAAATTTGCTTGTAATACTGCATTATATAGAGTTGAAGATATTTGACATATTCCTCCACCTAATCCGTTTTCTACTCCTCCATTTGCATATATTGCTGCTTCTTTATATCCATTCTCTACACTTCTTTTCCCTAGAGCTTTATTATAAGAAAATACTTCTCCTGGTTGAATTACTTGCCCATTTAATTTTTTACAAGCTATGGCTAAATTTGTTGTTCTACTTGTATTTCCTGCATCATATCTTGTTGTAAAATTAGCTAATTCATTTGGAAATGCTCTTGAGCCTAGACTTGATACTGTTTTTCGTGCTTTTGTAATTTTTAGTGGAATAACATATTCATCTTTTGGTTCTGCTAAAAGTGCTTTTGCTTCTTCCATAGGAATTGCAAAATCTACACCATTTTTATCTACTACTACTTGAAATGGACTTTCAATTATATATGCATCTTGAGGGTCTGTATGAATTTCTCCATATATTTTATCTAAATCAATAGGCACTGCTTGTTCTTCTTTTACTGCAATTTCTCTGTCTGTCTGAAATTCTTTTCCTAAATCTGTTAGTTCATCATTTATTTCTTGTTTCATTTTTTCTTGATCTAGTACTATACCACTTTTCCCTGGTGTTATTATTAATTCACTTTCTTCAACACTATATGTATATTCTTGAACTCCTCCAGGTAATTCAGCACTGGTTTCTGTTAGAAATTTATCTAGTTCTTCTTCATTGTATTTTACATCAATGTTTAAATTTTGCTTTGAAAATTTATCTTTAATGATTTCAAAATTATTTACGAATATATTGCTTGTTCTTCCTTTTTCCAATGCTTTATCAACAGTTTCTTCCACATTTGCGGATACTTCAAGTTGTTCTATAGCTAAATCTTTTTGATATTCATTGTACTTTAGCTTTATTGTTCCTTCTTTTCTGTTTTTCATTTTTTCTTCCAGAATTTGACATGCTTCGCTTTTGGTCAAACCTGACACATCTACATCATTTATCATTATTCCTTTGATAATTTTATTAGACATCATTGTTGATATAGCAAATGAGGTTGTTAGTGCTATTAATAATATAATTATAACTACAGCTATAATGGATATTTTTATTGTCTTTCTTCTTTTTTTCATCATTTGCTCAATATACTCTTGTGAGCTTTTTGGTTTTTCTTTTACTTCTTTTTTCTTCATTTTTCCCCTCCATTCCCTATAGCCGATTTTATATTATCATATCGAATTGTTTTATTCAATATATTCTAGCTACTTTCACTAGACATTTTATTTTTTTAAATATATAATATGATTAAATATTTTTGAGGAGTGATACTATGTTAGGAAAATTACTTTTACATGTTAGGGAGGAAAAAGAATTATCAAAGACTACTGTTGCTCAAAAATCACGGTATTAATGTTGGACATCTAACCCATATTGAAAAAGGTGATAGAAATCCTACTGCAAAAACTTTAAAAGATATTTGTACTGCACTAGATATTCCATATCTACCAGTCTCTTATACTTATGATAAAGAACTAACAGAAGAACAGGAAAAATTTAATTTAGTAGATTCTATACCTTACAATACCATTCCTTTGGTAGATAATATTGTTGGTATGGCTGTTTGCCCTGCTTCAATTCCAAAAGCTTCTTTTGCTTTTGTTATGAATGATGATTCTATGAAATCTTCTATTCCTAAGGGAACTACTGTATTTATTGAATTTGCTACTATGCCATTACATAGAGAATTCGGTTTAGTTAAATATAATGATTCTATTATGGTTAGAAGATTTGTTTATAGAAAAAATAAACTTGTTTTAAAGGCTGATAATTTTTTGACCAGAGATATTTCTATTAAAGACGGTTCACAATTTACTCTTATCGGAAAAGCCTATGTCGAAAATTAACATTTTCTTTACAATATTGTAACATTTTTATTTATTAATTTATTTTCTGTTGAAACTATTTTTTTTTAATATTATAATATTATATATATTTTTAAAAAGGAAAAGAGATTTATTATGGAATTAGTAAAAAATATTTTTTTTAATACAGATAAATTAACACCTCATTCAAATATAAAGATTTCTTACACTGGTAAGTTCTTTCAAGATAATTCTTCTGATGTTTTTATTCATTTTGGATTTGGTGATAACTGGAATAATGTTCAGGATGTAAAAATGGTTAAATCTGAATTAGGTTTTCAAACAGAAATAGTTCTTCCTGAAAGTAACTGTTTATGTTTTTGCTTTAAAAATAATAATGATGAATGGGATAATAATGATGGGAAAAATTATATCTTCCCAATTGAACATATTGAAACAAGTTTGACTATTCAAGAAAATTCTTTTGATCTTGTTTCACCAAGGAAATTAAGAAAATCTTATATTATTAATAAAAAAATTAGATTAGCAATTTATAAAATTATTACTTATTTACCTAAATTAGTTTCTGGAAATTATAAAAAGAAATCTCAAGAGTAATTTTGAACCTGTTTTGAACAGGTTCTTTTTATGTAATGGACTAACTATATAAAATTAACAATGCATAGAAATTTGTTTCGCACATTTCGCGTGCGAACAAAGATGCGGAGTTAAAAAAGTTAAAACAAATGCAAATATTATTAATGTCCACTTTTGTTCTACAAGAGAAATATCCGACTTAACAAATAAAATCCTATATTTTACTTGTTAAGTCGGATATTTCTTAAACTCATATAAAAAAACTTTTTTTCTAGAACAGTGTCTATATGGTTTATTTATTTAGTCATTCCAATATAATAACCATATTAGTTATACATCTTTTTACTTGATTTGTCAATATTTTACTTATTTTTTCGTATGACAAATTTCGACATTTTTCGCAAATTACCTGCTTTCACCATTCGTTTTTACTTATTTTCATTTTATTTGCAAGATTTTTTATATTAAACTCTTGACGATTAGTGTATTATTTGCTAAAGTTTATATATACTAAAAAAGAAGGGAGATTTTAAGATGAATAAAGCTGATTTAATAAGTGCAATAGCAAATGAAACAGGTCTTTCAAAAAAAGATACAGAAGCTACAGTAAATTCTTTTGTAAATGTAGTATCTGGAGCTTTAGAAAATAAAGATTCAGTTCAATTAATTGGTTTCGGAACATTTGAAACTAGAGAAAGAGCTGCTAGAACAGGAAGAAATCCACAAACTGGTGAAGAATTACAAATTGCTGCTTCAACAGTTCCTGCTTTCAAACCTGGAAAAGCATTAAAAGAAAAAGTTAATAAATAAGATTTTTATTTGTTTTTTGTACAAACCTTACTTTTGTATAAATATTATATATAATAAGAAACTTTTTAAAACTTTTCAAAAATAAAGATACGGGCATTAAAATGTTTTAATAATATTTATTAGAATATTTTAATGCTCGTATCTTTTTATAAATGTACAGATTATAATATTCCAGTCTGTGCATTATTATCTAAAATAGGGCCTAGCCTCTCGGCTATGCCCTATTTTAGACACCTTCCATTGAAAGTACTTTGAAAATCCTATTTAATCATAGGCTTATAAATTCTTTTCTGTACTTTTTTAATAAGAACTTTTAAATGTGCAATGATCTCCTCAACCTGATCTTCTGTTACTGGTTTAGCTTCTTTAATTGACTGCTTTTCGCTCCATGCCAATCCTGTTTTCAGGCTGATACGAAGATCAATATCTTCTTCGCTCATTTCACTTTCCTCATTATTACGTTCGATGTAGTCTAATCTTACCACTTCATCCACAGGTCTACCATCAGTACCATTATTATAGTAGTGTCCAATACACAGAACTCCCTTATAATATTTTCTGTCGATTGTTGCAGTAGCATCATACATCCAACCATCGTTGCCATTTTTAAAAGTTACCTGACATGGTGTATTAGTTAACCAGAACTGTACAAATCGATCTTCAACTGCAATACCTAATTTGGTATTATCAATGTAATCGATAGGCTCCTTTGTTTCTACAAAGATATCAGCATAAGGATTAATTATCCTGCTGAAGTCAGAGAGCAGATTATATAACTCGTATGCATTATTGGTTTTTAGATTACGAAATACTACGGAATTATTTTTCTTAAATTCCGGATTATCCAGCAACTTTTTATAGATTGTATTCATTAAATCATCTACAAAATTTTTGCTGTACTTCTCGTCAACCATAGTTACAAAAGTTAATAAGCCCCGTACAGAATGAATTTCTCTTTCCCAGAAATCTTCTTCACCTGGTTCTTTTTCTCCAGATTCGACCTTGGCAAGTGCCAACATTATTTCTATCGGGCTGTCACTCTGATATCTTACATAATTCGAGCCTGAATGTACATATGTTACACCTGCAATTTGATAAGCTGGAACTTTGACATTCCATTCATATCCATCCTGGTCCTCTAACCGCTGAGCTCCATAAGTTTCCATTGCTACTTCAAATTCCTTAAATGTGATACTCATAAGAATTCCTCCTATTATAGAATTTTGACTATAAGTTGCATGGGCATATTATATATTAATTTACATAAAAAATCAACCCTTTGTTTACATATTATTATTTTTTTAATATTATTAGATGTTTCTTTTCTTTATATTTCATCCCATTACCTTTTATAAAAGATTTTTTGGCAGAAAAAAACGGATTCAAATTGAATCCGTTTTTCCGGTGAAATTAATCACCTAGCACTCGTATACTTTTGTTAACATGTTACTATGTTAAAACTAAAAAGCAAGAGTCTCCTCTCCACAATTTAGTGAAAGCGGTAATTAACTATGAAATCATAGTATCCTTATTTTACCATAATTCATTATTCATTGCAAGTGTTTTTAAAGTTTTTATGTAAATAGTTGAAAAAACTTTGTTTTTACATATTATATAATGCCATATCATCAATTCAAAATTGCATTTTATATAATATTATGTTATTATGTATCTACAACATCGTTCTTGGAAAAAAATCTGAATTTTTAGTTATTCACTGGAAATTCAGTTCATATATGTTCCTACATTAACTTTTCTCAACTATATAAGGAGGTTGTATATAATGATGAAAGATTTTGAAGATTACAAGATCAAAGAGATCACAGGTGCAGCAATACTGTCATTACCATTGCTTCACTTATTTCTTTGTCTATAGTTCTCTCTCTTGCCTATTTTATATTTCGTGTTTCTGGCCGGGCAGATGGAAAAACAATCGAAGAAATCCAACAGACACTTGATCAAAACGATAGCCAAGTTATAATTGCCTTAGGGAATAACTTTGAGGCGAAAGAAGGCTTGATTAAATCTTCAGAGTTAAATGGAGATGGATTGATTGCACTTTGTACTAAGCCAGAGCCTATGAATATGGATAATCCTAATATTCAAAATTACTTTAAAAAGGCAATCTCTAGAACAAAATTGACACCAAAACAACAAGTTCAGATTGCAAAAATTGGTTTTTCTACTTATTCAAAAGCATTGTTGTTAAGTAATGATTTATCTGCAGAGGGACTGGTTGAAATATGTAAAAATACTAGAATATTTAACCTTGATGACCCTAAAGTTCAAGGTTGGTTTAGAGATGCGATTAATCGGACAAACTTGACATCAAAACAACAAGTCAAGATTGCTGAAATCGGTAGACGACCTGTTTATCGAGAAGCTTTGCTATTAAGCAATAATTTGACTGCAGAAGGGTTAATAGCAATATGTGAAAAACCTAGAGGATTGGATCTTAATAGTCCTACAGTTCAAAAAATGTTTAAAAACGCAATTCAAAGAACAGAATTAACAGAGGCACAAAAAGTTAAAATTGCAAAATCCAAAATTCAAGGATTAGGACTGTTTTAATTTATCAATTAATAGGAACTATATGATATAAAAGACACCAGAGCCAAGAATTTTTTCTTTGTTCTGGTGTCTTTTTTAATTATCCCAAACTTGTACATTCCTTTTCAGTTAAAATTAATTTATATAACTTTATACTTATTAATATTTCTATAATTGATAATATAAAACATATTAAACAAAATGCAATACAGCAAAACATTGGTAAATAATTATTTATATTAAACATTATGCTTGCAGCAAATGAGATTATCATTGTTACTATTGCATATATTGTAGTAGCTTTTGTTTTTACTTTTATATATTCATTACTTATATTTTGTAATTCTAGATTATTTTTTAATACTGCATTTGCCATATTTTGAAAAGTAAGAGCAATCTCATAAAAAATTTTGCCGAAAACAATAATTAGATATTTTTTTCCAAATGTTAATAACAACACAGAAAAACTCCCAAGTTAACTTGAGAGTGTGGTGCACCTGGAGGGATTCGAACCCCCGACCTTCCGGTTCGTAGCCGAACGCTCTATCCAGC
>ERZ824488.1458-NODE-1458-length-25747-cov-4.052001_pt1 | contig 25747 bp, 17 predicted proteins | sample MGYA00519936_ERZ824488 | MGnify/ENA primary metagenome ERZ824488 (study PRJEB31778, sample SAMEA3449153) | human gut metagenome | biome: human gut; feature: human-associated habitat; material: faeces | place: United Kingdom | collected 2010/2012 ... | reverse complement strand
CCGTGTCGATCCTGCACCCGGCCGATTTCTATCTGCCGCAAAACGCCGCCATCTTTGAGGCCATCTATGAGCTCTTCTCGGCCGGCGACGTGGTGGACAGCGTCACCATCTCCGAGCGGCTTCGTCAGGCGGGGCAATACGACCCCGAGACCACGCCGCAATATCTGATCTATCTGGCGGAATTCACTCCCTCCTCGGCCAACACGCAGCGCTATGCGCGCATCGTCTACGAAAAGGCCATGCTGCGCGCGCTGATCGCCGCCTCGCAGCAGATCGCTGAAAACTGCATGACCGAGGCCGGCGAATTCTCGCTGCTCATGGATCAGGCCGAGCAGCTCATCTACGACCTCTCGCACGGCCGCCGCATCAACGAGATGCGCCCCATCGCCGAAGTGGTCGACGAGGCCTACACCAGAATCTCCGAGCTCTACAACGGCAACCGCGAGTTAGGCGGCACGCCCTCGGGCTTTTCTGAACTCGACGCCAAGATCGGCGGGCTCTCCCGCTCGGACCTCATCGCCGCGCGCCCCGGCATCGGCAAGACCTCGCTGGCGCTCAACATCGCAAGCCATGTGGCGCTCAAGGAGAAAAAGGGCGTCGCCATCTTTTCGCTTGAGATGTCGGGCGAACAGCTTGTGTCGCGCATGATCTCGTCGCTGGCGCTGGTCGACTCGTCGCGCCTGCGCACGGGCGACATCCGCCCCGACGAGTGGACAAGGCTGGCCGAGGCCGTCTCGATCCTGGGCGACTCGCCCGTCAAAATCGACGACAACGCCGGCGTGACGGTGCAGGAGATCAAGGCCAAGCTGCGCAGAGAGAAAAACGTCGGCCTTGTCATCATCGACTACCTTCAGCTCATGCGCTCGGGTTCTCGCAGCGAGAACCGCGTGCAGGAGGTGGCGGAGATCTCGCGTTCGCTCAAAATCATGGCCAGGGAGCTCGACGTGCCGGTGGTGGCGCTCTCGCAGCTCAACCGCGCCAGCGAAACGCGCAAGGACAAAAAGCCCATGCTCAGCGACCTGCGCGAATCGGGCTCGATCGAGCAGGACGCCGACATCGTCATCTTCCTCTACCGCGACGAGGACAATCCCGACCTCGAGGCGCGCAACATCGTCAACTGCTCGGTGGCCAAAAACCGCCACGGCGCCACCGGCACCATCGACTTTTTGTGGAGCGGGCAGTACACCCGCTTTACGTCGCTGGAGACGCGTCATGACGAGAGCTGACCCCCTGCTGCGGCAAGTGGAGCGCATGCTCAAGACACACCTGCCGCCGCAGTCCCGCCACATCGTGGTGGCGCTCTCGGGCGGGGCCGATTCGGTCTGCCTGCTGCACGCGCTGCTGGCCTTGAAGCCGGCGCACGGCTGCGAGATCTCGGCCGCCCATCTCAACCACCTGCTGCGCGGACAAGCCGCCTTTGACGACGCCGCCTTTGTCGCGCGCCTGTGCGACAGTCTGGGCGTGGCGCTGCTCCAGGAGCAAGTCGACATTGCGGCGCTCTCCAAGAAGCGGCGCATCGGCGAGGAACAGGCCGGCCGCGAGGCGCGCTATTCCCTTTTTGAAAGGGCCGCCGCACAATACGAGCGCGCCGTGACCGCCACGGCGCACACCGCCAGCGACCAGGCCGAGAGCGTGCTGCTCAACCTCTTTCGCGGCAGCGGGATCGACGGGCTGGCCGGCATCCCTCCCGCAAGGGAGGGCTTCATCCGTCCGCTGCTTTGCTGCACCCGGCAGCAGGTGGAGCGTTACTGCGCCGAGCACGGTCTGTCCTTCGTGACCGACGCCACCAATTTTGAACCCATTTACCAGAGAAACCGCATCCGCCTCTCCCTGCTGCCCGCGCTTGAGAGAGACTACAACCACAATTTGACAAACACTCTGCAGCGCACGGCCGACCTGCTGCGCGAGGACGCGCAACTGTTAAACGAGCTGGCCGACGATCTGCCCCTCACGAAAAAGCGGTCGGCGGATTTTCTTGTCTTCGACCGCGCCGCACTGCGGCAGGCAAACCCCGCCCTTGCGCGCCGGCATCTGCGCCGGCAAATAGAAAAAACCTTTGATCTCACCTTGTCCGCCGCACAGTCGCAGGCGCTGCTGGCGCTTGGAACGCAGCGCGGCAACGGCGCGCTGGATCAGCTTCCAAAACCCCTGTTTGCACAGGCCGCGTATGGGCAACTGATCGTCTCAACGGTGGCGCGCCTGGCGCCGCTGGCTCCCATGGCGCTGCACCCCGACTGCAACGATGTGCCCGGTTTTGGTCAGGTGTGGATTTATCGTGACAACAAAGAGAAATTTCACAAAGATGCTACCACTCACCTGTTAAGATGTGATATAATACCCCATGCGCTGTCGCTGCGCGCCCGCAAACCGGGCGACCGCTATCGCCCCGTGGGTCGAAGGGAAAAACTTCTCAGCGACCTGATGGGGGAGGCGCGCATCCCCGCCGCGCTGCGGGATCTGATGCCCGTCGTCACCATGGGGGAGCGCATTGTCTCCTGTTTTCCCTTTGGCCCCGCCGAGGAAGCGGCTGCCGCCCCGGGAGAACAGGCGCTTGTTTTGCGCTATGCTGCAAAACCCCCGGTGAGCCTGATGGTCTCTGAATGTTGCGAAGACTGACCACCTTCAAATGAAACCATTGGTATCGTCTTTTCAAAAAGATTTGATCTGGTTTATCCCGTCCGGCAGCCGGCCCCAATACAAAGCTGTGCTGCCATCATCACAACGTCAACCCGCCCGTCGCGTCGTCGGGCATCAAATAAACGTCTTTTTCCTCAAAAGAAAAAGGCCGGGTTGCTCTGCTCCCGGCGCAAATTAAGGAGAGAACGACAAACATGCAAAGAGACTTATCCAAAGTGTTGCTCACAGAGCGCGAGCTTTCGGATCGGATTCGGGAACTCGGCCGGGAAATTACCCGGGACTACAATGGAAAACCGCTGCACCTGGTGGGCATCCTAAAGGGGTCTGTGGTTTTCATGACCGATCTGATGAGGACGATCGACCTGCCGCTCACCATGGACTTTATGGCTGTTTCGAGCTATGGCTCGGGTGTCAAAACCTCCGGCGTGGTGCAGGTCATCAAGGATTTGTCCACCCCCATCGACGGAAAGGATGTGCTCATTGTGGAGGACATCCTCGATTCCGGCCTCACGCTCAGCTACATCACTGAGCTGCTCGCGAGCAAGGATGCAAACAGCGTCAGAGTCTGCACCCTGCTCAACAAGCCCAGCCGCCGGCACCCCGACGTCCGCCTGGAAGTGGACTACGAGGGGTTTGTCATTCCCGACGACTTCGTGGTGGGCTACGGCCTCGACTACAAAGAAAAGTACCGTAACCTGCCTTTTGTGGGTGTGCTTGACCCCAAGGTGTACGGCGAGTAAGGAGTTGATCTTTTGAATCCCAACAATCCGCAAAACCAGGGGCCCCGTGCTCGGCAGGGCCTGTTGCGCACCCTTTTGTTCTATGCGCTGCTTTTGATGATGTTTTACTATGCAACCTCTTCGCTGCGCCGCAATGTGGAAGTGGAAGCGCTCATGTATTCCGACATTGTGGACTATTTTCGCAACGAGCAGGTTGAGGAATTTGTGGTCAACAACAAAAATGTCATCAACATCAAGCTCAATGACACAGATCACACTGAGCTCTCCTTCCAGCTGCCCAGCTTAGAGCTCTTTGAGGCCAGCGTGCCCACCGAGGAAATTCTGCGCCAGTATGACGCGGGCATCATCAAGAGCTATGACTATGCCCCGCCCTACACCATGCCCTTCTGGCTCTCCATTTTGCCCTACTTGGGGCTCGCCGTCGTGTTCGGTCTGCTGTGGTACTTCCTGATGAACCAGCAGATGGGCGGCAACGGCAAGGTGATGAGCTTTGGCAAGAGCAATGCCAAGGTCTCGCCCGAGGGCGGCGAAAAGGTCACCTTCAACGATGTCGCCGGCGCCGACGAGGAGAAGATGGAGTTAGCTGAAATTGTGGATTTCCTCAAAAATCCGCGCAAGTATCTTGAAATCGGCGCCCGCATTCCCAAGGGCATTTTGCTCTTTGGCCCTCCCGGAACGGGTAAAACCCTGCTGGCCAAGGCCGTCTCTGGCGAAGCCGGCGTGCCGTTTTACTCCATTTCGGGCTCAAGCTTTGTCGAGATGTTTGTCGGCGTGGGCGCCTCGCGCGTGCGCGACCTCTTCGGCGAGGCCAAGAAAACCGCCCCCTGCATCGTCTTCATCGACGAGATCGACGCCGTCGGCCGTCAGCGCGGCGCGGGTCTTGGCGGCGGCCACGACGAACGCGAACAGACCTTAAACCAGCTTCTTGTCGAGATGGACGGCTTTGGCGTCAACGAGGGCGTCATCGTCATCGCAGCCACCAACCGGCCTGACATTCTCGACCCTGCGCTGCTGCGCCCCGGACGTTTCGACCGTCAGATCATGGTCAACACCCCCGATCTCAACGGGCGCGAGGCCATCTTGAAGGTGCACGCACGCAACAAGCCCTTTGACGACGACGTGGATCTCTCGGTCATCGCCAAAACCACCCCCGGCTTCACAGGCGCCGACCTTTCCAACCTGCTCAACGAGGCCGCTCTGCTGGCGGCGCGCCGCGGCGCAACGCGCATCTCCATGCACGACGTGGAAGACGCCACCATCAAGGTCATCGCAGGCCCCGAAAAGAAGAGCCGCTCCATCAGCGAAAAGGAGCGCCGCCTGACAGCCTATCACGAGGCGGGTCACGCCATTGTCACGCGGTTTTGCCCCACGCAAAACCCTGTGCACCAGATCTCCATCATCCCGCGCGGGCGCGCCGGCGGCTACACGCTGTCGCTCCCGCTCGAGGACAAATACTATGCCTCGCGCGAGGAAATGCGCGAGGAGATTGTCACCCTGCTCGGCGGCCGCGCGGCCGAGGCCTTGTGTCTTGACGACATCTCGACCGGCGCCTCCAACGACATCGAGCGCGCCACCGACATCGCCCGCAAGATGGTCACAAAATACGGCATGAGCGATACGCTGGGCCCCGTTGTCTACGGCAGCGGCGATCACGAGGTCTTCCTGGGACGTGACTTCTCGCAGGGCAAGGGCTATTCGGAGGATGTCTCGGCTCAGATCGACCGTGAAATTCGCCGCCTGATCGACGAAGGCTATGCCCGCGCCATCGAGCTGCTCAAAGAGCACGAGGAAAAACTGCATGAGACCGCTTCGCTGCTGCTCACCCAGGAAAAGATCGACGGCAAGCAGTTTGAGGCGCTCTTTGCAGAAACGCCGGTGAAGGCCGACGTACAGAGCCAGTCTCCGACGCCCGATGCGCCGGCAGAGGAGGCCGACGATTCCGACGAGGCGCCCCGCGAACACGACGGCGCCATTGGCGATGACAGCGCATCCACAGACGCCGCGCCAACAAAGTGAGGATTGTCCCTTTTTGCCACTCCCCCTGGGGCATTGTCTTCCCGATCTTGTTCATCCTATCAGAGCCGCGCTACCTGAAGCCGGACTTTGCTTTTCCCGCCTTGGTTGAGCGATATCGGGCCATTGACGCCCGCTTTTGAGCAACTCGACCTTCGCGAGCAAGATGCGTTTTGTCCCCATATGCTTAAAAGGGCCGGGCGGGTAAAACCCGCCCGGCCCTTTTTTGCGGCAGCGACACGCTGCATTTTTTGCTTCAGATTTAAAGGGCGCTTGCACGTCCCCTTTTCTCTCATACGGTTTCCAACAAAAAGAGCCCGCTGCAAGCGGGCTCTTTTTTGGCTGAACATCATTCTTTCTTTGCAATCTCATTTTTGCAGCGCGTGCAGATCTGCTTTCCTTTATACTCATGCAAACCCTTCGTACTGTTGCAAAACGTACAGTGGTTTTCAAACTTCTTGAGAACAATGGTGTCTCCCTCACTGTAAATCTCTACAGCGTCCCGAGGGGAAATTCCCAAGGTGTTTCTCAGCTCGATCGGCAAGACGATACGGCCGAGCTCATCCACTTTTCTAACAATTCCTGTAGATTTCATATCCCAATTACTCCCTTCTCTCTTGCATATCTGTTGTTATCTTCGCATATATCCACTCCCATGTGTTGCCATCTTCCTGAGCAGCAGCCCTTCGACTGTTACTTTCGTTATTTTACAGGAAAATCCATTTTATGTCAACTGGTAAACTTGCCTAAAATTCCAATCAAAAACATATATACTTATCAAAGCTTTCATCTGTCATGCGGTGTTTCAGATGATAACATTCTGGAAGATTCTTTTAAAAAGGATAAAAATACCATTCTTTAGACAAAAATCGAGGAGGAATTTCACCATGCTCAATATGATCTGGGCCGGGATGATTTTGTCCGCCACTCTGGTGGGTCTGTTTACCGGCCGTGGCGCAGAACTTTCATCGGCTATTTTTTCAGGTTGCAGCAGGGCGCTTGAGCTTTCCCTCACTCTGCTGGGCGTGGCCGCCTTTTGGAACGGGCTGATGGCCATCGCGCAGGAAAGCGGCTGCCTGCTCTCCTTTTCACGCTGTCTTCGTCCCATCATCCACTTTTTGTTCCCCGGCGTGCGCAAGGACAGCGAGGGGGAACAGGCCATCGCCGCCAATCTGAACCGCCGGTTCGGCATGGACTACACCGCCGACCATATCTTTATGACGACGGGCGCGGCGGGTGCGCTGGCCCATGCTGTGCGCTGCGTCGGCGTGCCCGGGCAGAACATCGTAACGTTTGCGCCGTTCTTCCCCGAGTACAAGCCGTACATCGAGGGCGCGGGGCTTACCCTGCGCGTGACGCCGCCGCGGTGCGCGGACTTTCAGATCGACTTTGAGGCGTTCGCGCAACTCGTGGACGAGAACACCGCCGCCGTGCTCATCAACAGCCCCAACAACCCCAGCGGCACCGCCTACAGCGAGGAGACCCTGCAGCAGCTGGCCGACTTTTTGACCGCGACAAGCGCCAAATACGGCCACCACATCTTCCTGATTTCCGACGAGCCGTACCGCGAGATTTCGTTCGGCGGCAGGGTCACGCCCTACCCCGCAAAATTCTACGATGATACGCTCACCTGCTACTCCTTCTCCAAGAGTCTGAGCGTGCCGGGCGAGCGTATCGGCTATGTGGCCGCCAACCCGCGGTGCGAGGACGCCGCGTACATCGTGCCTATGTGCGGCCAGATCTCCCGCGGGACCGGCCACAACTGCCCGTCGTCCCTCATCCAGATGGCCGTCGAGCGCTGCCTTGACGTGACCAGCGACCTGTCCGTCTACGAGACGAACATGAACCTGATCTACGACGAGCTGATCGCGCTGGGCTTCACCGTCGTCAAGCCGGACGGCACGTTCTACATCTTCCCGAAGGCGCTGGAGGACGACGCAAAGGCGTTCTGCCAAAAGGCGCTGAAATATGACCTGGCGCTGGTCCCCGGTGACAGCTTCGGCTGCCCCGGCTACTTCCGCATGGCGTACTGCATCGAGACCGAAAAAGTCCGCCGCAGCTTTGCCGCGCTGGAGAAATTCGTGGCCGAGGAGTACGGCGTCACCAAACACTAAGGAGATTTTATGTCGATTCTACGCCGCATTTTCCCGTTTCTGCTGACGGCTGCGCTGCTGTGTGCCTGCGTGCAGATGCCCAACACCCCACAGGACGTGCTGCCCGCCACGCCGCCGCAGCCCACGGCGGCCCCCGCCGCCACGCCGGAGACAAGTCCCACGCCGACGCCCGAGCCGACAGTGGCCCCCGCGATGGCGACGGCCACGAGCAACGCCACCAAGGACGCGCCGCAGATCAAGGACCCGACGACCTGGGACGACAACGCCGCCGAGACGCTGGCCGGGCTGGAAACGCAGTTTGCCGCCTACGGCCTGACGCTGGACGCGAAGGAGGGCTGCCCCTACCTGCTGGCGGTCAACAACGCAGGCGGCGTGGTCACGGTCTACGCCGTGGATTCTGCCACAAAAAAGTACGCTGTGCCGTTCATGGCGATGGTGTGCAGCGGCGGCATGGACACCCCCACCGGGTATTTTTCGACCCCGGTGGACTACAGCTGGCGGCTGCTGATGGGCCCGAGCTACGGCCAGTACGCGACCCGCATCTATGACAGCTACCTGTTCCACAGCGTGCCCTACTACAGCCAGCACAAGGACGATGTGGAGTACGACGAGTTCAACCTGCTGGGCACCCGCGCCAGTCTGGGCTGCATCCGGCTGGCTGTGGTGGACGTGAAGTGGATCTACGACAACTGCCCGCTGGGCACGCCGGTCATCATCTACAACGACACCGACGACCCCGGCCCGATGGGAAAGCCCGGCACGATCTACACCGACCCCGCCGACACCGAGAAGCGCGGCTGGGACCCCACCGACCCCGACCCGGCCAACCCGTGGGACGATGCCTTTGAGAGCGGCACCGCCATCCGCAGCCAGGCCGCCTGGGACCAGTGGGAGACCGAGCGCGAAAATTGGATGAGCAGCCTGACGCCCACCGATTTGCAGGGGTGGAGCACCGATTCCAAGATCGCGGGAACGCGCGGTTGATTTTTGCGCCGTAGGGGCCGGAGGTTTTCCGTTAGCAGACGTTCACAAGATAACCGGGAGTGTCTCGACCCTCGCGGTAGGGGCCGGGCATGCCCGGCCCGCAGGCTTCCCGCAAGCGCCCGTCCGCCGCAAACCGCCGGGCCGGGCGTGCCCGGCCCCTACCGCTCTATAAATCAAAAAGCACCCGCCTTTTTATCGAAGGCAGGTGCTTTTCTATTGCAATATCAGCTGAACATCACCACGTCCTGCGCGGGCTTTTCGCCCGGCTCGACGGAGATGGCGGTCAGGACAGGGCCGGTGGAATCGGGGGTCTGGCCCTTGTAGATGGGGTGGTACTTGACGTTGACCTTGGCCGTAATGTTGATCCAGCTGCGCTGCTCCAGCGACTTGTAATCGTCGTACTTGCAGGGCATGCCCACAAACTGGATGTCCTGCACGCAGCAGGTCATGGCAAAGCGTCCGGGCACAAACGCGCCCTTGCCGGCCTGGGGGGTCTGGCAGACCTGAGCCAGATATTTGACCGTCTTTCCGTCATATTTCTTCGGGTCGTCCATGCAGTCCATGTACCATATACCGAAGAACTCCTCGGGGATCTCAATGACCGGCGCGTCCACGTCGAAGGGCAGCGGGTCGGGGATGTCGTCATAGGCGACGCTGCCGTCCTTGAACTCGTAGGCGATGTCGCAGCGGCGGCTGGCCTGGCGCACCAGCTTGTGGATGAGCTGGCGGCTCTCGTCGTCGTTGACAGCCTCGGCGCGGTTGACGACCAGCAGCTCACTGCCGCGCAGCTTGTCCAGCAGCAGGCTGCGCATGGCGCTGTCGCCCGCGTAGGTCTTGATGGTCGTACCGTCGGCGGTGGCCAGGCTCTGGTAGACGAGCCAGTTGTCGGGCAGGGCGTCGTACAGCTCCTGAATGAGCCACATGCCGTTGTACTCGATGATGACGCGGCCACAGCCGGACTTCTTTTCGAGCGCGGTCAGGTTCTCGGCGGTCAGCTCGCTCTTATCCTCGATCTGGGCAACGTGCACGCCGCCGAAGGCGAACTTGGACGGGTCGTACTCAATCTCGCCCTCCTCGCAGACCAGCAGCAGGGTCTTGTCGCCGGAGTCGAAGTTGGGGTCCTCCATCGTTTCCTGAATGAATTTCGTCTTGCCGCTCTCCAGCTGGCCGACGAAGAGATATACGGGGATTTGTTTAGGCATAGGGGACGTCCTTTCGGTTAGTAGCAGTCAAAGGCTTCTCCCCGGGGGGAGAAGCTGTCCGCGAAGCGGACTGATGAGGGGAGAGCGAATCGCGGCCTGTCATTCGTGGGCTGCTGCGGCAGGCTCGCCCCTCATCCGCCCTCGGTCTGGGCCTCGGGCACCTTCCCCCAAGGGGGAAGGCATTCTTATCAAACGTGGAACAATTCCGCGATCTCATGCTCCTTCAGCTGGGAGCCGATGACGCAGAGCTTGCCGGTGACGTCGGGGCCGCAGGGGCGGATCTCGTGCTCGCCGGGGACCATGTCGAACTCGTACCAGGTGTCGCCGCCGTCCACAATGCCCTTGGCGCGCAGGATCATGCCGTAAGCGCCCTCGTCCAGCGCGTGCAGGGCCTTGTCCAGATCCTCACGGCTGTATTTGTGGGCCGTCTCCTTGCCCCAGCTCGTGAACACCTCGTCGGCGTCGTGGTCGTGGTGGTGATGATGCCCGCAGGAGCAGACGCCGTGCTCGTCGTAGTGGTGCTCATGGTGATGCTCGTGCTCGTCCTCATCGTCGTGGTGATGGCAGCAGTCGTGGTCATCGTCATCATGGTCGTGATGATGGTGATGCTCATGCTCGTCCTCGTCGTCATCATGGTCGTGATGGTGATGCTCGTGCTCGTCCTCATCGTCATCCTCGTCGTGATGATGATGGCAGCAGCAGTCGTGGTCGTCCTCCTCGTGGTCGTGATGGTGATGATGGTGGTGCTCGTGCTCATCCTCGTCGGCATGGGCCACGTTGGCGGCGCGGGCCTCGGTCAGCAGCTCGGCGACGAGGTCGCGCTTGCCGTCCATGACGGAGACGATCTGTGCACCGGTCAGGACGGTCCAGTCGGTGGTGACGATGGTGGCGGTGGGGTTCTTCTCGGCCAGCAGGGCGACGGCGGCAGCGACCTTCTCCTCACTGGCGTTGCCGGTGCGGCTCAGGATGATGCAGGACGCATGGCTGACCTGGTCGTCATAGAACTCACCGAAGTTCTTCATATACATCTTGACCTTGTTCACGTCGGCGACGGTGACAAAGCTGTTCAGGATGACGGGCAGATCCTCGGCGACGCCCTCGACGGCGCGGGTCACGTCGGACAGCTTGCCGACGCCCGACGGCTCAATGAGGATGCGGTCCGGGTGGTAGGTCTCGACGACCTTCTTCAGTGCCTCGCGGAAATCGCCGACCAGGCTGCAGCAGATGCAGCCGGAGTTCAGCTCATTGACCTGAATGCCGGCCTCGCGCATGAAGCCGCCGTCGATGCCGATCTCGCCGAATTCGTTCTCGATCAGGACGATCTGCTCACCGGCGAAGGCCTCCTTGATGAGCTTTTTGATAAGGGTGGTCTTGCCGGCGCCGAGGAAGCCGGAGAAAATGTCGATTTTGGTTTTCTTTTCAGCCATAGTTGGGTACCTCTATTCAAGATGTGTTCAGATGTTCAGTTGGTTGGCAATCTATTACACTAACTGCTAATACTATTATAACAAACACGTCAAGGGGTTTTGCGCCATTTTGCGCGGGAAATTTTGAATTTTTTGCAAAATTTATGGATTTGCAGGGGGCTGGCGCTAATGGGACACTGCCTCGGAGGGGTCAAGACCCCTCCCTACGGGCTATCGTTCACGGGTGCTTTGTAGGGAGCGGTCTTGACCGCTCCGCCGGGTAGGCAGACGTTAGCGGGTTGGCCCGTAGGGGCGGCATACATGCCGCCATGCCCGGCCCCTACGGCGCGCCGCATTTTTGTTTGTGCCCCCGGGCGCAAACTCCACAATATTTATTATTTATTATTTCTTATTTATTATTTGCACCATTCGTGGTATGATATACCTAACCCCAATATCTATCACAAAAAGGAGCGATCCATTTTGACTACCAATGAAAAAATCGCCGCGCTGCGTGCCGCTGCCAAAGCGGCGGGCGCGGACGGCGTGCTCATCATTACCAGCGACCCCCATTGCAGCGAGTACCTGCCCGGCTATTATAACGCTCTGCCGTGGTTCTCCGGCTTCATCGGCGAGAACTCGACCCTCGTTGTGACTCAAGACCGCAGCGCCCTGTGGTGCGATGGCCGCTTCTACGTGCAGGCCGACAAGCAGCTGGCCGGCAGCGAGATCGAGTGCATGCACGCGGGCTCCGCGGGCGTGCCCACCGTGGCCGAGTACCTTGAGAGCCACTTTGCGGACGGCCAGACCCTGCTGCTGGACGGCAGCTGCGTGCCCGCCACGATTGCCAAGGAGTACATCGACGCATTGGCCAAGAAGGGTGCCGCCCTCAAGAGTCAGGACGTGGCCAGCCCGATCTGGGACGCCACCGGCGAGCGCCCGGCCCTGCCCGACACCCCCTGTGAGCTGCTGACCCCGGCCCAGACCGGCGCGACTGCCGCGGACCGCATCGCCATGGTGCGTGCCGAGCTGCAGAAAGCCGGTGCCACCGCACTGGCCGTGACCGGTCTGGACTGCGTGGGCTGGCTGCTGAACCTGCGCGCCCGCGACCTGCCCTGCACCCCGCTGGCCGTCGCCTACGCGCTGGTCACGATGGACGCCTGCACGCTGTTTATCGCGCCGGGCCGCCTGTCCGACGCCGACGCCGCCACGCTGGCCGAGAGCGGCGTGACGCTGCGCGGCTACGAGGAAATTATCGACGCCGTCCACGCCCTGCCCGCCGACGAGGTGTTCCTGGTGGACGAGAAGGCCACCAACTACGCCCTGTACGAGGCCCTGACCGCCCACAAGACCGTGGCCGGTGCCGACCCGATTTTTGCCCTGAAGGGCATCAAGAACGAGACCGAGCTGAAGAACCTCCGCGAGTGCCATATCCGCGACGGCGTCGCCGTGGTGCGGTTCCAGATGGATCTGGAAAAGGCGCTGGCCGAGGGGAAGCAGCTGACCGAGATCGACATCGACACGATGCTGCAGAAGCGCCGCGCCGAGATGCCCGGCTACTTTGAGGACAGCTTCTCCACGATTGCGGCCTACGGCGCCAACGCCGCCATGATGCACTACCACGCTGAGGGCGATGTGAACAGCGCCATCGAGCCGCACGGCTTCCTGCTGGTGGACAACGGTGGCCAGTACGACTGCGGCACCACCGACATCACCCGCACCTACCCCGTCGGCCCGCTGACCGACAACGAGCGCCGCTATTACACCTGGGTGCTGCAGAGCCACATCGACATGGCCCGCGCGGTGTTCCTGGACTACTGCACCGGCTTTGCGCTGGATACCTTTGCCCGCGGCCCGGTCTGGGCGCACAAGGTCAACTACCGCTGCGGCACCGGCCACGGTGTCGGCTTTATCTCCGGCGTGCACGAGGGCCCGCAGAGCCTGCGCCCGAACAACCCCGTGATTTTTAAGCCCGGCATGACCATCACCGACGAGCCGGGCATCTACGAGACCGACGAGGTCGGCATCCGCATCGAGAACGAGCTGGAGTGCATCGACCTGGGCGAGAACCAGTACGGCCACTGGCTGGGCTTTGCGCCTTTGACGCTGGTGCCCATCTCCACCGAGCCGGTCCTTGTGGACGAGCTGAGCCGCGACCAGATCAACTGGCTGAACGACTACCACGCCCACGTCTACGAGACGCTCAGCCCCCGCCTGAACGAGGACGAGAAGGTCTGGCTGAAGGAGAAGTGCGCGGCGATTGGCAGATAAACAGCTGACAGGTGTTTATCTTTTATATTCCTGTAGGGGCCGGACATGTCCGGCCCGCAACATAAGCCGGAAAGCAGGTGCTTGCCGGTAAGCTGCGGGCCGGGCATGCCCGGCCCCTACGTCTCAACAATGTTTTACCATGCAATAACGGCACACGTCCCCGGAATGGTCAAGACCGTTCCCTACAAAGCACCCGTGGACCCCGATCTGTAGGGAGGGGTCTTGACCCCTCCGCAGCTGCCGTTTACCATTGTGACGCGGTAGGGGCCGGGCATGCCCGGCCCCTACAGAGCGGCATACTCAATGGCTATTTATTTCTCGCACGCGCCGTCGTTGCCCTACTCTTGCGGTTACCGCATCAAACTTCGCCTTTACAGGCTCGTTTTCTGCGACCGCTGCGCTTCCTCCGTCTCGCTGCATCCGCCGCAGGCGGCGCTCGACTCCGTCGCCCCGCACCCGTCGCAGTCACTCTCAAACCGGACGGCGTTCTTCGCCAGCTCGGGGTCAAGGCGCTGGGCGACCTGCATCATCAGGGCGCACTCCATCCGCTTGCGAAACACCTTGCAGCCGTACTCATAAGTGCCGTGGATGTCGCCGGTGGCGTGCAGGGCGTTGGCCGCGCAGCCGCCCGCGCAGTACAGGCGTGCCCAGCAGTCCTTGCAGTCGGGGCGGGCATAGACGTTGCACAGCTTGAACTCGTCGCGCAGGGCGGTGTTGGTCACGCCGTCCCAGACGTTGCCCAGCTTGTACGCCGGGTCGCCGACAAACTGGTGGCAGGGGTACAGGTCGCCCCAGGGGGTCACGGCCATGTACTCGGTGCCGGAGCCGCAGCCCGAAATGCGCTTGTAGATGCAGGGGCCGTGCTTGAGGTCCAAAATATAATGATAGAACGTGATCGGCTTGCCGGCCTTCTGGCGGCGCAGCATGTCGTTGGCCAGCAGCTCATACTGGTCGAACAGCTTGGGCAGGTCCTCCTCGGTCAGGGCCTCGGGGGAGTCCGGCGGGGCGACAACCGGCTCCATGGACAGCTCGGTAAAGCCGAGGTCGTCGGCCATGTGGAACAGGTCCTTCGTAAAATCAACGTTGTGATGCGTAAACGTGCCGCGCATATAGTAGCCCTGGCCGCCGCGCGCCTTGACGAGCTTCTGGAACTTGGGCACGATGCGGTCATAGCTGCCGTTGCCCGCGAGGTCAACGCGGAAGCGGTCATTGACCTCCTTGCGGCCATCCAGCGACAAAACAACGTTGTGGCATTCTTTATTGCACCAGTCGATGACCTCGTCCGTGATGCCGATGCCGTTGGTCGTCATCGTGAAGCGGAAGTTTTTGTTGTACTTTTTCTCGATGCTGCGTGCATAGGCAACCAGCTGCTTGCAGACCTCAAAGTTCATCAGCGGTTCGCCGCCGAAGAAATCGACCTCGAGGTTGCGGCGGGTGCCGGAGTTTTCGATGAGGAAATCCAGCGCGCGCTTGCCGGTCTCGAAGCTCATGAGACCGGCCTCGCCGTGGAACTTGCCCTGCGCGGCGAAGCAGTAGCTGCAATTCAGGTTGCAGGTATGGGCGACGTGCAGACAGAGCGCCTTGACAACGTTGGAGCGGTTTTTGAAGTCAAAGGCGTGGTCGGCGTAGGCGTCGGGCGCAAACAGCTGGCCCGCGGCGGTCAGCTCGTCGATGTCGTCGAGCACGTCGCTGATGTCGGCGGCGGTCACATCGGCGCGGTCCGCGTACTTTTTGGCGAGGGCTGCAGCAGCCTGCTCCCGGCTGCTGCCTTGGTCGATCAGGGCGATGGCGTCATAGGCGACGTCATCCACCGCATGCACGCTGCCGCTGTAGACATCCAGCACAATGTTGTAACCGCTTAATTTGTATTGATGGATCATGGTTTTCTCCGTTTTGTTATGTCTTGGAAAGGGAGTGGCAATGGCGGGGTTCTCTCCCTCAGTCGCCTGCGGGCGACAGCTCCCTCGCAGAGGGAGCCAAGGAGTTGCCCATGGACAAAACACTTGCATGGCTGTGGCTGGCGGATGCCGTCGGCTCGGGCTGTCAATATGCGCAGGAGCTGCTGACGCTCTACCCCGACCCGGCGGAACTGTACGACGCCCTGCGTGCCGGGACCGAGGCCCCGCCCGCCTGCCTGACGCCCCACGCGCTGGCACAGCTGCAGGACACGACGCCCTTTGATTATGAGGAACGGCTCGACCACTGCCTGCTGTCGGGCATCGACGTGCTGACGCCCGACGAGGGCGTATACCCGGACCGTTTGCGGGACCTGCCCGACCTGCCGCTTGCGCTCTACGTGACCGGCGACATCGCCAGCCTGAACGGGCAGCGGTACGCGGGCATGGTGGGCACGCGGCGGCCCAGCACCTACGGGCGGCAGGCCGCGTTTGACCTGTCACTGGCGATGGCGCGGGCGGGCGTCGTGCTCGTCAGCGGCCTGGCCGACGGACTGGACAGTGAGGCACACCGCGCCGCCGTGCAGGCTGATGTGCCGACGGTTGCCTTTCTGGGCACGGCCATCGACAAGACCTACCCGGCCTCCAACGCGAAGCTGCGCACCGCCATTGAGAAGGGCGGCGGCGCGGTCTGCAGCGAGTATCCGCCCGGCTACAGCGGGCGCACGACGGGCACTTTTCTGGCCCGCAACCGGCTCATTGCCGCGCAGAGCGAGGCGCTCTGCGTCGCCGAGGCCCGCACCCGCAGCGGCACGCTGAACACCGTCGGCCACGCCGAGCGGCTGGGCCGCCCCGTGCTGGCCGTGCCGGGCAGCATCTACAGCGCTTTGAGCGAGGGCACAAACGAGCTGTTGCGCACCCACCGCGCCGAGCCGCTCTGCAAAGCCGCGGACGCGCTGGATATACTGGGTATTGGCGCGGAGACCGCCGCCCCGGCGCAGCAACGGTTTGACCCCGCCACGGTCAGCGTCGATGCGCAGGCCGTCTACGCCGTGTTAAAGCCCACGCCCCAAAGCATCGACGCCCTGTGTGCCGCCGCAAGCCTGCCCGCCGGACGGGTGCTGGCGGCGTGTACCGAGCTGGAGCTGATGGGCGGAGCCCAGGCACAGCCGGGGCGGAGATATATTGCCAAATAATAAAGAATAAATAATAAATAATAAATAAGGTGGAGTTTGCGCCCGGGGGCGCAAACAAAACGGGGCGTCGGGGACGCCGCCCCCTACAACCGTTTAAAACGGGATCGTCGATTATTAAAAACGTGCCGCCGTGGGCGGCACACCAAATTTATTATTTATTATTTATTATCTATTATTTAAAAAACTAATACATTGAGGTAACTTATGCCAAAATTAGTCATCGTGGAATCCCCTGCCAAGGCCAAGACCATTGGCAAGTATCTGGGCCGCGGCTACAAGGTCACGGCCAGTATGGGCCATGTGCGCGACCTGCCCGCCAGCACGCTGGGCATTGATGTCGAAAATGGCTATACACCGAAATATATCACCATCAAGGGCAAGCAGAAGCTCGTCAAGGAGCTGAAGGCCGAGGCCAAAAAGTGCGACGGCGTCCTGCTGGCAACCGACCCGGACCGCGAGGGCGAGGCCATCAGCTGGCATCTGGCGAACATTCTGGGGCTGGACCCCAGCGCACCCAACCGCGTGACCTTTGACGAGATCACGAAGAAGGGCGTCAAGGAGGGCATGGCCCACCCGCGCGCCATCAATATCGACCTGTTCAACGCCCAGCAGGCCCGGCGCGAGCTGGACCGTCTGGTCGGCTACAAATTGAGCCCGTTCCTGTGGAAAAAGGTTCGCCGCGGCCTGTCCGCGGGCCGCGTGCAGAGCGTGGCCGTGCGGCTGATCCGGGACCGTGAGCTGGAAATTGAAAACTTCAAGCCCGACGAATACTGGAACATCGACGCGCTGCTGAACCCGCAGGGCGAGAAGGGCGAGTTCACGGCCCGCCTGGCCGCCACCGCCGACGGCAAAAAGCTGACCGTCACCAATAAGCAGCAGGCCGACGGCATCCTGGCCGCGCTGGACGGCAGGGACTACACCATCACGAAGATCGAAAAGGGCAAGCGCCGCCGCCAGCCCTCGCCGCCTTTCATCACGTCTACCTTGCAGCAGGACGCGAGCCGCGCGTTCGGCTTCTCGGCCACCCGCACGATGCGCGCCGCCCAGACACTGTATGAAGGCGTGGACATTGCGGGCCACGGCACGGTGGGTCTTATCACCTATATGCGTACCGACTCGCTGCGCATTGCCGCCGAGGCTCAGGCCGCGGCCAAGACCTTTATTGCGGAGCGCTGGGGCGACAACTACGTCTGCAAGACCGCCCGCAAGTGGAAAAGCCGCTCCGCCACCGCCGCGCAGGACGCCCACGAGGCCATCCGCCCGTCTATGCCTGAGCTGACCCCCGACGAGGTCGAGCAGAGCATCAGCGGCGACACCGCAAAGCTCTACCGCCTGATCTGGAGCCGCTTTATGGCCAGCCAGATGGCCGACTGCATTCAGGACACCGTCTCCGCGTCCATCACGGCAGGGGACTACCTGTTCCGTGCGTCGGGCTTCCGCGTCTCGTTCGACGGCTTCACCGCGCTGTACGAGGAATCCACCGACGACGCCAAAAAGAAGGAGACCGCCCTGCCCCCGCTGGAGGAGGGCCAGACCCTCAAACTCAAAAAGCTGACGGCGGACCAGAAGTTCACCCAGCCGCCGCCGCTTTACACCGAGGCCACGCTGATCCACGCGCTGGAGGAAAACGGCATCGGACGCCCGTCCACCTATGCGCCCATCATCACGACCATCGTGGACCGCGGCTATGTGGAGAAGGACCAGAAGAAGCTGAAAACCACCCCGCTCGGCCAGGCCGTCAACACGGTCATGATGGAGCAGTTCCCCGACATCGTCAACGTGAAATTCAGCGCTGACATGGAGAAAAAGCTCGACGTTGTCGAAGCCGGCCAGGCGGACTGGGTCAAGACCATCGACGACTTTTACCAGGGCTTTGAAAGGAGCCTGGAGCAGGCCGAGAAGAATATGGAGGGCAAGCGCATCAAGGTCGAGGACATCCCCACGGATGAGATCTGCGAAAAATGCGGGCGGCCCATGGTCATCAAATCTGGCCGCTACGGCAAGTTTGTGGCGTGCTCGGGCTTCCCGGAGTGCCGCAACGCCCACCCGCTGGTCAAGGACACGGGCGGCCTCTGCCCGCTGGACGGCGGCCACATGCTGGTGCGCAAGAGCGCCAAAGGCCGCGTCTACTACGGCTGCAGCAACTACCCCAAGTGCAACTATATGACCTGGGACGAGCCGGTGCCCGAAAAGTGCCCCCAGTGCGGCAGCACCCTCTTTAAAAAGAAGGGCCAGCTGTACTGCGCCAAAGAGGGGTGCGGGTTTGTGAAGGCGATTGAGAAGAAATGACCGCTTTCGGCACTTCTGTTGGGGTCGATGCTTGCATCGACCCGCGGACAGGCTGCCGACTTGCGGGCGGATGCGCGTATCCGCCCCTACAACCTGCGGAAAACACAGACGTTACGGAGAAACTATGCAAGTGAAAATCATCGGTGCCGGTCTGGCCGGCTGCGAGGCGGCGCTTTGGCTGGCGGACCGCGGCGTGCAGGTCGAACTGTACGAGCAGAAGCCCGCAAAATATTCCCCGGCCCATAAAAGCGCGGGCTTCGCGGAGCTGATCTGCTCCAACTCGCTCAAGGCCGAGCGCCCCGACTCCGCGTCGGGCCTTTTGAAAATTGAGATGAAGATGATGGGCAGCCATCTGTTGGACGCCGCCGAGACCGCCCGCGTGGCGGCGGGCGGTGCGCTGGCCGTGGACCGCGATGTGTTTTCCACCGCCGTGACCGAAATGGTGGAAAACCACCCCAACATTACGGTCCGGCGCGAGGAGGTCACGGCGCTGGACGAGAGCGCACCCGTGCTCGTCGCCAGCGGCCCGCTGACCGAGGGCGCACTGGCACAGGCCGTCGCCGCGCTGACCGGAGACCATCGGCTGAGCTTTTATGACGCTGTCGCGCCCATCGTGACCGCCGAGAGCCTTGACTATGACAAGGTTTTTGCCGCGTCCCGCTATGGCCGCGGCGAGGCGGACTACCTGAACTGCCCGTTCAATAAAGAGGAATACGAGGCGTTCCACGCGGCGCTCATTGCCGCCGAACGCGCGCCGCTCCACGACTTTGACGGCGACCTGACCGTCTACGAGGGCTGTATGCCGATTGAGGTCATGGCCGCCCGCGGTGCGGATACGATCCGGTTTGGCCCCCTGCGCCCCGTCGGTCTGCGCGACCCGCGCACCGGCCACCGCCCCTGGGCCGCCGTCCAGCTGCGCGCCGAAAACACGGCCCGCACGCTCTATAACCTCGTCGGCTTCCAGACCAACCTGAAATGGGGCGAACAGAAACGGGTGTTCAGCATGATCCCCGGCCTGGAGCACGCCGAATTTGTGCGGTACGGCGTCATGCACCGCAACACCTTTTTGGAGAGCCCGAAAGTTTTGACGAAGCAGCAGTTCTTGAAAGAACATCCCAACGTGTTTTTTGCAGGGCAGATCACCGGCTTTGAGGGCTATATGGAGAGCGCGGCGTCCGGCTTGCTGGCGGCGCACCAGATGCTTGCACGGCTCAATGGCCGTGAGCTGCCGCCGCCCCCGGCGGCAACGATGTGCGGTGCGCTGCTGGACTACATCACGACGCCGAACAAGGACTTCCAGCCGATGGGTGCGAACATGGGCATCCTGCCCCGCACCGAGGAGATCAACATCATCCGCGACAAACGCGAGCGCTACATGGCGCTTTCGCAGGCCGCGCAGGACGCCATGCAGGCATGGGTAAAGGAGTACGAAGCATGAAAATTTTAGTGGATGCCATGGGCGGCGACAACGCCCCGCTGTGCGTTTTGCAGGGCGTGAGCCAGGCCGCGGCGGAGTTCGGCGACGGCATGGAGCTGGTGCTGCTGGGTGAGGAAAAAGCCATCCGCGACTGCGCAAAAGAGAATAAAATCGACCTTGCACCGTTTGAGATCCTCAACTGCACCGAGACCATCGACATGCACGATGACCCGGTCAAGGCCGTGCGCCACAAAAAGGATTCCAGCCTTGTGAAGGGTCTGACCATGCTGAAGAACGGCGAGGCCGATGCCTTTGTCAGTGCCGGCTCCACCGGTGCGCTGCACGTCGGCACCAGTCTCATCGTGCGCACGGTCAAGGGTGTCAAGCGCCCGGCGCTGGCCACCCCGATGCCCGGTGCCAAGCAGAATTTCCTGCTGCTGGACTGCGGTGCGAACGTCGAGTGCCGCCCCGAAATGCTGAACGCCTTCGGCACGATGGGCAGCGTCTACGCCGAGAAGGTCATGGGCCGCGAAACGCCGAAGGTCGCGCTTGTCAACAACGGCGCGGAGGACACAAAGGGCACGCCGACCTACCGCGAGGCCCACAAGCTGCTGAAGGCAAACCCCTGCATCCACTTTGCGGGCAACATCGAGCCGCGCTACATCATGGACGGTGACGTGGACGTCGTCGTCTGCGACGGCTTTGTCGGCAACGTCGTGCTCAAGCTGACCGAGGGCGTCGCCAAAACGCTGCTGGGGATGCTGAAAGAAATCTTCCTGCAGAACCTGATCACCAAGCTCAGCTATCTGGGCATCAAGGGCGGTCTGGGCGAGCTGAAACGTATGATGGACTCCGAGGAGGTCGGCGGCGCACCGCTGCTGGGTGCCGCGAAGCCGGTCATCAAGGCGCACGGCTCCAGCCACGCCAAGGGCATCAAGAACGCCATCCGTCAGGCCAAGCTCTGCGTCGCCAACGACCTGTGCGGCACGATGGAGAAGGCGCTGGCAGAGGTGGCTGCACAGAAGGAAGAAGCAGACGCTTAAAAGGTAAGCTGCCCTGTAGGGGCCGGACATGTCCGGCCCGCGGCATAAAAAATACCGCCCGTAAAAGGGCAATCGAGATAAGGTTGAGGGCCGGGCATGCCCGGCCCCTACGGACTAGCCGGAAAGGTGAAAGAATATGGCTCACAAACCGGAAGAACTGCAGGAGGTCCTGCACTATACATTCAAAAATCCTGCGCTGCTGCGCATTGCGCTGACCCATACCAGCTATGCCAACGAGAGCAAGGTCGCCACGACCCACAACGAGCGGCTGGAATTTCTGGGCGACAGCGTGCTGTCCGTCGTTGTAGCGGACTACCTGTTCCACCAGTCGGGCCGCCCCGAGGGCGAGCTGACCCGTATGCGCGCCAGCCTCGTCAGCGAGGATGCACTGTTCCAGTTCGCACAGGAAATTCAGCTGGGTGAGTATCTGCGCCTTGGCCACGGCGAGGACCTTGGCGGCGGACGCAGCCGCCCGAGCGTTGTCTCCGATGCGTTCGAGGCGGTCATTGCCGCGCTGTATCTGGACGGCGGCATGGAAGCCGCGCGCAATTTCATCCTGCCCTTCATCACCGAGGGCAAGACCGCCGAGGACGACTACAAGACCCGTCTGCAGGAGGTCGTCCAGCAGGACCCGTCCGCCGTGCTGAAATACGAGGTCACCGGCGAGACCGGCCCCGACCACAACAAGCAGTTTACGGTCTGCGTCTGGCGCAACGGCGAGCTGCTGGCCGAGGGCCGTGGCCGCAGCAAAAAAGCCGCCGAGCAGCACGCAGCAAAGGTGGCGCTGGAAAAGCTGCAATAAGTGACGCCCTGTAGGGGCCGGGCATGCCCGGCCCGCGGCATAAAAATCGCGACCCGTTTACGGGTACATAAGGCGAGGTTGAGGGCCGGGCATGCCCGGCCCCTACGACCATTTTAAGAATTTTGAAAGGTACCCATGGAATGCGCCTGAAAGAACTGGAAATCCAAGGCTTCAAATCCTTCCCCGATAAGACAAAGATCGAGATCGGCGAGGGTATTACCGGCGTTGTCGGGCCGAACGGCTCGGGCAAGTCGAACATCTCCGACTCCATCCGCTGGGTTCTGGGCGAGACCAGCTCCAAGCAGCTGCGCGGCAGCGGCAAGATGGAGGACGTCATCTTCGGTGGCACCCAGTCCCGCGGTGCCATGGGCTATGCCTCCGTCGCGCTGACCATCGACAACAGCGACCACGGTCTGGACATGGACGCCGACGAGGTCACGATCGGCCGCCGGTACTACCGCAGCGGCGAGAGTGAATACTCCATCAACGGCCAGAACGTCCGCTTAAAGGACGTGTACGAGCTGCTGCTCGACACCGGCATTGGCCGCGATGGCTATGCCATCGTCGGGCAGGGCCGCATTGCCGAGATCGTCGGTGCAAAATCCGCGGAGCGCCGCGAAATTTTTGAGGAAGCGTCCGGCATTGCCAAGTACCGTTACCGCAAAAACGAGGCCGAGCGCCGCCTGGACGCCGCCGAGGGCAACTTAGAGCGCCTGCGGGACATTCTGGGCGAGCTGGAAAAGCGCGTCGGCCCCCTGAAACGCGACAGCGAGAAGGCCCAGCAGTTTCTGGAATTGAGCGAGAAGCGCAAGACGCTGGAGATCACACTCTGGGTCGATGCCATCCGCCGCGCCAACGACTCGCTGCGCGACCAGCAGCGCAAGTACGAGGCCGCCCAGGCCGACTATGACCGCCTGAGCCGCCAGCTGGACGAGTTTGACGAAAAAAGCGCGTCCCTGCGTGCCGAGGCCCAGCAGCTGGTGCTGGCCGTCGAGCAGGCCAACGCCGACATCCGCGCCATCACCGAGGCAAACGCCGGCAGCGAGAGCGAGATCGCCGTCCTGAAAAACGAGAGCGAGCACAGCCGGTTCCGCATCGACGATGCTACGTCCGAATTGGAGCGCGCCGGGCAGGGCCGCGAGAGCATCGAGCGCGAGGCCGCGGACCACCGCGCCGCCATCGAGACGCTGAAAAGCGGCATGGCCGGGCTGGACGCCCGCGTGGCCGAGCTGCGCGAGGCCCTGCGTGCCCTTGAGGAAAAGGCCGCTGCCAGCGGCGAGCGCCGCGACGTCATTGACGCCGCCATGGCCCGCCTGCAGGACACCGCCACCGCCGCCAGGGTCAGCGCCGCGTCGGCGCAGTCGGCAGGGGAGGCTGCGGCCAACCGCCTGGCCGAGGCACAGCGCCAGGCCGAGGAGCTGAAAGCCGGCGCCGCCGCCACCGACGAGGAACGCCGCCGCGCCGAGCGCCGCTTTAAGGACGCCGAGGAGGCTGTGACCCGCAACGACAACATCAAGGCGGGCCTGAAGCTGAAATTGGACAGCCGCCGCCGTCAGCAGTCCGAGGCTGCCGACAACCTGCAGAAGGCGGACCGAGAAAGGTCCGCCGCCGCCCAGCGCATCCACATTCTGGAAGATCTGGAGCGCAACATGGACGGCTACCAGCAGAGCGTCAAGGCCGTCATGCGCGCGGCGGGCGGCGGGCGGCTGCGGGGCATCATCGGCCCCGTGGCGGGCATCATCACCGTCGAAAAGGGCTACGAGACCGCCATTGAGACAGCGCTCGGCTTTGCGCTGCAGAACATCGTCGTCGAGGACCAGGGCTGTGCCCGCGCCGCCATCGGCTTTTTGAAGGACGAGCGTGCAGGCCGCGCTACGTTTTTGCCGCTGGACACCGTGCAGGGCTCCCGCTTCACGGGCCGCCTGACCGGCACGGCGGAGGTCGCCGCCGACCTGGTCAGGACAGACCCGAAATATCAGCATATCATCGACAATCTGCTGGGCCGCATCATCGTGGTCGAGGACCTGACCGAGGCGTCCGCCGTGGCGCGGAACCTCGGCTACCGGAACCGCATCGTCACGCTGGACGGCCAGGTCATCAACGCGGGCGGCTCGTTCACCGGCGGCTCCACCGCCCGCAGCGTCGGCGTGTTCAGCCGCAAGCAGGAGCTGGACGAGCTGCGCAGCAAGCTGACGAAGCTCGAGCAGAAACGCACCGAGGCGGAAAAGGAATTGGCCGCCCGCAAGGCCGAGGTGGACAACCTCTCGGCCCAGCTGGCCGGTGCCGAGGGCGAGGGCATGAACGCCGCGACGGAGCACGTCCGCGCGAACCTCGAGCTCGAGCGCCTGACGAAGGCCGCCGCCCAGTACGACGAGACGGCCCGGAGCATCGAGGCCGAGATCGCCGCCCAGCAGGCCGCCGTGACCCGGAACGAGACCGCGCGCACCGAGGCCGAGAAGGCCCGGACCGACGCCGAGGCCGAGCTGGCGCAGTACACCGCCGAGCTGGCCGCCTTGGGTGAGAGCACGGGCAGCCTGACGGCAGAACGCGAAAAAATCACCGGCGAGCTGTCCGAAAAGCAGCTGCAGCGCCTGGCGGACGAGAAGGACGTCGGCCTGCATGAGGCCGCGCTGGAGGGCTTGCGGAGCCGTACCGGCGAGGCCGACGCCCGCGCCCGTGAGCTGCAGACGGCGATTGAGGCCGCCAAGGCAAAAATCGAGGCCAACGCGCTGAAAATCGCCGAGATGGAGCGCGTGCGCGGCGACAACCAGCAGAAAATTGCCGCCGCGGAGGAAACGATTCGATCTGCCAACGCGGCCCGCCTCGAAAAGGAGGCTGCAATCTCGAAGCTGGGGCAGGACAACCGCGCCCTGACCGACGAGCGCGAGCGGATGAGCGGCGAGATGGCCCGCCTGGCCGAGCGCCGCACCGCCGCCGAGACCGAGCTGAACGACACCAACAGCAAGCTGTGGGAGGAATACCAGCTGACCGAGAGCGAGGCCCGCAGCCAGTGCGTGCCGTTTGAGAGCCTGACCGAGCTGCGCCGCAGCGTGACCGAGGTCCGCGGCAAGATCCGCGCCTTGGGCAACGTCAACGTCGGTGCGATTGACGAATATAAAGAGGTCAAGGAGCGCTATGACTTCATGAAGGCGCAGGTCACCGACGTCGAAAAGGCGAAGGCCGAGCTGACGAAGATGATCGCCGAGCTGTGCAGCGAGATGCAGGAGCTGTTCACGGCGAGCTTTAAGCAGATCAACGCGAACTTCCAGCAAATTTTCAAGGAGCTGTTCGGCGGCGGTCATGCGCGGCTGTACCTGTCGGATGAAGCGAACGTGCTGGAATCCGGCATCGAGATCGAGGTCTCGCCCCCGGGCAAGGTCATCAAGAACCTGTCCGCGCTTTCCGGCGGCGAGCAGGCGCTGGTCGCTATCTCGATCTATTTCGCCATCCTGCGCGTCAACCCCGCGCCGTTCTGCTTCCTCGATGAGATCGAGGCCGCGCTGGACGACGTAAACGTCGCGCGCTATGCGCAGTATCTGCGCCGCATGACGGACCGCACCCAGTTCATTGTCATCACCCACCGCCGCGGCACGATGGAGGCCGCCGACGTCCTCTACGGCGTCACGATGCAGGAGGACGGCGTGTCGAAGATTTTGCGCTTGGATTTGGATAATGTGAGCGCGGACCTTATTACCTGATGGCATGTAGGGGCCGGGTATGCCCGACCCGCCACATAAA
>ERZ824488.1447-NODE-1447-length-25923-cov-21.576697_pt1 | contig 25923 bp, 18 predicted proteins | sample MGYA00519936_ERZ824488 | MGnify/ENA primary metagenome ERZ824488 (study PRJEB31778, sample SAMEA3449153) | human gut metagenome | biome: human gut; feature: human-associated habitat; material: faeces | place: United Kingdom | collected 2010/2012 ... | reverse complement strand
ATTTGCATCTGACGAAAAATCCATTCGCCAGCCGACCACCTCATTTGTGCGGCGTCGCCTGCGCCTGCGGCTGGGAATCGTCGTCATCCGAGCGGTTCATCTGCTCCCTGATTTCCTCCGCCTTGCTGCTGGCCTTGCTGCTCGCGGCGTTGGCGGCGCGCGCGATCATGGAGCTGCCCGTGATGCGATAGCGATAGCCGGTGAACAGGCTGGCCACGACCAGCACAACCGGCACCCACCACTTCAGAATGAACAGCATGATGACGAACAGCACCGAAACCGTGAACAGCGTTTCGTCCTTGCGGCTCACCTCGACGCACGTTTCGTCGATCTTCTGAATGAACGAGCCGATCCAGCGCACGACGTTGGCGATTTTGTCGCCCACCTCGCCCGCGCTCGCGCGGCGCACGACGCGCTTTCTCGGCGCGGGGGCGGCATCCTGCACGGTTTCTGCCGTCGCCTTGGGCGCGCTCTGCGCTTCCGCCGCGCCGGTCTTGTGCTCCAAAGCCACAATCGCGTCCAGCATATCCCAGTTTGCGTTTTCCAGCGCCGTGCGCGCCTCGTCGTAGGTAACGCCGGTCTTCTCGCGAATCTTTTCCACCATTTCCAGACGAGTCATAGAAAATACCACCTTTCCGCGGTACAAAAACAGCTTGTATGGGGAAATTATAGCACACATCTGTCGAGCCTGCAACTGTTTTGTAATACTGTCGAAATATATTTACGTTGCGCCGCATAGGCTTGAGGAAAAGGGAGGGCGACGTATGCAGCCGATGATCATGCTTACCTCGGCGGTGGAGGGAATCGTGTCGGTGAACGGGGATTTCTGGGGCGAAGCGCGGCCGGACGCGCCCCTGTTTCGGCCGGTCGGGCCATATGGCGCGATATATCTGGAATTTCAGCCGCTGGCGCCGGGCTATCTTTCGATGGCGCGGCGGTTCGCGTTTTCGGCGGGGCGGCCGGTGCCCGCGTCGTTTGACGGGCTGCGGGGCGTGAGCGCCGTGGCGTGGCCGTTCGGCGTTACGGAGCTGGAGCTCGCGCCCGACCGCGTGTATCCGGCCGTGCCGGAGGAAACGCTGCTTACCGGCGCGGGGCGCACGCTGCGCGTGCGGGCGCGGGGCGAGAAGACGGTGCTTTCCATCGAGGACGCGGGGCGGCCTTTGACGGTGGAGCTGCCGGACGGCGCAAAGGAGCCGACGCTCGCGGAGGGCGACGGACTTCTGTACGTCTCCGGCGCGCGCGAGGGCGGCGGGCGGTTTGTGATCGCGCTGGACGCGGAGACGGGCAGCGAACGCCTGCGCGCGCTGGGCGACGAGATCGTGTTTCTGGGCGGCGGGCGCATCGCCGTGGCGGAGAACGTGGGCGATCTGGCAGGGCACATGCGGCGCACCGTGTGGCGCAGCGCGGGCGAGCGCTTCGAGCCGGAAACGCCGGAGCTCGTGGCGAACCCGTCCGGCGAGTTCCGCGCGACGACCCCGGCGGACTGCGCGCGCGCCGCGCTGGAATGCGTGCAGCTCGGGCTTGACGAAGCGGCCGCGTCGTACTTTGACGACGGCGCGCGGATGGATGAATCCGCGCGGCAGGTCGCGCTCTCCACGGGCGGCACGGCGCAGCTTCGCTTCGCGCCGCCGGACGGTCGGCACGCCGTCGCGGCCGTTCGCCCGCTCCGTTCCGCGCTGGCGGAAGCCGTGCCGGTGTATTATGAAGCCGTCATGCGGGATGGGGCGTGGAAGCTGACGGAGATGAAGGCCGACAAAGTGGAGCCATAAAAAATTTTCCCCGGCGCGAATGGTTTCTGCGTCGGGGAAGGTCTTTGGCGATTACAGCTGCAGCAGGCGGTTGCAGTCGTCTTTGGGCATGGAATCGTGCGAAATCACGACGATGGTTTTTTCGCCGCAGGTTTGCAGGATGTCCTTCCACAGGCGCGTCTTTGAGTCGCTGTCGACGAAGTTGAACGGCTCGTCGAGGATGATCACGTCCGCGTCGGAGGACAGGCAGCGCAGAAGCTGCAATTGTTTGCGCTGGCCGCTGGACAGGTTGCCGCCCTTCTTTTCGATGGCAATATCCCTCAGTCCCTTCGGCGCTTCGACGGACGGCCTCGCGCCCAGAAGGTTGTTGACCCAGCTGCCCTCGATGATGAACGCGTCGGCCGGAATCAGCAGAACGCGGCTTCGCAGGAGCGCTTCGTCAAGGTCTTTGTAATCAAGGCCGTTATAGAGCAGCTGGCCGGAGGTCGGGGTCAGCAGCTTGCACAGAATGCGCGCCAGCGTCGATTTGCCGCTTCCGTTTTCGCCGAGAATCAGCATCCGGTCTCCGCGATGAATGGTGAAGGAGAGGTCGTTCAGAACCTTCTTCTGGTTATACGAACAGCCAAGGCCGCGCACCTCCAGCGTTTCAAACGGCGGCAGGGTTCCGGAGGGGACGCGTTTGGGCTCGCGGTTTTGTTCGTGCAGCTCGGTCAGGCGGTCAAGCGAAATCTTTTTCAGCTTATATTCCTTCGCGAAGGCCATAAAGCCGTCGACGTAGCCCCACAGGGAGGAAAAGTACATGGCGAAGGTGGTTATGGCGCCGATGGTCATGGCGCTGTAGAACACGCGCAGACCGCCTATGCAATAGATGAGGGTATTCGCGAGGTTCATCATGCCCGTGATCAGCAGGTAATCGTAGAAGATTTCGATCTTCGCGCGCTTTTTCTGAGCGGCAGCGAGCCGCGCCACAATTTTCCTCATGCGCCTGACGAAGAAGTTCTCGGCGTTTCCGGCGCGCAGCGTTTCGCCGCCCGAATAGCATTCGTCCGTTATGTCGTTCAGCTGCTCGGCTTCGTTCAGGATGACGGACTCCGCCTTTCCCAGCCTTGGAAGCATGGCCTTCGTCGTCAGAATCAGCAGGAAGATGATGGCGATGATGATGAACGACAGCGGCCGGTCGACGCGCAGCAGATAGACGAGCATGGCGATTGTCAGAAGGATGTTGGACGCGAGCGTAACGAAATCGTAGAACGCCAGACCCTTCACGCGGTCGACGTCGCGTTCCAGAAGGTGAATAAAGTGTCCCACGCCGTTCTGCCGCAGCTTCACGAATGGCATGAACAGCATATCCTTCAGCACGCGTTCGTTGCTTATGGCCGCTGCGTTCGTTTCGGCGATCTGTTCGGCGTGGGAACGAAAGACGAGCGCCAGTATAAATGCAGCAGTCAGCCCGATTTTTATCCAAAGCGCTTGAAGAAAGTCGCCGTAATTGCCCGCGACAAGCGCGTCGATCAGGCGCTGCAGAGCGATGGGAGAGATGAATGCAAGCGTTTTATGCAGGATCGTCAGGAGCAGGTAGAGAAGCAGAAGCCAGCGGTTATGCTTGTAGAATTCACGGAAGTATGCAAGGATTTTCCTCATATGGCTCTCTGTGCCGGCGCGGCTGCCGGCGGGGCTTCACCGGAAGCGAACGCCGCGAAAGTATCCGCTTCCATAGTTGATTCTCCACTTGGTCATTTCACAAATTCACCTTTCATATAAATGATACACGCAGAATCTATGAATATTATATTATGTATTGAAATATATGTCAACAAAAAATCCGAACCTTCAAAGCGGAAAGCTTTCTGTTGACAAATCCCTGCGGTTCCGGTATACTTTTTCTAAAGGAAATCTGTGGGAAAGAGGTGCGAAGAATGGATTTTGAGAGACTGCTGCAATACTGGTACTGGGTTCCGATTGCCATCGTGGGCTTAATCCTTCTGATCAAATTACTGCCGCGGTACAAAATCGCTCCGCCGGACACGGCGCTGATCATCTCCGGCTTCCTGCGCAGGCGCTACAAGGTGCGAAATCACGACGGCACGGTCGCCGTGAAGCAGTTCGGCTACCGCATCGTGCGCGGCGGCGCGACGTTCTGGGTTCCGGCGGTGGAGCGCATCGACAAGCTGGACATGTGCCTGATGCAGGTGGACATCAAGACGGCGCAGCCCGTTCCCACCAAGGAATACATCTCGGTGCTGGTGGACGCGGTGGCCAACATCAAGATCGGCTCGGACGATCTGTCCATTGCCACGGCGGCGGAGCAGCTGCTGCACTACGACTCCGACCACATCAAGGCGCTCGCCAAGGACGTGCTGGAGGGCAACATGCGCGAGATCATCGGCCAGATGACCATCGCCGAGCTGGTGCAGAACCGCGACAAGTTCGCGCAGGAGTCCATCAAGGCCGCCATGTCCGACATGGGCAACATGGGTCTTGAGATCATCAACCTGACGATTCAGAACTTCTCCGACAAGGACAACAACGTGATCGAGACCATGGCGCTTCAGAATATCGTGGACAAGGAGCGCGACGCCAAGATCGCGCGCGCCAAGGCGGAGCAGGAAGGGCACAAGGCCGAGATCGAGGCGCAGGCGATTATCGCGGAGCAGAACAAGGAGCTTGAGCTTCGCAAGGCCGCCTACAAGATGGAGTCCGATCAGGAGAAGGCCAAGGCCGACGAAACCTACAAGATCGAGCAGGAGCGCATCCGCAAGACCTACGAAACCGAGCGCGCCGCTGCCGAAATGACGCGCCTTCTGAAGGAAACGGAGCTGAAGAAGCAGCAGGTCGAAATCGAGCGCGAGCGCCTGAACGTGGAGGTGCGCGAAAAGGCGAACGCCGAAAAGGACGCGCGCATCGCCCGCGCCGAGGCCGAGCGCTTCGAGCGTCAGGCCAAGGCCGACGCGGAGCTGTACGAATCCCAGAAGGCTGCCGAGGCCATCGAAATGAAGGGACGCGCGGAGGCCGAGGCCATTCGCCGCAAGGCGGAAGCCATGCAGCTGTATGGACAGGCTGCGATGCTCGAGATGGTCGTCGATAAGCTGCCCGAGGTCGCACGCGCCATCGGTGAGCCGCTCGGCCAGACCGATAAGATCATCCTGTTCGGCGAGGGCGCGGCTACCGGCCTCACCCGCGACGTGACCGGCTCCATGCTCCAGTCCTTCGAAGCCATCAAGGCCGCCACGAACCTCGATATTCCCGGCCTGCTGAATAAGGTCGCCTCCGGCGGTCTCGTCGGCCGCCATGTACCGGATGCGGAAACCGCCGAGCCCGCGGAGGCTCCGGCTGAACCGCAGACGGAAAGCGAAGAATAATACAGACATTCCGGCGTTCCTCATGCAAATGTGAGGAACGCCGGAACGGTTTTATTCCATGGGATTATCGTATCTTGTTCAGAAAGGTCGATACCGCCGTCAGGTAGGCCGTTTTATCTACCATGTAGCTCATGCCGTGACCGGCGCCCGGAACGATCAGCAGTTCCTTGCCTGCCGAGCGGCAGTGGGCATAGTTTTCCCTGCCCATATCGCAGGGCACGAAGCGGTCGTCGCCGCCGTGGATGAATAGAACCGGAATATCGCATTCGTCCATGGCGCGCGCGGCGGATGCTTCCTCAAGGTCAAAGCCGCCGAACAGCCGTCCGCCAAGGCGAATCAGCGGGTAGATCGGAAAGATCGGAAGATGATATTTGCGAATTACCGTTTTGATGATGGCTTCCGGCGCGGTATATCCGCAGTCCGCGACGATTCCGACCACGTTTTCCGGCAACTTCAGCCCCGCCGCCATAAGCACGGTCGCCGCGCCCATGGACATGCCGTAAAGCACGATTTTCGCGCCTTCTCCCGCTCTTGACACCACGAAATTGACCCACGAAAGACAGTCGCGGCGCTCCAGCACCCCGAAGGAAAGGCACTTTCCCTCGCTTCTCCCGTGCGCGCGCTGGTCGACGAGCAGAACGTTATACCCCGATTCCACGCCGAACCGCAGCCCGCCGCAGAAGTCGCGCTCCGCGCGGCTCCGATAGCCGTGAAACAGAATCAGCCACGGCGCGGCCGCGCCAGACGCATAGACCTTCCCGAACAGCTTCAGCCCGTCATGGGAAACAATGCTCACCGGCTCATACTCCATATCCAGCGCCGCGCGAATCATCCCTCGCGTCGTCTCCGCAAAAGGCCGATACTGCTCCGTCTCCGGCAGCGCAAAAATTGCATCTTCGCCTTTCTTTGGCACGGAAAACACAAGCCGATAGCACTCTTCCACTGCCGCAGGGATCAGCAGGAGGAAAAGTACAAGACAATCAATCCAATCCATGAATAAATACCTCAAAAAAGGGCTTTGTGGAGAACGAGTCAGCGCAGATCGCTTTCCATTTCCTGCTGAAGCGAATAGAGTTTTCCTTCCTGCTCACCAATGATCGAAAGAATTCCGTCCTTGTCGTAGACCCCAAAATCCGTCTTCAGTTTTCCTGTCAAGGTTCTTCCGTAGCTATTATAGTATGTGTACGTATTATCGAATCCCTTCAGGAGTCCCGTACAGTATAACTGCAATAGGTCGTATGCGGCTGGGTCGTTTTTCGATACGGCGCTGTTGCAGGCGTTTTTGATTTCCGCAAGCGTAGTGGAGTATTCCAGGAAGGCAAATTCTGCGTCCACGGTTTTCGACGTCTCGTTTGTAAGAATGCGGTACAAGCCACGCATCCACGCCGTGAAGTCAAATATGTTTACGATTGAATTTGCGCCAGTTATCAGTAAGCCGGTAACAGCATCCTGTTCGACGGATGTCCAAGATTCGAGATAAGCATTTTCGAGATCGCGTTGAATTTCCTCCGCGGCTGTCCGAAGCGTTCCCGTTGATGCATGGATGATTCGTTCCAATGCCTGCATGTTTGCGTCGTACTCCACAAGCGAGTTTATCAAGGCCTTCTTTTGTTCATGCGATACGATTCCGAGATTCACGCAATCTACAATTGTGGAAAGTACAGTGGTGGCAAAGGAGAGGGCTGACGGGTCTTCAAATCCGATTTCTAAGGAGGGTACTTCTGAGGAGTCTGTTGCATCAAAAGCGTTATTCACGACGTCCATCGCTGAATTGATCGCATCAAAAACACGCGGATCAACGACCGTCTCCACCCCTGCGTCCATCATTTCCATGATCATTTCCTTCATCAGAGCCAGTTCTTGATTCTGTGAAATATCGGAGATTTTTTTGACGACTCCGTCGCTTGTCAGACCCTTATAAGCTTCTTTTATCCACAGATCGAGACCGCCATCGGCGAAATCGTCAAGAATTTCATCGCGCGTGATTCTGTAAACGGAATTCTTCTCTATTTCGGAAATCCCTGTCAGGTACGCTTGAGCCTTTCCGCTTCGAACGAACAGTTCATACTTGTCTTCGGTTGTATTTGTGGATTCCGGCAAATCGGCAGGGGTCTCCGTCTTTTCCGGCTCTTCGATTGCCACCCACTTGATGCCGTTCTGGGTGCAGTAGGCGGCGGCGAAGGATGTGGCGGGGGTATAGACGGTGAGGCGGGGGCAGCCTTCGAGGGCGGAAGCGCCGATGGACTGCACGCTGCCATAGATATAGAGCGTATCGAGCGCGCGGCAGTTATAGAAGGCGTAGTCGCCGATGCTGGTTACGCTCTGGGGGATGGTCGCCTGCCGGAGGGAGAAGCAGCAGGAGAAGGCATAGTTTCCCAGCGTCTTCACGCCGTTTCCGAGGTCAAGGCTGGCGATTCGCATGCAATAGTTGAACGCGCATTCGCCGATTTCGCGCACGCTGTCCGGGATGGTGAGCTCGGTCAGGTTCTCGCAGTGATCGAAGGCATAGTCGCCGATTTTCGTCACGGTAGCGGGAACCTCCAGCGTTTTCAGCTCCTTGCAATAGTAATACGCGCCCTCGGCGATCTCGGTAACGCCGGAGGCGATGCGCGCGGCAGTGACGTGGCTTTCCCGGAATTCATAGGGAGCGCCCATGTGCTCCGCGAGGGCGCCGAAGGAGAGCAGGAGGACGAGCAGGATGGACAGAAGCTTTTTCATAGGAATATCCTTTCCGTCATACGCATTCGGCTGCCGCGCGGAGGGACGCGGCAGCCGGTCTTTTTAGAAGAGCTCGATTTCGGCGATGCACACGCCGTAGTTTTTGTCCTTGTAGCTTTTTCCCTTGTATACGGTGTCGATCTGGATTCGGACGCTGCTTCCCACGACGGCCTGCGGGAAGTCGATGCGCTGGGGCGTGCGGTCGTCCGTCAGGGTGAAGCTGCCGATGTACTGGTCGTCCACGTACACGCTGAGATCCTTCACGCGGGAGTTCTTATACCAGTATTCCATGCTCTTCTTGTTTACGCCCTTGCCGTTCACGATGGTGAAGCCCTCGATGAGATAGTCGTAGCCGTCCGTGGCGGAGAGCTTGATCCACGCGTTTTCATGCTCGCCCCACGCGTCCCACGAGGTGGTGTCCTTGCCGTCGATGACGCGGCTGGGGTATACGGGCGGGTTGTTCTTCTCATAGTACGAACTGGCGGTGACGGCGAGATTTCCCGAGTAGGAGGAGATGGGCAGGCTGGTTTCGTGGTATACGTGTCTTTCGCCGCGGGCGGCGGTGAAGTCCTCGCCGTTGGCGTTGATGGTGGTGGTGCCTGTCTGCTGGGTGTTCGTGGTGGCGTGGAGTCCCGCGGACACGGGCATGCCGACGATTTTTCGGGTGTCGGTGTGCTCGCCGTTGGCGTCCGGGTATTTGATGGTGTAGTTCACATAGCCGCTGCCGTTTCCGAAGATGTCCACGTCGTAGAGATTCGCGGGATCGAGACGCAGAACCTTGCGCTCGTTGGAGCGACCTTCCGTCTGCATGGTGCCGAAGGAGGTGCGGTTGTTGCTGCGGTTCAGCACCTCGCCGTTATAATCGATGGAAATATCCGCGTCGCCCTCCAGCCAGATGATGATCTTGCCGGATTCCAGAATGATCTCGGAGATGTCGGCGAAGATGAGGCCGAAGTCCTCCGGGTTGTTGACCACGAAGTACTTGGTCTTGTCGCTGGCGATGGTGCGCAGGATTTCCTCGCACATCAGGCGCTCCGAGTTGGTGAGGTTATGGAAGAAGCCGACGGTGTACACGTCCACGCCATTCACGAATTTGAGCCGGTCGGCCTGATTGTAGGCTTTGTCCACGTCACAGGTAGGGAGGCCGTCGCTCATCACAATGACGCAGATTTTCCGATTGCGGTACGTACTCAGCTGACGCTCCACGGTGCTTTTCGCGAGGGACAGCGCCGCGTCGATTTGCGTTCTGCCGCCCGCGTTCAGCCGATCCACGGCGGTCAGGAGGCTGTAGCGGCCGCTTCCCGCGGGGATAAAGCGCTGAAGTATCTGCGCGTTTGTATTGAACTCCTCAAGCGCGATGTTTGAGTCGGCGGACTGATCCGCCACGTCGTCGATCAATTTTCCGGCGGCTTCGCGCAGCACGTAAATGGGCGTGCCGTCCATACTGCCGGAAGTGTCTACGACCAGCAGGAAATCGTAGTTATACGCGCAGGCCGACCAGCTCAGCGCCAGGAGAAGCGCCAGCGCGAAAGAGATGCATTTTTTCATGGAAACGCCGCCCTTCATTATAAGAATGTTTTTATTATATACGAAAATGGAAGCGGTGTCATTGGAATATGAAAATATTAAAACTTTTTTAATATATACGGTTCGAACGCGTATAAGAAGCCCGCCCGCGGCGAAGAGGTGCGGGCGGGGGGAGGGGATAGGGGGATTACACGACCACGTTCAGAAGGCGGCCGGGGACGTAGACCATGCGCTTGACGGTCAGGCCGGCGAGCAGCTTCCGGGTTTCCTCGTTGGCGGCGAAGAAGTCGTTGGCGGCGTCGCGGGTGAGGTCGCTGGGCACCATGACGCGGCCGCGCACCTTGCCGTTCACCTGCACGGCGATTTCGACCTCGTCCTTTACCAGCGCCTTCTCGTCGTACTGCGGCCACGGGGCGCGCACGAGCTCGCTGCCAAGGCCGCACAGCTCGTTGATTTCCTCGGTGATATGCGGCGCGACGGGGTTCAAAAGCTGAAGCAGCACGCGCATTTCGCCTCTGGTTACGCTGCCTTTGGCGTAGAACTGGTTCACGAGCGTCATCATCGCGGAGATGGCGGTGTTGTACTTCATGCGCTCGTAGTCCTCAGAGACCTTCTTGATGCAGGTGTGCACGTCGTAGGCCATATCCCTGGAGACGCCCTTTTCGTCGGTCATCATGTCCATCAGCTTCCACACGCGGTCGAGGAAGCGGCGGCAGCCGCGCGCGCCGTCGGTCTGCCACGGGATGGCCTGATCGAACGCGCCCATGAACATCTCGTATATGCGGAACGCGTCCGCGCCGATTTCGTCCACCACGTCGTCGGGATTGATAACGTTGCCGCGGGACTTGGACATCTTCTCGCCGTTGCTGCCGAGAATCATGCCGTGGCTGGTGCGCTTCATGTACGGCTCCTTTGTGGGAACCACGCCAATGTCATACAGGAAGCGGTGCCAGAAGCGGCTGTACAGAAGGTGCAGCGTGGTGTGCTCCATGCCGCCGTTGTACCAGTCGACGGGCAGCCAGTATTTGAGTTCCTCCATCGAGGCCAGTTCGCTGTCGTTGTGCGGGTCGATATAGCGCAGGAAGTACCAGCTGGAGCCCGCCCACTGCGGCATGGTGTCGGTCTCGCGCTTCGCGGGCCCGCCGCACTTGGGGCAGGTGGTGTTCACCCAGTCGGTCATGGCGGCCAGCGGGCTCTCGCCGTCGTCGGTGGGCTCGTAGTTTTCAACGTCCGGCAGCTTCAGCGGAAGCTGGTCATAGGGCAGCGGAACCCAGCCGCAGCAGTCGCACTTCACCAGCGGGATCGGCTCGCCCCAGTACCTCTGGCGGGAGAACACCCAGTCGCGCAGCTTGAAGTTGACCTTGCGCTCGCCCAGACCCTTCTCCTGCAGGTATTCGATGATGGTCTTCTTGGCTTCCTTCACGCTCAGGCCGTTGAGGAAGCCGGAGTTGACCATGGTTCCGCTCTGAATGTCGGTGTAGGCGGCTTCCTGCACGTTGCCGCCCGCGACGACCTCGATGATCGGCAGGCCGAACCTGGTGGCGAACGCCCAGTCGCGCTCGTCGTGCGCGGGCACGGCCATGATCGCGCCGGTGCCGTAGCCCATCAGCACGTAGTCGGAAATCCACACGGGAATCTCCGTGCCGGTGACGGGATTGATGGCGCGCAGACCCTTGATCTCCACGCCGGTCTTGTCTTTGTTCAGCTCCGTGCGCTCGAAATCGCTCTTGCGCGCCGCGGCTTCGCGGTAGGCGGCGATTTCGTCGTAGTTGGCGATGCGGTCCTTATACTTCTCTACTAATGGATGCTCGGGGGAGATAACCATGTAGGTCGCGCCGAACAGCGTGTCCGGACGGGTGGTGAACACGCGCAGCTTGTCGCCGGTGGTCAGCGTGAAGTCGACCTCCGCGCCCTCGCTGCGGCCGATCCAGTTGCGCTGCTGGGTGGCGACCTTCTCAATGAAGTTCACCTCGTCCAGACCGTCTAAGAGCTTCTGCGCGTAGGCGGTGATGCGCAGCATCCACTGGCTCTTGACCTTGCGCACGACCTCGCCGCCGCAGCGCTCGCACACGCCGCCGACGACCTCTTCGTTCGCCAGACCCACCTTGCAGCTGGTGCACCAGTTGATGGGCATCTCGCTCTTGTAGGCCAGACCGTGCTCGAAGAGCTTGAGGAAAATCCACTGCGTCCACTTGTAATACTTGGGGTCGGTGGTGTTGATCTCGCGCGTATAGTCGAAGGAGAAGCCCAGCCGCTTCAGCTGCTCGCGGAAATGATCCACGTTCGTCCTGGTGACGATGGCGGGATGAATCTTGTTTTTGATGGCGAAGTTCTCCGTGGGCAGGCCGAACGCGTCGTAGCCGATGGGGAACAGCACGTTGTAGCCCTCCATGCGGCGCTTGCGGGCGATGATGTCCATGGCCGTGTTGGAACGCGGATGACCCACGTGCAGACCCGCGCCGGACGGATAGGGGAACTCGATCAGCGGGTAATACTTCGGCTTTTCGTGGCTCGCCTCGGCATTCAGGCAGCCCGTCTCGTCCCAGTGATCCTGCCATTTTTTCTCGATGGTCTTGGGATTGTACTCCGGATACTTGCTCATCTTGGCTTATCACCCTTTATAAAAAAATAAAACGCCTCCTGCCAAAGAGACGCGGCAACAAAGCCGCGCGGTACCACTCTTTTTGATCCGGCAGGATCCGCCTCTTTGCCCTGTATCGGGGGCCTCCGCCCGCACCATGGGGACGCTCCGGAATGAGTTCAGCCAACCTCGCCGCCGCCTCGCACCTACCGGCGGCTCTCTGCGCGCGAAAATCAGCCTACTGCTTTCCTTCATTGCCCGCTTATTATACCAGAAGAATGTAAATTGTCAAGGAAAATCCGCACTTTCTTTCATGTCCGCAATGGAAAGGACTCTTGTAGCTGAAAAAAATGCGGAATCCGCAAAAAAAATCAGCTACAACGCATATTCGCTTTCGCGCATCAAACAACAAAAGGGGAGCCGCTGCGGAGCTGGGTTCCGCAGCGGCTCCCGGGTAGGGTTACAGCACCTCTCCGGTTTCCGCGTCGATGCAATAGTCGAGAATGGCCGCGTCCAGCCGGTTGGCTTCCGGAATTTCGACCCGAAAGATCCAGTAGGGACGCATGACGGCGAGGTCGCCGGATTCGTACATGGAGCTGTCCGGGATGTATTCCAGACCCACATAGACGATTCGCATGGCTTCGCTCGCCTGAAGATCGCCGTTGACGTAATCGGAGAACGTCTGCACGGCCTTTTCAAAGCTGATCACCTTGCGGGTTTCGCCGGGCGCCTGCACCTCGTAGAGGCAGGAGCCGTTCACGGCTTCCAGCCCGCGGCGGCTGTAGATGGCGTAGATGTCCGTGGGATTCAGAGAGGCGCCGAAGAAACCGGAGACCGGGGCGGAGTTATAGACGGGGAGCTCGCCGAGACGCTGCTGAAGGTTCACGACGTAGAACAGCTCGTCGTCCTCGCAGTCGATATGATCGCGGACGAACACATGGATGCCCGCCGCCTTCTCCGCTTCCCAGAGGGGCAGGTTTTCCTGATAGCGCTTCTCGTACACCGCGGTGGTGACGGCCACGGTCTTGCTGCCGACGACATCGACGCCCAGCTTTTGAAAGACGCTCTGCGCGTTCTGGACGCACGATTCGCGGCTGCCCCACGAGAAGTCCGTTTCGGGGTACGCGTAGATCTTTTCAAACACGTTGACCGGCAGAATCTCCGCGTCGTGCCCGAACTTCGTCTTGCATTCCAGACTTCCGCGCGAGCCTGCGCTGATTCGCGCGCCATCCTCCGTTTTGATGGTGAGGGAAGCGCCGTCGTCCTCGGCCTGACGGGTCGTCCAGTCGGAAATGAAGTCCGCGCCGAGTAGCGAGCACACCTGCTCCTTGCGCCTGTACAGGTTCAGGGGTTTCACGACGGGGCAGGGCACGGACGCGGCCTTCGGGTTGGAGACGCGTGCGTCGTAAACCGCGTTGCCGTCGATCTGCACGTAGCGGGTATCCGAGTTCTTGGACAGATCAACCGGAATGGGCGTCGCCGGGGCCGGGGTTTCGTGCTGAATATGCTTCTCCACTACGTCTTTGCTGCCGGCGGCCTGCGCGGCGGTTCCGGTGCTGCGCTGGCGAATCACGAGCACGCCGGCCAGCGCGATGACGGCAATGAGTGCAATGGCAATCCAACCGGATCGATTTCTGTTTTTCATGAATATCCCTCCCGAATATTGGCTTGTGTTGGGTTCGTGGGGAAGCGCTTTATCCGCGCATAGGCATCGACCTCTTTTCTCCGTATGGACTCGATCCATATAGAAAGTCGACGCGTCCCGGCCGGCTGCAACACATTTCTGAAAATATTTTTTCAAGGATACGTTGAAAAAATCGCTCCCCGGGCGGGGGAGCGAAGGCGAGGGCTATTTGCGGATCATGACGACGCTTTGGGCGATGGTGATCGCTACGTCCTTTGTGCCCGCGCAGTCCACGATCAGGCAGCGGCTGTCGACGCTCCACACGATCGTCGTCCAGATGCCCTTGCGAATCAGCACGGCGGGCTTGCCGTTGATCGTCACGGACTCGATTTCCGCGTTTTCGGTGTCCACCGTCCACCTTGCGTCCGGGCCGCTGTCGCAGAAGCGCAGCTCGGTGCCCGCGCGGTTCTGATAGACGACGGAATCGTCAAACACGCCCGTCAGCACGTAGCCGTCGGGGATATAGCTGGGGTAGTAGTAACCGTTCCAGCCGGACGGCACGTCCAGATGGTCGTCGGAGGTTTCGAAGCCGAAGGAGGCCTGCCCGCCGTCGATGCGCACGAAGAACCGCATCAGGTCTACGCGCACGCTCTGCACCGTGGCGACCGCGACGGTAAGGCCGATGTAGAAAACCAGAATCAGGCAGGCGGCGGCTCGTCCGGCCTTGGGAAGCGTTCGGACGGCGAAGCGGCGAAGGCTTCGGCGGCGAAGGCGGCGGTTCAGGCGGCGGATGGTCGGCTTTTCGCTGCGCGCAAGCTGCTCGCGCGCGGAGGAATCGCCGGGCTCGTCCGCCAGAATCGTTTCGAGCGATTCTGCCTGATATTCCTGAAGCGCGATTTTCAGCTTCAGCGCCGTCAGTTCCTCGTTCAGCTCTTCCCGGGACTTGGGGGCCTGAATCGTGCTTTTCATAAAAGTTCATCCTCCTTCAGCCGCTGGCACAGCCGGTTTCGGGCGCGCATGAGGAAGGTTCGAACGCTCGCCTTGGCGACGCCGAGCCGCGCGGCGATTTCCTCATCCGACAATCCGTCGAAGTATTTCATCGTCAGCAGCAGCCGGTCGTTTTCCGAAAGGCGCGCAAGCCCTCTCTTTAGCGCGTCGATCTCCGCCATGCGAATCAGATTCTCGTCCACGGAATCCTCAGCCGCCACCTCGGCTTCCTCGCCGGTGAGGAAAAAGTATTTTCCCTGCCGGTCTCGCTTGCGCACGAAGTCGACGGAGACGTTCCTGACAAAAGAGACGATGTATCCCCTCAGTTTGCAACAGTCTACCGCGCGAATTTTTTCAAGATTATCGATCATTTCACAGAGGGTCTGCGAAACCATGTCCTCCGCGAGCTGCGGCTCCCGAACGACGCTCAGCGCCACCTTGTACATCAGCCAGCGGTAGTCCACATACAGCCGAACCATAAACGCGCGGTCGTCCTCATTGCCGATGGAAAGAATCGCAACCGGTATGAACATCATGAAGAAGAATCCTCCCGGGGTGTGTATTTTCGGGCGAAGGAATTAGCGCTTCGCGAGCAGCCGGACGACGGCGCTCTCGTGGGGCGCAAGGCGGAAGCGCAGCGCGTTGTCCGCGAGGGACGCGTGCGGCGCGCCCAGATCCTCCGAGCACGCGGCGTAGGATGCGTTCAGGCGCACGCGGCCCTCGGCGGGCTCAGCGGCGCTGTTGATCAGGATGACGCAGCCGTTGCCGTCGTCCGTTTCGTAAACGCTTGCCTTCACGCCGGGCGCGTCGCAGGGGTTCGGCCGTACGCCGCAGTCCGCGCAGAGGTCGAGCACGACGCGCCGGGCGAGTGTGCTCTGGCGGTTCTGGCCGTCCGCGAGGATGTCGTCCGAAATCAGCGCGCCCTCGGCGCAGGAATTGCCAAGGCTCACACCGCTCAGAATCGCGCGGCCGCGTCCCCACTTGTGGGAGAGGATGGCCGGAGTGCCGTCCGCGTAGGTCGCCAGCGCGTCGGCGGCGACGTCGCGGAAGGTTTCGTTCATCAGAAGGCCGGTGACGCGGTGCGTCTCGCTGCGGTAGACGATTTCGAGGGCGTCGCCCTCGCGGATGTCGTCCTCGCGCGCGCCGAAGATTTCGGCGAAGCCATAGCCCGGCACGGCGTAGGAAAGCTGCATGTCCTTATCGAACGCGCCGAAATAGGGATCGGACAGCACCGTGCCGCCGCCGGCGATATACGTTTTCAGCGCCTCGGCGAACGCGGGCGAAACCGCGCAGGCGCAGGGCAGGATGATCAGCCTGTAGCCGGACAGGTCGCCGAAAAATTCCTCGTGCAGGATGTCCACGGGAATGTTTTCCTCCCAGAGGACGCGGTAATAGCCGTTCACCGCATCGATGGCGGCCTTGTTCTCGTGCCGCCCGTTGGACAGCCACACGGCCAGATACGACCGGATGCTGAACAGCACGGCCACCTCCGCCCGGGGCAGCGCGCCCGCGGACAGCACGTCGCCGTTTCGCTTCAGCATTTCGCCGAGCCGGCCGGCGCAGCGCGACAGGTTGGTCGGGCCGCCGTCGTAGTCCGTCATGGCGTAGCCGCCGAATTCCGCGCCGAAGCGCTCCTTGCGGAACTGCCAGTACAAGAGCCCCTTCGCGCCGTGGCGAATGGATTCCAGCGACAGGTTCAGGAAGGTGTCGTCGTCCATGCGCCCGCCCTGATGCAGGCCGGTGCCCCACATGCCCGCGGTCAGCTCGCTCTGCCAGAATTCCTTGCCGTCCGCGGCGCATCTTGTCGCGTCGCAGCCCATGGCCAGCGTGGAGGCGCTTTTCGCGTCCCGGGGAAAGGCGCTGAAGCCCCACTTGTCAAACACCTTCGCGTTCTTCCAGTCGTCAAACGCCATGCCGCCCAGCTGCGCGCAGGTAATCGCGCCGCCGCCCCACGCGTGGGCGATCACGGGCTTCGTGTCGCAATCGCGGATGACGCGCGCGCGGAAGGCGATTTCCTCCGCCACGTTGTCCATCGTGAACAGGCGGAAGTCCGTGTAATCGCTGTAGGCGGAGATCCAGCGCGGCGGGCGCACCTCGTCGAAGCTGCCGTAAAAGTGTCCCCACGCGGCGTTCAGCGCGGAAATGTCGCCGTATTTCGCCTTCAGCCACTGGCGGAATTTGCGCGTCGTCGCCGGGCAGTAGCAGTACATGCCGTTCGGACTGCGCGTCATGTCGACCCACTGGTGCGGCTCGTTCATGGGCTCGTAGAACGCTACGTTTTCGTATTTCGACGTTTCGCCGATGACGCCGCGGATGAAGCGCTCCTCCATCTCGCGCACCTCGTCGTTGTCAAAGCACAGCCCCGGCCAGCCGCCGGAGGGCGTGTTGGCGCGCACGGCGGGCTCGAAGGGCAGGTTGTCCTCGCTGACGTAGAAGTATTTGCTGTATTTTTCCACCGCCCACGCCGGGCAGGCATGCATGTGAAACAGAAGCCCCACGTCCAGCTCGTGCGCGCGGGCGCAATTTAAAAAGGAGGTGATGTAGTCGAAATCGATTTCGCCCTCATAGCGCTCGCACGCGTTCCATACCAGCCACGCGCGGATGGTGTTGAAGCCCAGCCGCTTCATGCTGTCCATATCCCTGTCCCACTGGTCTTTTGCGGGCGACGCGCCGCGCAGGTATTGCGTTCCGAAAACAAAGCTGTGATCGTTCATGGCTGTGCGTTCCTTTCCTTTTGTAAAAGGCGGCGGGAGAGCCGGTCTCCCGCCGCGGTGCGTCAGTTCGTTTCCGTGTAGTGCACGCGGAACTCGGCCTTCGCGCCGTGCGCGCGCAAAAGCACGGTCGTCCGGCGGTGATCCGCGGGGTTGCCGGGGGAGGTGCACAGGAAGCAGCGCTGTCCCTCGGCGGGCTGCACGCGCAGCGTCAGCGTCCGGCCGTTCAGATGGAAGGCGATTTCAATTTCACCGTTCGCCTGAATTTCGCGCGCGTCCGCAAGATGCTCGTAGCCGTTGGCGCTTCCGAGGGATTCGGCGGGAATCGTCTTCGCCGAGCATTCGCATTCGCCGTCCGAATGGAACAGCCAGTCGAACGTGTGCGCAGAAGCGGCTTCAAAGTGGGAAACGTCGGTCAGGCCGCCGTCCTGCGCAAAGAGCGTGCGCTCCGCGACCGTCAGGTCGTCCCATTCGCCCGGTTCCACCTCGGCCTTCATGCGGCCGTCCGTCAGGGAGATATGCGTTTTCAAAACGGTCTCCGGCGTTTTGCCGTCCACGGTCACGCAGCAATGCGCCACGCCGCGGCGGTACCACGTGGCCGTCATGGGATGGCCGTAGCCGGGCGTGCCGATGTCGTCGGCGAACGGCGGCAGGATGACCGAGAGCGGATCCTGATGCATGTGGCTGCGCTCGATGACGCCGCTTTTCAGAATCGCGAACACGGGCGCGCGGAACACGCCGAGGTTCGTGTCCGAAAGCATCACCACGTCGCGCTGCGAAACGGCGCGCGCGTTCGCGTGCCCCTCGGGCTTCGCGAAGAGCACGTAGCCCGCGGTTTCACGGATTTCGGGCATGTGCGCGAGCACGGTTTCGACCTGACAATCCAGCTCCGGCAGATCCCAGATTCGAGAAGCCTGCACCACGAGGGACGACAGGTGCAGCGGATACCAGCCGTCGTTCAGAGCCGGAATCGTCCAGCCGTCGCAGGACAGGGTTAGCGGCGCGATGAACGCCTTTTCCACCGTCTCGCACGCCGCGTCCGCGGGGTTTGTCTCGGCGTAGAAGGAATAGAAGTTCGTCAGCGCCGAAAGCGTGTAATAATGGTAGCCGGGTGAGCATTCGCGCCACATGCCGTCCTTCGTGAAACCCTTTTTGATCTGGTTGTGAATGCCGTATTCGCTGTTGAGCGCCTTGTCCAGCCATTCGTCCGCGTGGAAGAAAAGGCCCGTCATGCCGATGAAGCACATGAGCCACGTGGGAATGTTGTGGATGAAGCCCGTCTGCGGATACAGAAGCTCGCACATGGGGGCAAACAGCTTCTCATACCAGCGCGCGCGCGTTTCCGCTGGAATGCGGTCGCGGAACGGGCGCAGCGCCTTCAAAAACGCGATGCCCAGCACGGCCTCGTCCAGACACTGCCCCATGATCCTGCCCTTGCCGGCCGCGTGGCCGTGCACGGGAAACTGATCGTAGTGGTCGGCATAGAAATCGATGCACTTCACGATGAAATCGAAGGACGCGTCGTCGCCCGCGAGCGCGCTCACCGCGCAGTCCTCCAGCTTCGCGCCGACGGCGAAGCGATACAGATATACCCACGCCTCGTCCAGCTTCACGCCGCTGGAAACCTTGCCGCAGTGCGGGCAGACGAATTCGTTGCCCTGCTTATAGTCCATGTCCGCGTTGAACGTCAGCGTGGTCGTGCAGACGGGGCACGCGAAATCGTGTGCCCAGCCGCTTGTGCGCGCGGGCGTGTCAAAAAACGTTTCGCGCAGATGCGCGGCCTGTGCCTGCGCCTTCTGAATGGCGCGGGAAAGCGTTCCCTTTTTCTGAAGCGCGCTTCGGACGAAATCGGCCGAATTGCAGAACGTGTAGCCCTGTGAAAGCATAAAAAACCCCCTTTTCACGGATATTATAAGCGGAAATTCAGTCTCCGTCAACATTTGTGTCGGTTTCCAAAATTACAGAAAATACTGTTGACATGTTACAAACCGAGTGCTATCATTTGTGCATACTCTAACGAAGGGATGTCACGCCATGAGCCACAAGAGCATGGGCACGTATCACAAGCCCCGGATGAAGCGAGGCTGGGACGATATCAGCGTTTCCGCGATTGCCTACATCATCGGCATTCTGTTTGCGGTGATCTGCTTTGTCCCGTTTTTGCTGGTTATTATTTACTCCTTCACGCCCTACGACCTGTACCTCAAGAATCACTTCGACTTTTTCCCGTCGAGACTGACGCTTGACGCGTACAAGATGGTTCTGAACTACGACTATATCTGGACGGGCTACCGGAACACGATCTTCATTGCCGTCATCGGCACGGCGTGCTCCATGATACTCATGATCATGACCGCGTATCCGATGGTGAAGAAGGACATGATCGGCCACAAGTTCATGACCACGCTATGGATCATCACGATGTTCTTCTCCGGCGGCATGATTCCGGATTACTTCCTGATGATCTCGCTGGGGCTTCTGAACAGCCTGTGGGCGATCATCCTGCCGGGTCTGCTGGGCTGCTACAACCTGATTCTGATGCGCAACTATATGGAAGGTCTGCCCGTGTCCCTTGAGGAAGCGGCGCTGATCGACGGCGCGAACGACATTCAGGTGCTGTTCAAAATCGTGCTGCCGCTGTGCATCCCGATTCTCGCCACGCTGGGTCTGTTCACCGTGGTCGGCTACTGGAACAGCTACTTCTCCGCCATTATTTACCTGACCAAGCGCACCAAGTGGCCCCTTCAGCTGGTTCTGCGCGAGATCGTGTTCGAGTCCGGCGTGGACGAGGTGCAGCAGGGCATGGCGGCCGAGGAGCGCATGAGCGCACCGTTCCTTCTGAAGATGGCGTCCATCGTGGTTGCGACGGTTCCGATCATGCTGGTGTATCCCTTCCTGCAGAAGTACTTCATGACCGGCCTCGTGCTGGGCGGCGTCAAGGAATAAGGGGGCGAAACGCATGACGACGATGACCAAGCCTGTCGGGAGCCGCGTCTCCCTGGAAAAGAAAACCGGCCTGCGGGGCAAGTTCACGCACATGTGGAAGCAGCGCTGGCTGTATCTGATGAGCCTGCCGGGCTTCGCCTTCCTGATTATCTTCAAGTACGTTCCGATGTATGGCGTGGTGATGGCGTTTGAAGAGTTCAACTTCAAACTGGGCATCGGCGCGAGCCCGTGGATCGGCCTTCAGAACTTCGATCAGCTGTTCACCTCCGGCAAGTTTGCCACGGTGTTCGTGAACTCGTTCGTGCTGAGCATCACGCGCTTCCTGATCACGTTTCCCATTCCCATCCTGCTGGCGCTGATGCTGAACGAGATGCGCATCAAGTTCATCAAGCGCACGACGCAGACGCTGATGTATCTGCCGCACTTCATCAGCTGGGTGGTTCTGGGCTCCATCGCCACCAACTTCCTGAGCGTGACCGACGGTCTGATCAACGGCATTATCGCCGCGCTGGGCGGAACGAAGATCAACTTCCTCGGCTCCGCGCAGTGGTTCCGCACTGTCATCATCGGCACCAACATCTGGAAGGAAGCCGGCTGGGGCATGATCATCTACCTCGCGGGCCTTACCGCCATCAACCCCGAGTACTACGAGGCGGCAACGGTGGACGGCGCGAACCGCTGGCAGCGCATCTTCCACGTCACCCTGCCCGGCATCGCCAGCACGGTCGTGATCAAGCTGGTGCTGGACATCGGCGGTCTGATGAACAACGGCTTCGAGCAGATTTATCTGTTCCAGAACGACCTGAACATCTCCGTGTCCGAGGTGTTTGAAACCTACACCTACAACATCGGCATCGTCGGCGGCCGCTATTCCTACTCCACCGCCGTCGGCATGTTCAAGAACATCATCGGCACGATCCTCATTTTCTCCACCAACCGAATCGCGAAAAAGCTCGGAGGAGCTACCTTGTACTGATTATAACGGCATTTGCCGTTATGATAAAATTGTAAGGAGGAGCATCCCATGAAGAAACTTCTGTCTCTGGTTCTCGCGATCGCTCTGCTGATGGGCGTGTGCGCCTTCACGGCTTCCGCCGAAGAAGACCGCCCCACGCTTCGCATGCTGCAGCGCCTGAACGCGGCCTACGTGATCGACGGCAACCCCGTCATCGACGCGTGGGAGGACATTCTCGGCTTTAATCTCGACATCGAGGCGCCGCCGATCTCCAGCTACAACGACCGCCGCAACGTCATCATGGCTTCCGGCGACCTGCCCGACATCATCTACGTCGGCGACACCGGCACCAACTACGTCAGGTGGGCGACCGACGGCCTGCTGCTTGACCTCACCGAGTACTTCAACGAAGAGACTCTGCCGCATCCCTACAAGGTGCTGACCGAGGACGAGCTGTACTCCGTGCGCATCCCCTCCCTTGATAACCACATCTACTCCCTGCCCCGCGTGCAGACCAAGCCCTGGGACTGCATCATCTATCGCGCGGACTGGCTGGAGAAGCTCGGTCTGGAAGTTCCGAAGACTCCCGAAGAGTTCAAGGAAGTCATGATCGCGTTCGCGACGCAGGATCCCGACGGCAACGGCGTTGACGATACCTACGGCTGGTGCTACAACACCGCCATGGGCGCGGAGCATCGCTCCATGCTGTCCGGCTTCGGCGTTCGTCCCTCTGACGTTCCGGATGAGAACGGCAACTACGTCCTCATGCAGGCGCAGGATGCGTACATGGATTACCTTGACTGGATCAAGGAAATGTACGACGCTGGCGCGGTTGATCCCGAGTTCTACCTGGTCACCATGTATCAGGACGACGATCTGTGGGATGCCGGCAAGATGGGCGCGAGATATTGCAACAGCGTTATCGAGCACCTGATCTCCTACGGCCCCTCCCGTGAAGCCTTCAGAGCCGCGAACCCCGACGCCACCCTCGTGGCCGGACCCGCCCTCATGAAGGAAGGCGAAACCGTCGCCAACGTGTACTACAACCCGCAGATCTGGGGCAACTACGCCATCAGCGCGGACACCAAGTACCTGGAAGAGGCGCTCCGCTTCCTCGATCTGGGCTACACCGACGAAGTCAACGAGCTGCTGATGTTCGGCGTTCAGGGTGTCACCTACGAGACCTTTGATCCCGTTCGCCGCTATGCCGCCAAGACCGAAGAGCAGAAGCTCAACTCCGACAAGTACGTCGCCTCCTACGCCACCATCAACTATCAGCGCGAGGACAAGGGACTGCTGATCGCCAACGGCAACACCGAGGAAGAGGTTCAGCAGTTCATTGCCGCGTACGATGAGATCGGCGCGGAGGAGAACCGCGTGTTCTACCTGAGCGGCGGCTCCCTCGTGGGCGTGAACGAAGTCAAGGTTGCCATCGCTGACGCTGGCATCGACGACAAGTTCAATGAGCTGCGCACCGGTTATATCTGCGGCAACGTCGAGCGTGACGAGCTGGTCGATTTCATCAACAATGAAATGGTGCCCGCTTATCAGCCGATCCTCGACATCTACGCCGAGAACGACCTGAACAAGTAATCCACGTCAAACGCGCGCCCTCCGGTTTTCCGGAGGGCGTGTGTGTTTTTGGAATGAAGAAAGGAGTCGGAACGACCGGTTCCTTTCTTCTTCGCGTGCTCAGTTGTATTTTCCGTAGGTTTTCGCGGTTTCTACCATGGCGAAAATGTTTTCGTCCGGTGTGTCGCGGCCGAGCTGGTCGCCGGTGGACAGGATGAAGCGGCCGTTCTTCGCGGCGGCGTCAATCGCGCGTCTGCAGGCCTCTGCCACGCGCTCCTTCGGCTCAATCAGCACGTTCGTGGTGTTCAGGTTGCCCATCAGGCAGAGCTTGTCGCCGTACAGGCGCTTGACCTCGGCGAGGTCAACGTCGCCCATCGGCGGCTCCTCCAGCGGGTTGATGCAGTCCAGATCGGTCTCGTTGTATAGCATCTCGAGGAAGGCCATCGAGCGGCCGCAGCTGTGCAGCATGGAGGGGATGCCCGCTTCTTTGCACATGCGCGTGATGGTTTTGATCGTCGGCAGCGCGTACTTGCGCACGAGCGCGGGTGTGGCCAGCGTGAGCGTGCCCGAGCCGCCCAGCAGAAGCACGTCCGGCTTCTGATCCAGCATCATTTCGGCCATGCGCACGTAATCGCGATCCATCAGCGCCGCCCATTCCTCCATGATTTCCGGCTCGTCGTAGCAGGCGTATACGGCGGCTTCCACGCCGCCCTCAATGGCGCCGATGAACGCCTGAATGCCCGGGTAGCCGACGGTCAGGCAGAAAATGCCCTTGTCGCCGCACATGGCGCGCTGCTCCTCCAGAAGCGGCGTTTCACAGCTGACGATCCTGCCCAGCATCTTCTTGTAGATGGGGAAATCGCGCACAATGTCCTTCATCAGGCGCTCCGTCTGCGCGGGGGAGTCGGCGACGAACATCGTCTTGCCCTGCGTCAGAATGTCGCCGTCAATGTCATAGCGGCTGTGAATGGTGAAGCGGTTGTTCTGAACCGGGTCGACGGTGCGCGTAACCTTGATATCCGCAAGGCTTTCGCGCTGAAAGGTCATGGCGGAGTTTGTCTGGAACCAGCCGTCAATGCCGAAATACTCCACCGCTTTGCAATAGGCTCTGTACAGTGCCGCGTTGCCCTCCATATAAATATCCCAGAAGGGTTTGCCCGTCAGGCGGCAGGGAATCATATTCGAAAAGTCAGGCATGCAGGGCACGCGATCGGGGATGCCGCCGCGCAGGACGGTCATCAGGCGTTCCTTTGAGGTCATTTCAGAAAAGGCCATCGGAAAAATCTCCTTTGGGTTCCCCCTGCGGGAATTCGTGAAAAAGGGGCCGCTGCAAGGCGGCCCCCATAGGGATTGGTCTGGTCGAGATTAGTCGACGTACTGACGCTGATAGGCGACGTCCGCCAGCTCGAGGAAGCGCTCGAGGCCGATGTTGTTGAGCTCGGCCAGGAAGGCGTCCTTGTCGTCCAGGAAGGAAGCTTCCTGACCGAGGACGTACAGGGTGCGCTGCTGGTTGACGAAGGTCTTCAGGTTGTTGCGGATTTCGCCAAGCTCTTCGATCTCAGCGGCGGAGAAGTTGAGGGTGGGGCAGTAGGTGTTCGCGTCGGGCTTCAGGCTCTGATAGACGCCGGTAGCCAGGTTCTGACGGACAGCGCCGCTGTTCTCATAACCGGTAACGAGGTTGCCGTTCTCATCCTTGTAGATGTAGCCGCCTTCGTTCTCGATGTCGCCGGAGTAGTAGGGGCTCTTGTCGAACCAGTTCACGTTCTGAACCTTGCCGAATACTTCTTCAACGCCCGGGAAGTCGAACAGGTACTTGGGCTCATAGCCGAGGGACGCATAGGAGGCCTTGATTTCGGCGCCCGGATGATCCTTCAGGTAATCCTCAACGGTGATCCACTGCTTGCCTTCGATGCCGAAGCGGCCGAACAGGAAGCTCTCCTCGGAGAAGAGGAAGTCGCCCACGCGGAACGCCAGTTCAGGCTGCTGGCAGTAGGTGGTCACGGCCCACGCGATGGTGGTGGTGGACTGGGCATACGCAACGGTACGCACGCCTTCGGGGCCGGTCAGCGGATCGCAGCAGGTGTACTGCAGACGGGTCTCAACGCTGGCGCTTCCGAGGAAGCCCAGAGAGGAATCGAACAGGCAGCCAACGCGGTTCTTGCCGTCAGCGGCAGCGGCCACGATGTCGGGGCGGCCATAGGTGAAGGACTCGGGGAGGAGCAGGCCTTCCGCTACGAGGTCCTTGATGTAGTCAACGGCTTCGAACCAGCCATCCTGGATGTAGGAAGCGGTGACGTGGCCGTCCTTGAGCATGAGCATGTCGCCGTCGCCTTCATGAACGAAAGCGTTGGTGAGGAACTTCACCGGGCTGCCGCCCCAGGAGGAGGAGCCGAGCAGGGGGAGTTCGTCCTTCTCGCCGTTGCCGTTGGGATCCTCGTCACGGAAACGGATGAGCATCTCTTTGAATTCCTCGGTGGTGGTGGGGAGTTCCATGTCCAGCTTGTCCAGCCAGGTCTGGTTGATCCACAGCTTATACTTGGTCTCGTTGGAGGGAGACACCTGGATGCGCGGCACGCCGTAGATGGAGCCGTCGAAGCAGGTGATGTTGGTGATCAGGTTCCAGTCGGGATGCTGGGCGACCGCCTTGTCGGCGTTCACGGCGAGGCCGTTCTTGTAGTAGTCGCTCACATCGAGCAGCGCGCCGGCCTGGCCATAGTTGTAGGCGTCAGACACGCTGATGTTGCCGGTGCAGATGATGTCCGGAAGCTTGTCGCCGGAGTTGATCATGATGGCGAGCTTCTGGTTGGCGTCGTCGCTGGGCAGATACTCGAACTCGAGGTTCACGTTGCAGCTGCTCTCGATCCAGCGGGTGAGGTCGTTGTCCTTATAGTCGGCGACTTCGGGACGCTGCGGGATCAGAACGGTGAGGGTGTAGGGCTCGTCGCCGGTCCAGATGGGCAGGACGCCGGGCTCGCTCAGGTTGGCGCTCTCGGCAAACGCGGGCGTGAGGGCCAGCACGAGAAGCAGCGCCAGGAACAGAGAGGTTACTTTGCGCATGGTTTAGTCTCCCTTTCTTTATTTTCAAGAAGCGGTTGCTTCCTGAATTACAATTAAGGCAACGCCGCACAAATGAGGTGGTTGGCCGGCGAATGGATTTTTCGTCAGATGCAAATGAAAATTCCGAAGGTTTACTGG
>ERZ824488.1446-NODE-1446-length-25924-cov-3.847501_pt1 | contig 25924 bp, 25 predicted proteins | sample MGYA00519936_ERZ824488 | MGnify/ENA primary metagenome ERZ824488 (study PRJEB31778, sample SAMEA3449153) | human gut metagenome | biome: human gut; feature: human-associated habitat; material: faeces | place: United Kingdom | collected 2010/2012 ... | reverse complement strand
CCGCCGCCTGTTTATTTTAGGCAGTGAGATCAATGTAACTTCAAGAGAATTTGATCTTCTTAAAATTCTAGTGCTTAATCCAAATAAGGTCTACAGCCGTGAAGAACTGTTAAACCTTGTTTGGGGGTATGAATATCCTGGTGATGTGCGTACTGTTGATGTACATATCAGAAGGCTGCGTGAGAAGATTGAGCGTAATCCAAGTGAACCGAAATATGTATTTACAAAATGGGGAGTGGGATATTACTATAAGGCATGATAGCAAAACGGGATCATAATTTTTTCTGGGGAAGCTTTCGCTTTCGTATATTTTTTCTTCTCATGATTATGGGATTGCTTCCGCTTCTTGCAGGCTCTGAGATGATTAAGCGTTCCTATCGAAGTTCCATTATTGATCAGAAGCTTTCGGAGCTGCGTTATACATGTCAGACTGTAGCAGGACAAATGAGCGGAAATTCTCTGGCGGAAGCAGTAGATGATGAGATGACACGGGAATTAAATTTCCTTGCGGAATACTGCGGTGGACGTCTTCTTCTTGTAGACAGCTCTTATCGTATTTTATTTGATACATACGGTGTAACGCAAAATAAATACTGCATTTCTGAGCAGATTATTGATACATTCAGCAGTCGTCCGTATGAACATTATTCACAAAAGACAGAGTATCTGGAGCTGGCTGTGCCGCTTCGGACAAGGACGATGCTCACAGATGGTGATGATAGTATTACAGGAGTGCTGCTTCTTAGCTCGTCTGGTGCTTGGATTGCCAAAATGATAAATTCCATGAATCGACAGGTCCTTTTGATTGAAATCACAGGCTCTATGATTTTGTTCGCACTTAGCTTTATTTTTGCTTGGACCAGTTCAACACCGTGGAAAAATCTTGTAACGACACTCAACCAGGTGCTTGATGGGAACCTCGATGTTACATTTTCGACAGAAGGCGGCTATAATGAAACAAAAGAGATCATTAATACATTTAATCAGGTATTGGAGCGTCTGCGTTCAATTGACCAGTCGAGACAGGAATTTGTTTCTAATGTCTCTCATGAATTAAAAACACCTATCACATCAATGCGTGTGTTAGCTGATTCGTTGATCTCAGGTGACAATGTGCCTGTTGATATTTATCGCGAGTTTATGCAGGATATTTCAGACGAGATTGACAGAGAAACAAAAATTATCAATGATTTGCTTACACTTGTTCGTATGGATAAAAATGCAACTGAGCTTAATATCAGCCAAGTTAATATTAATAATCTTGTCGAACAGATTTTAAAGCGCGTGCGTCCAATCGCAAAGACGCGTTCAATTGAAATCATTTTCGAAAGCTTTCGTCCTGTAACGGCAGATGTTGATGAGACGAAGCTTAGTCTTGCTGTTACAAATCTTGTGGAAAATGGTGTAAAGTACAACAATGACGGCGGATGGGTACGAGTATCTGTGAATGCTGATCATAAATATTTTTATATTAAGGTATCTGATTCAGGTGTGGGTATTCCAAAGGATGCGCAAACAAGAATTTATGAGCGTTTTTATCGCGTAGACAAGGCTCGTTCACGTGAGACTGGCGGAACAGGTCTTGGTCTTGCTATCACACAAAATGTAGTGAAGCTGCACCATGGTGGTATTAAGCTAAACAGTACACCAGGAGAGGGAACAACCTTTCTTGTTAGAATACCGCTCAAATATATTGAGTAAATTAAGTAAATGGAAAGGAAACAGAATATGAAGAAAAAATTAAATCTGGTGCTTTTTCTTTTGCTTTTATGTATGGCAGCTGGATGCGATAAAAAAACTGTGTCAACAGATGGAATCCGTATTTACTATAGGGCTCTGTCAGAAAATGGCATTAGCTCCTATTATTATAAGCCGACAGGTACCGATCAGGAAACAGTTATAAATGAACTGTGGGCAAAGCTGATTAAAAGTGATACTGAAAAAGCACGTATAAGTCTTATTCCGTCTGATTTAAAGCTTGTGCGTTTTTCAGTGGAAAACAGCAGCCTTGGGCTTTATTTTGACAGTTCCTATCAAAATATGGACACTGTGTCAGAGCTGTTATTTAGGGCAGGTATAGTACGAACCTTTTGTCAGGTTGAAGGTGTGGAGTCGGTAACATTTTTTGTAGACGAAAAGCCACTTACAAATAGTTCCTTTGCACCTCTTGGTGCTCAGACAGCTTCTGATTATGTGGATATTATAGAAAACGGACTTAGCAGTCAAAAAAAGACCACACTTACTTTATACTATGCAAATGAGAAAGGGGATGCTCTTGTAAAAAAGATTCAAAATGTTGTATATGAGAGTTCCTATTCCATTGAAAAAGATGTAATCAACCGCCTGATTCAGGGACCTTTTGAAGATGGATATTTTCGAACACTGCCTGCTAATCTGCAGGTGATCAGTATAAGCGTTAAAGACAAAATTTGTTATGTCAATTTTGATTCGTCATTTCTGACTGATGCGCTTTCTATTGATGGCAATTTGATTGTATATTCGATTGTAAATTCATTGACGGAGCTGCCAGATATTCAGCGTGTTCAGATCATGGTGGACGGCGACAGCAATATCGTATTTCGCGATATATCACTGAGCAGTCCACTAGAAAGGAATTTAAACTATTGAAACGACCACTCCTTGTTCTTGTAGTTTTTTTTCTTGCAGGAGAACTTCTTTGTATAAAGAGCCTTATAATATCAATTATTTTAAGCGCCGGCATTTTGATGCTGGCGCTTATTTTTATGCTGATACAAATTGTATGCAAAAATGTCTTTTTCAAAAAAATGTCTTTCTTTTTGTGTATCTGCGCTTTTTCTTTTTTTACAGGGGCAGTCTGCTGTTTTAGCGCAAATGCACATAGTCATATTTATGATACACTTTTATCAATGCAGTACTCAAAAAAAAATACATTGGATGACGTGCTTGTTGAAGGCAACGTGACAAAGGTAGAGGAAAAATCGAAGCTTTGGATTTACTTAAAAAATGCCTCTATTAATAAAAAGGCAGCAGGGGAGGGTGTTATTGTGCAGATTCCTGTCTCGGCACATTCCAACCAAAAGCGTCCTCTTGCCAGAAGTAAAATTTCTGTTTATGGGAAATTATCATTATTTTCACAGGCTTCAAATCCAGGCGAATTTGATTCAAGAAGTTATTATCATAACTTAGGGTATGATTTTTGCCTTAGTGGTAAGACGTGGACACAAAAAGGTAGCCGATATGATCCCATTGCTGAGTGTCTGTGGCAGCTAAAAGATGCCATAAAGATGAGACTCTCACAACTTTTAGAAGGAAATATTGCTGATTATGGCATTTACTGTGCCGTGCTTTTGGGCGACAAAAGCGAATTAGACAAAGAACAGAAAGAACTTTTTAAAGATCAGGGAATAGCTCATATCCTTTCGGTATCAGGACTTCACATATCAGTAGTTGGACTAGCTGCATGCGGTTTGCTTATGAAATTAACAGGATCATTTGCCATTTCCGGTATGGCTGGAAGCATTATTGTTCTTTTTTATTCTGCCTTTACTGGAAATGCAGTTTCGACGATTCGTGCTTGTGTCATGTATCTTATTTTAATGATCGGGCGACAAAAAGGCCGTATTTATGATATGCCGACGGCAGCGGCAGCAGCAGCCCTCTGTCTTTTTATTTTTCAGCCGCTTGCCATTTTTCAGGCCTCTATGCAGCTTTCATTTGGCGCAGTGCTTGGAATAAGCCTTGTTGGAGATATCTTTAAAAAAATTTTAATGCCTTCTTCTGATAAAACAACTGTAAGGATTAACCGCTTTTGCAGTGTTATGGGACTTTCTATTGCAATGCTTCCCGTGCTGTTATATCACTATTACCAATATCCGCTTTATGCAATTTTACTTAATCAGCTTGTCATACCTTTTGCTGGTATTTTACTTGTATCACCGGCCGTAGCACTTGTACTTTCTTTATTTGCACCGGCTTTTGGTGATGTATGCTTAAAGGCAGGCCATCTTGTCATTTATTTTTACACAGTGCTTTGCAAACTTTCAAAAAGCCTTCCAGAATCAGCACAGTATACTGGAAGACCAGCTTTATGGCGAATTGTATTATATGTTACACTGTTATTCACAATAGGCATGGGAACTAGGCTTATATATGAGAAGCAAAAAAGAAAACAGACAGATGATGATAAGGAAAAAAGGAAAAAAAACAGACGCCACTGTCAGATTGCTGCTGTTTTTCTTGCCATAGGCTGCTATATATTCGGCTGCGTTTTTTTACATGCAGATCACACAAACAAATTGGAAATTACTGTGCTTGATGTAGGTCAGGGAGATGGTATTTTTTTAATGCTTCCTGATCATACGACAATTCTTTCAGATGGCGGAAGCACGAGCAAATCTATGCTTGATACGTATGTATTAGAACCTTTTTTAAACTCACAAGGCATTCGCCGGATTGACTATGTTTTTGTATCGCATGCCGACAGTGATCATATTAATGGGATCATAGGATTGATTGAAAATGACGCAGATCGGATAGGAACGCTTATGCTGCCGCAGAGCCAGTCATCAAAAAAGCAGTTTGAACAGCTGTTAACAGCAGCAAAAAAGAAGCAGATTCCCGTTAAGTGGATTTCAAAAGGAGATGTTTTTTCATTAAAAACGCTGCCAGATTTGTCTTTTGAAGTGCTGTGGCCGTCAAAAAACGAAAAATCAGATGACACAAATGAATCATCACTAGTGTGGCGCCTTAATTATCATGACTTTTCTATGCTTTTTACGGGAGATCTTCCAGGTAACTGCGAGGATGAGCTTGTCAGCTTAAAGCCAGTAACTGTCTTAAAAGTCGCACATCACGGCTCTGATTATTCAACAACTAAAACATTTCTGCAGCAAATAACACCGCAGCTTGCCGTGATTTCCTGCAGTGAAAATAATAGGTATGGTCATCCTGGGAAACAGCTTTTAAAACGCTTAGAAGAGGCAAAAATACCGTCAGTTTTGATTACAAAAGACTGCGGTGCAATCATAATACAAACTGACGGTTATCGTGTAGAAGTGGAAACTTATCTGGCAAAGCAGTCTTGATATTCGCTGTCTGTCAGTCCGGCACCATTTTTAGCAACAACATGGGCAGAAACCTTATTCGCCTGTGAGAGTGCCTCTGCCCAAGAGCAGCCATTTGCGCGGCTGGCCATGATCTGACCAATATGACTGTCTCCGGCACCAATTGTATCTGCAACAGTTGTCTTTATGCCATCAACCTCTGTTAAATTATCTTTTCCTGCCTCCAGACAGCAGGAGCCATCCTTACCTTTTGTGATAATTACAGTATTAGATGTTGCATTTTGAAGAATCTTTGCCGCCTCTAAAAGAGATACAGCGCTAAATTCATCTACTCCACATTTAAAATCAGAGACCGTTAAGCTGCTTAGCTCGAATGCTTCCTCATCGTTTATATGAAGAATAGGATTTAGATTATACAGGCGCTTCATTTTCTTTTCACCGATCTGTCGAATACGAGGACCTGGTGCAAAAAAGATCTGCGGACCGCGGTGCTGTTCAAGCCATGAAATTAGATCGTCACCTGTTGGCTCCTCGATTTCAAGGCCGCATACATAGATCATAGAAATCTGTGAAATGTCAATATTTTCCATCCACTCATGATTAAAGGTATATTCTGCACCATGCACCGATAAAAATGTACGTTCTCCGTTTTCGTCGACAAGACAGTAGCAGCATCCATTTTCTGCATCTACATTCACATGAATAGGAAGTTTACGTGCCTGAAACGACTTTCTTATATAATCGCCATATACACCAGTTCCAATAGGTGTCACAAACATATACGGGACACCTGACTGACGTACAATATTAGCTGCGTTATAGGCACAGCCGCCAAGTGCGAGTGTCTGGCGCTTTGGCTGAATATCCTCTGCTGTTTTGGGTAGATGATCAATTTCAATGATTACATCGACACATGTACTGCCGATCAATAAAATTTTAGGCATTGATGATTGCATTAGGTAAATCTCCTTATATTTTTCTTTACTATCACAAAGAGATTATAATTCCTTGACGATGTAAAGTAAACACCATTTGCTTGATTGACGGCAAAAAGAATGATACAATAATACAAAGATACTAGGGTCAAAAGGTCAGAAATCCGATGCAAGCTTGCTTGCAAGAGGATTTTTGATCTCTTGACTCGCCAAAAACATGAGTAAGTAGCCATTTTTGAAGAAAAATGAGCGGATTACGAATGTTTTTGAAGATTGCGAGAGTGCAAAGCACGTAGCAATCTGGTATCATACAAAACATTAATAGGAGTCTTTATGGAAAAACTCAGACAAGATATTCGTGCCAATCAGTTTGAGCGCGTATATCTTTTATATGGTGAGGAACGATATCTGGTTCAGATGTATAAGAATCAGTTAAAAAAAGCAATCATCGGCGATGATACGATGAATTTGAATCAATATACCGGGAAAGGTCTGCCTGTACAAGAGGTGGAAAATGCGGTAATGACAATGCCGTTTTTTGCAGACAGACGTTTGGTTCTGCTAGAGGATACAGGATTATTTAAAAGCAGTGATGAGCAGTGGAGTAATCTTGTTAAAACAATTCCGGATAGCTGCCATGTCCTTTTTGTTGAGCAGGAGGTAGATAAGCGAAGCAGAATGTATAAGGCTGTAAAGGAATGTGGCTATTGCGCAGAGATGACGCATCCTTCAATGCAGCAGCGTACACAGTGGATTTTAAAGGGATTTGGGCGTTATGGATTAAAAATCACACAGTCTGCACTTGATTCGTTTCTTGAAAAAACAGGTGATGACATGGAAAACATCAGAAATGAGATGGAAAAATTGGCTTCTTTTTGTATGGGGAAAGAAGGCATCACAAAAGAAGATGTTGATTTTGTCTGTACGGAACAGATTGAAAATAGAATCTTTGATATGACACAGGCCGTAGCAGAGGGAAAGACACAGTATGCTCTTGAGTTATATGCTGATTTATTAGCATTGAAAGAGCCGGGAATGCGTATTTTATTTCTGATTGCACGTCAGATGAACCAACTTTTATGTGTAAAGGAGATGGAAGTCGGACGTCAGAATAAGGATCAAATTGCAGCTGCTTTAAAGGTTCGTTCATTTGTAGTTAACAAATTGCTTGGACAGGCAAGACAATTCACCATTGATCAGCTGATACGCTGTGTTGAGCGCTGTGTTGAGCTTGAAGAAGCTGTAAAAAGAGGAAATATGAATGAAAGGATTGCAGTCGAGATGGTTTTATTATCAATTGCAAATCGTGAATATCATGCCTGACTAAAAAAAGCTGCCTGCATGAAGCAGACAGCTTTTTATGTGTACAAGACACAAATTAGTTCATAGCGTTAACAGCCTTGTTCATACGGCTGATCTTTCTGGATACAGTGTTATCATGATAAACACCCTTGGATGCAGCCTTTCTCATTACGGACTCAGCCTCAACAACTGCAGCCTGAGCAGCAGCCTTATCACCTGCAGCAACAGCGCTCTCTACCTTCTTGATGTAGGTCTTTACCTTAGAACGAGCAGACTTGTTTCTATCTGCCTTTGCCTGACTAACTAAAACTCTCTTCTTTGCGGACTTAATATTTGCCATGGGGCACCTCCAAAATTTCTTGTTTTTTAATCTTTTTATAGTTTGAAAACGATACTGTGTATCACTCGAAAACACCGTTTCAACACAAGTGGTATCATAGCCTAAAAACATTGATCTGTCAATACATATTTTCAAAAAAAATGCAAAAAATACAAAAAAGTTTTACATGTAAAACAAGTAGGAGTTTCTAGTAAAGTTTTACATGTAAAACTTTGAATACTTTCATGAACCATTTTAACTAAGAAAGGTGAAAATATAATGCTCAATGTAAAAGACAACAAAAAAATGATGTATACTGATCTCGCTGTTGAAATTCAGGAAGAATGCAGTGGCAGACAAGGTGAGATTCCAGGCGTTGTACTGGAACAATACAAAGAAGATGGCAAAGGTATCCGTGTCACAAAAATACAAATCCAAACGGCAGATGGAGCAAAACGCATGGGGCGGCCCATAGGAAATTACATGACACTTGAGTCTGCAGATAAAGAACATTCTGATGAACATTCCGATAAAAATCTTTCTGGAACAAAGCTTCCTGATACAAATCTTCTTGCATCCTATATAAATGGGCTGCTTCCATCATCGGCTCATTCTTTTTTGATTGTTGGTCTTGGAAATGCCAATATGACAGCAGATGCACTCGGACCATTAACAATTGAGAAAATGGCTCAGTCAGGAATGGCTTCATATACTTCAATGATCATTCCCGGTGTATTTGCGCAGACTGGAATGGAAAGCTGTGAAATCATACAGGGCATTGTACAACAAACTTCTCCAGACTGCATCATAACTATTGATGCGCTTGCAGCAAGAAGTGCATTTCGGCTTGGTACAACAGTTCAGCTTACCGATACAGGTATTCGTCCAGGATCTGGTGTCGGAAATGCAAGAAAAGGCATAACTAAGGAAAATATGAAGATTCCTGTGATTGCCATTGGGATTCCAACAGTTGTAAGTGCCGCAGCAATTGTATCTGATGCAATGGATTCTTTAAAGCAGATAGGCTATAATGAAACGATTCTTGGAAGTATTGCGATGCTTGATAAAGAGGAATATTATCAGCTTATATCAGAAGTGTTTGCGCCAGAGCTTGGGAGTCTCTTTGTGATGCCTAAAAACCTTGATGAAGAATTAGATACGATGAGCAGCTTACTTGCAGCGTCATTGTCACAAGTAATATGTAAACGATAAAATGCTGTAATAAAGAAAACTGGCTGATGCATAGAATAGGCCAGAAAATAAGAAAGGATTTTAGAAATGTATAGAAGCTTTCATCCAAGGAGAAAAGAGAAAATAGTCACAACGATACTTTGGTTTTTGGCACTTGCCTGCTCTACCTATATTTTATGGAAAATTAATCCCTATCCAATTCAGCGCGGCATTGGCTGGACAAAACAAAAGACAGAACAGTTTTTAAATCGCTGCATAGACAATACAGTTTCTAATACACTTCCATCGCTTTCTATTTTTTTTGACTGTGAAGGATTATCTAAAGAAAATATAACTCAGACAAATACGTTTTTTTCAAGCGATCCCTTTTATCAGCAGTTCCAAAATAATATTGGTTGCTCTCCAGACAAAAAACAGGTATAATACTGAAAGATAATATTAAATAGTGGAGGTAACAAAATGTCTGAAACAACAAATGTTATGAATTCTGAAGTAGTAAAGCGTTTGCTTTGCTATGTTTCCTACGATACACAGTCAAAGGATGAAAGCAGTGAAGTGCCGAGCACACAAAAGCAGTTTGACTTGGCAAAGGTATTAAAAAAAGAGCTTGAGGAGATTGGAGCTTCTGATGTACGTCTTAGCGATCACTGCTATGTGTACGCAAAGATTCCGTCTAACTTAGATAAGAAGGTTCCGGCAATCGGTTTTATAGCCCATATGGATACTTCACCTGCATTAAGCGGAAAAGATATTAAGCCGCAGATAATACAAAATTATGACGGCGGTGTAATCAAACTTGGTGAAAGTGGCTTTTCTATGGGACCAAATGAGTTTCCGGCACTTGCCGAATTAAAGGGAAAGAGTCTTATTACTACAGATGGAACAACACTTCTTGGCGCAGATGACAAGGCCGGTGTTGCTGAGATCATGACAATGGCAGCATTCTTTTTGGCACATCCGGAAGTAAAGCACGGTGATATCTGCATCGCATTTACACCAGATGAGGAAGTGGGAAATGGTGTTGAATATTTTGACGTGCCGGGCTTTGGTGCTGACTTTGCTTATACAGTAGATGGCGGTTCTGTCGGTGAAATTGAATATGAAAACTTCAATGCTGCAAATCTGCGTGTTGAAGTGCAGGGATATGGCATCCATCCAGGCAGCGCAAAGGGCAAAATGAAAAATGCCATCCGCATGGCAATGGAATTTGAGCAGATGCTGACAGTATTTGATAATCCGGAATATACAGATGGCTATGAGGGTTTTCATCATCTTGGCGGTATCGAAGGCGATTCAGATCATACAACAATGCATTACATTGTACGTGATCATGACGCTGGAAAGCTTAACCAGAAGTTAGCTGAGATTGATAAGGCTTCGGAGTATCTGAATTTTAAATATGGCGAAGGATCTTTTAAGGTGGTGCGTACCGGTTCTTATCAGAACATGAAGGAAATGATTCTTCCTCATATGCATTTGGTTGAGTATGCAAAGGAAGCTATGAGAGAGCTTGGATTAAATGCTAAGAGTGTTCCGATCCGCGGTGGTACAGATGGTGCAAGATTATCCTTTATGGGACTTCCATGTCCGAACCTCTGCACAGGAGGCGCTAATTATCATGGCCGCTTTGAATATGCATGTATTGAGCAGATGGAGCTGTGTGTTGAGATTTTAAAGAAAATTGTTGAAAAGTATGCAGTTAAAGAAATCTGATATTTAGAAATCTATATTCAGAAACAAGAACTACTGAAAAGCAAAAAGATTAAAGTGAGGAATTTTGAATGATAACAAAGCAATTTAGCAGGCCATCAGTGAAGATGGCTCTGTCCGATGAGCTTTTAATGAAGGTAGAGCAGCCAGCTCGTTATCTTGGAAATGAGGTAAATGCGGCAAATAAGGATAAATCAAAGGCAGAGGTATCCTTCTGTATGTGTTTTCCGGATGTTTACGAGATTGGTATGTCTCATCTTGGAATCCAGATTCTATATGATATGTTTAACCGTTTTGAGGATACATATTGTGACCGCGTGTATTCTCCATGGATTGATCTTGATAAAATGATGAGAGAACAAGACATAAAGCTGTTTGCAGTAGAATCGCAGGAACCGGTAAAGAGTTTTGATTTTCTTGGAATCACACTTCAATATGAGATGTGCTACACAAATATCCTGCAGATTTTGGATTTAAGTGGTATTGCACTTAGAAGCGCTGACCGTGATATTAATGATCCGTTTGTAATTGGAGGAGGACCATGTACTTATAATCCAGAACCAATTGCTCCATTCTTTGACCTTTTCTATATGGGAGAGGGTGAGACTCAGTATCGTGCACTTCTTGATCTTTATAAGAAGTGGCGCGCAGAAGGCGGCTCACGAGAAGACTTTTTACATGAGGCAGCTAAAATTCCTGGCATATATGTACCTTCTTTATACGATGTCACCTACAAGGAAGATGGAACTATTGATGCAATGACACCAATCTACGATGATGTGCCAAAAACAGTACGCAAGGAAATCGTACTCGATATGACGGGTGCAGTCTACCCGGAAAAACCGCTTGTGCCTCATATTCGTGCTGTGCAGGATCGTGTTGTGTTAGAGATTCAGCGAGGCTGTATCAGAGGTTGCCGTTTCTGCCAGGCTGGTATGGTTTACCGTCCTGTGCGTGAGCGTGATGTAGAGCGTCTGAAGCAGCTTGCAGTTACAATGCTTCATAATACCGGTTATGATGAGATTTCATTAAGCTCATTAAGCTCTAGTGACTACTCAAAGCTGCCTGAGCTTGTAAATTTCTTAATTGAAGAATGCAGCAAGCGAAAAATCAATATTTCTTTGCCGTCTCTTCGCATTGATGCATTTTCACTTGATGTTATGAGTAAGGTGCAGGATGTCAAAAAAAGCAGTCTTACATTTGCACCAGAGGCAGGTACACAGCGTCTTCGTGATGTAATAAACAAGGGCTTGACTGAGGAGGTAATTCTTCAGGGTGCAAGAGAAGCTTTTGAGGGCGGCTGGAGTCATGTAAAGCTGTATTTTATGCTTGGACTGCCAACTGAGACAGAAGAGGATATGAAGGGCATACCAGAGCTTGCAGAGCGCATGGCAGAGGCTTATTATGAGATCCCAAAGGAAAGAAGAAATGGAAAATGTCAGATTACCATGAGTACATCTTTCTTTGTTCCAAAGCCATGTACACCATTCCAGTGGGCAAGAATGTATTCTCCTGAGGATTACTTGGGACGCGCAAGAATTGTAAATCACACAATGAAGCAGCAGCATAACCAAAAGAGTCTTAAGTACAACTGGCATGAAGCATATGTAACAGTTCTCGAGGGTGTTTTGGCACGCGGTGACAGAAAAGTGGCTGATGCCATTGAGACAGCCTATAAGATGGGTGCACTGTATGATGCATGGGGAGAAACATTCCACTATGAGATTTGGACAGCTGCTTTTGAAAAATGCGGCTTATCAATTGATTTTTATAATACAAGAGAGCGCAGTCTTGATGAGGTATTCCCGTGGGATTTCATTGATACTGGCGTGACAAAGGCATTTTATAAGAGAGAATGGGAGCGTGCAATGCAGGAGAAGATTACGCCGAATTGCCGCCAGTCCTGTTCCGGCTGCGGAGCAAAGCGTTTTGGAGGAGGTGTCTGCTTTGAAAATCAGAATTCAGTTTGCTAAATACGGAAAGATGATCTATATCGGACATCTTGATATAATGCGTTATTTTCAGAAGGCGCTTCGCCGTGCAGATGTAGATCTTGCCTATACACAGGGTTACAATCCGCATCCTATTTTATCTTTTGCGGCTCCTCTTGGTGTAGGCATTACAAGCTGCGGTGAGTATGCTGATCTTGAGGTTAATTCAAGCGGTTCCTCTAAGGAAATGCTGGCACGTCTCAATGAAGTCATGGTTCCGGGAATGGAGATTATTGACTATCGTGTATTGCCAGATGATGCAAAAAACGCGATGAGCTGTGTGGCTGCTGCAGATTATTGCCTGACATTTCGAGAGAAACACACACCGCTTGATACGTTTGGCATGACATCTGCTGCTTATTTAAAAGGCTTTGAAGAGTTTTTACAGCAGGAATCTATTGTAATTATTAAGGAAACAAAAAAAGGCACTCGCGAAATGGATATTCGTCCGCTGATTTATGATTTTTGTTTACAGGAAAAAAGTGAGACAGGAGACGGTCCGGCAATCTTTTTGCAGGTATCAACTGGAAGCACCGATAATTTAAAGCCTGAACTTGTATTAAAGGCATATCATGAGCAGACTGGTCTTTCCTGGAATCCTGGAGACATTTCAATTTGCCGACTTGAGACTTATACTAATACGGCAGTCTCTGCGCCAGACTGCATTGTAGCACCGCAGTTTGTGCCGCTTCGCGAGATGGGAAACGTATTATGAGCCGCCGACTTCTTTCTATGCAGGGGGACCGTGTGCTGACGGCCCTCTGGGATGATGGGCATATTATAGAATGCAGTGTGGACGAGCGTGTACCTGCATTTTTAGGACGTATTTATCTGGCAAAGGTAGATCATATAGTGCCAAGCATTAGCGGTGCATTTTTATCTGCGGGTGATCAGAAGCTTTATTATTCACTAAAAGAAAATCCGCTACCTGTTGCTGTCTCATGTAAGCGTGAGGGAATGATTACACAAGGCGATGAGATTGTTGTACAGGTGACAAAGGAAGCGCTAAAGACAAAGGAACCTGGTGCTGGTTCTGCCCTTCAAATTGGAGGACGATATTGTGTCGTTATGATGGAGCCGGCAGGAAAACAGCCAAAGACAAAGATTCTTTTGTCGAGAAAGATTACAGAGGCTGCATTTCGTGAAAAGATTTCTGAGGAGGCAGAGGCTCTTGAAGAAGTAAAGCAGCTTTTTGAAGCTGTAAGTCTTAGGGGCTTTTCATTATCTGTGATGATACGCACAAACGCGGCAGAGGTATCATCTGATCTTGTACTAGATGAAATATCAGTCTGCTGCAGGCAGCTTCAGACTGTACTGTCAACAGCAGCTTTTCGCAGTAGTGGAAGCTTGCTTTGGCAGCCGCTTCCAGCCTATATAAGTGCCATCCGTGATACTTCTTTAAATGGCTTAGAATCAATTGTCTGTGATAATGAAGAACTTTTAAACGAAGTAAAAAATGCCTTGGATGAATGTAAAGGAAGTGAGGGATTAACTTATTCGCTTTATCAGGATTCTTCATATCCTATGCGAAAATGTTACAACTTGGATACTACTATTGAAAAGGCATTAAAAAGTAAAGTATATCTGTCATCAGGCGCCTACTTAATTATTGAACAGACGGAAGCGCTTGTAGCAATAGATGTTAATACAGGAAAAGCAATTGCATCAGGACGCAAAAAGGAAAATCAGGATTCTTATTTTTATCGCATTAATTTAGAAGCAGCAAAGGAAATCTTGTATCAGCTGCGACTCAGGAACTTATCTGGTATGATTCTTGTAGATTTTATTAACATGACTGATCATGCACTTGAGGATGCACTGATGGAAGAACTTTCCCTTCTTGCACGTAAAGATCCTGTGCATACAAGAATCGTTGATATAACAGCACTTGGTCTTGTTGAAATTACGAGAAAAAAAATAAGAGAGCCACTTGACAAACAATTAAAGATATGTTAAAGTACTAATCGTGTGCCGCACAATGAGGTTTAAGCGCTGCAATTTAGCAGACACCGTACTTGGCGAGTAATTATCTAGGAGGTGCTATATGTACGCAATTATTGCAACTGGTGGCAAGCAGTACAAGGTAGCAGAAGGCGATGTCATTCGCGTTGAGAAGCTTGGAGTAGAAGCTGGACAGACCTACAACTTTGATCAGGTTTTAGCTGTAAACAATGGTGAGATGATCATTGGTACCCCGACTGTTGCTGGAGCAACTGTAAGCGCAACTGTTATGGGCGAGGGCCGTGCTAAGAAGGTTATTGTATACAAGTACAAGAGAAAGACCGGCTATCACAAGAAGAATGGTCACAGACAGTCCTATACTGAGTTAAAGATTGAGAAGATCAACGCTTAATCAATGATTCAGGTAGAGATTATCCGGGATGCTTCCAAAGCGTATGTTGGTTTTTCTATAAAAGGACATGCCGGCTATGCAGAGCACGGGCAGGATATCATTTGTGCAGCGGTTTCCGTTTTAGCGCAGAATACCGTAAATTCTATTGAGCAATTTACGGATGATACATTCTCCGGTGAGATAGATGAGAAAACTGGCAGTCTTGCTGTTTCGTTTCCTCATGGTGTCGGGAAGGATTCCAGACTATTGTTGGACTCGATGGTACTTGGTTTGACAAGTATTGCCGAGGAGTATGGTAAGAAGTATATTAAAATCCGATTCAGGGAGGTGTAAATCATGTTCAAGATGAATCTTCAGTTATTTGCACATAAGAAGGGTGTTGGTTCTACAAAGAACGGCCGTGATTCCGAGTCCAAGAGACTTGGTGCAAAGAGAGCAGATGGACAGTTCGTTTTAGCTGGAAACATTCTTTACAGACAGCGTGGAACCCATATCCATCCAGGTAACAATGTAGGTATCGGCGGAGACGATACTTTATTTGCGAAGGTTGATGGAGTTGTCCGTTTCGAGAGAAAGGGCAAGGATAAGAAGCAGGTTTCTGTTTATCCAAAGGCTGAGTAAGATTAATAGTATGAAACGAGGAGAGACCGTTGCCGTTCGCAACGGTCTCTTTTGGGTAATGTAGATAAAAACAAGAAAAAAAGTAACAATATATAAAAAGAAAATCAAAAGAAAGGCATTGGTAACGTATTTATGATAGATAGTGCCAGAATATTCATTAAATCCGGTAAGGGTGGCGATGGACATGTAAGCTTTCGTCGTGAACTTTTTGTTGCTGCCGGTGGTCCTGATGGCGGCGACGGCGGAAGAGGCGGAGACATTATTTTTGAAGTAGATAAGGGTCTGAATACATTAAATGACTTTCGTCATGTACGCAAATATATTGCGCAGTCTGGAGAGGACGGAAAAAAACGCCGCTCTCATGGTGCAGACGGACAGGATTTGATTGTAAAGGTTCCAGAAGGAACAATCATTCGTGACGATGCAAGCGGAAAGATTATTGCCGATATGTCTGGAAAAAATATGCGTGAAGTAATCTTAAAAGGTGGCAGAGGCGGCGCCGGAAATATGCATTTTGCCACACCTACCATGCAGGTTCCTAAGTTTGCAAAGCCAGGTCAGCCGGCTATGGAGCTTTGGGTTCGCTTAGAGTTAAAGGTTATCGCAGATGTCGGACTTGTTGGATATCCGAATGTTGGAAAATCTACCATTTTATCAATGGTAACAAATGCAAAGCCAAAGATTGCAAATTACCATTTTACTACGCTTGATCCGTATGTAGGAATTGTAGACCTTGAGGGTACAAACGGTTTTGCACTTGCTGACATTCCTGGTCTTATTGAGGGTGCTTCAGAAGGAATCGGCCTTGGCTTCCAGTTCTTAAAACATATTCAGCGTACAAAAGTACTCATTCATGTAGTAGATGCAGCCTCCACTGAAGGTCGCGATCCAGTTGAAGATATTCGCACCATTCAGAATGAATTGGCATCATATGATCCAGAGCTGTTAAAGAAACCAGCTGTCATTGCTGCCAATAAGGTTGACGTTATTCAGACAGAAGATGGCGATGAAGATCCTATTGAGCGTTTAAAGAATACTTTTGAACCAGAAGGCTTAAAGGTATTTCCAGTTTCAGCAGCTTCAAATCAAGGCTTAAAAGAGCTTTTATACCATGTATGGCAGATTCTGTCTACAATGGATCCAGAACCGACTGTTTATGAAAAGGAATATGTTCCGGAATACGATCTTGGAAGCAATCTTCCTTATACAGTAGAAAAAACAGATGAACATTTATTTACAGTTGAAGGACCTCGTATTGAAAAGATGCTTGGCTATACAAACTTAGATTCCGAGAAGGGCTTTACTTTCTTCCAGCGCTTCTTAAAGGAGACAGGAATCTTAAAGGAGCTTGAGGATCTTGGAATCGAAGATGGCGATACTGTTAAAATGTATGGTCAGCACTTTGATTATTATCACGAGTAAAGAAAAAGGAGACTTTAAATGACAAGTAAGCAGAGAGCATATTTAAAGAGTCTGGCTATGGATCAGTCTGCGATCCTTCAGATTGGAAAGTCCAGCCTGACACCAGAAATTACCAGATCAGTAGACGAAGCATTAGAAGCACGTGAACTGATTAAAATTCATGTATTGAAGAACTGTTTTGATGATGGTTCTTCTATTGCTGAGGTATTAGCAGAGCGTACACGCGCAGAAGTTGTACAGGTAATCGGAAAGATGATCGTACTGTATCGCCCGGCAAAAGAAGAGAAGAAGAGAAAGATCGTTCTTCCAAAATAATAATATACGGGAGGATCCATTTTATGGTTAATGATGAAATTCTTTACATCCGAAGACGCTTGAAAAAGAAGATGGATGAAGACCGCTTTGAGCACACCATTGGTGTTGCATACACATCTGTTTGCCTTGCAATGCGTTATGGAGAAGATCTTCACAAGGCAGAATTAGCTGGTCTTCTTCATGACTGTGCAAAATGTATCCCGGATGATATTAAACTTGATAAATGCAAGCGCAACAATATTCCGATCACAAAGGCACAAGAACAAAGCCCATCTCTTCTTCATGCAAAGCTTGGCGCTTTTATTGCAGCTGACCATTATAGGATTAAAGATCAGGATATTTTAAATGCTATTGAGAATCACACTACAGGACGTCCGGCAATGAGCCTTCTTGAAAAGATTGTTTTTGTTGCTGACTATATTGAACCAAGAAGAAATAAAGCGTCAAACCTGTCCAAACTGCGTCAAATGGCGTTTATTGATATTGATCGCACCGTTTACGAGATTATGGATCAGACGCTTCGTTATCTGAAGTCAAAAAAAGTTCCGATTGACAGCCTGACAAAAAAGTCCTGTGATTATTATCGTGCGCTGTGTGGTGAAAAAGACGTAGAAAATGAAACAGAAAGGAACTGACTTATGGAAGTAAAGCAAAAGGCAGCATTGATTTACAATGCAATTGAGGATAAAAAAGGAAGCCGAATCAGTGTTCTTGATATCAGCGGTATTTCTGTTATGGCAGACTATTTTGTGATTGCAGATGCTGAGAACAACAATCAGCTGCAGGCAATTGCTGATAATGTAGAAGAGCAGATGATGAAAAATGGCAATCACTGCCGTATTGAAGGAAAATCAGAATCTGGCTGGGTACTGCTTGACTTTGGCGATATTATTGTTCATATATTCAATAAGGAAGATCGTTTATTCTACGATCTTGAGCGTCTTTGGAGAGATGCAATCTCAGTGTCAAAGGAACAGCTTGGCATTAAAGAGGCCGCTTTATAATTTACAGCACAAAAAGACCGTATCTTTGGAGAAAAGTCTCTAAGGATACGGTCTTTTTAGCTTTTAAGAAACAATCTTTGGACGGAACAGACTGATTACCTTTCCTATGATCTCAACATTATCAACGATAATCGGTTTCATAGAGCTGTTTTGAGGCTGCAGACGATAATGACCATCTTCTTTATAAAAAGTTTTAACAGTAGCAGAATCATCTACAAGTGCAACGACAATTTCACCATTCTGTGCGGTGTTTTGCTTAGCGACAACAAGCTTATCACCATCAAAAATACCCGCTTCAACCATGCTGTCACCCTTAACAGTCAGTACAAAAACATCCTTTCCCTGTGGAATCATATATGCCGGGAATGGTAAATAGGCATCGATATTTTCAATGGCAAGAATCGGCTGTCCGGCAGCAACCTTTCCAACTTCAGGAATATAGACAGTTTCCGTGCGAACAAGATTAAAGCCATCATCAACAATTTCAATTGCTCTAGGTTTTGTTGGGTCCTTGCGGATGTAACCATTTCTCTCAAGTGATTCAAGATGTGCATGAGCGGAAGATGTAGATTTTAATCCAACAGCATCACAGATTTCACGTACAGACGGCGGATAACCTTTCTGCAGAACATGTTGCTTTAAATATTCTAGTACTTCACGCTGCTTATTTGTGATTTTTCCATATGTCATAAATAAGTCCTCCTTTTTCAAGCTAAGTTATTAATCATACATTGATAAGCATTGATTTATACTTGAAAGTAGTATAGCATAAATTATGAGAAAATGCAAACAAAAGTTTGCGAAAATGTGTTCGCTGAAGTGAAAACAAACATTTTGCATATCAGCTACTTGATAATGCATACAAAGATTTACGTAGACAAAACAGAACAGTATTTTTTTGATTTTGGGGTGAAATAAGAGGTATATCAATTTATTCGCAAAACCCTAGTTTAACGAATAAATATATCTGAAAGTAAAATGATGGCTTAAACACCATCATTTTACTTGTTGTTTTAATAAATTGTCGCATGCAGTTTTTCAATGGTTTCTGGCCATATAGGATCCAGATTTTCTCCATTTGAAGTATATAATCCGTCATAAGGAATACGATCCATTACCACTGTATAATTTCTGCATTCCAAAGCAAGCGCGGCAAATCCAGCAATTTGTTCAGCTGTAAAGTTATGCTGAATTGACAAGTTTGTCATTGATGAACCTAATTTCAATATTTCTAATGCATTCATGGTTTTAAGCTTTTCAAGAAGTTTTTGCAAAACAATTCTTTGGCGTTCGGTTCTCTGAAAATCGTTGCTTCCTACATAACGATCACGCATATATCCAACTGCCTGCAAACCATTTAAATGTAATGTTCCAGCCGCTGAAAGCTGATATTCTGACGGATCAAATCCTCTCAATGTTGCCATTTCATTGATATAACTATTGATTACTGGAATCTCTGCATCTGTTATATCAAGATCAACGCCCCCGAATAAATCAATTATATCGGCCATGCTGACAAAATCAGTTGCGATGTAATTATCAATCGAGATTTGAAAATTTGATTCAAGTGTGCTTTGTAACAGTTTTGCTCCACCTTTGGCAAAAGAACAATTAAGTTTTCCATATCCAACATTTGGAACATTTACACCAGTATCACGCATAAATGAAATGAAAGAAATCGTCTTCTTGTTTCGATTTAATGAAGCTAAAATCATTACGTCAGAATTTCCATTCCAGGAACCATCACGTCTATCACTTCCAATTAAGAGTACTTGATACTGATCTGGAATCACAAATGTTGATGACTTCTCTTCTGCTCCATGTTTTGCCAGATTTTCAAATTTGGAAAATGTATTATCAAGCCAATTCACAGATTTGGAAAATGTATTATCAGAATCTAATTTTCCTGCGACAAAAATGGCGGTTGGACCATTTTGAGAAAGAATTGTTTCAGTGCAGCCAGATAAAACTCCAACAACAGTGATTGTACATAAAAGCAGTATTATCCGTTTTGCTATTTTGTTAAGCATAATCTTTAACTTCCTCCTTTAGTGAGACTTGCATCGTCGTAGATTGTCATTTTTAAACATCAATCTCTCACAAGTGTATAGTCTACCACAAAACAAAAAGCGCGGCAACGGTAAATTTCTTTACGCTCATCTCTTTTTGTGATAAAATCATCGTATTGGAATCTATGAAAGGTAAGACATATAGTTATGAAATTACAAAAATTATACCGCTATGTACGTCAGGCAACAGATGAATATAATTTAATTGAAGATGGAGATAAAATTGCAGTGGCAGTCTCTGGTGGAAAAGATAGTCTGGCATTATTATATGCGCTAGCAGGTCTCAAACGCTTCTATCCCGTTTCTTTTACCATTTGTGCAATTACTATTGATATTGGCTTTGGAATGGATTTTACGCCTGTTCAGAGGCTTTGTGATGAACTTGACGTTCCATTTTTTATTTGTCATACGCAAATAAAAGATATTGTATTTCACCCTGAAAATCCAAATGGATCTTGCTCTTTTTGTGCGAATCTTCGTCGTGGTGCACTGATTTCAAAAGCATTAGAACTTGGCTGTACAAAGCTGGCTCTTGGTCACCATAAAGAAGATATTATATATACGATGATGATGTCTATGCTGTTTGAGGGGCGTTTTTATACCGTATCACCATATACTGCATATGATGATAGTCAAATTGCTGTAATTCGTCCACTTATTTATGTAAGCGAGGGTGAAATTAAAAACTTTGCACAGCAGTATCAGCTTCCCGTTATTAAAAACCTTTGTCCGCGCGATGGTCATTCTGCAAGAAGTGATATGAAGCCACTTATGAAACAATTAACAGCTCTTTATCCAGATGCCAAGGATCGCTTTTTTCATGCTATTGAAAATGGCAATATTGATGACTGGACAGCTGCACGCACGCATATGGATGTAAAACAGCTCATCAAAAACAGAAAAATGAAGGAAAAAACAATAAATTCTTCAAAGGCAGATAAGTCAGGAGGTGAATTGTAAATGGGAGTTAATTCATACAGTGAGCAGATTGATATTGATAATACATACCGCCTGCGAATGCTAATCAGTACTCTTCCGCCCTATGCAAAAGATTATTTTCGTGGTATCCAGCCTCATACAGAATCACGCACACGAATTGCTTATGCATACGATTTAAATGTATTTTTTTCATATTTGCATGAAAATAATCCTATTTTTGCTCAAAAGGAAATTCGTGATATTACATTAGACGATTTGGAGAAGCTTCGTCCCACTGATATTGAGGAATATCTGGAATATTTGCAGGCATATACGGATCCACAAAATGAAGGAAGCAATAATACAAAAACAAATCATGAATTAGGATTAAAACGAAAGCTTGCTTCTCTTCGCTCTTTCTATCGATATTTTATTCAGCATGAAGATATTATGTATAACCCTGTTGATCTTGTAACTATGCCAAAGGTACATGATAAGGCAATTACAAGGCTAGATATCGATGAAGTGGCATTGCTGCTAGATCAGGCAGAAAGTGGTGATAAACTATCTGAGCGAGAACAGCGTTTCCATGACAGGACAAAATTGCGTGATGTAGCACTTCTTACATTAATGCTTGGAACAGGCATCCGCGTATCTGAATGCGTAGGACTAAATATTGATGATGTTGATTTTAAAAATGACGGTATTCGCATTCATAGAAAAGGCGGTAAAGAGGTTGTTGTTTATTTTGGAGATGAAGTTGAAAGTGCTCTTCTTTCATACATTGAAGAACGTAAAAAAACAGAGGCTGTAGCTGGTCATGAGGAAGCTTTGTTTTTATCACTTCAAAAAAAACGAATCAGTGTAAGAGCTGTTGAAAAGCTCGTAAAAAAATATGCTAAAACTGTTACGACAGTTAAACATATCACACCTCATAAGTTGCGCAGTACCTACGGAACAAATTTATATCGCGAAACTGGCGATATTTATTTGGTGGCAGATGTTCTTGGACATAACGATGTAAATACAACCAAAAAGCACTACGCTGCTCTTGAAGATGATAGACGACGCGGTGCGAGAAATGCGGTAAAGCTTAGAGATTAAAATAAAATTAAAAAGAAGTAAAAAAGTAAAAAAAATTTTTTGAGAAAAATACAAAAAAGTGCACTTTATTTTTTGCGTGTGAGTTTGAATATTTTCAGTAAAGTAAAATTCGTTTTTTAAGTAAAGCATTAAAAATGCACTTTATAAGAGCCACAACGGTTGCCATGTTGCAATCAGTGTGGCTCTTAGTGATTAGCCACTTTTGCAGCTTCTGACGCCTTTGCACAACTTAATTGTAAGCCATAGTGACAGTAATTAAGCCAACGTACCCAATTAAAAGGCCGCCGAACCTGCCCCCATGGTCACCACTGACCCCACATTTTATGTTGATATAGTAAATTTCATTGACATATATTTAAAACTTTCGTATTATATCATTATGTCAATAAGAGTTCTGTTACATTAAAAAAGGAGATATTGCTAATGGAAGAGTTTTTAATTTCAACTACACTTACGTCCGATTTAATAAAACGTTATACGGATTCAATTTGGAAAATTGTTTCAAAAAAGTTTAAGCGAGTTAAAATTTTTAAAATTTATGTTAGTATTTTAATACTTTTAAGTTGGTTAGTTTTGGGATATGATTTCTATTGCTATATAGTGTATGCTAAAACGCATTCTAGCCTTTTTTCAATAGTTCTACTCAGTATTCTTACAATTGTAGCTGTAGTATACCTTATAAATTACAAGTATATTGCATTGAGAAAACCTCTGAAAATATTAAAGAAGAATATTGGGTGTCAAATAGAATACTTTTTTAAAGCTGATTATGTCGTTCACAAATCTTTAACAACAGGATTGGAAGAAGAACTTAGTATAGATGAAATTACTAATGTCGTTATTGAAAATGATATAATTTTTTTCCTCACTGGTGATAAAAAGGATCTGGCTTGTCCTGTCCTTATTGATACAAAGCAACTAACTCCAGAAGAACTAGAGCAAATTCAATATTATATTGATTTATACCTGTATGATTTTATATATTCTTAAAAGCCATGGGATGCAAGCTAAGATAGCATACTGCATCCCATGTTTTTTTGCATAGATTCAATTATGTTTATAAATTACCAAACATTATACTGCTACTACAAATATCGCTAATATTGCAAGTGCTCCTTCTGGCAGAAAAGCCGCAATACCTACTATACCAAGTGCAAAAATTAAACTTGTTGTCAAAATGCTGTTTAGCATACTAACACCATCTTGCTGTGCAAGCGACCATGCTGACATTTCTGGAACCTTTACCAATTCCCCATAAATCGCTAACTCATTCTGATTCAGCTGCCCTTCATTTTTGAAGATATACTTAATAGAAATATTTCCACTACATTTATCACCAATTGGAATTGAAATTGAAAATTCGATTTCAATTTTTGTAAGACTTACCGTATATTTCGTTTCTATATTACCATATCCTACTGCAATCGCTAATTGATTGATATCCAACGTGTCACTAATACCCCAATCTGACAGTTTTGCGTAAAAATCTCCCCACGCAATTTTGACACTATCCATTTTAAGTTTGTTATCTTCAAAAGTAAATGTAAACGAACCATCTGAGCTTGTTGGTTACCAGTTTCTGACCCCAATGTGTAAAAATGCCATAGCCACTTTTGCAGCTTCTGGCGCCTTTACATAACTTAATTGTAAGCCATAGTGACAGTAATTAAGCCAACGTACCCAATTAAAGAGCTGCCGAACCTGTCCCCATGGTATTCCACAGATAGTCCATTCAATACCGGCATCATAAGCTCCATAAGGATTATCAGAGTTATACGATTATAAATTTTCTTGACATGTATTTAGAATTTTCTTATGATTAATATCAGTAAAAGTTCTGCCACAACAAGACAAGGAGATATTTTTCTAATGGAAGAGTTTTTTATTTCAACTACACTAACCCCTGATTTGATCAAACGTTATATAGATTCAATTTGGAAAATCGTTTCAAAAAAGTTTAGACGGATCAAATTTTTAAAAGTTATCGCTATTTTCTGGATTCTTTTGGGCCCTATAGTTTTGGTATATGGTTCCTACGTGTATATAAAATATCACTTCACTTTAAGATTTATAGACATTGTAACAACTAGCATTCTCATTGTTGCTTTGATTATGCTTATTGTAATCCTTATAAATTATAAGTATATCGCACTCAGAAAAACATTGAACGTCTTAAAAAAAATACTGGATGTCAAATTGAATACTTTTTTAAAGCTGATTGTATTATTCATAGATCCTTGTCAACTGGATTAGAAAATGAAATTAACACAAATAAAATTACTGATGTTATTATTGAAAATGATATGATTCTTTTCCTGACTGGAGATAAAAAGGATCTAACATGTCCTGTACTTATTGATAAAAAACAATTAACTCCAGAAGAACTAGAGCAAGTTGATTATTATCTTGACTTATATTTATATGATTGAACACTTCATGGGATATGGCCTAGTATTTTGACCTATATCCCATGTTTTTTCTACTTAATTTGAATCGTGTTTATAAAACATAAAAAACTACACTGACATTACAACTACAAATGTTGTTACTGTTGCAAGTGCCCCCTGTCGTAATAAGAAATGTAGCCGCGGCTCCAACTGCAATTATTGCTCCCGCAGCAAAAATGCAAGCATTGACTGAGTAACATGACTTCCCTTTCTCAACTGACGTATTCGCTCTGCGCTTCCCTTCGTATTGTAGTATCGTTTCATCCGCAATTCCCTCTTTCGTTACACTTATGAACATTCGTTCTAATCATTGTTGTAGCACATTTGTTCTACTATGTCAATCCTTATTTGCGAACATTCGTTCTTTTTGCATTAGCTTCCAAATTGAACTTAATGAGCATAACTCTTATGAACTATTTATAAATGCATACACATAAAAAAACACACTCTATTGAGATGTGTGCTTTACAATAAAACTTTAGAAATTTAGTCAAGGTAGTGCACTTTATAGTATGGCGATTGAATGACGTGGTTGGTCACATGACGCGCACCTATTCATTCAGTTATAGCACTTTATTCGCACATCAATTATGGACTTTCAGATTGCACGTTATCATAAAGTGCAATCTAGGAATAATGTGCAATCTGAAATATAGTGCACTTTATTCCGAATTCAAAGCATTTAAGCCATTCTTTTACATTTTTTAAAAAGTGCAATTGAATTTTACTTTAAAGTAATAAGCTGCCTGCCAATAAGTAAAAAATCTGATAAGTAAAAGCAAATACTAAACCCTAATACACCTAATATTACAGCGGTTAAAGCTATTAATAAAGCCATACCTATTGCTTTATTCTTCTCTTTTTTATCACCATTTTTTAATTCATTATATTTTATTGTGTTTAATATATTTATCTTCATTAAAAGTCCTAAATTATTCATTCTCAATCATCTCCATAAATATATTTTCAAGTGATTTATCTCCTATTACCTCATTGGTTTTGCCATAAGCCATTAATTTTCCACCTTTAATTATTCCTATCTTATCACATATTTTTTCAGCTACTTCTAATACATGAGTTGAAAAGAATATACATCCACCATTATTACAAAACTCTTTCATTATTTCTTTTAATATAAATGCATTATTTTCTGGATATTTTTTTACTGCATTTTTTAT
>ERZ824488.1436-NODE-1436-length-26080-cov-23.251950_pt1 | contig 26080 bp, 24 predicted proteins | sample MGYA00519936_ERZ824488 | MGnify/ENA primary metagenome ERZ824488 (study PRJEB31778, sample SAMEA3449153) | human gut metagenome | biome: human gut; feature: human-associated habitat; material: faeces | place: United Kingdom | collected 2010/2012 ... | reverse complement strand
GGAGCGCGAGCAGAATCGCACAGAGTTTCTTCATTGCCAGTCCTCCCATTCCTGCGGCGCATAGCCGACGGTCGCGAGTTTTCCGTTGCGGACGATGGGGAGCTTGAGACGCTTGGGGTTTTCCAGCAGGGCGGCGAAGACCGCCTCCTCGCCGGCGGCGAAACGGGCCGGGCATTCCTTCCAGGCGGCGCCGTCCCTGTCGATGAGCGCGTCCAGCCCGACGCGGGCCTTGACCGATTCCAGCTCGCGCCTGCCGATGGGCACGCGGCAGAGATCGATCATCTGCACCTGCACGCGGCGTTCCTTGAAAAACCGCTCGGCCTTCTGCGCGTCGAAATTCTTTTTGTAAAAATAAATCTGAATCATTTTCCTGCCAGCGCCGCGATGGCGTACGCGAAGATGCGGATGTTGAGCATCATCTTGCTGATTGTGGTGAATTCTTCGGCCTGATGCGCCAGATCCTTCTCGCCCGGGAAGTTGCAGCCGAAGGCGACGGTGTTGACCATCTCGCGCGAATACGTGCCGCCGCCGATGGCCACGGGATAGCTCTCCTTGCCGGTGATTTCGGAATACACCTTCAACAGCTCGCGGACGATGAACGAATCGGCCGGAACGTGCAGCGGTTCGCTGTCGCCGGTGAGCGTCGCGGTCACGCCCGCCTCGGCCAGCGCGGCCTTGTCATAGATGAAAGCGGGGGCGTTGATGCCGGTGACCAGAGCCACCATCCTGCCGTCGCTCGCGTTGCCGGCAGACAGCGTGGTCTCGGACATGTTCGTCAGGTCGAGCGCGCCGCTCTCCACATAGGGGGTCAGATCCAGCAGGTCGCCGGCCTCTACCCACTGCTCGATGTAGGCGTAATCCTGCTGCATCACGTCGGGCAGGTCGTTGTTGGCGGCGTTGGTGCTCATCAGCGCCCAGTAGTTGTTCCAGGACTGCGCGTTGAGGTTGAAGGTGATGTTCGGATAGTTCTGGGTGAAGTAGTCGGCGGCGTTCTTCGTCACTTCGTCGCGAACCTGATTGCCCCACCACGCGAAGCTGAACACGTAGTCGCCCGCCGCCGCGGGATCATAGGTGCCGACCTCCAGCCCATCGGCCATCGCAGAGGATGCGAGGGAAAGCGCCATGAGAAGAGCAAGAGCTACCAACAGAGCCTTTTTCATACGGAAACCTCCCATTTTATCGGTCGCCTTCGACCGGCGGCCTGCTTGTCCTATTATATAAAATATTCCAATACTTGTCAAGCTCTAAGGAATAATGAACGGCTGATTTTGCAAAAATCCCAAAAAGGAAATTCTCGAGGTTAGGCGAAAACCCGCGTTCCGCCTTGCGGAAATACAGAAAATCCGGTATAATGTGCGTATCACAGAAGGAAATGCGGAGGTCTGCGGCTTATGAAAATCGCCATACTGACCGGCGCGTCGTCCGGACTCGGGCGCGCGTTCGCGGGGAAGATTCACGAGGTGTTCCCGGAAATTGAGGAAATCTGGCTCGTCGCGCGCCGGACGGAGCGGCTGGAGGCGCTGGCGGCGGAAACGAACGCGGTGCGGATGGTTCCCGTGCCCTGCGATCTGCTGAATGAAGAGAGCTATCGTTCGCTGATCGGGCGGCTGAAAGCGGAAAAGCCGGAGGTGCGGCTTTTCATCAACAACGCGGGCTGCGGCTTTCTGGGCGCGTTCGCGGATTCCAATGAGGACGAGCAGCTGCGCTCGATCGATCTGAACGTGCGCGCGCTCACGCGGCTCACGCGCGCGGCGCTGCCCTATATGCCGCGCGGGGCGCGGGTGCTGAACACGTCGTCCATCGCGTCGTTCTCGCCCAACCCGAATATGGCCGTGTACAGCGCCACGAAGGCGTATGTGACGTTCTTCTCCCGCGCGCTGAACGACGAGCTGCGCGCGTCCGGGCGCTCCTGCACGGCGGTATGCCCCGCGCCGATGAACACGGAGTTTCTGACCCTCGGCCGCGTGGCGGGACATTCCAGGATGTTTGAGCGTCTGCCCTATGAAACGGTGGACGAGGTTTCGCTGGGCGCGCTGAAGGCGGCAAAGAAGCGCAAGGCGGTCTATACGCCGCGGGCGTTCTACCGGTTCTATCGCTTCCTGTGCCGCATCCTGCCGGACGCGCTTCTGATCCGGCTCGGCCGCACGTGACGCGCGCAGCAAATCCTTCGCCCTTCGCGGCCTGATTTTGTCCAAGGGCGCCACCGCGCAATTCGGCGGCGCGTCAGGCGATGTCTTTTCCGCCATCTGCGGCATGCAAATTTCTCGATTTACCTCCAGTAAACCTTCGAAATTTGCATTTGCATCTGGCGAAAAATCCATTCGCCGGCCGACCACCTCATTTGTGCGGCGTTGTCCAGGTTTTCCCGTATATTGAAAGATAACAGGAGGGAAACGCCATGCCGTCATTTACCCGCAAGGCCATCATGGAGGCCTTCTTAAAGATTCTGGACGAGAAGCCGCTCGGCAAAATCACGATTCGGGACATCGTGGACGAATGCGGCATCAACCGCAATACCTTCTACTATCATTTTGCCGACATTCCCGCGCTGCTGGAGGCGATTATCAAGGAGGAGACCGATCACGTCATTTCCGGCCATTCCGATGTGACGTCGTTTGAGGAGTGCCTGACCATCGGCGTTCAGTATATTCTCAAAAACCGGCGCGCCCTGCTGCACATCCACAATTCCGTGAACCACGAAATCATGGAGCGGTCGCTGATGCGCCTGTGCGAATACATGGTGCGCACCTACCTGCGCACGGCCTTCGGCGAGCTTTCCCTCGCGCAGGACGATCTGGAGACGCTGGTCACGGCCTACAAATGCCAAGCCTTTGGCCTTTTGATCGACTGGATGAACAATGGCCTGAAGGACGATTTTGAAAACACGCTTTTGCGCCTGTGCGAGCTGCGCAAGGGCACCATTGAGGAAATGATCGCCCGCTGCCGCCGGGAATGACGGGAGAACGACATGCGACGGATTCAGAAGCCACTGGCGATTGTCACGTTTTTGGTGTATATGCTGGCCATGGTGTGGCTGGTTCTGTTTAAGGGTGGAACCGGGCTATATGAGCTGCTTCGCTTTGGCCTGCCCGATCTTCCGCGCGGAATCTCGTGGGACTTGCATTTCAACGGCATGGAGTCGCTTTTGAACGTGGGCGTGTTCGTGCCGCTGGGGCTGTTCCTCATGCTGCTGTCTTCAAGGGAACGGGTGTGGCCGAAGGCGCTTGTGTGCTGCGCGACCAGCGTTGCCTTTGAAACGGCGCAGTACATCCTGAAAATCGGCACCTGCGACGTGATGGACGTCATCAACAACACGCTGGGCGGCGTTCTCGGTATCCTGCTGTTTGTCCTTCTGAAGTGCCTTCTGAAGGCGCGCACGCGCCCGGTTTTGACGCTTCTCGCCATCCCGGGCACGGCGGCCTTTGTCCTCGTGACCTATCTGTACCGCTAACGCGGGCACAAAATTTCAACCTATAAAATACAACGGCGGCACAGCCCTCGGGCCATGCCGCCATTGCGTTTTGGTGGGGTTTAGATCTGCGAGAACAGATAGCTCAAAAGCGCGAGCTGAAGCACGAGAAGGGTGGGAACGGTCAGGGTGAAGCGCTTTTTCAGCGTTTTATGGTGCATCACGCGCATACCCGCCAGCGCGCCGGGCGCGCCGAAGGCGAGGGCGAGCAAAAGAAGCGTGCGCTCCGGAACCCGCCAGCCGCCGGTTTTGGCCTGGCGCTTATCGTAGGCGTACACGCAGAAGCTTGCAAGACTCATCAGGATCTCCGCGGCCAGACAGGCGGTAAACAGGGTATTCATGCGCATTCTTCCCGCTTTCGTATATCAGATGTCCACGTTCACGCCGTTCACGCACACGCCCTCGTCCGCGCGGATGAGGATGTACTTCACGCCGTCGATCATGCGGGTTTCCACGAGTCCCGCGCAGCCGGGGTTCACCCTGATCGTGACCTCGCCCGTGCGCAGCTCCATCTGCTTGTCGTCGGCGATTCCGGCGGCGGGCAGGTCGTTTCCAAGGCCGAATTCCTCGTCGAAGCGCTCGGAGAAGCTCTGCGTGCGCTCCGGGGATACGCCAAGGTCGGTTAAGACCTTTTCCACCTCGCGCTTGCCGATGCGGGCGGGCTCAGCCTCCTTGTCCTGCTTCTGCTCCTCCAGACGGCTGACGATGTGCTCGTTCACGGCCTCGACGACCTCGAAGCTGCATTCGTCCTCCAGCGCCTCCCTGAGCACGGTCTTGAAGGTCTCCTTCTGCTCCGCGGCGGGCGCGAACGCGCCGGCGTTCAGCGCGGCGGCGACGAAATCGTCGTGGCTTTCGGCGAGATCGCGGGTGTAGAACAGCGCGGAGTGAATGTTTGGGCCGCCGTCCTCAAAGGCGGGGAACAGGAAGCCCATGTCCGGCGACGCGACCACCCAGTCCGGGTCGAGCGCGTGAAAATCGTTTTCGCTGGCGGAATAGCTCAGGCACGGCTTGGTCTGCTTCACCGGGCACACCGCGCACAGCACGTAGCTGAACACGGTTTCGCTCTGCGCGCCCGCGGCTTCGTCGTCCATCGAGGTTTTGAACGGCACGTCGTAGGTGTCGTGCAGAACGAGAATCAGGAAATTGCCCTCGATGCGCGTTCCGGCGATGATCGCGTCGAAAAACGCGTTCAGCGCCTCGTCGTCGTCCAGCGCCGTCTGGTTAAGACGGGTCAGGCGCGCGTGCGTCGCGCCGTCCATCACCTCGTCGGTGGGGAAGGTCAGCGGCACGAGGTTGCGTCCCACGTCGCCGGACAGAGAGCGGCGGAAAATCTGCATGTATTTTTCGCTTTCGCTCTGCGGAAGCGAGATCAGCGAGCGGCGGAACGCGGAAACCACGTTCTTCTGGCCGTTTACATAGCAGCCGCAGATGACCACGGGGTTCTGGCTCTCCGGGTTCAGGCGGCGGCGAATCTGCGCAATGTCTTTTTTGTTCATTTCAATGTCCTCATATGATCTGCGTATTGGGAAGTCCTCCCTCTATATGATACCGCGCCGCCGCGCGCGCGTCAAGCGCGGAAGCGGCAAATTTCCGTCCCGTTCTGAAGCGTGAAACCCTCTGCGCATGCTCCGCCTGATTCTGCGAGCATGGACAACCGGCGTTCCACGCCGCGGCATGGAGCGCCGGTTAATTGAGGCGCCACCGCACAATTCGGCGGCGCGTCGGGCGATGTCTTTTCGCCATCTGCGGCATGCAAATTCCTCGATTTACCTCCAGTAAACCTTCGGAATTTGCACTTGCATCTGACGAAAAATCCATTCGCCGGCCGACCACCTCATTTGCGCGGTGTTGCCTTGAATCAGTCCGGAATCAGCGCCCGCTGCACGCGCGCGCCGTATTCGGCGGCCGCGTCGGGCGCGAGGGTGAACTCGGCGTACCACGCGAACTCAAAGCCGTCGCCATAGTCCAGCTCCGTTTTCACGCACGCGATCACCGTGCCGGACGCGCCCTCGTACGCGTCCTCCAGCGTGACGAGCGCGGGCAGGAGCGCGGGCGCGTCGGGAATGACCGGCATGGCGTCCCATTCGCAGGCGAACAGCTTGCGCAGAATTTCGTCCGCCGCGGGCGCGGGAACGTCCGCGTGCGCGGCGAGGTAGGCGCACACGGCTTCCCCGGCCAGCTCCGGCGCGGGCACGCCGTCAAAGCTGTAAAAGCTTTCGCAGCCCGCGAGCAGCGCCAGCAGCGGCAGCGCGCGCTCGGACACGCTTTGCGCGTCAATGGGCGCGGGCGCCGTCTCGGCGAACGAAGCGCCGGTCAGCAGAAGAAGCGCGCAGAGAAGCAGAGTAAGCAAACGTTTCATGCCTTTTCCTCCTTACTGATGGAAGCCGCTGCCATCCCAATATTGCGCCGGCGGCGGGAGGGCGCGTTCGGACGCGGCTCGCGTCGCGCCAGTCGGCGGAAAGCGCGTTTTACGCCTTTCCCTCCTCCCGATAGAAGCAGCTGCCGCCCACAAATTCGCGCAGCAGGCTGTTGAGCGGAATTTCATCCTCCACGTCGGCGGCCTGTATGTAGTTGAGGAACTTCACCAGCCTCCGCGCCAGCGTGTAATACGGCGCGTCGGGCGTGACGGCGGTCAGCATCGGGTAGACGTAGTTCTTCATCACCGCCAGCTCATACACCAGCGACGAGTTGATCATCGCGTCGGCGTCCTCCTGGAACGGGAAGATGTTCTGATCCTCGCCCCGCCGCACGGACGACCACATCAGAAGCGTCTTTTCCGGATGCGTGCCGCGCGAGGCCGCGTCGCGCACGATGCGGCGAATCAGGCGCGCGTCGGTGGAGCGGATGCGGTTATGCTCGTCGATGTTCAGGTTTGTGAGCGCGCTTATGTAGATCTTGAACTTCGCTTCGCGCGGAATGCCGGGCGTGAGCCGGTCGTTCAGCCCGTGAATGCCCTCGATCAGAATCGGCGACGTGGAATCGACCATCAGCTCGTGCGTCTTTTCGCCGCGCTTCTGGGCGTTGAAGTCGAAGGTGGGCACGTTCACGCGCTCGCCCTCTAAAAGCTGCTTCAGCTGATGCCCCAGCAGCTCCGTGTCCAGCGCCTCCACGCATTCCAGATCGGGCTGGCCGTGCTCATCCAGCGGCACCTTGTCGCGATCGATGTAGTAGTCGTCCAGCGACAGCTTCACCGGCGTAAGCCCCGTGACCTTCAGCGCGATCATCAGCCGGTTGCAGAACGTGGTCTTGCCGGAGGACGACGGGCCCGCGATCAGCACCAGCCGCGCGCGGCTGTGCACGATCTGGTCGGCGATGTCGTAGATTTTTCGGTCCATCAGCGCTTCGTTCACGCGGATAAACTCGCGCAGACGGCCGCTCACGGTCAGCTCGTTCAGGTCGGCGGCGTTCTCCACGGCCAGAATTTCCAGCCAGCGGGCGCTTTCGCGATAGGTGGACAGGAGCTTCGGCATCGGCTTATACGGGCTGGGCACGGCGGGGTTCGCGGGGTCGGGCAGCATGAACACAAAGCCGCTGTCCAGCAGCGTCAGCGAAAACACGCGCACATCGCCGGTGCCGCGCGCCATCTCGCCATAGAAATATTCCATCATGCCGCCGCACTCATACATGCGGAAGTGCTCGTAGGGACGGTATTTCAGAAGCTTCACCTTGTCGTCGTCGCCGCGCCCGGCGAAATAGCGAATCGCCGCGGAGCGGGACGTGGGCACCAGCGTGAAGGGCAGGTTCGCCTGCGTGATCTCGCGCATCTTCGCCTCGACCGCGCTCAGCACGTCCGCCGTCAGCTTCAGCCCGCGCACCGTCACGTATACGCCGTTGCCCAGCGAGTTTTCGCACCGCACGCGCGCCTGCGGATATAGCGTTTCGAACGCCAGCAGCATCACAAAGCGCAGCGAACGCTCGTATACGCGCCGCCCCTCCTCGTCCCGATAGGTGAGAAGCACCGCGTCGCCGTGACTCGCCGGCGCGTTCAAAGACAGCGTTTCGCCCTTCACCATCACCGCCAGCGTACCCTCCGCCTGATTCAGGCGCACAGCCGCGTCAAAATAGCTTTCGTTTTCGGCGATTTCCACCGGTATATCGTTCAAACGTATTCTCATGGCAAATCCCTTTCCGGCGCGGCCTGAGCCGCTCCCACCCATACTATACCATCCTTTGCCCCGTTCGTCAAATCGCCGCGTTCCAATGTCAACGGAAAGCCCAGAATCCGCCCTGATTGGAGGCGCGTCGAGGAATCCGCGTACTGTGAGACGCGCCGTCGATTTTATGCGGCAGCGATGTAAAAAAGCGCAGCTCAAAGCCGCGCATGCGAAAGGAATGGCCGGAATCGGAACGCGCATTACGAACCGATCCGGCCATTCAACCGCGGTCCGGCGAACTTCCGCTCAGGCCTTATCGTTATCGTCGAACGGGTCGCCGCATTCGGGGCAGAATTTCGGGGGATGGGTGGGGTCTTTGGGCTGCCAGCCGCATTTATCGCAGCGGTAGACGGGGGCACCGGCGGGGCGTTTAGCTCCGCATTCGGAGCAGAATTTGCCCTTATTGACCGCGCCGCACTGGCACGTCCAGCCCTCGGCTTCGGGCTTTTTCGCGCCGCACTCGGGGCAGAATTTGCCGGTGGCGGCTGCGCCGCAGGCGCATTTCCAGCTGTTGGCGGCGGGCTGGGCGGGGGTCTGCTGCTGAGCGCCCATCTGGAAGAGGGTGTTGGCGTTCAGGCCGCTGTTCATATTGGCCATATTCATGCCCATGAAGCCGGTGAACGCGCCGCCCTGGTTCCTGGCGGCGTCCTGCATGGCCTGCGCCTGCGCGCCGACGAGGTGCGCCGCGGCCATATTGGGGTTGCGGAAGACGGCGTTGCGCTGAAGCTCCTTGATCATCTGCTCGTCCTGCTCGGAGGCCTTGACGGAGCTCACGCCGAAGGACACGATCTCCACGCCGCGCAGCTGCGCCCACTTTTCGGACAGCACGTCGTTGAGCGCGCTGGCGATTTCGGTGGTATGGCCGGGCAGGGCGCTATAGCGGATGCCCATATCGGAAATGCGCGCGAAGGCGGGCTGAAGCGCCGTGAGCAGCTCGCTCTTCAGCTGACTGTCGATCTGGTCGCGGGTGTATTCGGATTCCACGTTGCCGCACACGTTGGTGTAGAACAGCATGGGGTTGACGATGCGGTAGCTGTATTCGCCAAAGCAGCGGATGGAAATATCCACGTCCAGCCCCAGCTTTTCATCCACCACGCGGAACGGCACCGGGCTGGGCGTTCCGTATTTGTTGCCGATGATTTCCTTGGTGTTGAAGTAGTACACGCGCTGGTCGCGTCCCGCCTGACCGCCGTAGGACAGGCGCTCGAAGGTGGTTTGCAGAATGGCCTTCATGTTGCCGCCGCTCAGGCCGCCGCAGAAGATCGTGGGCTCGCCGCCCTCGTCAAACACGAACTCGCCGGGCTCGGCGCAGAAATCCACAATGCGGCCCTGGTCGACGATCATCATGCACTGGCCGTCGGCGACGGCGACGACGGAGCCGTTGGAGATAATGTTGTCATCCTCGCTGCGGCTGCCGCCGAAGCGGCCCTTCGTCTTTTTGAGAGCGCGGGTGGCAAGCACGTCCTCCGGCAGCGCGTCCGCGTAAAAATACTCCTTCCACTGGCTGGCAAGCGTGCCGCCAACCGCGTTCAGTCCGGCGCGAATCAGTCCCATACATTGTTCCTCTCTTTCTCGGTCTGTAGTCTGCGTTCATTATAGCATGAAATCCCGCGCGGGGGAAGAGCTATCTCCATCAAAATACTTGACAAACGCGCGCATATGTGGAATACTTTCGGTAATGGAATTATAATGGAGGGATTTTTTATGCCGAAGCTTCCGCGCATCGTCGCCGTGGTCGGCACAAACGCTTCGGGAAAGAGCTCGCTGGGCGTGCGTCTGGCGCAGCGCTTCGGGGGCGAAATCGTGTCCGCCGATTCGCGGCAGGTTTTCCGGGGGCTCGATCTGGGCAGCGGAAAGATTTCGCCGGAGGAGATGCGCGGGGTTCCGCATCACCTGCTGGACGTGTGCGAGCCGAACGACTTTTTCTCGATGGCGGACTTTCAGGCGCTGGCCTATCGCGCCATCGACGGCATTCTCGCGCGCGGAAACGTGCCGTTTTTAGTGGGCGGCACAGGGCTATACGTCGCGTCGGTCACGGAGGGCTATCAGCTGTCCGACCGCGCGCCGAACCTTCGGTACCGCGAGGAGCTGGAAACGAAGACCACGCCGGAGCTGTATGAAATGCTTGTTTCCGCCGCGCCGGGCGTGGAGATCGACCGCAACAACCGCAACCGCGTGATGCGCGCGCTGGAAAAGCTGGAAAGCGGCGACACGAAGGAGCCGTCGCGCGAGGCGAAATACCGTGCGCTGAAGCTGGGCGTGTCGTGGGATCGGGAGACACTCAAAAAGCGCATCGACGAACGGCTGGAGCGCCGCATGAACGAGGGTATGGTGGACGAGGTGCGAACGCTCATCAAAAACGGCGCGAGCCGCGAATTTCTGATGAAGCTGGGGCTGGAGTACCGCTTCCTCACGCGCTATCTGGACGGCGAGTTTTCCGGCGAGCGGGAAATGACCGAGGCGCTCTCCGCCGCCATCAAAAAATTCGCCAAGCGGCAGATGACGTGGTTCCGCCGCGACCCCGATATTCACTGGCTGGACATGACCGGCGACGCGTATGAACAGGCCTGTGCGCTGATCGAGGGCTTTTTGTCCGAAGAAGCCTGAGCATGATCCTCCTCCCGCGCGCATTGATTGCCGGGGAGGGATGTTTTATGGAAAGCGCGATGTTCTGCGGCGTCGGCTGTGCGCTGGTTACGCCGTTTTGCGACGGAAAGGTGGACTTTCCCGCGTTTGAAGCGCTGATTGAGCGGCAGATCGCCGCGGGCACGGAAGCGCTGATCGTCTGCGGAACGACGGGCGAGCCGTCCACGCTGACCGACGGCGAGGCGCTGGATCTGGTGCGCTTCGCCGTGGAGCGCACAGCGGGACGCGCGAAGGTGATCGCGGGCGCGGGCGCGAACTGCACGCGCACGGCGGTCCGGCGCGCGGCGCTTCTGTCCGGCACGGGCGCGGACGCGCTTCTGTGCGTCACGCCCTATTACAACCGCGCGAATCAGGAGGGGCTGCTTCGGCACTTTCAGGCGGTCGCCGACGCGTCGCGCGTGCCGCTGATTCTGTACAACGTGCCGTCCCGCACGGCGGTGAACCTTCTGCCGGAAACGGTGACGGCGCTGCTGAAGCATCCAATGATTCGCGGCGTGAAGGAAGCTGCGCCCGACATCCGGCAGATGGCGGAGCTTCTGCGCGTGGCCGGCGACGGCTGCCACGTGTACGGCGGGAACGACGACATGGCGCTTCCGGCGCTGGCGCTGGGCGCGAGCGGCGTCATCTCCGTGACGGCAAATGTCGCGCCGAAATACTATGGGCGCATGGTGCGTGCGGCCATGACCGGCGCGCTCGCCGAAGCGCGCGAACGCTTCCGCGCCCTCGCGCCGCTGACCCGCGCGCTGTTTGAGGACGTAAGCCCCATTCCCGTCAAGGCCGCGCTGTCCATTCTCGGCCTGATTCGTGGTGAGCTGCGCCTGCCGCTCACGCCCCTCAGCCCCGCCGCGACGGAATCCCTGCGCGCCCTGCTCGAAAATCCCGCCTTCGCGGAGGATACCGCCCGCTGAACGCGGTTCGGCAGCCTTGCAATGCGCAATCCGCCCGCCGGAAACGTCCGTGCGGGCGGATTATGGTTGTTATGGTTTGGGCGGAAGGCCGGGAACGCCGTCCATGTGATCCCACACGAAGCGGGTGAACAGGGTTACGCCGGTGGAGAGGGCGGCTTCGTCAATATCCCAGTCGCAGGTATGGGCGGGCTTATTGAAGCCCTTTTCGTCGTTTCGCATGCCGAGGCCGAACAGGAGGCCGGGCTTTTTCTGTTCATAATAGGCGAAGTCCTCCGCGCCGGGCGAGGGCTCCAGCGGCAGGAGGAAGCCGTCCCCGCCCATGCGGCGGCAGGTTTCGGCGAAGGCCGCGTACATATGCGCGTCGTTGACGGCGGGCGGCAGCGGTTCGCCGAAGAAGTCGATTTCGTATTCGCCGCGCAGGTCGCGGCACAGGTTCTCCGTCAGGCGGGTCAGGCGCGCCCGCGCCCAGTCCATCGTGGCCGTTTTCAGGCAGCGGATGCTGCCCGTCATCGTGCAGGTGTCGGCGTTGGCGGACACGGTAGTTCCGGCGTTCATCGTGGTCACGGCGATTACGCAGGTGTCGAACGGGTCGACCTCGCGGGCGAGAATCTGCTGGATGCCGTCGTAGATGCGCACGCCGATAGCCAGCGCGTCGATTCCGCGATGGGGCGACGCGACGTGCACGCCGCGCCCGCGCACGGTGATTTGAAACCGCGAGGACGACGCGTTCGTCGTGCCCGCGCGGCAGGACGGGCGGTGCGCCGGGTCGTTGCAGTTCACGTGGCACATAATGATCGCGTCGATATCGTCCATCACGCCGTGCTCGCACATCGTGCGCGCGCCGCTGGGGCGGGATTCCTCGCAGGGCTGAAACAAAAGCTTCACGCGGCAGCGCAGCTTCTCGCGCATGCCGTACAGCGTCCTGCACGCGCCCAGCAGCATGGCGGTGTGCGCGTCGTGCCCGCAGGCGTGCATCGCGCCGTCGATCCGGGAACGATAGGGCTTGTCAAAATTCTTCTCCTGAATGGGCAGCGCGTCCATGTCGGCGCGGATGCCCAGCGTGAACGACGTGATTTCCGGGTTCACCGTCGCCACGATCGTATTCCGGCCATAGCGGTCGACCTCGTAGGGAATGCCGATCGCGTCCAGCTCGCGCCGGACGACCCTCACGGTGTTTTCGAGCTCCCAGCCGATTTCCGGATGCGCGTGCAGCTCGCGCCGGATGCGCACGAGCCAGTCCTGATCAATGGAAAATCTCGGTTCATCCATGCGCCTGTTCCTCCTTCAGCCTCGCGCCCAGCTCGCGCCCCAGCCGCTCCGCCTCGCCGGGCAGCACCGGCAGGCGGTGGTACAGGAACGTGGATTCCAGCGCCGCGTACGCGCCGCGCGCGATGTCGTCGCGCGTGGGCAGGTAGCCGAGCAGCTCGTCGGCGCAGCCGAGTGTCAGCGCGCGCGTGTCGCCGAGCACGTCTCGAATCTTCTGCCCGATGGCACAGAAGCCCTCGAACGGCAGCGCCGCGACCGGCACGCCGCCCAGCACCAGATAATGCACCGAAATCAGCTCGCGGCTGGGAAGGTCGTCGAATTTGGAAAGCATCTCCCGCTCCCACGCCCGCGCCACGCGATCCGCGCCGGGAATCGCGTCCGGCCGGGACGCGGCGCGCTCCGCCGCGCTTTCGATGTCCTCGCGGGAAACGGGCAGCAGGCGAATTTCGTCCGCCACCTCGCCGCCGAAAACGCGCATGGGCAGCTCCATTTCGTCCGTCAGCGCCGAAAGAATCGCCGCGGCGAAGGCGTCAATCCGCGCGCCGCGCGCGCCGTCCTCGCATGTCAGCGGATCGATGTCGCCGCACAGGCCGTTCAGATACACGGGCAGCACGCCCTTTTCCTCCGCCATACGGCACACGCGGCCGGGATAGTCCGCCGAAACGCCGGTCGATCGCCCGCGGCACACCGGGTGGCAGGCGTAGGAAATGAGCGCGATGGGCGCGCGTTCGCTGCGCGACAGGAGGAACCCGCGCGCGCAGTCGTCCACGGGGCCGTCCTCCGCGGCGCGGTTATAGGCGTACTGGCCGTCCAGCCGCCCCATGGAAAAGCGCAGCGACGTTACGCGCCGCATGTCCGAAAGCGCGTCCTCGCACGCGGCCAGAATCGCGCCGGGCAGCGTTTCCACGTATTCCGGGCAAACCTCGCCGCAGCCCTCGTGCGCGATGGCGGGCGCGGCGGTGTGCGTGTGGATGCTGACGATCAGCACGTGCGACGGCGGGATGGCGTGCTTCTGAAGCAGCCCCGCGCGCACCCTGCCGACGATGCCGCGGTTCAGGCCGAGTATGTCGCAGGAGACCACGACATACGTGCGCCCGCGATCCTCCAGCGCCACGGCGCGGACGAACAGCGGGTCGTCCACGCGCGTCGCCCGCCGTTTCAGATAGTAGCCGTAGCCCGCCAGTTCAACGCCCAGCGGCGGCGTGATTTCCGTTTTTCCATATCCGGCTCGCATGCGCCCGCCCCCTTTTACAGCCCGCGGATCACGCCGCGGTATTTTTCGATGAGCTTTTCGTTGATTTCGTCGCCGCCGTCGATGTTGCTGGAGGCGAAAAACTCGATTTCCCGGCCTTCCTCCCGCGCGATTTCCTCCACGCGGCACACGATGGCCTGCAAAAGCGCGCTGCCGACGGCCGTGGACGTGGGGCCGACTTTGCGCCCGCCCGTGCCCTCGACCGCCGCGTCGCCCAGCGCGCCGCCGTTGTCCAGCACTAAGTCGGCCACCTCAAACAGCCGCTTGCCCATCGGGTTGCGTGGGGTCACGGCGCCTGTGTGTCTGAGGCTCGTGAGCGCGATGACGTACGCGCCGCGCGTCCGGCACTTCATCGCCAGCTCCACCGGCACGGTGTTGCGGCCGGAATTGGAAATGGCGATCAGCACATCGCCCGCCTTCACGGGATAGCGCGCGAGCAGCTCGTCCGCCAGCCCGTCCGTGCGCTCCCAGCCGGTGCTTTCGGACGCGGATGCGTGCAGCATCAGGCGCTCGTCCAGAATCGGGCACACGTGAGCCAGCCCGCCCGCGCGGTAGAAGATTTCCAGCGCCAGCAGGTGCCCGTGTCCGGTGCCGAAGGTATACAGCATGCCGCCGTTTAACAGGCTTTCGGCAATCCTCTGCGCCGCCGTTTCCAGCGCGCCGGTCTGTCCGTGAAACGCGTTTTCCAGCGTCTCCTTCAGAATTTCATAATAGCGTTCGCTCGCCTTCATGCTTCGCACATCCCTTCTCTATTCCTTTTCCGACGTTTCCTTCAGCCGCTTCACCGCGTCCTCCGTCAGGCAGCCGCTCTCGCGCATGGCCAGCATCACGCCGCCGATTTCCGGCGGGAGCGCGGGGCGCGCCGTTTCCGCGTCCGGACAGGCCTCGCGCAGCGCCCGCGCGAACGCCTCCCGCGCCGCCTCGCTGTGCTCGAACACGCCGCCGTACAAGCCCACGCGCCGCACGGCGGGGCAGGGGCGAATCAGCGCCGCCGCGCCGCGCGCAAGGTGGGTCATCTGCGCGCGCAGAATCGCGAGCGCAGGCTCGTCGCCCGCCTTTGCCAGCGCCAGCACCTCGCTTCCGAACGCGGCAAGGTCGCTCGGCCGCGTCCCGGGGCGGTACACAATGTCGATCAGAGCGCGCGGCGCGCGCAGCGCAAAAAAAGCCTGTGCGCGCCCGGCCAGCGCCCGCGCGTCCGACACGCCCTCCCAGCAGTCGATGGCGGCGCGCAGGCCGTCCAGCGCCAGCGCGTAGCCGGAGCCGGGGTCGCCGAGCACGTGCCCCCAGCCGCCCGCCGTGCGCGTTTCGCCGTTTTCGTCCGTCATCACGATCATCGAGCCCGTGCCGCACACGGCCATTGCCGCCGGCGCGCCCTGTGAGAACGCGAACAGCGCCAGATGCACGTCGGACGTGAGCGTCAGCCTTTCCGGCTCTATCCAGCCCCGCGCGAAGGCGCGCGCGGCGGACGGCGGCGCGGGCCCGTCCAGCGACGGATCGCCCACGACGACGCGCGCGGCCTGTCCGTCCAGCGCCCGCGTCAGCCGCTTCAGCACGCCCAGCAGATTTTCCTTCGCCCGTCCCGCGCCGATCTGCCCGGCGTTCAGCCCGCCGCCCACGGCGGTGGCCAGCACCGTGCCGTCCGTGCGCGCGGCGACGGCCTTCGTCTTGGTTCCGCCGCCGTCCACGCCGATGAGATAGCCCTCTTCCATGCGCACTCCCTCCGTTTCCAGCATCTGGCATTATTATAAACATACTCGTAACCGAAGTCAAGCCGGATAAAATCGGCAAAAAACGCAAAACATAGGAACATTGATTGCCGGATGCGCGTCGATATGATAAAATGGATGAGCATGGCAGGCGGGCGCGCCTGCGTCCGAGGGAGGAGCTTTCGTTGATCAGACGTTTTTTCGCGTTCGTGCTGGCCGTCGGTTTGACCGCGGCGGCGCTTTTCATGATGTTTCCCAGCTGGCTGAACGCCGTCGCGCCGGAAATTAACCTTTCGCGGTACGGCATTGACATAAGCAGGCTGGACATCTACCATTTCCCGTTCTACGGCAGCGCCGGCCGCCGCGCCGAGGGCGAGGACACGGGCTTCGGCGTGTCGGACATGGTGGAGGCCTACGCCGACTATGTGGAAAAGAGCGGACAGACGCCGCCGTCGTTCGGCGCGCTCTGGTCGCGCCTGATGAGCCGCGACGACCTGATTCAGACGCTGTACGATTTCATGATCGTGGCGCTTCTGACGATTCCCGTGTACATGCTGGTGCGCCTTCTGGCGTACAACACGCTGTACGAAATGGCGGAAAGCACGATGTGGCTGGCGCGCGTGTTCCTGCGCGGCATCGTCGCCGTGAGCGCGAGTCTGGTCACGGTGTCGGCCACGTGGTTCCTGTATAAGCGGCTTCTGTTTCAGGTGATCCTGCAAAACGCCTACAGCTGGCTTACCCAGCTGACCAGCGTGAAATTCGCGCTGAACGCCACGAACATCGTCATCCTGCTGGTGACGGTGTGCGCGGTCATCGCCCTTCTGCGGGCGACGCTGTTCCGCGGCAGCGTGTTCACGTCCATCCTCGGCGCGGTGATGCGCACGCTTCTGTATATCGTGCTGATCGCCGTGATCAGCATCTTCATCACCCGCATGACGACCCGAACCATCCTGTTCATGCTCGCCGCGCTGTTCGCCATCGGCCTCGTGAAGGACGTGTTCCTCCCGGAAAAAAAGCGCCGCGCGCGCTGAGAAAAGCCCCATTTGCCCCACCAAAATACCGCCGGAGCGCAAAGGCTTCGGCGGCGTTTTTATGGGAAGGGAAGCGAAAGAAACGCGCTTTTTCCTTCCCGGCTCCTTGAGGGGGTGCCGGGGGAGCGACGCTCCCCCGGCCTCCCGGAGAATTACTGGATGCGGATGGTCACGATTTCGTAGGGCTTCAGTTCGAGATTCAGCTCGCGGCCCTCAAACGGCGCGGGCTCGAGGTCGTCCTCCATGAGGGAGGTGAAGCAGGCGCGCTTCGGGGCCTCCGCCAGCGCCAGACGCGCGCGGGTGCGTGCGCCGTAGTACTCGTACAGGCGGATGATCGTGCCCTCGCCGTGCAGCGCTTCCTTGACGCTCTCAATCTGAACGCCGGGCGCGTCGATGCGGGCGAACGCGGTTTCTTCGGCCTTCCGGCCGGCGGCCTTCAGCGCGGTCACGGGGATGTTGAACTCATACGCGCGCTCCGGCACCTGCGCCTGTCGCCAGTCGCCCTCGTGCGGCATCAGGGCGTAGGTGAACTCGTGCATTTCCTGATCGGCCGTCGGGTCGGGGTTGGTGGCGGACTTGAGCATGGTCAGCGCAATGCTGTTCTCGTCCACGGAGTAGCCGTACTTGCAGTCGTTCAGGATGGCCGCGCCGTAGCTGGCCTCGCTGACGTCCGCCCACTTGTGGGCGCACACCTCGAAGCGCGCCACGTCCCAGCTGGTGTTCTTGTGCGTGGCGCGGCGCACGTTGCCGTACTGAATGTCGAACTGCGCCTCGTTGTAGAAGATGTCCACGGGGAAGTGCGCCTTCAGAAGGCCATGCTCTTCCTTCCAGTCCACGATGGTGTGGAAGTCCACGCGGTCTACGTCATGATAGAACGTGATGTCCTGCGCGATCGTGGACTTGCTGATCGCCCATTCCACATGCACGGTGGACAGCACAGGGCCGTTCGTCACGACCTCGAAGCTCGCGGGCTTGTCGAGGTTCCACGAATGCTCGCCGTAGTAGATGTTGATGTCCCACGCGTCGTAGTTGTGCGGGCGGTTCTCGTAGTACACGATGGTGTTGAGCGACTTGCCCGCCTTGGCAAGCTCGCGGCCTGCGCGCTTGTCGTACAGCGAGGAGATAAAGCCGGTCTCGTCGAACGTGCCCTTGAACGCGGGCGTCTCGAAGCCGTTTCGGTCGGCGTGCACGCGCGCGGACGCTTCCTCGCCGAAGACGAAGGTGAAGCTGGTCTCGCCCATGGGCTTCAGACCCTTCACGAACGCGACATAGCGGCCGTTCACGCGCTGCGCCGGGAAGGTCTCGCCCTCGGCGTTCTTCAGCGCGCACACGCCCTCGGGCGCGTCGAACCACATGAGGTCGCTGCGCTCGTGGGACAGCGAGTTATACAGCGCGAGGTCTCCGGCCGTTCGGGCGTTCAGCGCGTCCAGCGCGGTCTTTTTGAGCGCCTCGGCGCGGGCGAACAGGTCGGCGTAGATCTCGTTGGAGTCGGTGTACACCTTGTGGATGGAGGAGCCGGGCAGGATGTCGTGGAACTGCAGCGTGAGCATCTGCCGCCAGATCTGACGGAGCTCGTCCTGCGGGTAGGAAACGCCGTAACGCTTAGCCAGCGTCAGCCACAGCTCGACCTCGCGCAGCAGAATTTCCAGCTTGCGGTTGTTGCGCTTGTTGCGCGCCTGCGAGGTGTACGTGCCGCGATGGTATTCAAGGTACAGTTCGCCCGACCACTTCGGCAGATCCTTGCGCCCGGAAACGCGCTTTTCCAGATCCTTGAAGAAGTCCAGCGCGAAGGTCTGGCGCACGGCGGGGCAGCCGGCCACCGGGCTCTTCATGCGGCGGGCGTTTTCGATCATCCAGTCGGTGCTTCCGCCGCCGCCGTCGCCGTAGCCGTAGGTCACGATGTAATGGTTGTCCAGCCCCTTCTGCTGGAAACGCTTCCAGCCGCCCTTGATCTGGTTCGGCTCGAGCATGGCGTTATAGGTGGTGAAGAAGGCCAGATCGTCGTGGCGCTCATAGTCGTCCTCTGAGCCGTATTCGCGGGAGGGCGTGAAGTGGGTGAGCACCTCGCTTCCGTCGATGCCCTTCCACGTGAAGGTATCATACGGCGAGCAGTTGAATTCCGACCAGGACAGCTTGCTGGTCATGAAGTAGTCGATGCCGCTCTTTTTCAGAATCTGCGGCAGCGCGGCGGAATAGCCGAACACGTCGGGCAGCCACAGGATGCGGCTGCGGCGGCCGAACTCGGTCTCAAAGAATTCGTTGCCGTACAGGAACTGCCTGACCAGCGCCTCGCCGCCGGACAGGTTGCAGTCGGCCTCGACCCACATGCCGCCCTCGGGCTCCCACTGGCCGCGCTTCACGGCTTCCCTGATGCGCTCGAACAGCTGCGGCTGATCCTCCTTGACGAACTGATACAGCTGCGGCTGAGAGGACATGAACTTGAACTCGGGATACTTCTCCATCAGGCGCAGCATCGTGGCGAAGGTGCGCACGGCCTTATGGCGCGTCTGATACAGATCCCACAGCCACGCCACGTCGATATGGGTGTGGCCGATGCAGTCCGCGATGGCCTCCGGCTCGCGGCCTTCCAGCGGCTGATAGTAGTTGTCCTGCAGATAGTCGCGCGCCGCCTTGACGGAGGCGTGGAACGCGGGGCTGAACGGCTCGCGCAAATCGAGCAGGTTGATCGCGTCGGACAGCGTGCGCAGCGTGGTTTCACGCTCGCGGCAGCCCTCGCGCAGAAGCAGCGCGGCGGTGTGCGGCACGTCCAGATCGTAATAAAGCTGGGTCACGTCGTCCATGCCGTCGGCAAGGAAGAGCGTCATGCGCGGCGCGTTCACGCCCGCGGCGATTTCCTTGGTGCCGTTGTAGGCCTGCAGGAAGATGTCGTATTCCCTGCCCGGCACGGCCACCTCGTCCAGAATCAGCTCGGTGTGACGGGTGTCGAACGCCTGCACGATCTCGCCGTCCACCCACACGACGATCTGCGGGTTCACGGCCTCCCACTCGTTCTCCATGCCGCTGCGGATGGAGAGGATGGTCTGACCCCGGAAATCCTCCGGCGTCACGACGGTGAAACGGAAATCCTCCCAGTTGTCGCCCACCTTTTTCGCCCACAGCGCGCCGTTTTCAAACGGCGCGAACGCGTTTTCTCCGCGCGGAGAGGCTTCGATTCCGGTGACCGGCACGCGCCTGCGCACGCGCAGGTCGTTCAGATCCGCCTTGATTTTGCGCACACGCGCGTCCAGCTGGTGCATCTGCATCGTTGGTTCACTCCTCTTATTGTTCTATGGTCTCCCAATCAATTTTGCCCGTAAAGGATACCTGCGCCGGGCCCGTCATGAACACGCGCCGGTTCGCCCGGTCGTATTCGATGAATAGCGTCCCGCCCGGCAGGCGCACATGCGCCCGGTCGGCGCACGCGCCGTTCAGGCTCGCGGCCACAAGCGTCGCGCACGCGCCGCTGCCGCAGGCCATGGTCGCGCCGCTGCCGCGCTCCCAGATGCGCGCGGTCAGGTGCGTCGCGTCGTCTACGCGCGCAAAGGACGCGTTCACGCGGCGCGGGAACATCGGGTGCGCTTCCACAAACGCGCCGTCCGCCCGGAACGCGTCGCCGTCCGGGAAGCGGTCGAGCGTCACGGCGTGCGGATTGCCCATGCCCACGCACGTAAACCGCGCCGTCCGCCCGTCCGGAAACAGCACGACCACGCGGTTCTCCGGCGCGTTCACGGGAATTTTCGCCGGATCGAACTCCGGCGCGCCCATGTCCACGCGCGCGCCCACGGCCGCGCCGCCCTCGGTAACGACCTCCAGCGTGCGAACGCCGCCGCCGGTGCGGATGGTCATTCGCTCGGAGCGCACAAGGCCGGAATCATACAGATATTTGCCCATGCAGCGGATGCCGTTGCCGCACATTTCGCCCTCGCTGCCGTCGGCGTTGAAGATGCGCATGCGCGCGTCGCATTCCGCGTCCGGCAGCATGAGAATCAGCCCGTCCGCGCCAATGCCCACGTGCGGCTTCGAAACCACAATCGCCGCGCGCGCCGGGTCGGCGGGCGCTTCCTGCCGGAAGCAGTCCACGAATACGTAATCGTTCCCGATGCCGTGCATCTTGATAAATTCCATATGCCCCGTTCCCTCCGGTTTTGCCTGCCTCTATTATAAGCGCCCGCCGCGCGCCGGTCAAATACTTTTTTCGCGAAACGGGAATTTAAGGCACCACCGCGCAATTCGGCGGCACGTCGGGCGATGTCTTTTCCGTCCTCTGCGGCACGCAGATTCCTCGATTTACCTCCAGTAAACCTTCGAAATTTGCATTTGCATCGGACGAAAAATCCATTCGCCATCCGACCGCCTCATTTGTGCGGCGTTGCCTTATAATCAGGCAGAGCGCGCCTGACGAACATCAGACGCGCTCAGGAACTCCTTCTGCAACTGGCAGACGAGCTGAGTTCATTATAAGCCCCGCAGTCAGCCTGTCAGGTATGCGGAATGCACACGAACCGCCGTTCCCTCACAGGTTCTCGTCTATGAATCTCCGCACGCGGGCGTGCAGCGCGCGGCTCCAGGTGTTGCCCTCGTGGACGGCGTTCGTCACGCGGATAAGCGTGGATTTCTGGCCGAGGGCGAGCAGCTTTTCGTGCATTTCCTCGGACTGGGAGAAGTCCACCACCGGGTCGGCGTCGCCGTGCACCAGCAGCATGGGCGGGTAGGCGGTGTCCGGCTTCAGGTGCGAAACCGGACTCATCTCCATGGCGACCTCCATGGGATCGCGGGAACCGGCGAGCGCGCCCAGCAGGGACTCGTTGCTCTGGCTTTCGCGCACAAGCCCCGCCATTTTCGGCAGGTTCGCGGGGCCGAAGAAGTCGACGATCAGCTGCGCGCCGTCGTCCACGCCCGCATACTCCTCCGTCTCATAGCGCGCGTCGTTCGCGGTCACGCCCACCAGCAGCGCCGTGTTGCCGCCGGAGGACGTGCCCCACACGCACACGCGCGCGGGATCGATCAAAAGCTCGTCCGCGTGCGCGCGCAGATAGCGGATGGCGGTCTTCACGTCCTGAAGATACGCCGGGAACGGGAAGCCGTCCAGCGCGCTGCGATGCGCGACGCTCGCCACCACATAGCCCGCCTGCGCGTACATCGACAGCTGCGGAAGCTCGAACCACGGGTTCGGGTGCTTCCAGCCGCTGCCCTGCACGAACACGATCAGCGGCCGCCGAATCGGCGCCGCGTCCGGCGCGCGCCACGGCGTAATCAGATACAGAAGGCAGTCGCCGTGCGCCTCGGAATAGCGCACGGGCGGCTGCATCTGCGCGAGCCCCTCCAGCGCGGGGTTGTCGGGAAACACTTCGTACGGTATGCCTTTCATGCTTCTGCCCCCTGTTTCTCATTCAATGGGAAAATCAAAATACGTGTCCGGGTACGGCTCGTTCCTCAGCCGGTAGTGCCACCATTCGTTTTCGTAGGGCGCGAAGCCGCATTGCGTCATGATGTCCTTCAGCCGCGCGCGGTTTTCACGAATTTCCTCCGGCTGCTTCGCGGAATGATGGCTGGCCTCGTCCATCAGATCGAAGATGCCGCCCATGCCGATGGGATTGTGCGTGCGCGCGTCGGCCAGCGTCAGATCCACGGCGCTGCCGCGGCTGTGCGACGACTCCGTGGCCACATAGCCCAGCGGCACGATGTCGGTTTTCTGAATGTTGGGATAGTGCGCGTCCTTCGTGCGGAAGTCCTCCGGCTCGCCCGCCCACCTGAGAAAGCGCCGCACGGCGCGCGCGGGACGGTACGCGTCCCACACGAGCAGCGTGTAGCCCTGCGCCTTAGCCAGCTCCAGCGCCTTCTGAAGCGCCCTGGCCAGCTCCTTCGTGCCCACCACGCGGTTGGCGAAATAGCCGTCCACCGGCGCGCCGGTGAAGTTGTCGCCCGTCGCGTACTTCGCGTCCCACAGAAGCCCCGGCACGGCCTCGTCCAGATAAACAAAATCGGTATGCATCGGTATCTCCCTCCCGTTTCGTGAGGGCAACGCCGCACAAATGAGGTGGTCGGCCGGCGAATGGATTTTTCGTCAGATGCAAATGCAAATTTCGAAGGTTTACTGGAGGTAAATCGAGAAATTTGCATGCCGCAGATGGCGGAAAAAACATCGCCTGACGTGCCGCCGAATTGTGCGGTGGTGCCTCAGTTCCTGTCTTTCTCGTCCGCCGCCAGAAACGCCGCCCGCAGCTTTTCCAGCGCCTTTTTTTCGATGCGGGATACGTAGCTTCGGGAAATGCCCAGCCGCCCGGCCACCTCGTGCTGCGCGTGCGGCTCGCCGTCGGTCAGCCCGTAGCGCAGGCAGATCACCTTCTGCTCCCGCTCCGTCAAAACCTTCGGAATCAGCCGCCGCGCCCGCGCGCCCTCGATGCGCGTTTCCACCCGGTCGGCCACCTCGCCCGGCTCAGTGCCCAGCAGATCGAGGATGCGAACGTGGTTGCCCTCCCTGTCCGAGCCGACGGGATCGTTCAGTGAAACGTTCATGCGCAGCTTGCGCCCCGCGCGCAGCTGCATCAGAATTTCGTTTTCGATGCAGCGGGACGCGTAGGTCGTCAGCCGCCCCGCCTCCGGCCGAAACGTGGAAACCGCCTTCATCAGCCCAATCGTGCCCACCGACACCAGATCGTCGGAATCGATGCCGCTGCCCGTGTACTTCTTGGCGATGTGCGCCACCAGCCGCAGGTTGTGCTCCACCAGCAGCCGCTTCGCCTCGGGGTCGCCCTCGGCGGCGCGCGCCACCTGCACCGCCTCTTCCTCCGCCGTCAGCGGACGCGGAAACGAGCTGCGCGCCCCCACGTGCCCGAACAGCAGACACACGCCGTCCAGAAGCCACAGAATCGCGTCCGGAAAGATCATCCTACCTCCTCCTTTTCGAGGAAGCCTATGAAAATTCCTGCCGAATCCTGCCTGTCCGTCGCCATAAATCGCGCGAAAGCGCAAAAAACCGCCTGTTTTTCAGGCGGCAGGGGAAATTATCCCTTCTTCATGAAGCCGAACAGCCCGGTTTTCCGAAGCAGCAGAAGCAGCGGAAGCCCCAGACCGAAGCACGCGATGCCTCGCCCGCGCCGACGGAGAGCATCGTAAGCGGCAAAAGGGAAAGCGTAGGGTTGTCCACATAGGCGAAATGGACGATCGCGCCGGTGATCACGGCGTTCAGAAGCGTCGGCCACACGGCCGCCAACCAGAGCGGCTTGTGGTATTTGCGGGTGAGCAGCGCGGCGGTCAGCGTCGTCATCGAGCCGAACAGCCAGTCGAACCACGGCGCGCCGGTCAGGATGCCCGCCAGCATGCAGCCGACGGACACGCCGGGAATGGCCGCCGGAAACAAAACCGGCAGAAGCGTGAGCGCCTCGGAAATGCGCACCTGAATGCTTCCGAAGGAAAACGGCCACAGGATGGTGACCACACAGTAGATGGCCGCAATCAGCGCGGCGCGGGTGAGTTCGCGGACATTCAACGATTTTTTCATGTTCATACGAAAAGGGCCTCCTTTTTTTTCGTCGGCCCTTTCGCAATGCAAAGCACAAAACCGGGCCGACATATATAGATGCCGGCCCTGGTCTTTCACCTGGTTTTGTTTAAGGACAGGAGGGCCTCGAACTGTCCGTTATGCAATTGGATTGCTTCCCTTAGAAATCGGCGCTGCGGGGCGTGCGCGGGAAGGGCAGCACGTCGCGGATGTTGGCGATGCCGGTCAGGTACATGATCATGCGCTCAAAGCCCATGCCGAAGCCGGAATGCTTCACGGAGCCGTACTTGCGCAATTCAAGATACCACCAGTAGTCGGCGCACTGCATGCCAAGCTCCTCGATGCGCTTCGTCAGCACGTCCAGCCGCTCTTCTCTCTGGCTGCCGCCGCACAGCTCGCCGATGCCGGGAACCAGCAGGTCGGCCGCCGCCACGGTCTTGCCGTCGTCGTTCATGCGCATGTAGAACGCCTTGATCTCCTTCGGATAGTCGGTCACAAAAACCGGCCGGCCGAAGTGCTTCTCGGTGAGGTAGCGCTCGTGCTCGGTCTGCAAATCGCAGCCCCAGTAGGGCTCGTACTCGAACTTCGCGCCGCTGCTTCTGAGAATCTCGATCGCGTCGGTGTAGCTGACGCGGGCGAAATCGGCGTCGCGCACGGCGGTCAGACGCTCGATCAGACCCTTGTCCACGAAGCTGTTCAGAAACGCCATCTCCTCCGGCGCTTCCTCGAGCACGGACGAGATGATATACTTGATCATGTCCTCCTCCAGCTCAAGGTCGTCCTCCAGCTCGGCGAAGGCGATTTCCGGCTCGATCATCCAGAACTCGGCCGCGTGGCGCGCGGTGTAGCTGTTCTCGGCGCGGAACGTGGGGCCGAAGGTGTAGACATTCCGGAACGCCAGCGCGAAGATTTCCGCGTTCAGCTGGCCAGAGACCGTCAGGGAAACCTTCTTGGCGAAGAAATCCTTGTCGTAGTCCACCTTGCCGTCCTCGGTCTTCGGCAGGTTGTCAAGATCGAGCGTCGTCACCTGGAACATTTCGCCCGCGCCCTCGCAGTCGCTGCCGGTGATCAGCGGCGTGTGCACATATACGAATCCGCGGTCATGGAAGAAGCGGTGAATCGCCTGCGCGGCGATGGAGCGAATGCGGAACGCGCACTGGAACAGGTTCGCGCGCGGACGCAGATGCTGAATCGTGCGCAGATACTCAAGCGTGTGCTTTTTCTTCTGCAGCGGATAGTCAACGGGGCTGTCGCCAAGAATTTCGATGGCTTCGGCCTTCATCTCAAACGGCTGCTTCATCCCGGGCGTGGGCTCAATGCGGCCAATCGCCTCAATGGACGCGCCAACCGTCACGCGCTTCATGATTTCCGCGTAATTATTAACGGCATTCTCCTCCACGACGATCTGGAGATTCTTAAAGAAGCTCCCGTCGTTCAGCTCGATAAACGCAAAAGCCTTACTTTCGCGGGAGGTGCGAACCCATCCGCGCACGCGCACGGACGGCAGCACCGTGGAGGGAACATCGCGGTATAACTCGCGCACGATGACGTCCTTCATGGCAATACCCCTTTCTGAATAATCTCATTCCCCCAGCCTGAGCCGGGATTTATCCATTATAGAACCAATCCGCAGAAATGTAAAGTTAATTCCCGGCACGAAATGCGCAATCCCTGTAAAAGCCTCCGGCAAAGGGCAGCCGAACACCCAAACAATCTAAGAAAGTCAATTCCATCTTTCCGAGCCTCCTCCCGCACTTCCCTATCCAATTGACCCTCGAACGCAGTTCCACGCACTTCTTTCCCGCTGTTCGCGAATTCGGGGCTTTCTTTCAGAGTGTGAACTCTACCTCTCTACGGATATTTCATTTTCAGCCCATTTTCTTCCAGCCGCCAGCCGATTTCAAAGTTATTTTCGAACCACGCTCCCGCGACGGACGTTTTGTTTTCAACTCATTTCTTCCCGTTATCGGTCGGATTCAGGGTTTTCTCCTGACACATGAACTACCCAATGGTCTCTTCTGAAACGCATTCTGCCCGATGGTATCATAAAAGCCCCGACGCTTTTTTCAGGCGTTCGGGACTTTACGCTCCTCAGGTAGGGCTCGAACCTACAACCCTTCGGTTAACAGCCGAATGCTCTGCCATTG